>Ga0209295_1000071_pt1 | contig 170574 bp, 130 predicted proteins | sample Porto_5metaG_FD_187428 | JGI IMG/M metagenome (GOLD analysis project Ga0209295, IMG submission 187428) | Marine algal microbial communities from Porto, Portugal - Porto_5 metaG (SPAdes) (version 2) | ecosystem: Host-associated > Algae > Red algae > Unclassified | place: Portugal: Porto...
AGAAACTTCAAGATGACGACTTAACATAACAACTTCCTACGGTTATATCTATCTTTATAATTGATAGTTTTATGAATGAGTTAGTAAGTAAATCAGGGCGGTAGATGAATTGTTCAAGGGCTATATTCGTATTATTAGAAGTCATGAATAAATGAGGTGAGCGGTAGACTATTGATTAAATACTATAATCTCGCTATCAGCCAACAGTAATCATAACTATCCATGGCCGCTTTTCTTTATATCAACACGATACTTCGACGGAGTCAATCTATTAACACAGACTAAAATGTATCAAAGCGTGCTACAAGCTAGTAGCGACAACCTTAATAACGAATATTAGATGTTGAAAAACTGATTAGATAGAAAGAGAGATTGATGTTTTAGAAGCTAGTAATGACGTGGTTTTAGCAAGTTCAACGGAGATACTTAGTCTAAGACTATTGAATAGGATTCTCTAATATATAGGGTTATTTTCTATAGAAATCAAGGCCCTATGGATAATAAATCTATTTTAAAATATTCTACTTGTATATAAGAGGAGTGACTGAAAAGTCAAAAAAGCTCACTATAAAGGTGAGCTTTGATATGAATTACTGGGAAATAAAGAACAGTAGGTAAAACTTTAATAGAGCCATATATTAGTACAAGAAACTAATAAATTGCTCTACTCGCCTTGATGCGGTTCGATTTGAGTTAATAACGGATAACCTTCACGATGTGCCAGACTATTTACTTTTTTTGCCTTAGTCTCGGCGATATCTTTGGGATAAATGCCAGCAATACCTTTGCTGCTATTATGAATAGTCAGCATAATCTCGACCGCAGAATCCATACTATGACGAAATTCTGACTGCAATATGTATACAACAAACTCCATCGGCGTGTAATTGTCATTGTACATAACGACCGCATACATAGGCGGTTTGGCTACTTCAGGCTCTGCGACCAATACATCTGCTTGCGGTGACGTTTCACCATCGGTATCACCGTCTTGTGCACGATGAGCAGGCATATTGGGAAAGTGCCAATCAGCAACCGTTGGCGTGGCTTGTGATATCATTTTTTTCATCATAATCAAAATATAATTATAAGGTAAGTTTAAGATAGAAGAGGTTGTTAAGGCAGGCGATAAGGCATGGTATAAAGCACAACTACTAATTAAGGTCATTGTGCTTTGATTTCAACCACAGCATCGTCACTGAGTATTTCATTAAGACATGAGGTAATTAAGGTACGATAGGACTTTCATCAACTTCTGGTAAATCTAGGAGCGATGGTAGCATGTTATCCACACTATCACCGAGCTTCCAGTCATACAACTGCTCTACTTTTTGACCACCAGCTTGCAAAGTCAGTTTGGCTTGCAATGGTCTAAAGCCTGATGGCATTACAAAGCGACCACGTATCCGAACGATACCTTCGATCATATGGTATGCAGGATCAAGTGGTACCTCTACAAGGTCATCATTGTTAAGTAACGTCAATACAGGCCTTAAGCGTTTGGCTTGACCATCGCTACTGAGCATCCCAATATCAAAACCATACTCAAAAGCATTTTCAGGTAATGGAGAAATTTTAGCACCTAATACCTGTAAAGGTATGCCACCTTTCTCACGGATGACATCTGAATATAGCTCATTGAGCTGTGACACTTGTTTATTTTCTACCGTCAATTCTTGCTGGCTTTCACGCAGTTCTTTTAAATTAGCCAAACTGATGGCCAGTTCTTGTTTGGCAGTTGCCGCTTGGTTAGTAGCTATCTTGTTGCTAAGGCGCAAATCTTCTAGCGCTTGTGTCGCTTCAGTGCTATCGATGATTGCTTGCTTGGCTTCTGTTTCCATCGAATGAAGGCCACGTTGGTAACCAAGCTTATGACCTAATACCAGCCCAACCACCGCTGTCACTAATACGGCTACAACGAACAGTGCCAATACCAATGTAGAAGCGCCGCGTTGTGAGCTAGCAATACCACTTATAGGGACATTATTATTTCTAAAGGAATGCTGTTTGCGCTCCAAGCTAGGTATAACCGAGTCTTTGCACGATTGACGTGCTGGCTGTGAGCAAAAGCGTAGTACGAGCTGAACACGCATTTAGACAGTATCTCTTAAGGGTAAGGGCAAGTCATTATAGCCGAATTTATAATCAATACCTAGCACCGTAAATGTGAATGATTGGAATATGAAGTCGTTGATATTAAGGAACAATCGGTGCAAAGTTCAGCCCCATTGACTCATCAAAACCAAACATTACGTTCATGTTTTGCACAGCCTGCCCAGCAGCACCTTTGACTAAGTTATCTTGAACAACGATAACTGTTAGCTCAGCGCGCTCATTGTCCTGATGTACGGCAATACGTAGACGGTTACTAGCGCGAACACTGCGCGTATCTGGATAAAGGCCTTTTGGCATGACATCAACAAACAACTCTGACGCATAGCTACTTTCAAACGCTTGCTGCCAATCGATAGCAGCGCCAGCATCGGTCAGCTCCATATGAATAGAGCTTAGCATGCCACGAATCATCGGTACTAAATGCGGCAAAAAGCGAATACGATGCGCGAATTGACTGTCTAGTAACTGTGCAACACCCTGCTCAATCTCTGGTAAATGGCGATGACCTTCGACGCTATAAGCCTTAAAGCTATCTGTTGTCTCAGCATAGTTAAGTGCAAGTGATGCTTGACGACCTGCACCAGACACGCCAGATTTTGCATCGATAACGATACGAGACTCGATCAAACGCTCTGCTTGCTTATTCTGGGCTTCGATAATTGGTTTTAGACCCAAAATTGCAGTAGTTGGATAACAGCCTGGGTTGCCTACTAGTAACGCATTCGCAAGCTTGTCACGATTGATTTCTGGTAGACCGTAGACTGCTGTTTTCAACAACTCAGGACAAGCATGTGACTGTTTGTACCAGTGCTCAAAGTCAGTCAATGACTGCAAACGAAAATCAGCAGCCAAATCGATGACCTTGACGCCAGCTTGTGTAAGCGCTTCAGCTTGCTTCATTGCAACACCATGCGGAGTCGCAAAAAATACAACATCGCATTTTTGCAATGCAGCAAGCGTATTATCACCCAAGTCGCTAAAAACGATGTCAGACACACCGCGTAAGCTTGGGAAGATTTCATCAGCACGAGTGCCAGCTTCGCTACGAGAAGTTAATAAATCAATAGAAACCTCAGGATGAGCAGATAATAAGCGAATGAGCTCAATACCCGTATAGCCTGTACCACCGACGATCGCTGCTGAAATCATAAAACACCCTTTTCTTGGTAAATACTAAATATGCACTGATAGATTCTATGTTTGCCTGTAATTCTACAAACATAGAACAAAGATAGAATCACTCTCTAAATATTCTGACTCTTAAATTTTATAGTCGTGTACTGCATCCACAAACACTTTGGCATTGTCAGGATTGACCCATTGGGTGATACCATGACCTAAGTTTGCTATGTAACCAGTCTTTTCACCGTCGGCATAAGCACGGTCAAGCATGGCGTTCACCTCAGAACGGATAGTGGCAGGCGAGCCGTATAACGTCGCTGGATCTAAGTTACCTTGGATAGCTTTGCTGCTTTGCAGTTTTTTATGCTTTTTGGTCAACTGACGCTGACTCTCAGTCAGTACTTGACGCGCACGATCAATCGGCATCGTCCAGTCTAGACCTAGCACATCTGCTTCGCTGTCAGCCTGAATATCAAGCCATAACCCACCACCTTTAGTGAATAGCACTACAGGTACTTGTGGATGACGTTCCTTTAGTTCGGCGACAATACGTTTATTATAAATGTGTGAAAATTCGATAAATTGACGATGGCCTAACGCCCCGCCCCAACTATCAAATATCTGAACAATTTGAGCACCAGCGACGATTTGGGCATCTAAATAGTCAATAACTGACGTCGCAAGCTTGTCTAATAACTGATGTAAAAAATCAGGGTTACTATACAAGAAGCCTTTAGTATAACGATAATCTTTCGAGCTACCGCCTTCTATCATATAAGTAGCCAATGTCCACGGACTGCCAGAAAAACCAAATAGTGGAACTTGACCGTTCAATGCTTTACGAATACTGGTTACAGCACGCATGACATAGTCTAGAGAATCGTTTGGCTTAAGCACTGGCAATCTATCAAGATCAGCCTGCTCACGGATAGGATGTTTGAACTTAGGGCCTTCACCCGTTTCGAAATACAAGCCTAGTCCCATCGCATCAGGGATAGTTAGAATATCACTAAACAAAATAGCAGCATCTAAGTCATAGCGACGCAATGGCTGTAGAGTCACTTCAGTAGCACGGTCTGTATCTTTGCACAGGCTCATAAAGTCACCCGCTTCAGCACGAGTGGCTTTATATTCTGGCAAATAACGACCAGCTTGGCGCATCATCCATACCGGTGTGGTATCGATGGGCTCAAAACGTAATGCACGTAGCAATCTATCATTTTTTAAAGGTGCAAACTGTTGCTGAACCGAGTTACTACCGTCTGAAGCACTCATGTACAAATCTCCAAAACAGCACAATATCCATATTTATCAATGGATATTGTGCTGGATAAAATAAGTTGAATAAAAAAGGTTATATAAAAGCGCTATACAGTCAATGCAAGGTTGTCGCGGTGTACCATGACGACACGTTCTTCGCTACTGCCAAAGATCTTATCGAACTGTTCGGTACGCTCACGAGCGACGCGGCGCGCATCATTCGATGAAAAGTTTACCTGCCCAACGGCAATACGCTCACCTGTATCTTGATGAATGATTTCTACCACATCACCTTCATCAAATCCGCCCTGCACTTCTACAACACCCACTGGCAATAAACTTCTATTGTGCTCAGTCAATGCTCTTGCAGCACCTGCATCGACGACCAAGCTACCTGACATACGTAGATGCGCAGCTAACCACTGTTTACGCGCGATGATTTTATCTTCGTCATTAGTCGTCAGCAAGGTACCTACAGCTTCGCCTGATACCACACGGGTAATAACGTCATCGATAGCACCACTGACGATAACGGTAGGACAGCCACCCATTGCCGCAAGGCGTCCAGCACGGATTTTGGTCAACATACCACCGCGTCCAAGCTTACCGCCGTCTCCTGCAATATCGAATAAATAATCCGCCATTGCACGCTCTTGACGAATCATCTTAGCATCAGGATTATCACGTGGGTTATCAGTGAAGACCCCTTCTTGATCGGTTAAGATAATGTACAAATCAGCATTAACCATTGCGGCTGCCATCGCACCCAAGGTATCGTTATCGCCAAATTTAATTTCATCGATCGTGATGGTATCGTTTTCGTTGATAACAGGTAGTACGCGCCATTCCAATAACTGTGTCAGCGCACCCGTCGTGTTGAGATAACGACTACGATTAGACAAGTCATCATGAGTTAGGAGTAGCTGCGAGCTTTGAATGCCATGCTGAATCAAAGCTGACCACCATGTTTCAATCAACCCCATTTGACCAATAGAAGCACAGGCTTGTAGTGCTGCTAGTTTTTTGGGGCGTTCCTCAAGGTTCATACGTACCACACCTTCAGCAACGGCACCTGATGATACTAGCAGTACCTCAACGCCTTTTTTGTGTAGCTTAGCAATTTGCTTTGCCCACTCATATATGGCAGTACGATCCAGCCCTCGACCGTTATTGGTTAATAATGATGAACCAATTTTGACAATAACGCGCTGAATATCAAAGTTGCGAGTTTGCTTAACAAATCTTGCTTCTTCCATCGTGTTTGCTATGTCATCTGCCATATAAACTCCTTTTTTCATATCAATTGATTGTAGGGATTAAATTCACAATTCAAGTATAACTGCTCAAGCATACTAGCTTAAGGAACGTACATTACCTCAACGCCATCGTCATCATCGTCGTCAAAATCAGACGTATCCAAGCCTTCACGCGCCGCTTTACGAGCTGCACGATATGCTTCACGCTGTGCTTCAGTGTTAAGACGTACTTCAGCTTCCAAACGCTCGAAACGTTCTTTTTGTGCTTCAGCAAAGATAGGATCTTCTAGTTCACGCTCACGCTCAAGTTCGATATCATTCATTAGATGATATTTGACCGCATCAACGCCTTCACCAGTTAGCGTTGCCGTACGGAAGACCATACCAGTCCAACCAAGCTCTGCGACGATATGAGTACAAAGCGCATTCAAATCTTCATCATTGACCTGATCAATTTTGTTTAATACCAAAATCTGCGGTAAATTAGCCAATTCAGGAGAAAAACGCTCAAGCTCGTTTAAAATAACGCGAGCATTCTCGACTGGATCGCTACCATCAACAGGCTTGACATCAACTAAGTGTAGCAGACGACGCGTACGCGCAACATGTTTTAAGAAGCGAATACCAAGTCCTGCACCTTCTGATGCACCTTCAATAAGACCAGGAATATCTGCCATCACAAATGAGCGATGACGACCAATATCGACCACACCCAAGTTTGGTACTAGGGTGGTAAACGGATAATCAGCCACTTTTGGTCTAGCAGCAGAGACTTGACGGATAAAGGTCGATTTACCAGCATTCGGCAAACCAATCAAACCAACATCAGCCACTACTTTTAGCTCAAACTTAAGAACTTTTAGTTCGCCTTCAAAACCTGACGTCGCTTTACGCGGTGCTTGGTTGGTCGAGCTTTTGAAATGGGTATTACCCAGACCACCATCACCACCTTTGGCAATCAGTAGTGTCTGGCCAATTTCAATCAAATCGCCCAATACTTCGTCTGTCTCAGTATCAACTACTGTGGTACCAACTGGTACTGGTAAATAAAGATCATCAGACCCTTTACCTGAACAGTTTCTACTATGGCCGTTCTCAGCGCGCATGGCGTCATGACGACGCGTATAACGATAGTCAACTAGGGTGTTGGTGTTGTCTTCTGCAATGACATATACATCTCCGCCTTTGCCGCCATCACCACCATCAGGTCCACCACGTGGGACATACTTTTCTCGGCGAAAACTGGCGATTCCGTTACCACCGTCACCTGCTTTTACCGTTACGACGGCTTCATCAATAAATCGCATCTTACGTTCCTTAATTCACAATCCAGTCTATAAACTGGTTACAACCAACGGTTGTATTTTGGGGTTTTGCTATGTTGTTGCGTCAAAATGAACACTATATAAATATTAATTTTACTTAGTGCCCATTATGACAATAACACCCGATAATCAATCGGACTATCGGGTGTTTAAGTATGACAGTTAAAGTCCTACCAAGCTATTTAAAGTAGCATCTGCTATAGCGCCATTCTTATGACACGATAGCGCTACTATACTTGGCATGACGTTATTGCTCTACTGTATTTAGTAATCTATGCTGGAATCTGAGCGTAGCTGATTCCGGCCATTTGCGTTGCCAAACGCAATACCTGAGTACTATAACCTACTTCGTTGTCATACCAAACATATACGATAGCTTGGTTGTCAGTCAAAATAGTGGCTTGAGCATCGATAATACCAACATGAGTCGTACCAACAAAGTCAGTTGATACCGCTTCTGTAGAATCTGTATAAGCGATCTGCGACTGCCAAGTGCTGCTGTTAGCCATTTTACGCAAGAACTCATTCAACGCATCAGCGCTTGCTGGTGCAGTTTTTAGATTCACGTTCAAGATTGCTAGGCTGACGTTTGGTGTTGGTACACGAATAGCGTTACCCGTTAGCTTACCGTTTAGTTCTGGCAATGCTTTACCAACGGCTTTTGCAGCACCAGTACTGGTGATAACCATGTTCATCACAGCACTACGACCACGGCGGTCAGCTTTATGATAGTTATCAACCAAGTTCTGATCATTGGTAAATGAGTGAATAGTCTCTACATGACCATTTACAATACCGTACTCATCATTCAGTACATTCAGCGTTGGTGTAATCGCATTGGTCGTACAGCTAGCAGCACTAACGATCGTATCATCACCAACGGTGTCATTGTTTACACCATAAACGACGTTTTTGATATCACCGCCAGCAGGTGCTGTTAGTAGTACTTTTTTCACGCCAGTAGACTGTAAGTGCTTGCCAAGACCCGCTTCGTCTTTCCAGATACCCGTGTTATCGATAACAAGAGCATTGTCGATACCATAAGCAGTATAGTCGATTTCGCTTGGGTCTTTCGCATAGATAACTTGTACAAAACGACCATTAACGATCATGCCGTTATTATCATCATCAATGCTGATGCCACCTAAGAATCTACCATGGATTGAGTCACGCTCAAGCAATGAGATACGCTTAGCCAAGTCACCAGCAGCAGCTGGACGTACAACGATCGCTTTTAGTTGTAGACCTTTCGCGCTTGACGCTTGTGACAATAGCAGACGAGTCAAAATACGACCGATACGGCCAAAACCATACAGTACAACATCTGTCGCGCCATTTACAGCACCAGCGTTGTTGATAGACTGTAGAGCGGTTTGTAAGTCAGTATCGTTAGCAATCAATTGACCAACATCGATACGAGTGGCTTGGATATCAGTGTTTTCTGAGATAACTTTTACCATCGCTAGAGTATCAGCGATATCGATAGCTTGGGCACCATGATCGCGTAGTGCTACTTTTTGATGCAAAGCAAGTATTTGACCAACTGAGGTAGAGTCTAGCGTTTCGCCAAACAAAGTCACTTGTACGTCTTGCTTGTTATAGAGCTTGTTTAGTAGCCCCATAAGCTCAATCGCTTGTTGCTCTTGATTGTTGTAGTTGTTCAAGTGGTCTTGATGTAATTGGCGTAAGGTATCAGCGTTGCTCACGAGAAACATCCTTATGGTCAGTAATGTATGATCAATAAAATATGAAGAAGTGTAAAATAGATAGGTCGTGTATGCTCTAAATGGCGACTCTAATATGATAATCAACCACTATCAATATGGGTTATTGACGCTAGAGTATTTGAATCGCCTAGATTTTAGCCTAAAACGCCTCATTTTGCCAGTAGTAACCGATTAGCTAGCGTCCATAATAGGTTTTACTCTCGTATATAGCTCTTATATATAATTCTCATATACAGCTAGTAATAAAAATAAAGGCAGCTATATATGCTGCCTTATTCGAGACGTAATTAAATAATAATCGCTATAGGGCTTAACTAATTAAAGCAGTAAATTTAGTTATAACGCTTATGGTGCTAGACTTACCGTTTGGTTGCTCTGCGACGTCAATGTAAACCCTTTTAAGTCATAGCCTTGCTGCTGAGCAATTTGACGATATTTAGTATACGTTTCCTGACTGATATTTGGCGAGCGTGCTAGTAGCCATAAGTATTTCTTATCAGGCGTCCCTACTAGCGCAGTTTTATAATCTGCATCACGTGCCAGCACCCAGTAATCAGCACGACCGACTGGAATCCAGCGAATCCACTTTGGTAAAAACGTCACTTTTAGTTTGCTGCCGCTTTCATCGACTGGCTTAGCCAAACCTTCTGCGACAATACCTGAACCGTCCTCGCTCACACATTTGTTAGTAACCGTGATTCCTGAGCCGTCATCTTTTTGAGCATAATTGGCGGTCACATCACTAGCACACTTGCGCTGGAAATACATCGGCAAACGGCCAATCTCATACCAAGTACCTGCATAGGTATTTAGGTCTACGCTATCTACGGTAGTTGGCGTACTTACAGATTTATGAATGATATCACTTGGCTTAACCGATAGCACATCAGTCGTGGTCTTCTCGCTCATCGCATCATCAGACATGCCATTAGTTGCCATGTTCACTGGCGGCGTGGCCGCATAAGCTGAGAACGCTGCTAACGGTATAATAATCGCTAAGGCAATGCCTGTATGTTTGATCAGTCCATTCATAAATATGCGCTCCGGTATTTCTTTGTAAGATGAATTATTTGTTGATGCATCATTGATTTGCTCAGCGTCGACAGCCTGTTCAGAACCACTGTTTATATTATCTATTTGATCCTCTAACAGACCTAGCATCAATGGCTCATCTTCATTTAGCTTTTGTGGTTGTTTCTTTGGCGATGACTTATAGCCAGATGATTTGTAGCCACTAACCACGTCATGATTATCCTCATTGCTATTTTTTAGATCTTTGCTTATCTCGTTGTTACTCATAGCTGACTCTTTTGCCCTAAGGCTATTGTCGGCGCTTTTGTATCCAAAATAGCTGTCTTGCGAAGACGTGTCTTTTGCCAGATGGTGCGAATATTCGCCATTCGAGCTGTCGTGATTATAGCTAGCATCGTTACTAGCTTGGTTTGTCTGTTTCGTATCATCGCCATATTCATTGTCATTAAGCGATTGCTTAGGCTGCTGAAGTTGAGAACCAGCTGCCTGTGAATCAGTCCATGCTGACTCAGGTAACTTATTGGTTTTCATAGGAGTACCATTCTTAAATAGTGATTGTTAAAAACGCTTTATGTACGGCATCTATTTGGTCTCGTTTTCTAAAAGCCATTTGCTTTGGTATAAATTATTCATGCAAAACTTGACTCTACAAAAGCTTTTTTATTATTGTATTTTGAGCATTACTTTTGGTCAGTCACTCTTCTATAGAAATAAGATCAACGTATCGTAGATATGCAATATATATTAAGGACAACTGGACTATTAAAACAGTAGTGCAATGTAGGAAAACGCAACGGTTTGTAAGTAACTATGGGGTTTGAGTGTTGTTTGAACACATCATAACCACACAGTTACTTACTGGATAACTAAGTTAAAAAGCAGTTATTTGAACTTACTAAGCTTAATACGCATGTCTAATACGGGTCACATTCAGGCAAAGGACACGATGGATTGTATATAGCTTTCTTGAGTCATGCGGATTATATAAACTGACGAATGCCTGCCACACTGATACCGCCATACTGCAATGCTTGATTGAGCATAGCAGGCTCCAGACCACCTAACCCAATAACAGGCATATCAGCTAACTCTGCTAACGCTGACCATGCTTCCCAACCAAACGGTGTGTCATCAGGATGCGTTTGGGTGGCGAGCACAGGCGATACAAAAGCACCGATCACTGGTGGTAATGCATTCTGTATGCGCATGCTGGCAAGTTGATTGGCTGCCGTTATGCTCGCGATGTCATGACAGCTGACGATAAGCGGATAGTCTTTAGATAACGACTGTGTAAGAGCTGTAGAACTACCATCTTCATCAAAGCACTGCATCAGTGTCGAGTGTGTTAAATGCTTAGCAACTATTCGCTGGCTAATCTCTGTCTCATTAGCGGTTAGTGAGCCTTGCCCATTTAAAGGCTGCTCATTATCATTAGGTAGAACCGCTAAAATATCTGGACGTGTCGTTATCAATTGCTCAGCAAGATGCTTAGAATTTGCGTCCTTCAAGCGGATATATACCCATGACTCTGATGCTAGATTTTCTTGATGATATTGTAGCCATGCTGCCGCTGCATCAGTGTGTGTGCCGAAATGTGCCAGAGGATAACTAATCACTATCTTCGACGGGAGTTTTAACCATTCAAGGATTGTCTTATTAGCAGCAGGCAGATGATACTCTCCTGCCAAAAGCTGTGATTTGCTTACCCAAGTCAGTGCCTGCCCTTCTAAACCTTGTTCACAGTGTTTATGATGCTCGTACTGCTCGGCTATCAGCTCAATCTTATAAACCTGTAAGCTGACCTGCTTATCGCCATAATCATGATGCAAACGCCCAAGCTTACCGATAGTATTATTATCAAGCAGGATACCCGTCTCTTCCGCCACCTCTCTTATCAACGCCTGCGCTGCTGACTCATTTGCTTCTATCTTTCCACCGACGAACTCGTAACGATTTCCTTGATGCTGAGTAGCATCTCGAAACCCAAGTAAATACTGATCTTTATAATGAATGACAGCCACTGCAACATTTACAATGCTAGGTTTGTTAGCTTTCGCCTTACTATTTGTCTTACTATTTGTCTTACTTTCAGGCTTGGTTTCTGATTGTTGATTTGACCTATTCGACATACTTATATCCTTTATTTCAGTGTCTACTCTGATTATTTCTGATTATTTAATAGTTTTTATAGACTAGATGAATTATTGAAATTTATCACCTAACTTATTAATTTATATAGATAAAATATTAATTCAAGATGATTTATAACAGCGAACTTAGATAAGTTTACATAATAACTGCATTTTATTTTATCAATTGCCTTGCAAATTTATCAAATCTAAATGATAATTATTATCGTTAAAAACAATTACGCTATGGTTAGCCAATTTTATAAGCCACTTCTTCTCAAAAGGAATTTACTATGAGCATGGTCATCTCTCGTTATTTAAACTGTCGTGAAAACCGTTTACCTACTTTGCAATCACAACATCTATTTGCACTGACTAAAGAGGTACGTATCGAGCATGAAGGCGAAGAGTATCGACTACGCCTAACTCGCAACAATCGCTTGATTCTGACCAAATAACGTCTATTTCAGTAACACCTTTTTCAATACTTCTATAAAAAAACGCCTTCATTATGAGGCGTTTTTTTACAGGTTTTACAACTTAAAAATAATTTCAAAAGCTCTCTCAGTTAACATCGACTAGAAAGCAGTTGTCTTACTAGGGCGTGTCCTCATTTTAAAAATGGTGATAAAAATGAGATAAATCGCAGTCAAACAAGGAAAATAGCGAAGATAATATCGAGATATTAGTCAGCTATTTGACGCTGTTTGGCAAGATTTAGCCATTTTTAACCCATTTAGATAACTATCGATTGAATTGAGGACATGCCCTAATAAACAATTTAGAACTGCCAACTATAGACCACATCTACTGCATTTTCTGCTGCTGAGCTTGCTTCTACATAGATGCGACGCGTCAATTGATAACGAACAGAAAGACTGTTTTGCGCATTGAAAACACCCACGCCATAGCGAATGTACAAATCAGGGGTAACGTAACCTGTAACGTTGACATTGGTGTCCTCGCTACTACCTGAGGCGTCGACTGTCAGACTTTGCAAGCCGAACGCTTGCCCAATTTGATTGGTCAGGCTACGAGTGCCACTCAGACCGAAGCTCAATCCAGCGGCGGCCAGATTATTGGTCACTTGCGACTTAAACCCTTGCTCACTGATTTGCGTCGCGCTCTTATTATCGATGCGACCTGTCACCAACGCGTTCATTGCTTGTTGCTGGGTCAATCCTGCATTGTTAAAGACGATAATATTGGGGCTTTCAGTCGTCCCTTTGACACGCAGACCGACCGTTTTGCCATTAATCGTTTTGGCCGCTTCAATACTCAAGCTCGGCTTCATCACATCACCATTGAAACGAACTTGACCATAATTTAGCTCTAGGCTCTGTCCAAAGGCATTGATGTTGGTACGGCGTGAGACCTGTACAACACCTCTGGCACGCATGATACCTGTGCCATTCTGAGTAACATTAATCGCCCCTGCCAATGGAATGACGGCGCCAAAACCACGGAAGTTGATATCATCGCCCAAATCGATACCGATATCAGCATTGATTGACCAAGGTTTTGAGATAGCCAGTACTTCATCGATATTACCAATCAAACGGCGATCTAGTACGACTGCATCTTCGGTTTGAGTGATAATATCTTCACTGGCTTCAGGCGGACGAATAGTCGCAGACGGCACACTAATAGCCCCTTTTATATCAACATAACGGTCGCCTGGACGCACGATAATATCGATATCAGGATCAATTTCAGCAACCAGTAATGGCGGTTGAGTGATAACTAGGCCTTCACCGACGATACTCAATTTGGCCTGCAATTTTTGCTGCCAGTTGACTGTCCCTGACAATTCGCCTTCACCTGTACCACTATTGAATGTGCCATCGATGGTCGCTTGTGTACCGCGTATTTTGGCTGCCGCATTTACTTTAGACAGATTCACTGGCAAATCAAGCATGGCTATACGGCCATCAGAGAGTTTTACATCGCCATAGAATTGCGGTTTGGTTAAGGTACCGCCTAGGCCACCCGCCATTGTAACGTTACCTCTTAGGACGCGCATACCAGGGAAGAAAGGCTTAAATATCGCAAGATCAAGCTCGTTCAGTACCAGTGCACCAGAGATTGGTTTAGGGTCTTTATAAGGATCGACGATCACTTCAGCATAGCCACGCGCACCGCGTCCAGTATTGATATCGGTACGCAGTTTGATACCCTCAGGCACAGACAAAGCAATGAGAGAGACACGCTTGTATGGCAAGGTCATTGATGTGCTCTCGCCATCTTGAACAAGGCCTATCTTGCCATTGTCTGAGTATAGCGTGGTATTAATGGTTGGCGGACGACCACGTTGCCATCCGACGATTGCTTTACCATTAATCTTACCATTCCAGTCAATATCTTCTGGCAAGAACACTGAGAATAACGACGTATCTAAATTCTGCAACGCCACATTGACCTCACCTTGGTCTGGCGATGCCACTAGTTTTTCTCGTAGACAGAGCTTGCCGGTTTGATCCGTGGCCTGCCAGCAGTGAGCGGCAAGCTGTACTTTTAGATCACGGTTTTCACCACCTTGATTGTAAGGTAAATTCACAATCAGCTGTGCAGGTTGCAACTGATTCAAAGTCGCATATTTAGATTTGATTCGGCCTTTTCCAATGACACCTGACCAACTTAGCCTATCTCGATCAAAACCACCTTTTAGCCTAGCGCCGACATCGAGTTGCTTATTGGCTACATTTAGATCGACCACATGAGATTTTTCGGTACCATTAAAAGACGCTTTAACACTATCGAAACTTTGACCAGCAGCATCTAGACCTTCAGCCGTCACGATTAACTGGCTTGGGCTATTAGCCAAGTTGACTAGCTTGCCGCGTACACGGCCTTGACGCAATATAAAGCCAGGTAGCGCGAGTCGCTCACCGACCAAATCAATATAAATAGTAGGCAGCGCTTGTCCAGCCGGTTGAGACAACGTGGCACCGCCAGTGACTTTACCAGCCAGTTGACTAGACAGCTGATCTAGACTGGTGATATTAATTTTGGTTTGTAGCTGCTTGGCATTGCCGTTAGCCGTAACGTAATTGTCACCCCAACGCAGCACCAGATTATTAGCGTTTAAGCTATCAATCAAAGCATTTACTTGCTTGTATTGCGCTTGGGCATCTTGGGTCTGAAGCTGTTTGAAGTAACTCGCTAAATCTTTAGGCAAACGCATCTTTGCTGATAGGCTGCCTTTGGCACTCAGTTGCTGCCCTTTTAGCATGCCATTCAGATTGACTTGTTTAATATTGACGATCTGCTGCGTGTCACTCCAGCGGCCATCTGTATCAATCGTACCAGTAATAAGGCTTGGGGTATCTTTTAGAAAATAGCCAATGTTAAAGCGATCCATCACTGCGTTGATATCCCATGCAACGCCTTGACGCACATCAACGGTACCGCTGGCATCAATACTACCTGCCGCACCCACATGACGGAAACGGTTGATACGGATCAACTGACTGTCACCACTGGCTTCTATATTCAGCTTACCTGCTGGCAATTGCTCGGCATCTAATATGCCGTTGAAATTTACGGCAAAGCGCTGCAATGTGCCTGCGGTGTTTTTGCTGTTTTTTGGCGCATTTTGCCATTCGCCACTAGTTTTTAGGTCGCCTGTAATTATCGCTGGATTATTGGGTAAAAAATAACCCAAGTTGAACTGGTCAAAACGACCATCTATATTCCAGCCGATATTTTTACGTAAGTCGATGACCCCTTTCGCATCAACTGCGCCCGCTTCACCCTTATAGTTCAGCTTACGAATACTAATCAGCTTTGGCGTACCCGCAGCATCGATAGACAGACGACCTTGCGGTACATCTGCTGTATCAATCCGACCATCAAAACGCGCATCAAAGACTGACAGCTCACCACCTACGATATCGACACTGGCATCACCAGCACCAGTAATACCGATAGCACGATCTGCTTGCGATGCATCGAGCTGCGCTTGCATATCAGTGTTGTTTAAAGTAATCACGTGACGTTGACCGCTGACACCATTTTTGGTGATGTTTAGCAATCGACCACGCGCACTTATACTACCTGTTAGGCGCTCAAGCGGTAAATCGCTACGATATTTCTTAGGGAGTAAACCTTTGGTACTAGCGTCAATCTGCCATGTCAGTGGACGCTGTTTGCTCGCTAACTGAATCTGTCCTGTACCGGATAAATCTCCTACGATGCCGTTATAATTAAGACGATTGATATCTATGATATCACCAGCCTTACGTATACGTAGATCGTAGTTGCCCTTGGGTGCAGCATTTAGCTCATTGATAACGGCATTGGCATCGACTGATAAGGTCGAACCACGAACGATGACGTCTGCCTGCCCACTAGGACTGTCGATATTGCCAATATTGGGTACGTCACGGCGGGTTAAGTTTTTCCAGTTAGCATCAATATACCAAGGCGCAACTTGCTTGGACTTGGCAGAGGTTTTACCGCGAACCATATTGGCATTGATGTGCTCACCATCGCGCTGACGTAAATCTGCATCGATCTGCGTATTACCAGTGGCATTCTGGTGCTGATAACGCAGTGACAGCCTACCGTTAAGGGTTTGCGGCGCATAAGCTTTAAAATCAGTATATTCATCAGGAATAGCACGGCGAATATCAAAGTTGCTACCCGTCGCACGCACCGTGGCCTCAAAACTGTCTTTCCAATCTAAAATACCTTGTAATGCCAAACGTCCCGCTGGCACGTCAGCATCTAGGCGATCTATACGTAGCTGACTGTTGGCAATAACGGCACGGCCTTGATAATGACCTGATGGGATGTCTTTGGCCGTCAATTCAGTATTGATACGCAGCCGTATCTCAGAGATGACACCAGAAGCTGTGGCCGTACCGCTTTGTAGGCGAATGTTTTGGCTATCAGCGTAAGGGATAAGAATATCATCCCACTGTAGTTTTGCATCGAACGGCGCACCCGCATCTAGCCCCTGTACTACAAAGTCGCCTTTCACATCACTATCGTTATAACGACTACGTACTTTACCGACAGTACGTTTAAGCGTTCCCGTTGCGGAGATATTCAATGGGTCGATATAGGCTTTTTCAAGGGCGCTGACTTCCGCAATCGCACTCAAATCTAGTGGATAGTCGCCCTGTAGATCGATCTCTCCTTGTAAGGCACTGACTTTCACAATATCAGCGTACTGCAAGTCACCACGGCCAACGGTTACCGTACTACCCACCCACGTCAGGTCACGCGCCGTAATATCTTGAATAACGATAGGATCTTTGGTTACTTGCTTATAGGTGATTTTCTTAATTTTTGCTTGATCAAAACGCAAGTTTACTGGCAATTTTAAAGTTTTATAATCAAACGGTTCACCAGTCGGCGGTTTTTTATTGATAATCTCTATGGTTTGAATATCTGCATCGCTTAAATGCACTTCTTTTGCAAATACTGCGCGCCAGCCTATTTTCACATAGGCCTTATCTACTAATATCTCAAGATCTTCAGTCGCTTCAATATCGATATCAGTGACCCAGATACCATCGCGTAAGTTGCCGCGTCCGTATTTGAAATCAATACCTGTTTCAACACTGATTTTTTCTAATATAAACTTCGTACCAGCATCAGTACCGGCTGCATAAAAGAATATAGCAAACATAATGGCTAGTACGACAAGTACCAATACCAGCAGTTTGAGCAGAAATGACAACGGATACCAACGCCTAACGGCACGGGCATCACGCTGTGCTGAATCTTCATCTGGAGCATTATTAGGCGGGGTATTTTCTGTCAGCATGACACTCAACTACGTTAAAAAATGAAGACCAGCAATCGGTACGATAAATGATTATCAGAACATTTGGAGCTACTAAACATTTGGAACTACTACATTAAGCGATTATAACGGTGAACCAATAAAGAAGTGCAGTCGTACTGGAATGCTTTCTTCAGTCACGCCAGCAGCCACATCGACACGCACCATTCCTACAGGCGATGCCCAGCGGATACCGACACCAACGCCCACTTTTGTCTCAGTGTCAAAATCTTTGTCGTAGGCATTACCGACATCAGTAAAGAATGCGCCACGGAAACCTGGTTTAAATTCATAGTTATACTCAGCGCTACCAACCGCTAGCACCTGCCCGCCCGTCAGATAACCCTTATCTAATGGTGACAAGCTCTCATAGTCATAACCGCGGATACTCTGATCGCCACCTGCAAAGAAACGCAGTTTATAAGGCACATCGTAAAAATCATCTGCCCAGATATAACCTGTATTAGCACTACCTAATACTTGATGCTTTTTGTCTTCGCCAAAGCTATAGATACCACTAACACCTGCACGAATAATCGCCATATCGGTATCACTGAATGCGCTATCAGTGCCAGCCTCGATTGAGTAGTACTGGCGCATGCCTTGCGTTGGATTGGTAGCATTGTCAGTATCTGTTTTATTCATACCATAGCCAAACAATAACGCGCGCTGTTTCGGACTTGAAGAGGTAAAGCGGATAGGCAGATCATCTAGCGCTGCTCCATCAACCCCTGTCTCAAGCTCATCTAAGCGGTAACGCACAGAGTAGCTACGATTCCAACCAGTGTCACTACGGATATTACGTGCCAAGGCCGCTTTTAGCGTTGTGGTCGACAGATCGAAATTACCTTCCCCTTGGTCAATCACTTCCTCTTCATAAGTAAGACGCCCATCTAACTTATCATTGAGCGGATGATTCCATGGTCGACTGGCATACACAGCCACGTTTTTGCTGATTCTCGATACTTCTGTTTCTGCACCTGCTTGATAACCTTGGCGATTGAGCAAGTTATAGTCTATCTTTGCGGTGGCGCGAACGCCTGTGTCTGTTCCATAACCCAGACCGACTTGGGCATCACGTGGTTTATCCGCGTATACAAACACATATAAAGGTACTTTTTTGCTTTCTGCGACGTCTTGTGGCGTTTTACGTCCTGCCAGCGTTGGCGGTACAAAGTTCTCGTCAGCGATCAGACTCTTTTCATCAGGGAATATTTTTTGTGCAACATTACTGATTGAGTCACTGATTTTGCCCAATAGATTGTCAGCTTCCTGATCTTTTTCATCAAGCACACGGTCATTCGGCAAGCGGCTTAGTCGCTCTGCTTTTTGTCTGATGGCTTGCAGCTTATCAAGGGTGGCTTCATCAGCCTCAAAATCAATAGCAGCGATATCCGCTTCATTGACTGTCTCGCCGCTGTTAGCACTCAGAGCATTATCGCTCTCTGCACCTATATCGCTATTATCATTGACCGTATCTTCTTTGCTAGCAGTGACATTTGAGGCAGCTGCGCCATCATTGCTACTCAAACCTGCGACGCCATCATTGTCTACATTGTTAATATCGTCATCTAATGTGTCGTTACCCTCGGTAGCAGCATTGTCAAACGCTAAGGTACCAGCTTCACTACTATCAGTTGGTGGTAGTATCGATTCGACGTTGACCGTATTAAAGTAACGAGTTGCCGATAAGTCATTACTGAACTTAGTAACTGCTGGACGATAAAATGGCTCGCCCGGCGTAAAGCCATAGAGCTGTTGTAACAATGAAAGCTCTACTGGTAGCTTGTCAGGGTCTTGGGTCAGCGTATTGGTTTCTTTGTCGTAGGTAAAAAACACCACATCGTCAAACTCGTAACGATCACCCGTGTTATAAACTAACGAGACATCTGCTTTGTTGTCAGGCAAGATGATATCAACAGATTTGTTCAGCCAATACTGGTCAAAGTAGCCGTAGGTATTGCTCAAGGCCTCTAAAGCCGCTTTACTGCTCTTATAGACACGATGATTAAAAATATCGCCTTCTTGCGGCGGCAAGTCTGCCTCAAGCGATGCAAACTCTTCTTGCTCACTGCCCTCACCGCGAATCTCAATAATACGGCTATCTACCAGTACCGGCTCGCCTAGCTCTTCAATCACAACATTAACTGTATCGCGATCAGGTTGGGTCAAACGCATCTCAACCTCATAGTAACCAACGGCTTTAGCAGCATTCTGTGCCGTCTCACGCAAACGTGGCAATGCCGCAGTAAAGTCAATAACCGACTGAACTGAAGTATCATCCAGTGCCGCCTTGATGTTTTTCATTGGCTGAATGTCATTATCAGCTTCAACTAGCTGAGCCTTACCATTAGGAGAGTCTTCAGCAGATACTTGCTCTAGATAAATAGCGGTTTTTACATTTGGCAAAGCCACCACGCCACCGTCATTGAAAAAACGATTGTACAGACGCGTCACGATATTACCTCTATTACGCGCGCGTGGCCGTGGTCTATTGGCTTGTTCGATACTTTGATCGACGGCCTGAGTATCATTCTGATAATCTGGTAGATAGTCATTCGGATTGATAATGTCCGTTGTCGTACCTTCTACATTGGCAGGCACATTCGTACCAGCTATCACCTCATCACTACTATCATCAGTCGTCAGGCCTTTTTCATTCTTAACAGTAGCTTCATTGCTAACGACATCTTCATTGCTAACAGCGCCACTTACCTCAATCGGACGTGACATCCCTTCAGCTGCGCTCGCCTGTTCTTGCGTTGTTTCACTTCTCCCCAACGTATCAAGGTTGTTAGGTGCTGGCAAGTTTGTTGCATCTAGCTCTGTATCTAGACCAATTGGCGATGTTGTATCATCTAACGTAGCGATTGGCGCATCAAAGTCACTATCATTATTGCTAATATTGATACTATCAATGTCTTGAGCGTTCTGCGCATCCATCGCCGCTAGCTCACGATCGATCTGCTCAGGGGTCATCATTTGATAACCCTGCTGCTGAATCTCGGTTGCTTGTTGCAACAGGTCATCATTAGAAGCGATTGATTGAGAGTTATTGGGATTATATGAAGTGCTTGGACTGTCAGGGAAACTCTCTAAATTCTGGGAGTTGTTGTTTTGAGAAGTTGTATTTTGTGAATTACTGCTCTGAGAAGATAGGTTTTGAGCATTGGCATTTTGCGTCGTCGAGTTTCTAGAGCCTGACTTTGTCGAGTTAGGTTTTTTAATGCCCAAGCTCTGTTCGCTATAGTCGTCCAATACTGACTGATCGATAATACCTTGTTCTACTGCTTTTTTTAGACGTAGCGCATCTAGAGCCATATCTAGCTGAGTATCGTCATCTGACAATGTAGCTGATTGCTTGATAGATGCTTGCTCATTAGTAGCTTGACTATTGTTATTCTGGTTACTAAGCGTTTGATTGCTATCAGTTTGGTCAGCAGCAGATGAGTTAGTGATAGCGGTATTGCTTACATTATTAATAGTATCTGCCATTGCCGCAGGTGCCATACCGAACAAACTGGTCGCAAGCGCAGTGCACAATGCCGAACGTCTGAAATTTTTACGCGGCGTTGCTGGATATGTACTTGGATTATTACTATCGTTTTGGATTATGGCTGTGTCACGCTGCATCATGAGACCCTTGAATGCTCGAGTTGAAGGCTGCTTTATCATCTTTACGTCCTATCAGCTCACGCGGCACAATCTTATCAACGATAACGATCGTCAAGTCTGACCGGTGAATAAACTTATAGCAGTTATCTGGAATTAATGGTTTACTACTTTAATTTTATGACTGGTTATCTGTAGTGTCGGCTTTAGCACTGTACGTCTATCGCCTTGTAGGTCTACTAGCTTAGAAAAGGCTACTAGCCTATAGTCAGTGTTAATGGTTAGTAGCCGTAGTAGCCTTTGTTTTCACTACTATTTATACCCTAAAACGCAATCACATAAAATTTATAAATCATAACTTAGTTAAATATCGAATCATAGCATTGACTGCATGTATTTTCACCGAAGCCTTGCTATTATACGGCTTAATATTGATAAAACCTATGCTATATCTTGATATAGTTTTTAATAAAATTTACGTTTATTCTCATAAAAAAATTGTCGTTCAGCGCCGCTATTTTCTCTATCAGTCGCGATTTATCTGTAGGAATGTCCATGTCCAACCAGTTTCAGTTATTCAAGCGCCGTCGTTTTAGCGCTATGTTTTTCACCCAGTTTTTGGGCGCATTCAATGACAATATTTTTAAGCAGGCGCTCATATTGGTGCTCACTTATACTGCCGCCAGTAAATTGGGTGTAGAGGTCAGCATCCTTAATAACTTGGCCGCCATGTTATTCATCCTGCCCTACTTTTTGTTTTCTGCTTTGGCAGGACAGATTGCTGATAAGTATGAAAAATCAAAGCTTACGCAGTTTATCAAACTCCTTGAGCTGGTCATCATGGCGGTTGCCGCGGTGGGCTTTGTCTTTGAATGGTATGCACTGCTATTTGTCGCGTTGTTTTTGATGGGTACACATTCGACTTTCTTTGGACCGATTAAATACGCTTATCTGCCACAAGCGATGAAAGAAGATGAGTTGGTCGGCGCCAACGGCCTTTTTCAGATGGGTACGTCGCTGGCTATTTTGGTCGGTATGATTATCGCTGGTATTTTGACTCAGCTATCACAATCCCTGTATTGGATTAGTGCCACAGTGTTGGTTGTCGCTGTTTTGGGATATTTAGCTGCACGATATATTCCTAATATGCCAGCGATGCAGCCTGACCTGAAGATTAACTGGAATATTATTACAACCAGCTTAGCCACTGTACGTTACTTATACTCCTTGCCTTTTTTGTTCTTTATCATTCTTGGCAACAGCTGGTTTTGGTTTTATGGGGCGACGTTTTTGACCCAAGTGCCAGAGTTCAGCAAGGTAATTTTGCTTGGTGATGAGTCAGTCGTTATTTTCTTACTCACATTGTTTTCTGTTGGGGTGTCAATCGGTTCAGTACTGTGCAAAACATTGACCAAAAATAAAGTCAGCTTGCGTCTATTACCTTTCGGTATTGCTGGATTAAGTATCTTTGCTATTGATTTGTATTTTTCACTTTCAGGTTTAGATATAAATGTGAATAATGACACATTACTTGGCATCGGTGATTTGTTCAATATAAGTGGTAGCTGGCGGGTGTTTGCAGATTTGTTTTTATTAGGGTTCAGCGGTGGTTTGTATATCGTACCGCTATATGCTTCTATGCAAGCCTACGCGCCTAAGAGTCATCGAGCACGTATTGTTGGCGCAAATAACATTTTTAATGCGATATTTATGGTTACCTCAGCGATTTTTGCAATTGTTATCTTAAATGTTTTAGGGTTTACGCTACCACAGCTATTCTTGGTGACAGGGCTATTGAATATCGTGTTTGGTGCATTTTTATACATCAAACTCAATAAACATATTAAGCATGCAATTATCCAAACCAACGATGGTATAGCACCGTAAATATGGTTAGCGCAATAGATACAGTCTAATCGTTGCGCTGATGACTTCGTCGTTATGATAGCTATAGCAGTCTACGAACTATCTATAGGTTATTTATGAGCTATCTAGACAGTAATATTCGAGCCGATAATTTAGATTGTTTGTTATAGTAATACGCATTATGCCGTTGCTTTTGGACGGTAACATACTTTATTTTATTGACAGTTTTCAACACCATCAGGAGTGAGTTATGACCCTGCGTCCTTTATCTAAAATTGACCAGTTGTTACTTGGGGTCGATAAGGCATTACGAGCTGTCGTGCCACATTCCAATCCAAGCACGCGTCCGTTGCCCGTCAGTAGCGATGAGATTCCTGAGCTGACCATCACAGAGGCGCGGCACGTTTCAGGTCTTATGCGTATCAATCATACAGGTGAAGTATGTGCGCAAGGTCTATATCATGGCCAAGCGTTTGCCGCGAAAGATAGTGGTGTCAAACAAGCCATGCAACAATCGGCCGAAGAAGAAGTCGATCATTTGGTCTGGTGCGAGACTCGTCTAAGTGAACTTGGTAGCCATGCCAGCGTATTTACGCCGCTTTGGTACGGTATGTCGTTTGGACTCGGTGCAGTCGCAGGCGCGATCTCAAATGAGTTTAGTCTAGGGTTTGTAGCAGAGACAGAAGCGCAGGTCAGCGAGCATCTACAAGATCATATCAAGCAGTTACCTGAGCATGATCAGCGCTCAAAAGAGATACTGGCACAAATGGATAAAGAGGAGCTGCATCATCGCGAGCTAGCACTTGCAAGTGGCGGCGCTGCTTTGTCTCCTCCAGTACGTCGGACCATGCGATGGATGGCAAATCGCATGAAAGATACCGCTTATCACTTATAACTTATAACTTATAACTTATAACTTATGGTTACAGGTACTGTTGTTAGTTGCTGTTGTCGATTTTCTTACTAATTAATAGCGGCACAGATTTACGTAGGTTTGCTTAATTCTAGTGATTAACAATCCTACCACAGATAGCGTAAAGCTTAATTTGCTACGGTATTAAAAATTTGTACGATTTTGCAGCAACGCGCTATTTATATTACCGTCCAATCAATGAATAACAACCAAATAAATTAAACAAGGTAACGATTTTTATGAAAGCGATTCTCTCTAATGGCCACTCTATTAAGTCACCAAAGTTTGCAACGTTGACCGTCATGGCTGCAACCTGTGCCATGCTGTTATCTGCACCTGTGAACGCTGCAGAAACTGATGCCACTGCAACGGCTGTACCTAGTGCAATGGACTCAAGCAAACGTGTGATTCGTCTTGCTCGTCCTAATGCAGCTATCAGTCCTGCTCAAGCCAATGCCGCGCAAACAAGCTTACCAGCAACACCTGCGAGCAACAGCCAGCCGACTAATGCGCAAACAACTAACATGCAACTAAGCGGTACTTTGCAAAACAATACCTCTGTTAGCACTGCTCAACCTCAAACACCGCAAATGATGTCGCCTGCTGCTGCACCTGTCATGAACGGCACTACTCGCGTTTATGAGCCTGGTCCAATGACAGCTACTGGTATCGACCTGCGTAGCGGACAACTTCCGAACATTCCTACACCGCAAGTACAGCTCTCAGACATGAGCTTTGTCAAAACCGTACTGATTCCGCAACAAAAAGGGCTAGGTACTGATAAACTTGATGTTAGCTTATTAGATGATTTCATCGCTGACGTATCCCCTAACGCGCGTCACTATCCACCAAACTTCCCTAACCGCTCACAGCGCCATTACACACGTGAGAAAATCAAAGTATTAGCGGATTGGATCGAACCGTATGCCAAGTCGCCAAATGCTTCTTACGATGTGTTGCTTCGTGCCGCTAAGCTAAACGGCATGGGTCGTAACCTAGACTTAGGTTCAGACTACACAGTACGTGGTGGTCAATATGTCGATCGCGCTATCAAGCTGCAACCTGATAGTGGTGAGGCTAACTTCCTATACGGCATGATGCTATCAGAAGGTGGCGGCTTCAAAGAAGGTCAAAAGTATCTAGACCGCGCTGTCGCTTTAGGATACACCGAAGCAGAACAAAGCTTGGCACAGTCAGACCTACTTAGTGACCGCCGCGCTAATGCGTTAGAACGCTTACGTCGTCTTGAAGGGCAATACCCGAACAATACTGTTATTCCTCAACAAATCAAACTCGTTGAAGAAGGTAAATTCTATATTTGGGATATCCCTGCCCCTGATATTAGCGTAAAACCAGGTGCTTAGATATTCTGTGCTTGTTGAGATTAGCTGCTACTGAGGGTTTGATTCATAAGATATTTGTTTAATAAGACCCTCAATAGATAAACATTCTAATAAATAATCTAAGCTTTAAATACCAAGCGCTTTTGTTTTATATCTATAAGACAAAAGCGCTTTTTTTCGACTAGTAGAAACCCTTTCGTTTTAAAACATGCTTTTGTAGAACTGCAAATGAATAGTCTAACGCCAAAAGTTGCGCTACACTCATTATCAATTGCTACTTTCATTATTGATACTCTCATAACCACCGTTTATTGGACTGACTTATGACTTTCGCTGGCTTTAGCAAACAGACAGTAATGCATATTAATAAAAAAACCCTGCCCGTTACGTCACTTATGCTTTTGGCGGCAGCAGTATTGCTACCAGCGTGTAGTACGGTGACGGTCGATAAACAAGCATCGGCCAAGACCATCTCAGCGCAGCGCGGCAATATCGTCACTGACAATGCGCTAAGCAGCGACACAGCATCTGCTTTGCTATCAGCAGGACTGAATGAGCAAGCCTGTATGCAGCAATTTGACTTATGCTTGACTCAGCTCTCTGACAGTATGCTTAACAGGCACTATCGCCCTGCCTTAGCTATTTTTGCAGAACTGCACTATGCAAAAGCACGTCAACTATCTGACTCAAAAAACTGTCGTAATGCGCTTGCACGCCCGCCACTTGATCCGTATTACGCCAACGCGCCCTTAAGTGATGATGACGCAAAAACACAGCAAGAAGAGACCGACCTGTGCTTAACCGATTATCAAGCAAGGTTGTTTGATGCCGTCAAATACAGCTACACCTATCTGTTTTATGACAGTTTAACCCATGACTTCGAAGGTGCAGAACAAAATAGCAATGGCATTCGTGCGCAGAACCGTATTCCAAATGACAACGACATCCAAACCCAAGACATTTATAACGCTGCCAGTAACGAAGTTATTACTCAAATTTATCAATCAACTGAAAATGCCAATAAGTTGATGGGTGATACAACAGTAGAGTATTTGCCAATAACCTCTACCAGGCGTGATAACACGGATGAAGCAGCAATTGCCAATCGACCACCTCTAAAGGGCAAAGCAACAGACCAAGTCAAAGTCATGAAAGTGACAGTAGATAACTATAACCTTGATATTTATTTGCCCAACGAAAACAACTATCTGCAAAACGCTCACAAACAAACTTCCGCCTTGGCAGACCTATCATCTACTTATGAGCTACGTCTCTCCGGTCTCAATTCCGTGAGTAAGCGCCCCGGCTTAGGCATCAGTTTGGTGGCGTCATTGGATGATCGCTATACCACCACAATCCGTCAGTTACTGGTCGCCTCCTTATCTGGTCGACTAACAAATGAAGATAAAAACAGCGACGATAGTGAGCCAAGCTCACGTATTTACCCGACGGGACATCTGCTATTGACTGGTCTGATTAAGCCAAATGGCAATAGCGTATTAGATGCGCTGAGCAGTCGTAAGCTTGATATTCATTTATATAACCCGTACCAAACCGAATCCGTTAATATTCTCAATGATGACTACCCACTGGCAGCCAACTTTTCGGCGGGATATGGCTTATGGCTATCAGAGAACCAGTTAGATGGTGTGGGTTATTTAAACTTGATTACGCGCCAACCAGATGCTCAGCTGCCCAAACTCTTTATGCTTGAGCCTTATGATCCTGATAAACGCGTGTTGATTATGTTGCACGGGCTAGCCTCTAGTCCGGCCACATGGGTCAATCTGACCAACGATATTCTTAATGATGACAAACTGCGTGATAATTACCAAGTTTGGCAGATATTCTATCCAACCAACCTGCCTATTTTAGAAAATCGCTACCAGATTCAGCAGTTAATCAACAGCACCTACCAGCAGACTGATCCCAATGGACAAAATCGTGCCAGTCAAAATAGTGTGATTATCAGTCATAGCATGGGTGCCATCATTGCTCGCATGATGCTATCTGATGAAAATTTAGTCGATGATTTAGATAAGCTCAATGATAAAGATATCCTCTCTAGCAATGAGAAACAGCAAATCCGTAATGCGCTCAAGACTTCTTTTGGCGAAGATGAGTTAAAGGAGCGTTTTGAGCTACAGGCATTGCCGCAAGTAGACACCGCTGTTTTCCTATCTGCACCTTTCCGTGGTACCGATTATGCAGATCGTTGGTTCACCCGTGCACTACGCCGCATCGTTTACTTACCTGTGGGTTTGGTCAAAACATTCACAGATAACTTAGCGACCATTGCCACACAAGGCGACTTGGCGCAAAACCCACTGGGCGCCTTATATTTGCAGAACGGTGCCAGCCAATTAAGTGATAAGTCCTCTTTTATAGAGTTAACTAAAGACATCACTATGAATGAGCGTATCACTTACCATTCAATCATTGCCAATAACGATGCCGATATCACTAAAGGACTGGCACAAACGCAACCAAACGGTGCCAAGATTGATTTGTCTCAAGCGGTAGAAGACAATTCTGGAAATGAAACAGCGAGCGCTGATATTAGCGATAATACTGAGACATCACAGCTACCACCCGAGCCGCTTGTTGCTGCTGTGACGGTCAATGATGATATCAGTCAAGCACTGACCGAGCGTTTGTCAGATGGTATCGTTCCTTATAACAGTGCCCATCTCGATGGCGCCGCGTCTGAGACAATTATCAATGGCGGTCATAGTATCCAGACCAATCCGCAGACCATTTTGACGTTGCGAAGAATTTTGCATAAGCAGCTACAAGAATGATGTAGATTTTTGTTATTTCACGAGGTTTTTGATGTGCAAATCGTAACCTTTAAACATCAGTTATAGGTTTCGGATAAGCAGTATGTTCACGCATACTGCTTTGTTTTTAATAATATTAATTTTATTTTTCAATGTTTGAATTATGTTATTTTGGTGACTCTTAGGTCTGCAACAGACAGACTGGGTTGCTTGCGTGTATGTCTAGGTGAGCGCATAATATATCTATAGCACATGACAGTAATATGTAAATTTATAAGGACATAAATTATTCAATTCAGCTAAACAGTGAGTCGCAAACTTAGCCACAATTTATGTCTAATGGAGCTAAGTCCACGTCACTGAGCTATTGCCCGTAATGCTTGCCACTTTGATCGATGGATAGTTACGGACAGTTACTTGAGCGTTGTATGGAAGTCAGCGCTATTCAGCTAACAGATGAGAGTAACCGTTTATGTTCGCTACATTTATGATTGACCAGCTCGATGCGCTGCTGCTTGCACGTATCCAATTCGCTTTTGTTATCTCGTTCCATATCGTCTTTCCCGCCTTTTCTATCGGTCTAGCCAGCTGGCTTGCGGTGCTTGAATTCCGCTGGTTAAGAACTGGTGAACCTATCTATGCTGAAGTCTACAAGCATTGGGTCAAAATATTTGCCGTCGTCTTTGGTTTAGGCGTGGTATCGGGCGTGGTGATGTCCTACCAATTCGGTACCAACTGGGCAGTGTTCTCTGATAAAGCCGGTAACGTTTTAGGCCCATTACTCGCCTACGAAGTATTGACAGCGTTCTTCTTAGAAGCGTCCTTTTTGGGGATTATGCTATTTGGGTGGGGCCGCGTGAGCAAACGCATGCATTTCGCTTCAACCGCGATCGTTGCTATTGGTACCTTGATTTCAGGTTTTTGGATATTGGCCGCCAACAGCTTTATGCAAACCCCTCAAGGTTTTATGATGGGCGCAGATGGCCTGCTCTATCCTACTGACTGGCTTGAAATTATTTTCAACCCTTCATTCCCTTACCGTTATGCTCATATGATGACCGCAGCCTTTCTGACCACTGCCTTTGTCATCGGTGGTATCGGCGCATACTATATTCAATCCAAAAAGCACGTCGAGCACCGCGCGCATGGTCGTGTAATGCTAGGTATGGCAATGATTATGGCCATCTTTGTTGCGCCGGCGCAGGTATTGATTGGTGATGAACATGGTCTGAATACCCTTGAACATCAACCTGCTAAAGTTGCTGCGATGGAAGGACTTTGGGAAGATGAGCGCGGTGCCGCACTACGTCTCTTTGCAATTCCTGACCAAGAAAACCAGACCAATAAGTACGAAGTAAAAATTCCTTATGTGACCGGTTTGATTCTTACCCACTCATTAGATGGTGAAGTTAAAGGGCTCAAAAACTGGGCACCTGAAGATCAACCACCCGTCATTATCGTGTTTTGGGCGTTTCGTATCATGGTTGGTATTGGCATGCTTATGGTACTGGTCGGCCTATTCAGTCTATACAAATACTTCAAAAAACAGCAGTTCAATACTGACAGTGTGTGGTTCCACCGTGCTTGGATGATGATGACTCCGCTTGGTTTTATCGCCTTATTATCAGGTTGGTTCGTCACCGAGACAGGACGTCAGCCTTGGACGGTTTATGGGGTGATTCGCACTGCTGAAAGTATGTCTCCGCTTGCAGCACAGCAAGTAGCGACGACATTGATTGGCTTTATCGTTCTGTACATATTTGTCTTTGGTGCAGGCAGTTTTTATATCTTGCGCTTGATTGCTCAAGGGCCGAAACCTTATACAGATCCTGCAGAAGATAACTTCTACGAGCACTCAGTAACTGAGAGTCAAGGCCGCGCGTTAAGTGGTGATAGTAATCCTGCCAAAGGTACTGAAGAAGGCTTAGATGAGCCTGCAAATGATGTCGATGATGGAGGATTACGCTAATGTTTAACTTCGGTGATGTATTAGATTTACCTCTTATTTGGGGCGGTTTGATTGCTTTGTCTGTCTTTGTCTATGTACTGCTTGATGGCTTTGATTTGGGCTGCGGTATCTTGTTCCCATTTGCAGGCTCAGATAAAAACCGTAGCCGCATGATGAACTCTATCGCGCCATTTTGGGACGGTAACGAGACGTGGCTAGTACTAGGCGGTGGTGGTTTATTCGCAGCATTCCCTGTTGCGTATGGCATCATCATGACAGGTCTTTACTTACCTGTGACTGCCATGTTGTTCGGTCTTATCATGCGCGGCGTGGCATTTGAGTTTCGCTTTAAATCCTCTTCGCGCCGGCATGTATGGGATACCTTTTTCTTTGTCGGCTCAGTCGTTGCAACTTTCTCTCAAGGCATTATGCTTGGAGCGTTAGTGCAAGGGTTAGAAGCCAGTAACCGTCTATATACTGGTGGCCCATTTGATTGGCTCACACCCTTCTCGATTGTGTGCGGATTTGCTATGATTATTGGCTATGCTTTGCTCGGCTCGACGTGGCTTATCATAAAAACAGAGCACACATTACAAGTCTGGGCGCGCCAAGTTTCTAGATGGATGCTTACTGCGTTACTAATAGCGATGGTTGTGGTCACAGCGTTTATGTACTTCTCAGACATCGATGCATTAGAAGGATGGTTTAGTTTCCCAGATTTATTATACCTGGCTCCTATGCCTATCATTGTCATGCTCTTATTCTTTATCATGCGTAAAGACTTAAAAACTGAGCGTGAGTATCGTCCATTTTTACTAACGGTTGCTCTGTTTTTAATGGGTTATATTGGGGTTTGTTTTGCCCTATTCCCTTATATCGTACCGTATCAAATGACGATTTATGAAGCGGCGGCTGCCGATACTTCGTTATCATTCATGCTGATTGGCGCATGTATCATGTTACCGATTATCTTGAGCTACACAGCATTTGCTTACTATACCTTCAAAGGTAAATCTGATCACAATCCGATGTACTAGTCGCTAATCGCGGCAAGTAACGGATCAGCTAAAAAGGATGGCTATCATTGTTTGTAGATGATAGTCACACTTCATACGCTAATCAGGAGATCTCTATGAAAAAGTTCAGTAAAAAACAATCGCAATGGGCGTGGTTTGTGGGTCTATATTTGGCAGGGTTTTTAGTGGTGTTTACCATTGCTCAGCTAATCAAGTTGGCCATGGGTGTTTAGCGTAATTGTCTAATCATACGATTGAATGCCAGTTAGTTAGCTAATGAGTAGCTTGATAGATGCTAAATTTGCATTTTTGTCTTGCCAATATACCCTGCAGATATATCGCAAAAAGTATTTCTATATGCATAAAAAAAGCAGCGTTGAATAATCAACGCTGCTTTTTATTTATCTTAAATTTATCAGCTTGGCTTACCTGCATGCTCGATATCATGCTGTTCGATAAACTCATTAACCTGTGTTAGACGCTCTGGGGTCCCCACGTCTATCCAATTATCTGTCGTCACTTCAGCGGTAATCTGAAACTTTATCATTGCTTGCTTTAGTAGTGGTGCTAATGCAGCAGGCTGTCCTGATACCAATCCTTCTACCAATTTGGGTGACATTACGCTAATACCCGCAAAGGTATACTTATCTGCATCGCCCACCGGCTGTTCACTAGCAAGGCCGTTATTAATGGCGAAATCGCCGCCATTATTGTGCTCTGGATTATCAATCAATAATAAATGGGCGCGCTGATCCGCTCCCAATGTATAGTCTGTTAATTGAGAGAAATCATAGGTAGTCCAGACGTCAGAATTGACCAGAATAAACGGTTCATCCTTTAGTTTACCTGATTGTAATGCCTGAAAAATGCCACCTGCGGTCTCAAGTGGTTCATCGTCTTCTACTGACCAATGCAGATTTACGCCATACTGTGAACCGTCACCTAATGCGTCCATTAGCTTGTCCGCTAACCATGAGGCATTGACCGTGATATCTGTGATGCCTGCTGCTTGTAGTGCTTTAATATGCCATACAATAAGTGGTTGACCTGCAACTTCAACCAAAGGCTTGGGCGTCTCAAGCGTTAATGGACGTAGGCGTGTGCCCTTGCCCGCTGCCAAAATCATGGCTTGTGTAATCGTAGAGGTAGACATCTGCGCTCCTATCTTTATTATTTAAATCAATTTAGCTGAGCGTCATCTACGCTGAAGCAAACTTCTCTTTATAAGCAGGTAGCACTGCCACTTGCAGCCATTGATTAAACGGTATAATTGATTGTTTTAGCTCATCATTGCCATGTTCAGAAAGCCAGTTTAATTCAATAATCAAATCGCGCATGACTTTAGGAATATCCGCCAAATAACGGTCTTTGCCATCGCGCTCAGACAAACGAATAAAAATCCCTAATACCTTTAGATGACGTTGTACGCCTATGACATTTACATCGTTTTCAAACTGCACCGCGCTATCAGCAGTGGTCAGTGATTTTTGCTTTTGTAGCTGCCAAAAGTCATTAATCCATGCAGATATTTGGCTCTCTGACCACTCAACATAAGCATCGCGTACTAACGACACTAGATCATAAGCATACGAGCCAATGACAGCATCTTGAAAATCAATCACACCCAACTTTGATTTATCTGCTTGATCTTGCATAAGGTTGCGGCTGTGATAATCACGATGGACCACCACTTGTGGCTGTTGCAAAATCTCATTCATTAATGCTGTTTTTAGGTTTCCCCAAACCTGCTCATTTAGCGCGACACCAATATAAGGCATAAACCATTCGCTAAATAAATCCATCTCACGGTCTAATAGTGCTGTGTCATAATCTGGCAATTGGTGTTGCGACTTTGCCGTTTCTACTGGTACCGTTTGGAGCGCGACTAATGTCTGCATTGCTAGCTGATAGTAGTCATTGATTTGGTCTGCGGTGACATCGACAAGCAAATGGGCAAATTCTACTGTGCCAAAATCTTGTAATACCAAAAATCCTTTTTCTACATTTTGTGCAGTCAGAGTCGGCACGTTGACAGCAGGTGCCATCAGTTTCGCAACATTGATAAACTGCAGCATCGCATCTTGCTCGTCAGCGGAGTCCATGACGATATAATACTTATTGGCACTATTGTCTGTCTCTGATAGTTCGATACGATGATATCGGCGGGCACTAGCGTCACCAGGTAAGCTGTCTAGACTAAAGGTTTGATCTAAAAATACTTGCTGTAACCATTGTTCTAATTGCTGTTGGCGGTTGTTATTTTCATCGATCATATCAGTCTCTAAAGTCATTTTGTCAGTCATATTGGGCATCGCTGGTTAAATATAAGTCATAAATAATTAAAGTAGTGATAAGTCTGACAAATACTTGCTAAAATAGCGATATGTGTCGGTGCTCTACAAGCTGTCACAGACGTATTGCTATATCATTCAATACTTGATGTCGGATAGAATCGCTATCGCTACTTAAAAATCAGCATGGCTATATTATAAATTTTGGTAAATAGTGTAGCTGATTTGGTTTTTTTTGACTATGATTAGTCGTCATTATATGTAAAACATCCGAATTTTTAAGAATACATTAGTCATATTTTAGTCGCTCGTTCACTGCTTTATATCGTTCGGTGATACCGCTACTAAACTCAGTCATGCAATCCAATAAGCTCTGCAATCATAGGTGTGCCCTTGTTATATTCTCCGCTTTACCAAAGCATCCGCTTGATCTTATTTGGTGCCTTAGGTTTATCTAGCCTAACTGTCAGTGCTGCCATTGGTGATGCCAATACGCAAAAAACTGAACCACTAACTACGGACAGTACAGGCAGCTATGCTTCTAATAGTGTGGCGACTGACGCCAATAGTATTAGTCGTACTCAAAGTAATGATGGCTATCAAGAAGCAGATATTCTAAATGATAGCTATCAAGACAACGCTAGTTCTGTTAATACGAATAACGCTGCTTTATTAAATGATACTGCGTTAGATAGCAGGTTCTCTGAGAACAACGACCTAGATATTACAGATATTAATGAAGCTGCTGACTCTGAAGCTTTTAGCAATGAAGTTTCTAATGATACTAATCTAAATACAGAAACTAGCAACCAAGCAAGTAGTAATACACCAGATAGCAATGCCTTTGTCCCTAAAGCGATAACAACTGACAATGGCAAGCTAGATCTTAATGATGAGAGTATTCAAGCCAGCCTAATGCGCTTAGCAGAGTTTTATGAGCTAACGCCAGATACCGATGCTTCAACATTAAACAATGAGGCTATAAGCACTGAAGCGAACAATACTCATAATAATGCGATGCCTGCTGCACAGACGATTCCAAAGGTCGGTAGAGACTTACGTCTGTTGCCAAATGCCGTGGACAGTGCCCAGCGCTGTGAAGGTCAATGGGTATATCCGCAGAGTAACCCCAATTACCAGCGCGCTGTGAATGAAGCTGGTACGGCAAACGGACAACCAGCACCAAATGTGGCTAGCGTTCCGAACAATCAAGCCCCTTTATTTACCGAGTCTGATTACGGTTATTACAACAATATTAATTATGCCGAGCTATCTGGCAATGTAAAAATTGATCAAGGCACTCAGCATATCGAAGCAGAAAAAGTCATGATTGACTTGAGCAATGGCGTTGCAGCTGCTCAAGGCAAAGTCATGTTTACAGATAATGCGACTGGACAGCGTACAAGCAACGTCTCTACAAACAATGCCGCTACAAATAACGGCCAAGCCAGCTTTAATGATAGAGCGGCACAAGGTGGTCTAATTGGCGTTGCAGATAGCTTGAATTACAATACTGAGACTGGTCAATCAACGGCCAATGATGTGGCGTTTGCCAGTGTCGGTCTACAAGCGCACGGCTATGCCAAACGCTTAAACAAACCGAATGAGAGTGAATACGAGCTGGATCAGGTTATGTTTAGTACCTGTCCACCTACCAATCGCAAATGGCAATTTGAAGCGAAAAGTATCGATCTAAATACCGATACAGGGCGCGGCGAAGCGTATAACACCACTTTCCGTGTGGCTGATATACCCGTATTTTATCTCCCCTACTTTAACTTCCCAATCGACAGTCGTCGCAGTAGTGGGTTTTTATTACCAAGTGCTAGCGTAAGCAGTGAAAGTGGTCTTGAAGTTGATATTCCTTATTATTTCAACTTGGCACCTAACTACGATGCCACCCTTAACACGCATATTTATACTGACCGTAATCCTATGCTATCAGGTGAGTTCCGTTATCTGACTGAAAGTTATGGGGAAGGTATTTTAAACGGTTCATACTTACCAAACGATAAAGAGTATGACGACGAAGATCGTACCAGCTTGTTTTATGACCATACTTGGTCGTCGAAAAGCATTCCGCGTTTAAGTGCCGATGCTAAATATAGCTATGTATCAGATGCAGATTATCTTAATGACTTTGATACATTGGGCTTATCAGATAGCACCATAAACTTGCCACGTCGTGCTCAGGCAAATTATTATAATGATTACGTCGATGGTGAACTAAAAGTCGAAACCTTTCAAACTTTAGACGCTTTTGATGATAATGGTGAAGCATTAGAAGATAAAGACAAACCGTACTCACGCTTGCCACAGCTCAAATTAAATTATCGCTTGCCTTGGGTTGAGCGTCTTGATATTACTGGAGTCCATGACTCTGCATACTTTAAAAAATCTATTGATGATGGCTCTGAAAACGAAAAAAGTGGTGCACGTATTTACAATAAATTGAGTGCTACTTATCCGATGGAAACCTCTTGGGGTTATGTTCATCCCAAACTTAGCCTACAGCATCTATATACGTCATATGATGAAGATAGCTTAATCGCGAACCAACTCAGTGAAGAAGACGGTAGTCAATCTGTGTTTGTCCCGCAAGCCAGTATTGATGCGGGTTTGACTTTTTATCAAGCAGGCTCACCGTTTGGCGCGTTTGATGATACGATGGGTGGTTATCGCTTGCTTAGTCCCCGCGTGAAATATATGTACTCACCGTACAAGGACCAAAACGATATTCCTAATTTTAATACACGTATTGCCTCTATTAACTATGAACAACTGTTTTCAGACAGTTGGTTTTTAGGTCATGATCGTTTACAGGATCTGCATTCTATTACGCCTGGCATCAATTATCGTTACATCGATGCAACGGGTGTGACACGTTTCGATGGTAGCATTGCAGAACAGTTCTATCTAGATGATGGACGTGTAACACTTGACGACAATCAGCCAGTTTTCACTTCATCTTCTTCAGGCATGGTATTGGAAACCAGTACCCAACCATATAATAATTTTTGGGTTGATGTTAGCGGTGCCTTAACCAGTAATTATGATTTGAACTACGTTACGACTGAACTGCGCTATCAGCCATCAAACAATAGTTTATTTAATGTGGGTTATGTCAAACGTCAGCGTGATGACAATACCGAGCAGTTACCACTCTCTGCGTTTACCGCTTCAGCTGTTTTCCCTATTAATAATAGCTGGCGAATATTGGCTCAAGGTCAATATGATCTGAACAGCGACAGGATGCTCGATTCACTCATCGGCGTTGATTACGAAGACTGCTGTTTCGGCTTTGCTGTCTATGGTCGCCGCTATTACAATGACCTAAACGTAAAAGACGAGCCAACACAAGCTATTATGGCAGAAGTTAGATTAAACGGTCTTGGCAGTGGCAGTAGCCGCTTGACACGATTGCTTGCTGATAAGATTTTGGGCTTTGAACCTGTACAGACGGCATGGAAAGACTAACCAGTTTTTTGCTAGATTAGAGTTATTTACGTAAATATTTATAAGACACTATTTGAACCCCTATTATGGGCAACGCTGTCGAATATTTTATTATTAAGGGTATCGGATAGAGTTGACCAACTACCATCCGATGCAATGACATTGATGAGGAGCATCATGAGATTTTTTTCTTTACGTCAGACTAGCAGAGCAGTATTGCTATCTATGGCAGGCCTTACGCTTACGTTAAGTGCCAACGCTGCTACTGTCAAACCTGCAGCAGCTCAAGCTTCTACTTCTGCTACGCAAAGCTCAGTTGATCGCTTGACGCCAGCCAATAGCACAGACGGTATTATTGCTTTAGTCAATGAAAATGCTATCTTAAAAAGCGAATTGGTTGACGCCATTGAGCAGACCCAAGCACGTGCAAAAGCTGCTGGAGAGCCTATCGCAAACTCAGCACAGCTACAGTCTGAAGTGCTAAACGCACTTATTTTGCGTGAACTACAACTGTCTATGGTCAAACGTGCGGGACTGTCTGCCGATGAAGCAGAAATCAATCAACGTCTTGGTCAAATCGCTCAAGCTGAAGGCCTTAAGAGCATCTCAGCATTGCAACAACGTCTAGATGCCGCACAACCTGGTAGTTATGCCAATCTACGTGCCAAACTGATTGAAGAGGCCTCTATCCAAGCGCTACAGCAACGTCAAATTACTCGCCGAGTACGTATCAGCGAGCAAGACATTGATGCATTTTTGGCCTCACCTGAAGCCAAACGTCTGAATCAAAGCGAATATCAAACCATTCACGTACGTGTGCCTTATATAGATGACTATAGTCGCCTATCGCCCGCTCAACGTGAAGAAGCATTAAAAGTTGCGCAAGCATTACGTAAGCGTTTGCTTGAGCCAAATGTCAACGTCGCTGAAGCTGTTGCTGCTAGCCAAGGTAGCTATCCGATTCCACTACAAGGTGGAGATATGGGCTTTCACAAGGCAGCCTCTTTACCGACAGAGCTGTCTAGCAAAATTACCAAGTTGGATGTTGGTACCGTAAGCGAGCCATTATTGACTCCTGAAGGTATTGATATAATCAAACTTGCTGATAAAAAAGCCAGTGATACGATGCTGATACCACAGTGGCATACTCGCCATATCTTAGTTAAAGTCGATAATCTACAGACTGACGCGCTTGCTGAACAAAAAATCAATGATCTATACGAGCAGCTTCGTGGCGGCGCTGACTTTGCTAGCTTAGCCTCAACGTATTCAGACGATCCAGGTTCTGCCGGACGTGGCGGTGACCTTGACTGGGTTAGCGAAGAAGATATGGTAGGTCCATTTGAAGCCACAATGAAAAATACGGCTGTTGGTGATTACTCTGCGCCATTTAAGACACAGTTTGGTTGGCATATCCTAAAAGTTGATGGTAAGCGCGATCAAGATATTAGCGAGCAATATCGTCGCAATATGGCACGTCAAGCATTGTATCAACGCCTAGCTCCACAAGCTCAAGAAGACTGGTTACAAGAGCTACGTGCTGGCGCTTATATTCAGATACTTGGCTAATAGTTTGCAATAAGCTAATAGTATTAAGTTAGCGAAAGTACTGAATCGATTTAAATAAAGAAGGGTATATGCAATGGCATATACCCTTCTTTTTTTTGTGCAGTTAAATATTTAACTGAAAGCTTTAGAAAAATCTCAAAGTGAAACGTTCTAAAATTTACCAAGCCAAAACCCATACAAAGAAAAACCCCGAACCTAGGGCGATTGGTTCAGGGTTTCAATACTTCGTGTTATTGTTATTATCTTTCTTCCGTGCTGACTCATCCTAAGTCATTTAACAGCATTATATAAGACAGCGGGCTGACCTGTGCTTTTATTGATACTGTCTCAACACTACATCCATGCGTATCCTTGTGTTGATGGATGTATTATAGGCCAATGGATTTGGTGCCGATAGAAGCTAAAGACTCTATTTTGCGTAAGCATATGCTTACATTATCTCTATGTATTACAGCTAATAAACAGCCTATTTTATTAACCAAAGCTGCGCTGCTCTTGTCTGTGCTCTTCTGACACTTTTTCGCCTTCTTTCTTGCCTTCTTCGATTTTATTGTCAGTTTCTTGGATATCTTCTGCTTGTGCAGTAGGCGCATTGCCTTCTTGCTTGCTTGCCTCTTCTGGCTCATATTGCAAGGTAGTCATCACAGGGAAATGATCAGATCCTACGGATGGCATACGCTGAATATCAACGACCGTAAAGCAAGCACTATGAAAGATATGGTCTAGAGCCCAACGCAGAAACGGGTATTTAACATGAAAGGTATTAATAAAATGTCGACCAATGCGAGGATCTAGCAAGCCAGAAATACGCTGAAAGCGACGCGTAGTTTTTGACCATGCGACATCATTGAGGTCACCTGCCAGTATCGCCGTTTGATCGTTTTCTTTGATATGTTTACCCACCATGAGCAGCTCAGCATCACGCGTGGTAGACTTATCTGCCTCAGTTGGGCTAGGTGGCATAGGATGCAAGCAATATAACCAAATGACGCGGCCTCCTTGCAAACGCAATTGAGTATGAATAGAAGGTATATCATCTATCATCAAATACTTAACTTCAGGATCAATCAGCTCAAGCTTAGAATACAAGTGCATACCATATAGATTATCTAGTGGCACTTTTACAGTATAGGGATAGTCAGACTCGACTTGCTGTAAGGCTTGCTCCCATTTCTTATCACTCTCTAACGTAATTAAGATGTCAGGCTGCTTTTGCTTAACCAAATCAACTAGCTTTTGCGTTTCGTCATTGGGCGTCAATACGTTTGATACCATGATTTTTATTTGATGCGCTTGTCCTTCTGGCTTATCTTTTGCCTTTTGAACTTCTTTTTTCCACAGCTTAGTATATGGCAGTACCATTCTCAGCTGAAATGCTAACGTACCGCTCAACACAACAAATAATATCCACTGCCCCAACTCCCACTCTGAGAAAAACACTATCATGCCAAACCAAGCGATAATACCAAGCACCATAATTTGGATGCGTGGAAACTCAACACCGCGCACCCACCAGTTATCTAGCGGCAACCAGCCCCAGATTGTGACAAAGGCGATGAATCCTGCTAAACCTTGTAAGGCGTAATATAATAGTGAGAGATCCATAAGTAGGTACTAACCGTTGATTAAAGTGTCGATAGAGCTGATGATGTATATTGGTTAAGCTTTTGTTTGATAAGAAATATCGTGGTTGTAACTCACCTGACATCAAATAACTAACGCCAAGTAATTGTGTTTGAGACTTACTTTAGCATTTCAGAAGATTCTCGCCTACTGGTGAGTCTCAATTATGCGACAACTATCATAAAACGTTACAATATTGGCTCATTCAATGTAATGCGTGCTTTATTAAACATTATATTTTTGAGGTCGCTAGATAGCCAAGTACTTCTCAAATAGTAATAACTTAAAGTTATAGTCGACATAGTTAATAGTGTATAGAAAACGACCAAATAATAGCCAAAACGCCTTGCTTTTTTGCGCCATTCACGGCATTGTTATCGGTTGACGATGCAACAAATAATTGTAAATAGGATTGAACTTCATGAGTGATTTAACAGTAGGTTTGGTAGGCTGGCGCGGTATGGTAGGGTCAGTATTGATACAACGTATGCAGGAAGAAAATGACTTTAACGGTATTACACCGGTGTTTTTTTCTACCAGTAATGCTGGTGGTGATGCACCAAAATTCGATGGTATTGAAACCGGCCAACTAAAAGACGCTCATGATATTGAAGCACTTGCTGCTTGTGATGTCGTTATTACTTGCCAAGGTGGTGACTATACGTCAAAAGTCCGTCAACCATTGCGTGATAGTGGTTGGAACGGCTATTGGGTTGATGCGGCAAGTACGCTGCGAATGAAAGATGACAGCATCATCATTCTTGATCCAGTCAACCGTAACGTTATTGATAGTGCTCTAGCCAATGGCAAAAAAGACTTTATCGGAGGTAACTGTACCGTATCGTTGATGCTGATGGCTATTGGTGAGCTGTTTAATAAAGGTTGGGTCGAATGGGTCAGCGCCATGACTTACCAAGCCGCTAGTGGCTCTGGCGCAAACAACATGCGCGAGCTCATCAACGGTATGGGTGTGTTACGTGATGCCGTTCAAGACGAATTGGCTGACCCTGCTAGCGCTATTCTTGAGATTGATAAAAAAATCGCTCAGACTCAGCGCTCAGAAGACTTCCCTACACAATACTTCGGTGTACCACTGGCAGGTAGCTTGATTCCTTATATCGATGCGCAGCTAGAAAACAAACAGTCAAAAGAGGAATGGAAAGGCGGCGTCGAGACCAATAAGATCTTGGGTAACGATGAAGCCAGCACGATTCCTATTGATGGGATGTGTGTACGCGTCGGTGCCATGCGTTGTCATGCGCAAGGTCTAACGATCAAACTGAAAAAAGACATTCCGCTAGAAGAAATCGAAGCTGCACTCAGAAACAGTGGCAACGAGTGGTTGGATTTGGTCGAAGATGATAAAGAAGCTACCATGAATCGCCTAACGCCAGTGGCAGTTACTGGCACCTTAACTGTTGCGCTAGGTCGCTTGCGTAAGTTGAATATGGGCCCTGAGTATCTAGGCGCATTTACCGTTGGTGATCAATTGTTATGGGGCGCAGCAGAACCATTACGTCGTATGCTTAATATCATCCGTGAGCAAAACGTCTAACTCAGATACCTTAAATGAAGCACAAAAAAGACAGCGATTGCTGTCTTTTTTTATGGATCGATTACTAGTTAGATTGATACGCAATCATCACCTCATTACGACGTAAAAATGGTAGCGTCCAAGGCGGGTTATAACGTGCCAATTCAGGCTCGCCTGTAGGCGTCAAATTCTGGTCTTGCATCCATGTTTGCAGCGCTTCGGTTTTTTCCGCTACTTTATCTTCTCCTGCGAGCCAAGAGAACTTAATCACACCGTACGTCTGTGCAGGCACCTCGATAATCTCAACGTTTGGATTATTTGGTTTAGGCAACGTTTGCATTGTATATTTACTAGGCATCGTAAATTGCACGCGCCACTTACCATCGTCTTGTTGCATACTGACTGGTGCTGTCTTGGCAATCTTCTGTGATTCATTATCACTTTTTTTGTTATCAGCTTGCATCGTGACAGGTGCCGTCATACTGATTTTACTACTGTCTCCACTTGGTGCGGTGTTATTACCAAAAATATAGTCCGCTAAAACCTTAAACCCTTCACGACTTGCTGAGTCTTGGTCACCACTCACCCACGTTTGCGCCACTAGTTGCTCATCATAACGACGCAACTCAAAATCATCTACTTGCGTCAATACTGTGTATTTAGGCTCTTCGGTAGCCATAGCCCCTCCTGATATCAATAATAAACCACTCAATAATAAGTAAGCTGTCTTTTTCATATAATGTCTCCAGCATCTAAAAGCATGATGTGGCAATTATTATTACCTCACCTGTATAACTTCTACTGTATCAACAGACCTTTAACACTGTCTGTGTCTTTTGGCGTGCTATCTGTATTTTTTGGTTATGGTAAAGCGGTATTTACCAAAGTGTATATAGAGCGTATATCGATGACATCTAATAACTATAGTTAAAGAACGCTAAAATGTATGCAAGGCAGCCGATTGAAAATTGTACAAGTAGTACATTTAGGGAGAGTAACGCCGTAGCAGTTCAGTGATTCTCCGACTATATGTCCAAAAAAACCGCTAATAATGCTATAATTAGCGCCATTTTCATAGCTTAAATAGCGGTTATCATATGCAATTTGTCTTACATAAAACGGCCAGCGGTGCAACGCGTGCACGCCGTGGTACGGTTCATCTCAATCATGGCGACGTGCAAACGCCTGCTTTTATGCCAGTTGGTACTTATGGTACGGTCAAAGGTATGCTGCCACGTGATATCGAAGCCATCGGTGCCGATATTATTTTGGGCAATACTTTCCATTTATGGTTGCGTCCGGGTACCGAAGTCATTGATAAATTTGGTGGCTTGCATAAGTTTATGCATTGGGACAAACCTATCTTAACCGATTCGGGCGGTTTCCAAGTATTTAGCTTGGGTGCCATGCGTAAAATCACCGAAGAAGGCGTCAATTTTAAATCTCCTATCGACGGCGCAAAGGTATTTCTCTCACCAGAAAAATCTATGCAGATTCAGTACAGCTTGAACTCGGACATCGTCATGCAGTTCGATGAGTGTACGCCTTATCCAGCCACTCATGATGAAGCGAAAAAGTCGTTAGAGCTATCATTACGTTGGGGACAGCGCTGTATCGATGAGCACAACAGACTGGGCAGTACCAACGCATTGTTTGGTATCGTGCAAGGCAGTATGTATCCTGATTTACGTCAGCAATCACTTGAAGGCTTATTGAAGATTGGCTTTGATGGTTATGCTATTGGCGGTCTTTCGGTTGGCGAGCCTAAAGAAGAGATGATAGATGTCCTAGACTACCTGCCTGACGATATGCCAGCAGATAAGCCACGCTATCTTATGGGTGTCGGTAAGCCTGAGGATTTAGTTGAAGGCGTACGTCGCGGCGTAGATATGTTCGACTGTGTGATGCCAACGCGTAACGCGCGTAATGGCCATTACTTTGTGACGGGCGATACAGATAATGCTGGTGTGGTACGTATTCGTAATAGCCAATATCGCAATGATGAAGGCCCATTAGATCCTGAATGTGACTGCTATACTTGCCAGAACTTTAGCCGCGCTTATCTGTATCATCTTAATAAGTGTAAAGAGATGCTAGGTGCTCAGTTAGCCACTATTCACAATTTACGCTATTACCAACGTTTGATGCAAGGTATCAGAGATACTATCGAGCAAGATAAATTTGATGAGTTTGTCAGCGAATTTTATGCCAAACGCGGTCAAACGGTTCCTGAGTTAAACTTGCGTTAATCCTGTTGAGCATTCACGACTGTGTAACGATATCTGTTGAAATAAAAAAGGGCTTAAGAATAATCTTAAGCCCTTTTCTCTGTGCTGCTTTTATCACTCAATGATTATCACTTAATGATTCAAATAGTGTCAATTCTGACTACTATCCCATCAATGACGTCACAAATACGACAATAACAGCGATTGGTGCGATGAATTTCGCAACGATTTGCCATAGCTGCCATGTACCATTAGACAAACCAAGCTCTTGCTGAATGTTACGTTGATCCATTTTCCAACCAACAAATACAATTGCAGCCAGACCTGTTAGAGGCAATAGGAACTTACTTGTAAGTTTATCTAATGCATCAAAAATACCATTACCCATGATAGTAAAGTCAGACCATAGATTGAATGATAGCAATGCTGCAATACCTAACAACCAAATTACTGTACTTGCCACGATAGTCGATACAGTACGACTCATCGACGTACGCTCTTCTAACAACTCAACCGTTGGCTCAAGCAACGAGATAGATGAGGTGATAGCGGCAAAGGTAATAAGCAAGAAGAACAATGCACCAATGATGGTACCCGCACCCATGCTACCGAAAGCAATTGGCAAGCTTACAAAGATAAGACCAGGACCTGATGCAGGATCTAGACCATTGCTGAAAATGATTGGGAAGATGGCAAGACCAGCAGCCAACGCAATAACCGTATCCAAAATAACAACGGTGCGTGCTGTTTTTAGCAAGTTCACTTCACGGCCCAAATACGAGCCATAAGCGACCATGATACCCATACCAATTGATAGAGTGAAGAATGCATGACCTAATGCTGCAAGCATAACATCAGCCGTTAGTTTGCTAAGATCTGGCGTAAATAGGTAAGCAACTGCTTCACCAAATCCACCGTTCATCACGTTGTAACCAACAATAACGAATAGAATCACACCCAATAACGGCATTAAAATCTTAGCTGTTTTTTCGATACCACTTGTCACACCAATACCAACGATGACAGCGGTTAAAATCATAAATACCGTATGCCAAATCGTCAATGTACCAGCTGAAGCAAGCATAGCATCAAAGGTTGCAGCAACAGAGTCACTGTCTTGACCAGCAAAGCTACCTGTTGCGACTTTAGTGATATAGTTAAGCGCCCAACCACCGATCACACTATAGAACGATAGAATTAAGAAGCCACCCAAAACACCAGTAGCACCAATAATACCCCAACTACGCGATTTACCTTCAGTCGCTGCCACGTCTGAAAAAGTATTGACTGGGTTTTTTTGACCACGTCGACCAATTAACCATTCAGCAACTAGTATCGGAAAACCGACTAGCGCGATACAGAACAAATAAGCAATAACGAAAGCTGAACCACCGCTTTCGCCAACCATGTATGGAAATTTCCATATGTTTCCTAAACCAACTGCTGAGCCTACTGCTGCCAATACGAAGCCAAAGCTTGAGCTCCATTGGGCATGTTCTTGTTTATTGATAGCCATTTTTTCCGTCCTCGTGCTTCAATTAACGTTACTGATAATCTTCCTTGATCAACATAAATAGTCGGCCTTACCGTTAGACTATTTAGTAAACGCTTCGATGTAAAACGCCCAGTAACATTAAGAAAGAATTGATTACAATATCGTAAACGCTCAGTTTCTGCTAAGCGACCAAAAAAGTCAAGTACTCATAAATATAAAAAGCCATAACAAATAGTTATGGCTTTTGTATAATTTGCCTTCATTCCATAAGAATTTGGCTTATTAAAAATATAAAACTCATCATTAATCGAATTGTGTTTTTCTTTAGCGCACAACACCGCGGCGGCTATTTTGCAAGGAATCAATAAGTAGCTGAATTTTTGGCTCTTTAGCCAATAGCTCACCATGTAAGACTTCCAACGCTTGTGCAGTAGTCAAACCTGATCTAAAAATTGTACGATACGCTTGACGCAATACATCCATCGTCTCTTTTGACCAACCTTTACGGCGCATACCTTCGATATTGAGTCCATGAGCCTTTGCAGGATTGCCAGATACCATCGTAAATGCAGCCACATCTTTTAAAATAAGGCTGGCTCCACCAATCAAGCTATAGTCATCTACTGTACAAAACTGATGTATGCCTGAGTTACCACCAATGATGGTATGGTCGCCGATAGTCACATGCCCTGCCACGCCAACATTGTTAGCCAGTACGTTATGATCGCCAATGACACAATCATGTGCGACATGGGTGTTTACCATCAGCAGATTATGACTGCCGATTTTAGTCAGCTCGCCGTCTTGCGCTGTACCGCGGTGTAAGCTACAGGCTTCGCGAATCGTATTATGATCGCCAATTTCAAGCCAAGTGCGTTCACCTGCATATTTCAAATCTTGAGGATCTTCACCAATGCTCGCAAACTGATAAAACTCATTGTGTTGACCAATACGAGTCAGCTTAGTCACAACCACATGTCTATGCAAAACCGTATGCGCACCAATTGATACTTCATCGCCAACGATACAATAGGGCCCGATGATAGCAGTCTCATCAATCTGCGCGGACGATGAGATGAGTGCTGTAGGATGAATCTGACTCATAAGATGGGCCCTTGTATCATTTGATGCGAGTAAATAATAAAAAAGTATCGCTATTTAAGTGTGACTAACGAAGCTAATACCAGTTGTGTTGTTGAGTCTACATATAGCTATTTATTGCAGTTGTAGTGAGCGATTTCAATATCGCTCTTCGTACAGTATGGCTCTTAAGCACCCTTCGTGTTAGCAGGTTTTTGCTGCTCCTGACGTGCAATCATGATTTGCGCACTAGCAGCCAGCTCATCTTCAACATGGACGGTACAATCAAACTTATAAATACCATGTCTTTGCATCACAGTTTTTGCACGAATAATAAGCTGATCACCAGGAATCACACGGCGTTTAAAACGGACTTTATCCACACCTGCAAATAGATAAAGATAACCGTCTTCTGCCGTCAGTCCTGCACTGATAAAGCCAAGCACTCCTGATACCTGTGCCATTGACTCTACCATCAATACACCTGGCATAATTGGCTCATCAGGAAAGTGACCGTTAAAGAACTCTTCATTAATAGTCACGTTTTTGATACCAGTAATACACTCGCCTGGCGTACAAGCCACAATACGGTCTACCAACATAAAAGGATAACGATGCGGTAAATAGTGCTTAATTGTATGATACGTTAATGGTAGCGTAAGACCTTGCTCAGCCAAGCTTTTAACGTCTTCATCAGTTGGGATATCTATATTGTTATTGCTCATAATGACGCTTCCTTGCTGTGTTTTGAATATCTATTATTTGTTTGTGTTTGCATTAGTTACTGCCCAACTGACGAAAACGTACAGCAGCACGTCGCCAATTAGCAGTTGGCATTGCAGCGGTACCAGATGAATATGAGCCAGCAGTTTTAATAGATTTGGTTACCATGGTCATGCCAGATAAAACAACATCGTCTGTAATCTCGATATGACCTGTGATACCGACGGCGCCGCCTATTATACAGCGCTTTCCTATCGTAGTACTACCCGCAATACCCGTTTGAGCAGCAATAGCAGTACCATCACCGATACGAACGTTATGGGCAACCTGTACCAAATTATCAATAATAACGTGATTGCCAATAACAGTATCATCGATAGCGCCACGATCGATACACGTCTGGCTACCAACTCGCACATAATCACCGATAATGACACGGCCTAACTGCGCAATACGCTCCCAACCTGTGCTACTAGGATCTTTAGTAGGCGCAAAACCGAACCCTTCAGATCCAATGCTTACTCCTGCATGCAACCTAACGTGATTGCCAATGACACACTCAGGCCCGACAACGACTTGCGACTTAATGACACAATCGGTACCGATACTAGTATTAGACTCAATTACGACATGAGCATCAAGTGAGCTACGCGCCCCTATTTGCACATTGTCACCAATCACACAAAAAGGACCGATATTAACTTGCTCGCCAATAACAGCACTGTCTGCAATCACCGCACTAGAATGAATCCCGTTAGATAAAGAGTGACGCGCAAACAGCTGACTAGCACTAGCATAAGCCAAATATGGATTTGAGACGACTAGCGCTATCGCTGAGGTAGGCACTTGGTCACGATAGGCTTCTGTCACCAACACTGCGCCTGCATTACTGCTAGCCAAGCTAGAAATATAGTTAGGATCTGCCAAAAAACTTAACTGCTGCTGATTGGCTGTTGTCAAACTACCGACGCTACTGAATGGTTGACACAATTGCTCAGTATCAATCTCAGCCTTATTAATAATAGGCTGACGCTGCTCAATTCGAGTAATGAGTTGCTCAATCGTTATCATAATGACTATTAATAAAATATGGTTATAAATGAAACGGTCGCCAAAATAACAATGCGTTTTGACGACCTACTAAGCTCTAATGATATTTCCGTCTATTTAGAACAGTCTTTGAAATTGTTCAAATAGATGAGGATAATGTCATCAATTTAGAATGTATTACCAATCTGGAACTGGACTTTTTCAGTCTCATCGCCTTCTTTGTCACCAAATGGTACCGCGTAGCTAAGTGAGATCGGACCAATTGGCGTATACCAAGTGATACCAGCACCGGCACTGTAGCGGAAGTCATTATCTTGGGTCAGTAATGGAATGTCTGTATCTTCTCCATTGCTAGGATTGATAAAAGTGCGATCTTCTTTATCAGAGGTATCAAAAACCTGACCACCTTCAGCAAACAATACTGGGCGTACTTGATCTGCCCAATCACCTTTAAACGGCATTGGTAAAATTAATTCAGCACCAAACGTTGCTAGCGCATTACCACCAACCTCTTCTGCAGTGAAGGTTTGGTTGTCTGGATCATTGACCGCATCAAGATAAACTTGTGATTTAGGTCCTAGAGTAGATGATTCATAGCCACGTACTGAGCCATAACCACCAGCATAGAAGTTTTCATAGAACGGTAAATCATTACCATAACCAAGCTTAGTATAACCACGCGCGATCACGTCTTTATAAATAGGGTAATATATATTGCCGCTATAAGTTAGCTTTTGATAGTTAGCATCGCCAAGACCGATGGTTGCATCAATCGCATGGCTCATCCCTTTGGTAGGGAATACTGGACGGTCTAAAGTACTGTAGTCCCAACCAAACAATAGATTGTAAGTCTGATAATCATTCTTGAAGCTAGCAACACCATCAGTCTCGACTTCCGGCGTTTTCGTACCGCCCTCGTCTAGAATTTCTTGGACATTAGATATACCTAAATAACGACCACCACGAACCTTTGTGTTGTCTACATTTAGACCAGCACTCAGGCGTTTGGTTTCGTCAATAGGATAACTATAGTTCAGCGTCGCACCATATGAATCGGTCACATAGTTACTAACGTTGTCGTCATCATATTTGGTTTTGCGATAATAACCACTGATACCTTGAGAGACACCGTTTTCTGTAAAGTACGGATCGGTATAACCTAGGCTATAAGAGTCGCGTGTTTCTGAACGAGAAAGCGCAGCTTTAACACGGTTACCGGTACCCATAAAGTTGTTTTGGGTCAAATCCAATTGGAAAGTCACACCACCACTTTGTGAGTAACCGGCTGCAATCGTTGAGCTACCAGAAGGCTGCTCTTCAACCACATAGTTTACATCAACTTGATCCGGCTGGTTAGGTACTGGCTTAACATCGACAGTGACATTTTTAAAGAAGCCTGTACGCATCAAACGCGTGCGTGACAGCTGAATTTTGTCATTAGAAGACAGCGTACCTTCTAACTGACGCATCTCACGACGTAATACTTCGTCTTGCGTTTTGATATTACCCGTAAAGTTGATACGACGCACATAAATAGGACGTGCAGGGTCAATATAATAATCGACATCGACCATTTTCGTATCGTCATTGATACGTGGTACTGGTCTGATTTGAGCTAGATAATAGCCTTCGTTACCATAGCGTCTTTTAAGAGAAGCAGTGGTTTCGTCTAGTTTTGCTTGCGAGTATTTTTCATTAGATGCAAAGCTAACCAGCTCTTTTAGCTCACTATTCTCAAAGGTAGGTTTACCTAAAAAGTTCACTTCGCCAAACTGGTATTGCTCGCCTTCGCTTAGGCTAACTTCGATAAACACACTACTCTTGTCTTCACTGATGTTTAGTACGGCATTATCAACTGAAAAACGCACATAACCATCGTTCTGATATAGCGCCTTTAAACTCTCTAGACTGGCGGCCAGTTTCTCTTGAGCGTATCGATCTGACTTAGATAGTAGACGTGTCCACGAAGATTCTTTTACCGCGAAAACGTCTTTAATCTCTTCATCACTAAAATGCTTGTTACCAATGATATTGATATCGACAACTTTAGCAGGCTTGCCTTCTACGAAGCGCACGTCAAGTTTTACGCGGTTACCATCAAGGACTGTTTGATCTACTTCGATATTACTATTGTAGTAGCCTTGGCTAATATACTGCTGTTGTAGCTCATTGGCCACGCCTTGCAAAGTAGACTGCTTGAGCACGTCACCAGCAGAAAGGCCAGCATTCTTCAACCCCTGCTCAAGCCCTTCTTTAGGAATAAGCTTGTTACCTTCAAAGGTAACTTCAGCAATCGTTGGACGCTCAATGACGTCAAACCTTAGCTTGCCACCTTCGACACGGCTTTGAATATCAGCAAAGTTCTCAGTTGCATATAGCGCCTTAATACTGGCAGCTAAGCTACTATCATTCACCGTATCGCCTACCGTAACAGGTAAGACCGGATAGAGGCTATCAGGGGTTAGGCGTTGTAAGCCATTAAAACCGATGTCAGTTACTACAAATTCTGCAGCCTGTACTGGCATACTCATCATCGCTACAACTAACGGCAACCCAGCCGCGCTCATAATTAAAGGCGTACGCATAAACACTATCCGTCAATAAAAAAATTGCTTAAGTTAAGTTAAAAGGCACGTATTGTCTAACCCGTGCGCATAAGTTTATAAACCCATGCAAGGGTAACTCAGAACACTTTATATAAATTGCATCACAAAATAAACTAAAAATTACGATTAGTACAGAGGCTGCGACACAGAATAGCATGCCTATCATAACAATAATTAGCCTATAATAGGCGTAAAACCATTAGTATATCGTGCTTTATCAGCTATATTGCTCATCAGCCGATCAAAATAGGCGGCTGATGTCATTACCAATTGCTAACACCATGAAACCTGCCAGTAAGAGTAAACCGATATTTAGACCGACCATTTGCACACCTTCAGACAGTGGCTTACCACGAATCAACTCAATAAAGTGATAAACAATATGACCACCATCTAATACTGGAATCGGCAAAAGGTTTAAGACGGCAAGACTCAAGCTAATTAGCGCCGCTGTCGACAATACCATCTGCCAACTGATATCAAAGCTTTGTTTGGCGACTTTGGCAATGGTAATTGGCCCTGATAGATTGTCTAAACCAATCATACCTGACAGCATTTTTCCCATCGAGCTTACGGTCATTACTGCGAGCTGCTCAGTCTTTTCAAATGACTTAACTAACGACTCACTAGGACCATAGACCACGGTAGTCTTGTAATCGTCAGGGATAACAATCTCAGTCTGATCCACCATTGCCCCGATTTGTCCGTAATCATTACCCAAGTTGTCTTTTTTACCTTGAGGCATAATCTGCAACTGTACAGACTTATCATCACGCAACACCGTAAAGTTCAATAGCGTTTCAGGATTATCACGAATGATACGTGTGGCAGTAATCCAATCTTCGATCGCTGTATCATTAATAGCGGTAATGCGATCGCCAACCTTCAGCCCTTGTCGGCTAGCGGCACCATCGGGAGCCAAACCGCCTACAATCGGCGCAATCTGCGGTTGCCATGGCAACATACCAAAGCTGGTCAATGCGTCTTTGCCTTGAGCCTCGCCTTGCATAAACTGCGTAACTGGTGCTTGATAGGTTTTAGTCGACTGATCGGTTTGGGCGTCTGACTGCAAGGTAATGCTGACATTATCCGTCTCACCCATACGTCCTGCAAGGCGATAGTTAATACCTTCCCATGTCTGCACATCGTGTCCATCAATCGCGACAATCTTATCACCAACTGGCAGCTGTACCATTGCAGCAGGCGTATCTGGCAGTACCTGTCCAATCTTAGTCGCCAACTGCTCAGATGGGGTCATAAATAGTACCCAAAATAGCGCGATAGCAATGACAAAATTCATGATAGGACCAGCTGCAACGATAGCAATTTTTTTCAGCGGATGCTGTCGATTAAACGCAAGATGCTGCTCATCTTTTGCGACATTACCTTCACGCTCATCCAGCATCTTTACATAACCGCCAAGTGGCAATGCTGAGATACGATAGTCGATGCCGCTCTTCTTACTGGTCCAACCAAAAACTTTAGGACCAAAACCGATAGAGTACGTTAGTACTTTGACACCGCAAAGCCGCGCCACAATATAATGTCCCCACTCGTGTAAGGCAATAAGCGGGCCTAAAACAAATATAGCGGCAAGAAGTGTTAGTAAAAACGTCATGGTTGTTTCTCAGTATTGTCTCTCAGCATTTTTATTAACATTTTCGCTAGTATCGTCTATCAATGTCATGTATCAGCTAAGAGACGCTTGCTACGATTATGTCAGCTTTGCTACCAACTTATCAGTCAAATGGCGTGCAATCTTATCGATCGCCAATATATCTTCTATATCAGCGGTGTCATTCAATGGAGGCAGCTGTATATCATTTAACGCTTGTTCGTTAATATTAGCAATATCCGTTAAACGAATTTCCCCATCGAGGAACGCCGCCACTGCAATCTCATTTGCCGCATTAAGTACAATCGTGGCTTGCGTCCCTGCTTGCATGGCTTGGCGAGCCAAACGCAGACAGGCAAATTTTTGCAAATCCGGTTCAATAAACTCCAAACCACTAAGTGCAAATAAGTCTAACGGCTGCGAGCCACTATCAATCCGATCAGGGTAGCTAAGCGCATGCGCAATGGGCGTTTTCATGTCTGGACTTCCCAGCTGCGCTAAAAAGCTGCCATCGCTATATTCTACCATTGAGTGAATGATACTTTGTGGATGAATGACCACATTTATCTTATCTTCAGGCAAATCAAATAAGTGACAGGCTTCTATCAGCTCAAGCCCCTTATTCATCATTGTCGCCGAATCGACAGATATCTTTTGACCCATTGACCAATTCGGGTGTTTGACCGCTTCTGCGACGCTTGCCTGCTGCATCTGCTCAAACGACTGCTGCAAAAACGGCCCACCAGAGGCTGTTAACCATAGTTTGCGCACACCATGATTTGACTGATGGATTTGCGTATTGTCTTGCTGGATAGCTAGAGGTAAACATTGAAAAATAGCATTGTGTTCAGAGTCGAGCGGCAGCAAAGTAGCTTTATGTGTCTTGACCGCATCGATCATGACCTTACCCGCCATGACTAAGGCTTCTTTATTGGCCAATAAGATACGCTTACCTGCACGTGCTGCTGCTAATGTAGATGGCAACCCTGCCGCCCCTACAATCGCTGCTACAACCGTATCAGTCTGCGGATCAGTGGCAATATCGACCAATCCTGCCTCGCCTCCTATGACCTCACTAGTAATACCTGCTGCTTTAAGCCTATTAGCAAAATCATCCACGGCTGACGTCGGCACACTGACGCGCTTTGGCAAAAACTGCTGACAGAGCGCAAATAGCTTATCTAAGCGATGATAGCCTGACAAAGCATAGACTTCATAAGTGTGCGGTTGTGCCGCCAATATTGCTAAGGTGCTATCGCCAATCGAGCCTGTCGCGCCTAGTACGGCGATGCGTTGCGTCATAACCATCAATGCCCATGATACTTAAAAATAAAATAAAGTTAACTACAAAGAAAAAGATAATAGTGCTACAGGCTCTTATACCACTATCAAACCAAGCTGCTGTATCGCCCAAAAACCAAGGGCAAATATTGGGGTGGCAGACAATAGCGAATCGATACGATCAAGGATACCACCGTGACCTGGCAAAATAGTGCCTGAATCTTTTACATCAGCACGGCGTTTGAGCATCGACTCAAACAAATCACCCAGTACAGATACAAGAATCGTAATAGCTGATAGCGCTACAAACGCGATTAACGGTATACCGGTCAGCTGTAATTTGAAGACGCTGATGGCTACCACAACTAGCAGACCTGTGACGAGACCACCAGCCAACCCTTCCATGCTCTTATTGGGCGAGACATTGGGTGCCATTTTTCGACGACCAAGCTTGCGTCCAACGAAATATGCGCCACTATCTGCACACCATACCAATAAGAACACATATAGCAGCCACCATGCTGATAGTTGCCAAAGATAGAACATCGCTGTGATAGATGCCGTCAAAATAACCGCGCCCATCATTGCCAGCTGATTGCCGTACCATCTCGTCTGTGTTGGGAAGACTCTGACCCAAGACAGCGCCATCAGCCATATCCCTAACGAAGCAACCCACCAAAACAGCCAAGTCACTTTAAACATCAGTGAAAACATAGTGAGCGCTAAAACCAATAGAACGAATACAGCAGGTTGGCGCCACTTAGGCATCAACTTGGCCCACTCATGAGCAGCGATAATGACCCCGATGGCCAACAGTGGTGCAAATAAAATAGGTGTTTGGCTCGCAAACATTGCAATACCAACGATAATAACGAGAACAATTGCCGTCTTAATTCGTTGCCACATACTTATCGAGCCTTATAATAATGAAGAACAGGTGATCAAAAAATGCATTATAGCAGCTAACTGGCTATGGCCTAATGACAGCAATTGACACTAATTAAAACGGTTTATCATTGCATAAACCAACCCTACTGACCAGTTATACAATACTAACTGAACTTATCTATCAACGCACTGCTCAGTGCCCTTGCTGCTCTATCAGTACTTGCTCGCTGGTTTTGCCGAAGCGGCGTTGACGTTTAGCAAACTCTGCGATCATCGAAGCTAGCTCTTCTGCTGCAAAGTTCGGCCATAATGTGGGAGTGAAAAACAGCTCAGCATAAGCAGATTGCCATAATAGGAAGTTAGAAATACGATACTCGCCGCCCGTACGTACTAGCATATCTACTGCTGGCGTGTCGGCTAATTGTACGTAATTACCTAGCAGCTCTTCGCTGACATCTTCAGCTTTTAATTCGCCAATTTGCACTTGCTGAGCCAGCTGTTTTGCCGCATTTGCAATATCCCACTGTCCACCGTAGCTAATCGCAATCACTAGCGTCATCGCATCAAACTCCGCCGTCTTTTCTTCTGCGTCAGCCATCAATGTCTGCAGTGACTCACTAAGTTGACTACGATCACCGATGAAACGCAAGCGAATACGATACTCATTCATGCGCGGCATTTGCTCATGAATCGTCGATGTAAGTAGCTGCATCAACAGTGCCACTTCACTAGGCGGTCTCTGCCAATTTTCACTAGAAAAAGCAAATACGGTCAGCACTTCAATGCCTGTATTGACACAATACTCGACGATAGGATCGAGGGCGTCTTTGCCAGCCACATGTCCTTGACCGTGGCCCAAATCATTGGCCTTACCATAGCGATTATTACCATCCATAATGATAGCGATATGACGAGGAAGAATAGCGGGCGCCAAAACGGCTGAACTGGACATAGGCGAACTTGCTTATTGTTAAGGTAAAATAATAATAACGTGTGCAACGGCGATTAAAAAGCGCCATTTATATAATTCACTAACTTATCACAATTATATCGTTAGTTTTTAGCGTTCAGAATGCGATGGACTTAGAATGCAATGGACATAGTTCAATCAACCACAACTTTGGCCTGCTTTAGATATGGCTTGATATAGTTGATTCAGTTTAAAAGAGAAACAGGTCAATCGAGTGCAGATGTACCTGTGATACTTCAGGCGAGGTTAACGCTTTAGCTCTTTTATAGAGGATTGACTCTATCAGTCTACACAATAATAAACAGCCAATAGCTATAAAGTATTGGCTGCTCAATTACAGATAATCTACCGAACTGATGCTTGCTACAGATAACAAGTATATCAGTATTAAACTTCCATCAAATCACTTTCTTTTTTGCTCAAGCGACTATCGATAGTGTCGATATATTTGTCAGTGATTTTTTGAATGTCATCGCTAGCGCGGCGCTCATCGTCTTCTGAGATTTCTTTTTCTTTTGCCAAGTCTTTGATATCATTCATCATGTCACGGCGAATGTTACGGATAGAAACTCGGCTGCTCTCAGCTTCACCACGTGCAAGCTTTTGCATGTCACGACGTGTGTCTTCTGTTAAGGCTGGCATCGGCACACGAATCACATCGGCGGTCATTGGGTTTAGACCCAAATCTGCTTCACGAATGGCCTTATCTACTGCTTGCACCATCGTACGGTCAAACGGTTGAACCAGTAAGGTACGTGAGTCTTCAACATTGACGCTTGCCACTTGGTTCAATGGTGTATCAGAACCGTAGTAGCTGACCATCACACCTGACAGCATACCTGGATGTGCACGACCAGTACGAACTTTGCTAAAAGTGCTTTCAAGCGCTTCCAACGTTTTTTGCATGCGTGCTTCGCCGTCTTGCTTAATCTCTTTAATCATTGTGTATCCTTATTTATCGTTACCGACAAACCTTTTATTTGCTATTGGGATATTAATTATGTGTTGCTAATCGTTAGCTATTTACTGACGTTAATTACCAGTATCGCATCAATTAATGAAAAACTCGCGTGCCTTCATTTTCACCCATGATGACATTCAATAATGCATTAGGCTTAGTCATGTCAAACACTTGTAGCGGTACGTTATGCTCACGGCATAATGCGATAGCCGTTAAATCCATGACACCTAGCTTTTGCTCTAGCACCTCATCAAAAGTCAGACCGTCATACTTGACTGCATCATCATGTAAACTTGGGTCTTTGTCATAGACGCCATCGACCTTAGTCGCTTTTAGGATCAGACCTGCTTCGATTTCGATACCGCGCAAACAAGCAGCGGTGTCAGTGGTAAAGAATGGATTACCCGTACCTGCAACAAAGATACACACTTCGCCATTTTTGAGATAACGAATGGCATTACGACTGCTATAGCTTTCGGTAACTTCACCAATCGGCAACGCTGACATCAAGCGCGTTTTGATGTTGCGACGCTCAAGCGCATCACGCATTGCCAGTCCGTTCATAACGGTCGCTAGCATGCCCATCTGATCACCAGTAACACGGCCAACGAGACCTTCTTTTTGCAATTGCGCACCGCGATATAAGTTACCACCGCCGACCACGATACCCACTTGGACACCAAGTCCACGCAAGTGAGCGATAGACAAGCTCATTTTATCAAGCACTTCGGTATCGATACCCATGTCTTTACTACCAGCTAAGGCTTCACCGGAGAGTTTCAGCAAGATACGAGCGTAACGCGGGTTTTTGTCAGACATGAGGTCACCTTGTTATCATGAAATTATAAAGAAAATTATCGGTAAAATACAAATCGAGTTTGCCCACAACGCTACACTTACAGCTAAGCGTATTAAAAAGGCTAAATTGCGCTAATTGTAGCAAAAACTGCCCGTCATTGGGCAATTTTCACTCGCATATCTTATTGGATATCTAGCCTTGATAACTGGCGAATAGATCGTATTCGCTAGCATCATCAATAGTCACGGTTAAGAACTGCCCTACTTTGACTTGCGCGTTGATGTCATCAACATAGACATGACCATCAATTTCAGGTGCATCAGCATAGCTACGGCAAATAGCGATATTTTCGTCGCTATCAATTTCATCAACCAGTACTGTTAAGGTTTTGCCGACTTTTTCTTGTAGCTTTTGCGCTGAAATATCTTGCTGTAGTGCCATTAGTCGCTCATAGCGAGCCTGCTTAACGTCTTCAGGCACATGATCAGGCAAGTCATTGGCCACCGCACCTTCTACTTCTGAATAAGTAAATGCGCCCACGCGATCGAGGCGTGCTTCAACTAGCCAATCAAGCAAACACTGAAAATCTTCTTCTGTCTCGCCTGGGAAGCCAACTACAAAGGTCGAACGAATCACGATATCAGGGCAAATGGCGCGCCATGCTTTGATACGAGCTAAGGTGTTTTCGCTGTGCGCAGGACGTTTCATCGCTTTTAGGATACTATGACTGGCATGTTGGAACGGAATGTCCAGATAAGGAAGCAGTTTTTTCTCACCCATCAACTCAACGACTTTGTCTACATGTGGATACGGATAAACATAATGCAAGCGTACCCAAATGCCCAAATCGTTCAATGCTTGGCATAAGTCATAAAACTTAGACTTGAGCGGCATACCATTCCAAAAGCTGGTCTTATACTTTAGGTCAAGGCCATATGCCGAGGTATCTTGCGAGATAATAAGCAATTCTTTCACGCCAGCTTTTTTGAGCGCCAGTGCTTCGTTCATTACGTTATCAATCGGGCGCGATGCCAAATCACCGCGCAAGCTTGGAATAATGCAGAACGTACAACGGTGGTTACAGCCTTCTGATATTTTTAGATAAGCATAATGACTTGGGGTCAGTTTGATACCCGCTTCATTAATCAAATCTATTTTTGGATCATAGTTGGCGTCCTGACTGCGATTTGGCTTAGGCACGTGCTGCGCCACTGCCGTAATCACTTCGTCATAGGCATGTGCGCCCGTCACTGCTAATACAGCCGGATGCATCTCACGGATTTTGTCCGCTTCTTTACCTAGGCAGCCAGTGACAATCACTTTACCGTTTTTGCTAATGGCCTCGCCGATCGCATCAAGTGACTCTTGTACTGCTGATTCAATAAAGCCGCAAGTGTTTACCACGACCAAGTCAGCACCATCATAATCACTGGCCACTTGATAGCCGTCACGGCTTAGCTCAGTGATGATACGCTCACTATCTACCAATGCTTTTGGACAGCCTAGTGACACAAAACCAATCTTTGGCGCTGCACTAACTGGCATCGTAGCAGTTGCATTGGCAGTCGAGGCTGAAGTAGCATCGCTGCTTTGGGCTACACTACGGTTCTGGTTGTGATTGGCTTTATGATGGTAAGGTTGTTTAGTCTCTGTTTGACTGACATCTGACTGATTCTGCGCTTGTACTATGGTAGGCGCGGCAGGATTGAAGATAGTGGCAGTGTCTTTTACGGCAGATAGTGGAGCTGTTGCTGTCGTATTCACTGACTCGGTAGAAGTTTTGGACATGGCTGACCTTGCTAGAGATAAATTGGCTGAGCGCATTGTACGTTTTTTTTGCAAAAATCACCAGTTTTGCCGCTCTATAGTCTTGATTTGTGGTTAAATATTATCTCAAGCATCTGACTTTTTTGGGCACTACTGATGAACGCTGATTTTATAACCGCTAAAACAACCCCTGACCTTGCATTTATATCTCAGCATTTATTCACCGCTATTTTATGGGTCAACGATGAGCTATCAATCACACGGTTGAATGCTCAAGCCGAGCAGCTACTCGCCATTAGTAGCGGCAGACTAATCAACCAATCAATCTTGACACTGCTCGCACCTGATGAATTAAAGGCCAAAAATACTGTCTATACCGATCAAGATAGTAGCGATGCAAATGAAAATAAGCCATCGAGCGAGCCTGCTCACTCTTTTACCGAGCGCTTCGTGCAAGCACAAAACTACCAGCAGCCTTTTATCGATCATGATCACATTATAAAAACACCGCTAAACGGTAATTTATCACTGTCAGTCGACTATAGCGTTACGCCGGTCATCTATGAACAGCAGCCTTATTTTATTATTGAGATGTGGGGCAAAGATCGTCAAAGTCGCATCTCTGAGGAGCAGCGCCAACAGCAACAATATACGGTCGCTCGTCATATGCTACGCTCGGTGGCGCACGAGATAAAAAACCCGCTTGCTGGTATTCGCGGGGCCGCACAGCTATTGCAACGGCAGTTTATTAAATTCAGTGACGCATCTACTACTAGCACCTCTAGCGCTGATAATTTTTTGATAACTACTAACGCTGACACGCAGCATGACTTGCAAAAAATGAATCAAAAACTGCGCAATTATACGGATATTATCATTTCAGAGACTGATCGATTGACCCATCTTATTGGGCAACTCCTTGGTTCCAATCAACTGCCAAACTGGCAAACGCTCAATATCCATGAGCCTCTAGAGCATGTTTTAACCCTAGTGACCAATCAGTATCCACAGGTAGTGTTACAACGTGATTATGATTTATCATTGCCAGAGTTGTGTGCAGATAAAGATCAGCTGATTCAAGTGTTTTTAAATCTCATCAATAATGCTTGTGAGTCGATGACTGAGTTCGAACAGACGCTACAACAAAATAAAATGTCAGAGTCTCAAGAACTACAACAAACTACTACGCAAACTAAGAGCAATTCTGACTATCAACCGACATTGCATATCCAAACGCGGGTTGCCTTTCAGCATACAATCGTCGGACAGCAGCACAAGCAAGTGATGCAAATTACCATTACCGATAATGGCTCGGGTATTGACCCCGCGCTTATTGGACAGATATTTTTTCCGATGGTGACTAGTCGCGCTGCTGGTACGGGTCTCGGCTTATCTATCGTCCAAGATATTATCAGTCATCATCATGGTATGATTGATGTGAGCTCGACAAAAGAGCAAGAGGATAAGCAAACCCGATTTACGTTATACCTGCCATTTACTCAACCCATAACTGAGACATAAACATATTACGATATAAAGCTGCTAAGTTTCATAACGTTCAACTCCCAATCCCCAACTTACCATCAATAATTGCTGATTAGGCCCAATACATGACTGAATATAGCGACGACCTCCAACCTAAAAGCGATGATCAATCACCACAACCACCAATAGTAACTGTGAATAATGCACCCAGCGACCACCCTGCAACATTGTGGTTAATCGATGACGATGCAGCCCTACGAATGGTGTTGGCCGACACGTTTGAAGATGCTGGATTGACCGTTATCAGTTTCACCCAAGCCCAAGCAGCATGGACTCGTCTTAATGATGTGTTAAAACAGCAAGAGTCAGCTGAGCAATTACCAGACGTCATACTGACCGATATTCGCATGCCAATGATGGATGGATTGTCTTTTAGTGACTGGGTCCATCAGCATTTCCCTAAAATGCCAATCGTAATTATGACGGCACACTCAGATCTGACCTCGGCTATCAATAGCTATCAGACAGGGGCTTTTGAATACCTGCCCAAGCCTTTTGACTTAGATGACGCAGTCGCAACGATTTATAAAGCCATCAACTATCAACCCAATTTAGAAACAACGACTGTCGCCCTTCTAGATGAATCCAATACCAATACAACGTCTGACACGTCCACTGAAAACCTAGTAAAACCTAAAGCGGCACCTGCCAGTAAGACAACTAAAGAAAATAAGAACAAAGGTGCCGGCGTAACCAAAGATAATGGGAACCCTAGCGGCATCATTGGACAATCACCAGCCATGCAAACGGTGTTTCGTGCTATCGGCAGGCTGGCACAATCCCCCATTTCCGTCTTAATCACTGGAGAATCTGGAACAGGTAAAGAGTTGGTGGCCAGTGCATTGCACCAACACTCCCCGCGTAAGCAGCAACCGTTTATTGCGCTTAATATGGCAGCCATACCACATGACTTGATCGAGTCTGAGCTATTCGGTCACGAAAAAGGCGCTTTCACTGGTGCAACGACAATGCGTCAAGGCCGTTTTGAGCAGGCAGATGGCGGTACTCTATTTTTAGATGAAATCGGTGACATGCCTTTTAGCACTCAGACACGGCTGTTACGCGTACTGGCCAATGGTGAGTTTTATCGTGTTGGGGGTCAGCAGCCTATAAAGGTCGATGTACGTATCATTGCGGCCACCCACCAAAACTTAGAAGAGCTGGTAAAACAAAGTCGATTCCGCGAAGATTTGTTTTATCGCCTCAATGTCATTCGATTACCCTTACCACCACTACGCACACGCCCTGAAGACATTCCTGCATTAGCCCTCTACTTTATGCAGTCTGCTGCAGAGCAAATGAATACCTCTCCAAAGCATCTACATCCTGCCGCCTTGCAAATTATGCAGACGTTTGACTGGCGCGGTAACGTGCGTCAATTAGAAAACGTCTGTTTGTGGCTAACCGTGATGGCCACTGGTGATACGGTGATGGCGACAGATTTACCACCAGAGCTACTTGAGAACATCTCACCTAATACGGTGCTTTATGAAGAGCATGGCGCATCACAGGAAGACGCTCAAGAGCATCTGGTACAAAGTGGCGATGTGTTAAATGGCAGTGCATCAAACAATCATCAAAATGATCGAAGCAACCCGTTGCCCAAAAACCAAAGTTGGCAGCAAGCACTGGCTGACTGGGCTGAACAGTCGCTAAACACGGGTGAAACTGACATTTTGCAAACAGCAACCCCTGAGTTTGAGCGCGTTTTATTAACAGCAGCACTCAATCATAGCGGCGGCAAAAAGATAGAGGCAGCGAGCTTACTTGGTTGGGGACGCAATACTCTGACACGCAAACTACAGCAGTTGGATATCTCTGCCCCGAGAGTACCAACTAAAGAATAAAGAAATGCATAAGATGCCATATTAAATTAATATTAATATCAATTACTTAAAATAAATATCAAAAATAAATGATAAATAATTAAAAATAGGGGTTGCCAAACAATTAAAACTCTATATAATAGCCAACCACTGAGACGCACTACCGAATCAGTTAACTATCTAGATAGCGTTTGAGTTTAATCACTTTTGATGATAGAGTAACGGAAATGGGGCTGTGGCGGAATTGGTAGACGCACCAGATTTAGGTTCTGGCGCCGCAAGGTGTGAGAGTTCGAGTCTCTCCAGCCCCACCATTTTCGGATAGTACATCTTAGACCAAATATCAAAACCTGCTTTTTAGCAGGTTTTTTTGTGTCTGGAATTTGGTATTAAAACTATAAAGTATCTTGTTAAAAGTATTAATCTACTTTTCTATCCTTCCTAAATTTTTTAACACTTCATCCATACGCTAATAGCCCCTCTCTACCCGCTGCATCAATGCTTTGATGTACTTGCCATAGACAGAACTAATTAATAGAAAAGTTTCCCTCACTATCATTAAATAATGCACTACGTTGATTTTTACGAAGAGCTTCACGTTGAATGATATTTTTTGCATCGACTTTTTCTAAAGGTAATCTTGTTTCGCGGGAAAGATCGCCATCGGCTATTAAGGATAAATAACGAGAACAACAAACTCTTAAAAAAGAGGTGAAATTGCCAATATCATGATCAGCATCGAGAGACTCAAGGTATAGCCTGGTAATCAGCTGATTAACTGTCATTTGATCGCGAAATGACAACTCTTCTAATATATCCCAAAAAAACACTTCTAAACGAATTGAAGTGACAACGCCCTGAATGCGAAGCGATTTGGTTTTAGAGCTCCACAAGCTATCGTCAGCACTAATAAAAAGTTGGCACATATATACTTCCTCTCTCGATACTGGGGTCTATTGAACGTTCAACAAACCCAAATTAATGCTTATAGCAAAGCAACAAACTGCTTTAGCATCGCTGGGTGGGCAGGCCATGCAGGACCCGTTACTAGCTGGCCATCTGTAATAGCGCCATCCATAGGTAACTCGATATACTCAGCGCCAGCCATTTCTATTTCTGGCTGACACGCAGGATAAGCAGATACTTTTTTACCCTTCAATACGCCAGCAGCCGTCAGCATTTGTGGCCCATGGCAAACCGATGCAATCGGTTTATCAGTATTTGCGAAATGCTGAATCATTGCAATGACCTTAGCATTCAAGCGTAAGTATTCTGGTGCACGTCCACCTGGTAAATACAAAGCATCGTAGTCTTCTACATTGATATCGGCAAAAGACGCATTAAGGACAAAATTATGACCGCGTTTTTCGGTATAAGTTTGATCACCTTCAAAATCATGTATTGAGGTAGCAATGCTATCACCTGCAACCTTATCTGGACATACCGTATCAACCTCATGCCCCATTGCTAGTAGTGCTTGGAACGGAACCATGTTTTCATAGTCTTCAACAAAATCACCGGTAATGATAAGTACTTTAGCCATGATATTCTCACTGTATTGTAATAAAATACGGGAACCCAAATTAGTTTGTAGCGACTTCGCTTAAAATGAGCCTGAATATCCATTCAAACATAAAAAACAACGACTAGGTAATATGTGAATACTACAAACAATCACTTTTTAAAATAAAATAATAAATTCAGCTATTTTCTAATAACTTTAAATCTATCAATATCTTACCCATGGCCTGATATCGTCTCTCTACCCGCTTCGCCAATGCTTTATCGACCATATATTGATAGTGACTACACTCTGCTGACAGCTTTGGAATAGGTTGTTGGCAATGCTGAATCGCCCACGCTTGTGATTTATCATGGCTATTGCTACTTACCTGAAACGGTCGCGTGCCTGTTAATATCTCAACCATCATTACGCCAAACGCGTAGATATCACTGTGCACCGTTGCACCCTGACCTTGCCAACGCTCAGGTGCAAGATATGCCGGTGTACCAGCAGGACTTCCCTCTTTTAGCTCATTAAAGCGCTCTGCCAACGCAAAATCAGTCAATAATGGATGAGGCATTACGCTGCTATTATCCGCACTATTTGACAAGGAGCTATCGCAAGAAGTATCCAGCAGAATATTGCTAGGCTTAATATCATTGTGTAGCCAGCCAGCCTGATGCAAATTGGCTATCAAGTATGCGGATTGTACTAAGAAATGATGCTTTTGTTGCACCGTCAATGAATGCTGATTTCGATCACTCAACTGTCCTGCCAAGCTAGCATTAGGATAATAAGGCATAACTACTATCACGAGCTGTTGAGACGACTCTAGTATTTGAACGTTTACACAATGATGAGCCAATAGCGGCGGTGCGATAACGTTATCTTTGACTATCAATGAAGCATTTACAGCAGCTAAAATATCCGCTTCATGAGTTAAATCAGAAGCGATAGGATAAGCGCCATCACTCAACTGCCATTTAATCATCACGCTACCAAATTGCGGATGCTGGGCACGTGTTAGTCCTTGGAAGTAAATCTTGTCGATATGTTGCGTTTTGATATGTTGCGTTTGTTCTGTGCTTTGCTGAGCAATACGTTGATGCACTATCTCCCTAAAATATTGTGCGTCCAGTTCTTGGTTGATAATAGGTAATAGCTGCATCGCCTGCGCTTGCAAGGCTTGCGTAATAGACGGATTACTGGCACTATTTTCCATGGTATTGTTTCTCATAATATAGTGAGATTATTGCCTTCCCATTCGTATCATTTCCAAAGATAATAATAGCGCGAATGATGATTACAAGTACTACGACTAATAGGCACTAAGATTGTAGGCACTAAAATTTCAGCAGCGTTAATTGTATTTTTGGGTATGGTATTAAAGACAACCTTAATTGCTAGAGCCACTATGTCACAACCAACTATCCCGACCACGCCATCTGATCAGCCTACTTATGCCCTACCTGCACCTTTGTTAGACTTACTCAGTCAGTACTTACAAGAGCGAGTCACACCAACTATTGAAATCGATCCGAGCCAACTTGCTTATCGCTGGGTTGGTGGACGCACTGGTCACCTGCAGCCTTTGTCGGTCAATTTGTTTTTGAGCTTAGATGACTTGCATGGTATCGATACGCAAAAATCGAAACTGGTACAAAACACCCGCCAGTTTATTAAAGGTTACCCTGCCAACCATGTATTGATGTCAGGCACACGCGGTGCCGGTAAGTCATCATTGATTCGCGCTTTGCTACAAGCCCATCATAGTGAAGGCTTACGTATTATTGAGGTTGCCCGCGATGATCTGCAAGTATTGGATAAGATTCGTGCTGCTATTAATGCCCTACCAGCAGATTGTCATTGCCGCTATATCGTATATTGTGATGACCTCGCTTTTAATGGTCAAGACGAGAGCTATCGTGCGCTAAAGAGCGTGCTCGATGGCTCGCTAGACTCTGAGCAAGACAAACTATTGGTCTACGCCACTAGCAATCGCCGTCGCTTGCTACCGCAGATGATGAAAGACAATGTCGATATCTATAATGGGCAGACGGATGAAGTCAATCCCTATGAGGCCATTGATGAAACCGTGTCATTATCAGATCGATTCGGTTTGTCCCTTACTTTCCATCCTATGGATCAGCAGACTTATCTGCAAATCGTTCAGCATTATCTGAATTTAGAGCAGCAAAAAATCTCAGCTGATATAGATAATGATGCTAAGGACATTTTAGCAAGTCAGTCTATGCCTGATAAGATCAGAAAGGATGCGCTACGTTGGGCCTCTGAACGTGGTGGTCGCTCAGGACGAGTTGCTTACCAGTTCAGCCGCTTTTGGAGTGGTGAAACACAATTGGCTATCGAAGACAGTAAGCGCTAGGTCATATTTAACGCTAAATCATATCTAAGCTTAACCATGTCTAATCACTGCGTGCAGAGCCTATATACTGCACGCGATTCTCTTCTTGACTGCCCTCTTGATTATCTGCCAATTCAAAAGCACCATCAACCATATATTGGTCAAAATCTGCGGCTAACCAAAGATTACCTTTATAAACGCTCTCAGCATCTAGGCGAATATGTGCCATGTTTGGTGTCTTGCTATTAATATTATCAAAACCCTGATAACGCGCGCTAAAGTGCGTCAAAATTATATTTTTGAGTCCAGCAGCTTGCGCAAATTCGCCGAGCAATTGCGCACTGCTATGCATCGGATCATAGTCTGGATTTTTAGCTTGAATCTTAGTCAGTACTTCATGGGTATAAGTCGCTTCATGCACCAATAAATCCGCATTGACAACGGCTTTGCGCAAACAGTTTGGCGTATCATTGTCTCCTGCTATCACCACTCGCGTCCGCTGTACCTCATCGTCGACATAATCTGCTGAGTGCAATTGCCTATTATCCTCAGTCGTGACATCTTCGCCTTGCTGTAACTTGCCCCACAATGCGCTTGCTGGAATACCATCTGCCACAAGCTTATCTGTATTAAGGATGCGGCGGCTAATAATCTGAGTAATACCAAAGGCATGAGAAGCAACTCGATGTGATAGCCGCGTGATATCAATATCAAGCTGATGTTGGTCGCTTAAGCTAATGTTAACCTTATTCGTATCACCTTGCTCAGCCAACACCTCTTCAATCGCTATAAAATCGAGAGCAAAAGGTAGATATAGCTCTGTAGTGGCAGTAATAGCTTCAAGCAAAGTAGCAATCGCTTTTGGAGCAATCAAAGTTAATGGCTCACGGCGTCCTGACATAGCAGCGCTTGCTAATAGCCCTGGTAAACCGTAGCAATGGTCACCATGCACATGAGTGATGCAAATAGCAGCCAGTTGATGTAAGGAGAGTTTGGTATGTAGCAATTGCTGCTGCGTGCCTTCACCGCAATCAATCAGCACCCATGGACGAGATTTCTTACTCTGAGTGTTCTGTTGACGACTTCCTTGCTGTAAGCCAGAGGTATGCGGATTCAGACACTCTATTGCCAGTGCAGTCACATTACGCTGTTTGGTCGGTACACCTGCAGAGGTACCCAAAAAGGTTAACTTTAGCATAATGATGCCTTTTATTTATCAGGAGTACTTTCTGAGAAGTACAAGTGCGTCTCTTCATCGTAAATCAATGACAGACATAAGATAAATGAAGAATATGCCTAGCTACGACAGTTGACATATCATGGTTTTTTGACCTTCAACCATTTGTCCACCATTGGCGGTGCACTCGTTTACCATATTTGATTCGTAAGATTTCCAGCCACCATAGAAGCTCGCTGCACACAGAATTACCACTAGAATTTTCTGTGACCACGATTTGATAGAGACTTGTTGGCTATTAATCTGTTGTCTATTATTTTCTTGCATACTGGTATCTTGCTTATTAAGTGATGTTTGAGTTGCTGACTGATTGTCATCTTTGTCTAGGCTATCTTGCTTCAGATTGTCTTTATTCGAGGTGTTTAGGTCTGTCATAACATTATCCTAAAAAAGGCTTTGTTTATTCATAAACAAAGCCTTTGGTCTACATGGCTACTTAAGCGTTGAGAGAGGATTATACCAGCATCCTCTAAAAATTCAGACGGCCGCCCTTTTTTTCTGCTCGCTTAAAGGCATCTCGTTCTTCGCAGCGTTTGAGCCAGTTCAAAAGATTGGTATATTTACTCTGATCTAGGCCTGCACCAGCATTGGCACCCAAGACCGCAAGATGCATTTGAATATCAGCGGCGCTAAATTCACTACCTGCAAACCAATGATTTTCATGTAAATGGCGCTCCATCATATCTAGCATCTTCTCCAAACCACTACTGATCATGTTTTTTTCAATCTGACCTTGGATTTTTTTGCTGATAGGTTTGATTAGCATCGGCGATTGAGCCACCACTTTTGTGAATACCAAGCGCATGACCAATAGTGGCATCAATGAAGCCTCTGCAAAGTGTAGCCAAAACGTATAGGCTTCCCACGCTGCTTCGTTATTATCATCAGGTTTGAACTGCTTTTCTTTATCATAGTGCTTAATCAAATATTCAATGATAAACCCTGACTCAATCAGCACACGATCGTCCGCTTCTAGTATCGGTGCATTACCAATCGGATGCACTTGCTTTAAGCTATCAGGAGCACGGTATGCCTTGTTGCGCTCATAGCAAGTCAGTTTATAATCAACGCCGAGCTCTTCCAACAGCCAGATAATACGAAACGAGCGCGAGTTTGCTAAATGATGAAGATGTAACATAAACCGTCCTAGTTATATATTGTAGTAAATCAGCCATAGTATCTCAGATATAGCGCCATATGTTCACTCAATCGCGGCACTACTGCTTTCGATAATAGCGTAATTTCTACTTGTTTAATACTATGAGTTGGCAGACATACTGGAAAACAATGCCTACCGAATCGATACTATCTAAGACGGTGTACTCTTTGACATCAATCTAAATGCAATGCTTCAATCTTGCGCGTCATTTTATCTATCTTTTGCTGATATTTTTTGATTTGGCGGAATCGATGCGCGATTAGCACGCCTTTGATACGGCGATTTTTCAGACGACGACGTGGTGGGAAACTGCCCACTTGTGGCTCATTGTAGCCATGTAAGCGGTCTTCACGTTTACGCGCCATATAGCCCAGCGCGCTATCAGCAATCATAATCAGCAGTGCGATAAAGATCATGCTGTACATCAGCATGGAGCCACCATCATGTAAGTTACGATCTAAAATTGCGATTGAGAAGATGAACAAGAATATTGGCTCAAGGTAACACAGAGTCCCAAATAGTGAGACTGGCAGCTTCTGACTGGCCACCATCGTTAGTGACATCGCAGCGGTGCTGATAATGCCCAATAATGGCAGCAGATACCAAAGCTTGTGGTTGGTGATTGCTACTTCAAAACCGCCATTCATATACAGCGCGACAAGTACCACTGGCAACAACAATACAAGGTCTGAAATCAGACCAGTAATAGGCGGCACTGCCAACTTGCGACGTAGTAGATAATAAGGAGGATAACCCAAGCAAACAAATAAAGTCGCCCAAGAAATAGCACCATACTCAAAAATATCGTAAGCGATACCAAGACCTGCACATACGATAGCAGCCCACTGAAGTAAGCTCATGTCTTCGTTGTAAAAGAACCTGCCGACAACGATCATAATCATCGGATATAGGAAATAACCCAACGTTACCTCAAGCCCCAAGCCGTTGACTGGCGCCCACATAAATATCCAGATTTGCGCGCCCAAAATCGGTGTGGGTAATATAAATAAAAACCACTCTTTTGCGTTCTTTAGTGTTTTTAGATAATCAAAAATGTGCTGCCATTGCTTTAATACGCTTACCAGCAATACCAGACTAAAAAACATTGTCAGCACGCGCCACGAAGCGACTTGCGTACCTGATAATGGTTGCAGCAGTAGACCAAATAAGAACAGCAATGAATATAAAAAATTTGCAGCGACAGCAGTGATTGTACCCTGCGAGGTTTGGTTAGTAGTCAGCATCACAACAGCCTTTAAAGATTGGGGCACATCCATGGCAATTTTTAAAAAAAACAAAAGCCTCAGACGAGAACGTCTGAGGCTTTTGCATATAAGGTCGTCGCGCAATCTAAGTTGAACGCTTTTGATGTGTTCGGCTTACATCATGGACGGCATTATGTCAAAGTCAGAATGAATAAGCAATGCCACTATTCATCTAGTGTCTAAACTTCTGAATTGAGTAAATTTAATGCAGGTAAGTGCTTATTTTGGATCAAGTTGTTGTATTTTTTTCTGTAGCTTATCCATCTTTTTTTGGTAACGACGTATCTTACGAAAACGATGGGCTTTTAACACGCCATCGATACGCTGATTGATAAAATGACGCCGCGGTGGAAAGCCGCCAATTTGAAGCTCACTATAGCCATGCAAACGGTCATTGCGCTGACGAACAAGGTAGCCTTTTATACTATCGGCCATCATGACCAGTAGCGCCAGCGTAATCATGCCATACATAAAGAGCGAGCCACCCTCTTCAGGGCTTTGACTCAGAACTGTGATGGACAGTACAAATAACAGCATCGGCTCTATATAACTTAACGCTCCAAACAGTGATACTGGCAGCTTGCTACTAGCCACCATCGTCAATGACATCGCCATCGCACTAAAAGCACCTAATAGCGGCAACAGATACCAAAACTTCATATCTTGCGCCGCAACATTAAAACCGCCCGTCATGTAAAGCACGGCAAGCACCACTGGTGTTAATAGAGCCAAGTCAAACAGCAATCCTGTGACAGGCGGTACAGAAAGGGTGCGTCGTAGTAGATAATACGGTGGATAACCCAAGCACACAAACAGTGTCACCCAAGATACCGATCCATATTGAACAACATCGTAACCGATGCCGAGTGCTGCAAATATCGCGGCAGCCCACTGTAAGATACTCATATACTCATGATAAAAGAATCGACCAAGCACAATCATCATCAGCGGCAATAGAAAATAGCCCAAGGTAACATCAAGACCAAACCCATTGACTGGGCCCCACATAAACAACCAAATCTGCCCCCCTAGGATTGGTGCAGGCAGTATAAATATTAGCCATTCCTTTGGTGTCTTTAATGTCTTTATATAATCAAAAACATGTTGCCACTGCTTAGTCAAACTGACCAATATTACCAAACTGAGCAACATCATAAGTACACGCCATGATGCTACCTGTGTACCTGTTAAAGGCAACATAAATAGTCCAAACAAAAACATCATCGAGAATAAAAAGCTCGATGATACTGAAGCAACCGTTCCCTGAAAAGTTTGATTGGTCGTAAGCATAACAACAGCCTTAAAAAATAGAACCTTATTTATCTTATTGATAAAAGTGAGGATTAAAAAACAAAAACCTCCAACAATAACGTCAGAGGCTTTTTTCTAAAAAAATACTGAGAGACTAAACTCAAAAGCTAATTACCAAGACTATTACTCGTCATCTTCTTATGTATAGTTAGTCTATTATAGACTGTCATTTGGTTTATGATCGTTTGCAATATCAATAACATCATCGACGTCGGTCGTTGCGGCGTTGTCAGTTGTCGCATCAATATCTATCTGCTCCTGACCTTCCACCTCAAACGTTCCGTCTTCTCTCATCGCATCGACAAGCTCGTCATCGCTTTCTTCGTGCTCAACACGCGCCATGGCAACCAGTTTTTCGTCTTTTGACAGACGAATCAGTGTCACGCCTTGCGTATTACGACCAGAACTAGCGACATGCTCAACTGGGGTACGAACCAACGTACCTTTATCAGAGATTAGAATGATGTCGTCGGTAGAGTCTACCTTAGTCGCTCGTACTAGTGCGCCATTACGCTCACTGGTTTTGATAGCGATCACACCGCCACCACCACGATTTTGGGTATTGAACTCCTCGATAAAGGTACGTTTACCGAAGCCGTTTTCACATGCAATCAGGATTTCACGTACATCATCTTCGATAACAACCAATGACTTGATAAATTCGTCAGTAGCCAAACGCATACCACGTACGCCTTTTGCTGTACGACCCATCGCCCGCGCATCATTCTCATCAAAACGAATGGCTTTACCACTTGAAGCGAACAACATCACTTCTTGGCTACCGTTAGTGATACGAGCGCTGACCAATTTATCACCGTCTTCTAATCCAACTGCGATCAGACCGTTCGAGCGAATATTGGCAAACTGCTTCAGCTCTACCCGCTTCACTGTACCATTGGCCGTGGCAAAGAATACAAAAGGTGGCTCTGCTTGGTTGCTATCTTCTACCGAATCGTCATCATTGCTTACTTCTGATACTTCACTTACTACTGAGGTATCTTCTACAATTTTTGGAATTGGCAATATCGTCGTAACGGTTTCGTCGCTATTTAGACCAATCAAATTGACCAATGGACGACCACGAGCACCGCGACTGGCAATCGGTACTTCAAAGCCACGTAAACTAAAGACACGCCCACTATCAGTAAAACACAGTACCGTAGAATGCGTTGATGTCACGATTAGATGATCTATCACATCGTCTTCTTTCATTGCTGTGGCAGACTTACCTTTACCGCCGCGCTTTTGTGCAACATAATCATCAATCGGCTGAGTCTTGGCATAGCCAGTACGTGAGACAGTCATGACAACAGTCTGCTCAGGGATAAGATCTTCGCGGCTAAAGTCCATGCGTGAATCGATGATATCGGTACGGCGCTCATCACCAAAGTTATCACGAATCTCAATCATTTCATTAGAGATAATAGTCATTAGCTTATCAAAATCACCAAGGATAGACTCTAAGTGTGCGATTTCACGCAACAGGTCTTGGTATTCTTCAGTCAATTTGTCTTGCTCAAGACCGGTCAAACGATGCAATTGCATGTCTAAAATCGCATTGACCTGCTCAAGTGACAAACGATAACGCTCTTCGCCTTCAATTAAGCCAAACGGCGCTTTAGGATCTTCACCTTCGATAAATTCGGGACGCACTGATTGACTACCAGCAGCGTTTAGCATCGCAACGACGCTACCTGAACCCCATGTATTATTTAATAGGCTTTCACGTGCTAGGCCACGGTTTGCTGATGCTTTAATCGTCGCAATAATTTCGTCGATATTGGCTAGTGCGACCGTTAGACCTTCTAGCAAATGACCACGAACACGAGCTTTATTCAATTCATAAATCGTACGGCGGGTCACCACTTCTTGACGATGACGAACAAATGCAGCGATAAGCTGGCGCAAGGTCAATAGTTTTGGCTGGCCATTATCGAGCGCCACCATGTTGATACTAAAGCTAGACTCTAGTGGCGTTTGCAAGAACAAGTTATTAACGATAACTTCAGCAGTCTCGCCGCGACGCAAGTCAATAGCGATACGCATACCGTCTTTATCAGACTCATCACGGATTTCGCTAATGCCTTCGATTTTTTTATCACGGACCAGCTCTGCGATACGCTCAATCAGCTTGGCCTTATTGGCCTGATAAGGTACCTCAGTGAATACGATGCGCTCACGATCACGGTTAACGCCAGTATTGCTCATCGGCTCGATATGATAACGACCACGGATATGCAAGCGGCCTTTACCGGTACGATAAGCATCTAAAATGCCCGCGCGACCATAAATAATACCGCCCGTAGGAAAATCAGGACCTGAGATATGCGACATCAGCTCTTCGGCTGAAACTTGTGGGTTTTCAGCATATGCTAGACAAGCATTGATCACTTCGGTCAGATTATGCGGTGCCATATTGGTTGCCATACCAACGGCAATACCCGTCGCACCATTGACCAATAGGTTAGGGATACGCGCTGGCATCACGCTTGGCATGCGCTCAGAGCCATCGTAGTTGTCTTCCCAATCGACCGTGTCTTTGTCCAGATCAGCGAGCATCTGGTGGGTCAGCTTGGTCATACGTACTTCGGTATAACGCATGGCAGCCGGAGGATCATCATCGATCGAGCCAAAGTTACCTTGACCATCAACCATTGGATAACGCAAGCTGAAATCCTGCGCCATACGTACGATGGCATCATAAACAGCACTATCGCCATGTGGATGGTACTTACCGATAACATCACCAACCACACGCGCTGACTTTTTATACGGTTTGTTATAATCGTTTGATAGCACGTGCATGGCATACATCACGCGGCGGTGTACAGGTTTGAACCCATCACGCACATCAGGCAGCGCACGCGAGACGATCACGCTCATCGCATAATCCAAATACGACTGCTTTAGTTCATCTACGATGCCAATAGGACTGACCGATTCGCTCATATACACTCCTTCACTCACATTTTTTTCTAACGTTGACACATCGCTTATGGCACCCATAGATCATATAAAAATACTGCCACATAAATGGGCAGTCATGACCAAAATAGATACCATAAAAAAACACTGCTACACGTGCAAAACAATAGGAAAATAGCGATAGTTTTAATGTTTAATAAAAGAAGCTATTTTAGCACAAATTTGCTGATTTAGGGGGTTCTGACCACCATTAAAATCAAGCTAGGCGGTTCATTTGCAGTGATATTTTGAATTATTGACACACGCTAAAATAATTCTAATGGCAGGTTTTTTTTGATTGGCTGATTTTGCCATTTTTACAGACGAACTTACCATCTGCTGAGCAATGAGATACCCCGCCCATTTTACCTGAACAAGGCGTATTGCGAGCTTGTGCTTGGCTCATAGATGTGAAGGCAAATACTAGAGCTAGTAGTACTGTGCTGATTGATTTCATTGTTTATTCTCTAGTGTACTAAAACGTTAAACATCAAAAAACTGCATCCAATAAATGCAGTTTTTTGACATCATTTAAGTATAAATTACTTGTAAGCGCTTGATGATACTAAGTGGGGTTATTACTTTGATTAAAGTTCTGTTCAAAGAATTCACGCGTGGCTTGCGTACAAGCAGTACTGACTAAACCGCCATGGTAGCTGGACAAGAAGCTGGGTCCAGTAACTGCAACGCTAGTGTTGAATTGCGTTTGAATATTATTGATGGTGTTATTCATTAACCAAGGGTTTGCTAGTGCCGAGTTGCTAAGGGGTAACAGAGTCGGTATTCCTCGCGCTGCTTCTTTCTCATTATCAACATCGAGTACAGTGATATTTAGATTTTCTTGTTGCAATTGTGCTGTCATTGCGCCCGTATTTAAATCATAGTATACGGTTGGATCACGATGACCACCACACAACAATGTTGGCATGCTAGGTATATAGTCACGTAGATCGTTGTCTTTAAGTGCTTTACGTAGCTCATTCTCTGGGGTAGCAGCTGGAATCCCTGTTGGTGTTGTTGACGTTAGACCATCAGGATTTTTGATCACATCTGCAACATAAGCAGCACGAAAATCTGTCTTAATGAGATAGCTATCAGGAGAAAATCCTAAAAATGCAAAGGGTAGATCGCTAGCAGGTAGCTGATCAAGTACTGTGTTGCCAGTAGGTTTTGCTTGGAACAACGCAAATCTAGGTAATTGATTGGCGGCGACCAACTCGTCAAAACTTAACAAACTTGGTAACTGAGTATTTGCATAACTTGTGGTAAATATCTCATTAGGACTACTGTAAATCTTGCTGTACTTCTTTTGTAGCCCCGTTGCCAGTAGTGGTGCAAAACGTGTAGCGCCAAGGTTGACATTACCTGAAAATATATAATCACCAAACGCCGCTAATGCATATGGCCCTGATGAAGGTGCAATCGCTGTCACAGGCTCATTTTTTTGCTCAAGCAGTCTTGCCGTTGCCATGGCGACATGCCCACCTTGCGAATAACCACTGATGAATAGCTCACCCGAATCATCAATGTTGGTATAGTCGGCATCGTTGGCTTGCTGCTGTCTCGCAATGATGGTACGTGCGCTATCCAATGCATCGGCCATATCAGCGGCTTGCTGATCAGCCACAAGATAGGGATGGTAGTCGAGATCAGAGTCGTCATAACCCGCATAGTTTGGTGCCACCACGATGTACCCTTGTGCGGCAAAGTTTGCGGCGATCAATGTCGACTCGCCGACTGCTGGATTTTGAGGGTTGGCAACTTGACTAAAGTCATAGTCTTTATCAGTGGTGGTGCCATGAGCGTAGAGTAAGATAGGTCGATCACCTTGGCAGTCAGCGCTATCACCACTTGGTAGCATCAATGCTGCGGTCGCATTCGTTCGCTCACCTGCTGCGCCAACCGTTGGATAGCTGACCTTTTTGATTTTGATATCGCATTTAGCAGCAGGGGTAGCTGTATCATTAAGACCAAACTGGGTATTTATTTGTGTGATACTAAACGATCGTATTGATTCAACTGACGTTGCAGAGCCAGAACTTGTAACATTATCATTATCTTCTCCACAACCAACGAGTAGTAAACTACTAGCAATGGCAATCGATAATAGGCAACGTGACATTATTGGTTTGCTGATAGTAATGGAGGTAAGTTGATAAGTATTGGCAAATGACTTGCCATTGGTATCCGTGGTGGATTTAGATTTAATCATGGTTGCTATCCTTAGCAGTGGTAAACCAAAAATATGCCGACAGTCCTTGGCAGTAGATTTTTTTGTACGTCTTTTCCATCGATAATTATTAATTAAGTGATTCGGCATGATATTCACTCAATCGTAATTATTTCTCAAACCTTACTATTTATATCGCAAAATATTATTAAAAGCTACTACAAAGTATGCAAGTAGCCGTCATAGTTCCAGCGCTAGAAAACGAGTAGCTTTAGGCAATTGGCATGTCTTAAAAACTAATGAAACCGTTGGCTTTCACGATCATACTTTTTTCATAAGCACATGATGATTTAACCACTTTAATGCGGTTATTTTTTGAGTGATACTGGACAAAAAAATTCTAAACGCTACACTACCTCATCTTTTATAGCACTTAAATAACGACCTAACAGGCTACTTTTATTATGGATATCATTCTTGCAATTGTTTGGATTTTAGCAATGGTGCTATACAGCTTTTCGAGCGATTATGTTGCTAGCTTTCCTAACCATAACAACCGCGCTGTCCCTTATGTCCGTTGGGGTGCACTTTTAGTCGCGATGGCATTATCAGCATACTTGTCAAAAGCCTATCAAGAAAATCTACAAGGCAATGGTATGTGGGTGTTTGTTATCGTGGTATTTGTCGTTATTGTTTTAGCGAAGGTCGTTTTTAAATGGGTAATTAACAGACGTTTGAAACGCTAGTTAATACTGAATAGTTTTATTAATTTGACCCTCTTAATTATTGATCTAAATACCTATGACAATTAAACATCAAGATAGCCAGCCTGACTCAAACCTTTCTATACCAACAGAAGACAAACGAGCAGATCGTAGCTTCGATGCCATTGCCGATCATTTTGAAAAGAAAGTGTATGGTGGTTTAAAAGGCGAGATTCGATTGGCTGTACTACGCCGTGATATTTTTGAATATAGTTCACAGATGAGTGAAGCGCTTGGGCGACCTTTACGTATCTTGGATGTGGGTGCAGGGCTTGCGCAAATTGCGATAGAACTTGCTGCTCAAGGTCATAGCGTAGTCATCAATGATATATCAGCAAATATGCTTGAGAAGGCGAAAGCGAGCGCAGAAAAAATTGATAAAAAGCTAGACATCACATGGTATGTTTGCCCTTATCAGGCGCTTGAAGAAAAACTGGCTCAGACAGAGAAGTTTGATTTGATTATGTCGCATGCGCTACTTGAATGGTTGGCAGAACCAGCGGCGGTCATGGACTTTTTTGATGAGCATTTAACAGATGATGGCGCGTTATCTATCTGCTTCTATAATCCAGCGAGTTTTGACTATCGTAATCTTATCATGGGTAATTTTAACTTACTCGATAGCTTACTTGATGGTAACGATTACAAAGCGGACAATAAGAAAAGCCTCACCCCCAACCATCCCGTTGCCAAAGAAGAAGTCGAGTCTTGGCTCAAAGTGCATGATTATCAGACGTTACGTAGTAGTGGTTTACGAGTGTTTCATGATTATGCACCGCTCAAACGTGGCGGTCATAACAACCCAGATGCAGTGATAAGAATGGAGTTACGCTACTCACAGTTAGAGCCGTACAAATGGCTTGGTCGTTACTTACACATTTTGGCTAAACGGTAAATTGAGAAGATTGCCCAAGAATGATAAATGCTACTAAACCTCTTCATCCATTCTCGATGATCTATCGTATTCTGACCAAGTAGTGGCATTGATGTCTTTTTCATCGAAGACTACGACATGCTCTAGCAAAGGTAGAATGCCAATATGCGAGCCGATTGCATGATTATGATGGCTCGCAACCAAGGATAAGACAGTCTGTCCGTCGTCTAACTGCAGACGGTACAAATAGTTGGCACCGCGAAACACACGTCCGATAACCAAAGCTGTCTGCGTACTGTCATCATCATGAATGATGTCATCAGGGCGTACGAGTACTTTGATCGGTGTGCCATTTGGATAATCATATTCGCAGTACTGTGGTTGTCCTGATTCATCATAGACTTCCATGCGGCGATAGATATTACCTAGCGCTGTCTCAACATGACCTTCTTTGATAATGCCGTCTATCATCGCGCCTTCGCCTACAAACTCTGCAACAAAAGGACTGACAGGCTCATGATACAGCTCGCTTGGCCTTGCCCACTGCACCAATCGTCCTTTATCCATTACCCCTACTTTATCCGCTAGCGCGAACGCTTCATTTTGATCATGAGTGACCAAAATCGCTGTGGTATTAGTACGTTTGAGAATATCACGGACATTCATTGCCAATGACTCACGCAGTACCACATCTAGATTAGAGAATGGTTCATCAAGTAATAGTAGTTTTGGTTTGGGTGCTAGCGCTCTTGCAAGAGCCACACGCTGCTGCTGACCACCAGAGAGCTCATTAGGACGTTTATCCGCATGCTCAGTCAATTCAACTAAGCTTAGCATCTCAGCCACTCGAGCTTTTTTATCAGCAGCTGACCATTTATTGAGACCAAAGGCGATGTTTTTTGCCACGCTTAAATGCCCAAACAGAGCATAGTCTTGAAACACCATGCCCATGCCACGCTTGGCTGGCGCAACTGCAAATGATTGACGAGCTGTCTTCTCAGTTAGGCGCTGATTGTTCAAATAGATAGTGCCGCCGCGACTTTGCTCCAGTCCCGCGATTGCTCGTAGCGCTGTGGTCTTCCCGCAGCCACTATAACCCAAGAAGCAACCAATCTCTCCTTGTTCTAGCATCAATGATAGACCATTGACGACAATAGTATCGTCATAGCCTACGATGAGATTTTGCACACTAAAGTAAGGATCTGTCGCGATATGTTTCTCAGTATTTTGTTGTGAGGTACTGCTCTGCTCTACAGTTTTATTCAGCTGAACTGGATTGATTCTATTTTGTGACAGTGGTGATTTTGCTACAGGCATGTGGTTAGCCCGAGCCTTTTCTGACTTAGAATTTGTAGAGTCGTTCATTGAATCAGTGTACATAGACGGTACCAGTTCGCTATTAGTAAGTAAAACCATCGATAAAACAGAGCAAATTATAATATAGCTGACACTACGAGTGTGCTGTTAAACTTATACCAAATTATTGCTATTAACTTTGTTGCTATTAGCTGTGTTTATCGCTTTGACGCAGTAGTATCCAGACAGGAAGCAAGCCAACTAACACGATTAGCAAACTCGGCAATGCGGCTCGTCCCCACATACCTTCGCTCGTCATTTCAAATACTCGTACCGCAAGCGTATCCCAGCCTTGACGCCGTGTCATCAGCGTAATGGGCATCTCTTTCATCACTTCGACAAAACCCATCAATAATGCAGTCAATACGCCAGGGCTAAGCACAGGTAGCATTACATGACGCCATCGCTGATAAGGACTGTCACTCAGTAATTTTGCAGCAGCTTCTTGATTGACTGTCAATCGCTGCAATTGTCTGTCAACTGGCTGAAAGCTCACCGTCATAAAACGTGTCGATAACGCCAGTAGCATAACAATGACACTGCCAGAAAGCACTTGCTGTGAGGTGATACCAAACGCAATCATTTGATTATCAAGCCACGCAATAGGTATAAATATCCCTACCGCCAATACAGTCCCCGGTACGACATAGCCTAAATTGGCTAAAGTGGTCATTAGCTTAGTCGATTTATCAGGATACTGCCGTTTGATCCACGCAATGATAATCGCCAAAAAAGCAATAAATAGCGTGGTCATACTAGCAATCATGAGGCTGTTGGTAACAAAATCAATGTAACGCGCATCAAAATCTTGGCGAAAATTCAGTGCTGTCCAATAGATAAGCTGCAAAAAAGGTATCAAGAAGGCGATTAAAAAGATGAGCGTACACAGCAGTGTCATGGCGAGTTTGGCAGGTTTGCTAGCGTCAAAGCGTTGGCTGCTACCTTGTGTAAGTGAGCTACCACGCTTAGCTTGCCAATACTGCTCAAACAATACCACGATAAAAATCACACCAATAAGCAAGGCTGCTAACTGAGCCGCTGTGGTCAAACTAAAAAAACCAAACCATGCTTTATAAATGGCGGTAGTAAAAGTATCAACATTGAATACCGATACTGCACCGAAATCCGCTAAGGTTTCCATACTGGCTAGCAGCAAGCCGCCAATGATCCAAGGCAGTGCTTGCGGTAATGCCAACCGAAAGAACACGCGGCTACGACTCAAACCTAGCATCTGCCCCGCTTCTATCGCTCGCCTGCCTTGTGACAAAAATGCCTGACGCGCGAGCAAATATACGTAAGGGTAAAACGCTAGCGATAATACCAAGCCTGCGCCCCATACATTCCTTATCGACGGTATGGCAGTACTGATACCGGAATCCCGCAGAGCTGTCTGTAGCGGCCCACTAAAATCAACAATGCCAATAGTGACAAATGCCAATACATAAGCAGGGATGGCAAGTGGCAACATCAACGCCCACGAAAAGAAACGCTGACCCGGGAAACGATACATACTAGTGACCCAAGCTAGAGCAGTACCAATAGTGCCTGAAACAACTGTCACCATTAGCAATAAAATCGCCGTGTTTTTGAGCACTTGCGGCAGTACATAGTCTGCCATATGTGTCCAAATCTCTGCCACTGGCTGAGTCCACGACAGCAGTACGATTAAAATTGGTACTAGCATAAACAACGAAATCAGCCCTAAGACTGATTTCGAGATAATACGTTTACGAAGGGCGTGGTCTTGGCTGACAGTCTGCTTGTCATTAACACCGCCATTGACAGTATCGTTTTGACTAACAGACGCATCTGGCGTTGTGATCATATTATCATTACCGTGTCATACGTATAGAGACCTTATAAGCTTATACCAACCTCAAAATCGTCATTACTTGAATAACTCCTTTGTAATGACTAACCTTTGAACCTATTCTTTAAAAGCTGTTGTTTAAAAGCTATTGCTTAAGAACTATTGTCTCGAAGTTATGATTTTGCGATTGGTATCAGTATTACTGGCGATCCCTTATTTATAACCCGCTTTATCCATCATTTGGATAGCTTGAGTTTGTAGTTCACCGAATTTCTGTACATTGATATCGTCTTTTTTGAACTCGCCCCATGATCTGAGCATGTCTGACTCATCGATACCTACTTTTACTGGGAATTCTTTGTCAGAGCTGGCATAAAGACCTTGTGCCTCATCAGATGACAACCACTCTATCAGTTTAAGCGTACCATCTGGATTGTCTGAACCTGCAACCACGCCAGCGCCTGAGATGTTTACGTGCGTACCAGTCGTATCTTGGTTTGCCCAGAATATCTTCACAGGGAAGTTTGGTTTTTCATCCAATAGACGACCATAGTAGTAGCTATTGGCGATACCCACTTCACACTGACCAGCAGCGATAGCTTCTAGCATCGCAACGTCATCACTGAACACATCAGTCGCTAGGTTATCAACCCACCCTTTAATAACTGCTTCGGTTTTTTCTTCGCCCAAATGCTCCATCATGCTAGCAACAAGCGATTGGTTATAAACCTTTTTAGAGGTACGTAAGCATAGTTTGCCTTTCCATTTTGGATCGGCCAAATCTGCATAAGTAGACAACTGGTCAGCAGTGACTTTGCTTGGATCATAAAAGATAGTACGTGCACGTAGTGACAGACCTGTCCATTGACCTTTTGGATCACGGTATTTTGCAGGGACGTTGGCTTCTAACACAGTAGATGATACTGGCTGCAATAGGCCTTGCTCTGCAGCTTGCCATAAGTTACCAGCGTCAACGGTCAATAGCATATCAGCTGGAGTATTCTGACCTTCCGCTTGCAAACGCGCCATGAGTGGACCTGTTTTGTCCGTGACCAACTCAACTTTTACGCCTGTTTGCTCAGTATAGCGATCTAACAATGGCTTAATCAGCTGCTCATTACGTGATGAGTAGATAGTAATCGTCTGACTATCAGCAGTCGTAGCTTCGTCAGTTGCTGCTTGCTGCTCAGCACCTGTTTCTGTTGACTCTACTTCTACGCTTTCTTCTGTGGTTGAAGAATTACTACAACCTGCTAGACCCAACATCATGCCAAATACGGCTGCAGGTAAGATAAGCTTCGTAGAGGTTAGATTAGCGCTGATAGCGTTCAATGACATGGTTTTCCCCATAGTAATGCTATAAAAAAGTAAGATGTATAGTGAGACAAAATAACAGTGATTATAACGATGACTTGCTAAGCGCTAGCAGTAATCAGGCCATAATATATTAAAGCAACATACTAATCGAAGTGAGATTAATTATCAATACATTTGTTTAACTGGCAAATATATCAGTGATGAGTCTTGAGCATTGATTTTTAAGAACTATTTTTCACCAGCTCTTTCAATAGTTTGGTCTAGCGACGCGTTTTAGCATCCATCTATAGCAGCCATTGTCCTAAAATTGCATTGACCGCAGCTTCTGTACGTAAGATACGAGAGCCTATATGTACAGGCGTGCAACCTTGTGCCGACAGCAGCTCTATCTCATAGTCAATCCAGCCACCTTCAGCGCCTATGCAAACTATACTCGGTAGCTCTCGTGATGGTTGCTGTTGTAAAAATTCAGAAAAGGACTGCTGACTATAAGGATGCGCGACTATCGCTCGACTGCTCATTAAGCTTGCAAGTGTGTCTTCAACAAATGGCTTAAAACGTTTTTGTAGCGTAATACTAGGAACGATCGTATCGATGCTTTGCTGTAGGCCTTCTAATACAAACTCGTCTATCCGCTCAAGCATGGGACTTTGCCAATAGCTTTTTTGGGTACGGTAACTATTGATAAGAATGATATCGCGTACACCAAGCGCTGTCATATCCATGATTAAACGCCGTAGCACTTTAGGACGCGGTAACGCCAAAATAACAGTCAAATCCAATTTGGCTGGCGGCACAGTATTGAGCTGGACGTTACTTAACTGAATGCTGGCAGCGGTAATATCTTCGATAACAGCCGAACCAAGGTTGCCACCGATCTGGCCAATTTTAAGCGTATCACCGATCTTTGCATTCAGCACTTTAGTCACATGGCTGATTTGAAACAAGGCATCGATTTTTGCTGCGTCTGCTGAGAAGTTTTCAGCAGGCAATAATATACAGTTCATAAATTATCTTGGTTGGTAGACAGCTCGATTGCGTCTTCAATCATAGTAAATTGACGGGTCAATACCGCTTGCTGCTGTATCGTCATTTGCTCGCCAGCTTGCCCTGCCTGCACGGCCAATGGCAAATTGCGTAGCCAAGTCGCCAGCTGCGTATAAATGCTCGCAGCGTCTTCACGGTTATAAGCTGTTTTCTTACGAGAAGTTTTTTTATTCGCCTTCAACTGGTCATCACTGGCCATCTGTGCATCCGAACTACTTGAGTTATTTGACTCGATTGGACGATAGAAGTCATTATTTGGCTGATATACAGCGCCTACGCTAGCCAATTTATCTATCACGCTTTGGCAAGACTGAGTATAACGACCCATCAGTACAGGCGTAGCCACACTTGCAGGCTCCACTGGATTATGCCCACCAATATCTACCAGCGAGCCGCCCACAAATGCTACATTTGCCAATGTATACCAAGTCATCATCTCACCCATGCTATCTGCTAGATAGACTTGCGTATCTGCATCAATCACGTCTCCATCACTGCGCCGAGCCATATTTAACCCAGTTTTCTGAATGAGATCTGCTACTTCGTCAAAACGCTCAGGATGCCTAGGCACGATAACAAGCAACGTATCTGCTAATGTCGCTTGAGACAGTAGTTGCTGCTGCAATGACAACGCTGCTGCCTCTTCGCCATCGTGAGTACTCGCAGCTACCCACACAGGACGATCTGCTATACCAAACTCTGCTCGCAGATCAGCTTTCTTATTATAAATACGGTTATCTTCTATCGCTTTGTCATCAGTTTTGGACGCATTGATTACCCACTTTAATGAGCCTGCTACGCGAATTTGGGCGCTACTAGCCCCTAGTTGCCTAAAGCGTTTAGCAGAGTCGCTGTCTTGCGCAATAATTAAGGAGAGGTTTTTCATCATACTGGCGCTGACTGCACCAATTTTTTGATAGCTCTGAAAAGAAGAAGCAGATAGTCGACCATTGACCAGAATACTTGGGATACGATGCTGAGATAATTTGGTCAAGATATTTGCCCATAGCTCTGTTTCTACAAACAGTGCAGCGATAGGCTGTACGTGCGTCAAGAAAGTCTCGATAACAGCAGGACTGTCGACTGGCACATAGCTGTGACTCATCTGACCTTGAGCTATCTGTTCTGCAAAACGACTGGCGCCACGAGCAAAACCTGTCTGAGTCGTATTGGTCAACCATATCTGATAGCCATTAGCCAATAACATATCTAATAAAGGCGCAACCGTATTGGTTTCGCCTAATGAGACTGCATGGCACCAAATTACCCCTTTATCGCTATCAGCATTGACCACTGGACGCAGTGGATACTGCTTACCAAAACGCTGCTCGATTTCCTGCTGATAATTGTCGTTTTTATGAGATCGACGCCATACTTGCAGACGATATAGTGGCTTTAGCAGCCCAATAAGAGACTGATAATATAAAGGTGTCTCATATACCGCTCGACTAGGCGATGATACAGGGTCAATTGGATTTGCAGAGTGGTCAGACGAAGTATTAGATGATGGCATGGAACAGCCCAGATTAGTTATGAATCAAACAATAAAAGGGTAAATGTAGAGCGCGCCAATTCTACCTGAATTTAAGCTGTAACAATAAGCTTTTAAAAAGTTACTGAGTAAATAGTTATTAGATAACGATTGTTAGATAATGATTATTATCAATAAAGCGACTGCGATGATTGCGCCAATTAACAGCTGATAACGCTTGGTGCTATGCTGCTCTTGCTTCTGTGTGGTCAGCAGCACTTGTGCTTGCTGCCATTGCTGAACCAGATTGGCCGCTTCTGCATGACCATTATCTGCCGCTTGCTCTAACCAGTATTTACCGCTATCTATATCTTGGGATACCCCTACTCCTTGGTAGTACATTTTACTGAGTAGACGCTGAGCACGGCTGTCGTTTTTGCTAGCTGCTTGATTGACCCATTCTACGCCAGATTTTTTTTGATTGTCACTGTCCGCTGTCAAACCTTCACCTAACAATTCATACATGGCTAAACGTAGCATAGCCGCTGTATTCCCATCTTCAGCAGCCGCTTGTAGTAATAGCAGCGCTTTGTTTTTTGCTGCGATATGATCATCTGAAAATATAACTTGGCGACGAGGCTTGTTCTGCTTGGCAATATGCTGCTCGAACTGATCTAATATTTTGCGTGATTGCTGATACTGCATATCACCAGCTGATTGTGGGACCGCTATCTCATCTAACTCTACGAGCAGTTGCGTAAACATCTCTGGCGTTGATGTATTTTTTACAGGTGACTTAGGCTTAGCCGTTGGTTGCGCTACTTTAGTCAGCTCAGGCTTTATTGGATTCCCAGACTCAGGAGGCACTACGCTTGTTTGCAACTCAGTTATCGTATCAGGCATAGCAGATGGAGCTGCGAGACTTTCACTATCAGTTACAACTATATTAGCTTGGTGATGCTCAGCTCCTATCGATACTTCCTCTGGCTTGTTAAGAGGAACATTTAATTGACTAGTACCAACATGCGTATTTAAATCTGCGCTCGGAGCGATACTTTCAGTGACTTGATGAGTGGTTGCTTTATGTGTTGTTACTTTGTTTGTTGTTACTTTATCCGCTGTTAATTCGGGCATTGGATTAACATCGTTACTTAGAATAGTTGGTAGTCTAAGGCTAATCGCTTGATACAACCCGCTCTCTACTTGCCCGCCTTGTACCGCGTCAAACTGCCGATCAATATGACCAAACAATCGTAGCCCTATTGGCTCTAGTGCAAAAAACAAGCGCTCTTTAACCCCGCTATCATCATAACCGACCGCCATATGCTGATAAAAATCATCGGTGTTCAATGTTAGCTCAGGGTAACGTTTACGCAGCTCAAACTGACCATACCAATGTGGCTTGCTTTGCCACTGCTGCGCCAATACACGACCTGCATAAAACGCCAAAAACACCATAAAATTACGATAGCGATCATCAACCAACAGCATCACCTCATCCCATATACCGCTCTTGATCATATCTCGGCGCACTTGGGACAATAGCGTATCTATACGCTGTAAACTCTCAAGCGACTCATCTAGCCTACAAGCGCGCAGCTCAGTTTCGTAGGCGATACCACCTGCAATAGGACGCTCAGCTAAGAAATCTTGCCAATAGCCTTCTGCAATATAGTCCAGTGGCGTTAAAGGTGATGCAGACATAGACGGACGTGACCTCTTTGCAGATAGATAAACCAAAAAAGTATAGGCTATAAAAGTGCTAATACTACTAAAATAATAGAGCGATACTGGTAGATTACCTTACCCTAAAAATCCGAGTGCTACAATAAAGGACTGAACAAGCGCACAACATTATCAAACAAGCGTTTTGATCCGTGACGCTGTTGCCACTCATCACTATCCAAGATTCGACAGTTTTCTAAATAGACTTCCTGACAGTCCGCTACTTGAGCAACCATTTCTGGCGTATAAATCGCCAAGCTGACTTCCATATTTAGATAAAAGCTGCGCATATCAATATTGACGGTGCCAAAGAGACAATAATCATCATCGATAACCACTGTTTTTGCATGTAGCAAACCACCTCTAAACAATGCAATCGTTACCCCAGCATCCAACAACTCTTGATAATAAGCCTGAGAAGCATGCTGTACCAGAAATGAATCCACTTTTTCAGGAACAATAATCGTCACATCGACGCCGCGCTTAGCCGCTATCGTTAGCGCACCCGATAGGGACTCATCAGGGACAAAATAAGGCGTGGTAATACGGATGCGCTTATTGGCACGATGAATCACAGTAACTAACGTATTGTAAATCACATGAGCCGTTAGCTGCGGTGCTGAAGGTATTAGCTGCGCCAGAACTTTGTCCACGACAGGCATCTTTGGTACGACAATCGAGGTGGCACCTATATCTGGCTGCTCATGATCATCAATCGTATCCGCCAATACCTTCACTCGGCTATTTAGATCATTGATGGTCGGATGCATCACATATAACTTACGAGTGTAATTATTAACCCGCTGATGCAGCTCAGCAAGATTGTCATTACTTTCAGCACCGATGTCGGTAACAATCACCTTAGCCATTGCTGTATTGATACTAATCGAGTGCTGGCTAGTCGTTCGTAGCGCCACATCAATCCATTGACCAACGTTTTTATTTTGCTTAAAAAACCTCGGATCAACCAGGTTGAAGCTGCCGATATAGCCAATATGTTCATCGATAACCACCATTTTACGATGATTACGCAAATCAGAACGTTTAAATAATGTCTTAAATAACCCTACTGGCAATGACTGATGGACATAAACCCCTGCTTTTTCTAATTTGTGGTGCACGCTACTATTAATAAAGCTAAAGCTGCCCACACTATCAGCCAATATATGACACTCTACGCCGCGCTGAGCCGCTACAGATAGCGCCTCTATGACTTCTAACACCTGTCCTTTTGGATAGACAATATAAAATTCCATAAGGACAATACGCTGGGCGGCATGAATATCTTCAATCAAACGCTGAAAAATCGAAGCAGGATCCGTCAACAGCTGCATTTGATGATTGGGAAATACGCCAAACCCTGTCCAGCGCGTTCCTATTTGGCTAACACCGCGGTAGTTGGCTGGTAATAAGTCCTGCCCTTTGTCAAAAATCAGATGCTCACGCCGTGCCATATCATTCATCAAGATGCTGGCTTGATCTACGCGTTCACGATAGCGCCGTCCAATCATCGGCTCACCGAGCAAAATGTAAGCCACAAAACCAAATACTGGTAACGTATAAAGCACAGCCACCCAAGCAATAGACACGCCAATATTGCGCTGCACAGAAACCACGCGCAGCGTCATTACTATCATAAGTACAATATGCAGCACCAAACCTAGACCCGCTAAGTCTCCCCAGGTCCAGCTCGTAAAAGTATCTTTAATAGTAAAAGTGTTTATATTGGCCTCCATTAACTGTGTTCAATGAATAAAGCATCCATAGTATAGTAGCTTTTCACCTCTAAACAACAAATAATGATAATAAGTGTATTTTTAGAAATGCTATGCAATACATAGCCTTAAGTGCTATTTTTGATAGATTACAAGCGCGATTTATAATTATTTTCTAAAAACATTAAAATAATATTTGACACCCAATAGTAAATCTATATAATACACACCCACAGCAACGGAGCTTAGTGACAAACTTAAGAGCTCAGTTGATGTTGAATAAATTGCATAGCAATTGTTCGAAGGGTGATTAGCTCAGTTGGTAGAGCGTCTGCCTTACACGCAGAATGTCGGCGGTTCGAATCCGTCATCACCCACCACTTCTTAGCAAGTGGCTAAACAAGCTAAGAGACCTAAGCAGCGGTAGTTCAGTTGGTTAGAATACCGGCCTGTCACGCCGGGGGTCGCGGGTTCGAGTCCCGTCCGCTGCGCCATATTTAAAACGAATTTAAACCTTTGGGTTTAAGCAAGTTTCGCCTCAAGCATTAGATTGTTTGAGGTTTTTTTGTGTCTGTATATTCTGCTTGGACATTGTTTATATAGCTACTGCGCCAGCTAACACGTCTTAACTCGCATACAAATATTTCAGTGCTATGGACGTTGACTTATTCGGCTCACACTAGCGATTAACGCTACCATCACTACACCCATGACAATCAGAATACCAGACATCATATGCGCCGCCTCATAGTTGAGCGCTTCTACCTGCTCATATATAGCAATCGATACCACTTTAGTTTCGCCTGAGATGCTGCCGCCTATCATCAGTACAACACCAAACTCCCCAATCGTATGGGCAAAGCTCACCAAACTACCCAAAATAATACCCACCCGCGCTTGCGGTAAAGCCACTTTCATAAACCGTCGCATACAACTGGGTTCTAAGAGATGAGCGACTTCCGTGACACTTTGCGGAATACGCAAAAACTGTGCATAGACAGGCTGTATATAAAAAGGCAATGAGTAAATAATAGAACCAATGACCAAGCCTTCAAAGGTAAAAATCAATGGGCTGATATTATGCTCGCTCAACCATTTACCGATACCCACACTAGGACTGAGCAGTAACAGTAGATAAAAACCTATCACGGTAGGTGGTAGCACCAGAGGCATCGCAATGATGCCCATGAGCAGTACCTTAAGACGTCCTATTGCTTTTATACGGCTCGGCTTAGCCAACCAGTACGCAATAGGCGTTGCAAATAGTAATAGACATAAGGTAGTCACGCAAGCGAGCTTGATGCTCACCCAAAATGGACTGAGCATATCTGACATAAGAGACTGGTCGATCATATAATGTCACTGCTCGTTCTATGATGAGAGGGGTTAGTCTAACGTATTACTGGACGGCCAGATAGCCTGCTTGCAAGAAGTGCTGCTGCCCTGCTTTTGAGCGCAGGTAGTCGGTGAAGTCTGCTGCTTGGTCAATGTTATTAACGATTATCCCATCTTGTAAGATAGCTGGATAAGACGCTGGCAGCAAAGTAATAAACTGCTCAGGCTTGGCTTTAATCGCAACAAGCTGAGACTGTGCCACAAACCCATAGTCTACGCTACCTGTATGCGCATATTGAAACGCTTGACCGATATTCTCTGACTGTATTAAGCTTTTTTGAGTATTTAACTTATCGTACATGTCTTGTGATTGCAGATAGGCTTTTGCAGACGCACCATAAGGAGCAAGGTCAGGGTTCGCAATAGCTACCTTGCTGTTCTGAGTAAAGTCAGCACTGGTAAACACATCACCTAGCGACGTTGGCGTAAAATCATTTAAAGGTTTGGTGACACTATAGAGCGCTAATTGACCTCTGGTATACGTAAAAGGCTTAGTTAGCTTATTATCTTCGTTAATAACACTAGCTGAATTTTCATCAGCCAATTTAGCAGAGAAATCTTGATTGGCAGACAAGAATATATCATACGGTGCCCCTGCTTTGATTTGCGCATATAACTTACCAGAAGAGGCATAAGTAACTTCAATATTTGAGATACCTGAAATATTTTGGACAGATGAGCTGCTATCAGCCTGATAGCTATCAATAATATGAGGGAGTACATCAGATAAGTTAGCAGCCGCAGCAATACGCAATGTGTGAGATTGCTCAGTGGTATAAGCAGCTGGTACCGTATTGGCGTCTTTGTCTTGCGTACAAGCATTTAGTGACAATAGCAGACAAGCAGATACACAGACAGTAACTAATGACTTAACCATTATTGCTAAGCCATTTAGACGAGTCGTCTTCGTAGTACTCTTGCTTCCACACAGGAATGTCCGCTTTGATAGTATCTAATATCCAGCGACACGCATCGAATGCTGGATAACGGTGCGCTGACACTACCCCAACCCACACAGCCACATCGCCAATCTCTAACGCACCGATACGATGTATCGCAATAGCATGCGTAATTTCAAAACGCTTTTTGGCTTCTTCTATAATGGCGCGGCCCTGGTTGATTGCCAAATCTTCATAACCATAATAGGTAAGACGATCAACGCTCGTGGCATTATTATGATTACGCACTCGCCCTTCAAAACAAACAAACGCGCCGCAGCTGTCATTATCTAACGTACTTTTAAGCCTATTTTCATCTATAGCAATATCTAGTAGCGCAAAACCATCGCGCTCAGCTATCAGGTAAGCGTCATCAGCAGTACGTTTGATGGTCATTGAATGATCGTGGACATTGTCAGTCATTTTTCCTCTCTATTTATTATTTTTTCTTTATAGCCACTGATAAAATGGACACTAGTAAACGCTTATCTAACCACCAGCGACTGGCGTGATGAAAACCACGCTATCACCATCATTTATCTGGTCAGTCCATTTAGCAAAGTAGTCATTTACTGCAACACGTAGCTCCGACTGCGGACGGCTAAAGCGATGCTTTTGACTAAGCTGTTCGTATAGTTCAGTCAATGACGTATCTTGCTGTACGCTTACTGTCTCTTGCTGACAATTGGCCTCATCAGCCAAACTGGCAAAATACATGACATTAATATTCATCGTTGATTCGATATTAGTTGTCATATCGATAGCACTCATAAACCTCTCCATCTTATACAAGCTTCCTTGCTTGGTACTTAGCATATTTTTAATAATTGATTAACTGATTGACGACGCACTCTGCAATGTTGTCACTTTAAGCATGACTATAATCTGACTTACCACCTGTCTTTTTAACCAGATGGATATCATCTATAACGATGTCATGTGATAGCGCTTTGGTCATATCATAGATAGTTAAGCAGGCAACGCTAACCGCTGTTAGTGCCTCCATCTCAACCCCTGTCTTGTGCGTGACCTTGACCACAGCCCTGACCGTAATACTGCTGAGCGCATTATTATACTCAAAGCTTAGACCAATCTTATCTAGCGGTAGCGGATGGCAAAGCGGTATAAGGTCATGAGTGCGTTTGGCCGCCATGATACCAGCGATATGAGCCGTTTGCGTGATGCTGCCTTTTTTGGTCATCCCATCAGCCGCTTTAATCTGTGTATAAATCTCATCAGGAAAGCGTACTTGCCCAGTGGCATTGGCTTCTCGCGTCGTTGCGACCTTGCCACTGACATCGACCATGGTAATATCACCATCACTATCCAAGTGAGATAAAGTAGATTGCTGACTTATCTGAACGCTGTCACTCATTTATATAGCCTTTTCTTGGTGATTTCTTTATTATTTTGGTAGAGCAGCACATGCCTGCTTAAAATCTTCAGGCGTATTGAAGTTGGTCAAATTGTGCCACTCTTTGATAAATGGTACGGAGTGTACAATCGGTTGAATAAACTGCATCACTCTACGCTGACCACTATCTATATAGGCCTTCAAATCAGGCTCGATGCTTAACTGATACAGCCCTAATAATGGATACAAATGACTGTCATCTTTTAAGCAAATCACCTTCTTATCAGTAGCAAGGCTTATTTCACATTGTAATTTCTGCCACAGGTCAGTTACTGGTATTAAGCTATCGCAGCTAATGACCAGTAACCACGAAGCTTGTACGTTTTTTGATACGCCTGAATCATTCAAACCGATCAATGTTTGTAAGGCTGATTCAATAGCGACCAATGCGCCGCCAGTTTTGATCTGCTCATCATGCTTATTAGAGTCAACATCAGTACCATAATCAGCAATATGAATAACAGGTACATTAGAGCTTTCTGAATGGACATCTAAACCAGCTTGAAAGCCGCGACCATTATCTGCAATCAATATAGGAACCTGTAGCTTGCTCGCATGACGAACATGATAGTCTAGCAGCTGCTCACCTGACGGTAGCGTCAGCATTGCCTTGGCCGTTCCCATACGTCTAGATGCGCCGCCTGCCAAGATAACCACACCTGCCAAACTATCCAGATTATTTGAGCAATTTTTCATTTACCATTACCTGTCAGGCTTAATTGTATATCACTCATAACTCAATTATTTATAACTCAATCATGGCTAGGATTTTGTGCCAAAAAATGCGGCACGAAATTGCACGGACGAGTACGACTATCAAACTGATCTTTTAAGATATTTTCCCAACCAGTACGGCAAGCACCAGAAGAGCCTGGTAAACAGAATATACCCGTACCATTGGCCATGCCAGCAACTGCTCGCGATTGTACGGTAGACATACCGATTTCATCTTTTGAGATTAGACGGAACATTTCACCAAAACCATCAATTGATTTATCGAACAGCACACTCACAGCTTCTGGCATGCTATCTCTAATAAAGAATCCTGTGCCGCCAGTGGTAATAACCGCATGAACGTCTGGACTAGCAATCCAACCACTAATGACTGCACGAATTTGGTAAATATCGTCGGTGATTAATTGACGATCTGCTAAATGATGCCCTGCTTCGGTCAAGCTATCTACTAAGTACTGACCTGAAGTATCTTCTGCCAGAGTACGGCTATCAGAAACGGTCAATACAGCAATATTAAGCGGTGTAAATTGTGCAGCAGGCTTACTCATAAATAATCCTTTATAGATGTCATTTTATAATTGTATTAAGAAGCGGTTGTATCAAAAAAAGCTATGTTGAAAAACGATTTCATTGGAAGACAATCTCTATCATCGTCATAATTACAGATTCAAAAACTTCTATCCGCCGATTATCGACAGATTGTGCATGATGCCACTGTTAGAGTCATGCAGATGATGATGCTCAGGCTTGATTGGCATAAAGCTATGTAAAGTGTTCACCAGTCCTTGGATATCGTCTTGCTGTAAGTATGGACGGATATCGTAGTTGCCTTGATCAAACAGACACAAATGCACCTTGCCTTGGCTGCTTACACGCAAGCGGTTACAGGTATCACAGAAGTGCGCCGCATATGGGGCAATCATACCGATACGACCAACATAATCAGGGTGGCTGTACTCTACTGCTGGACCATCGGCACTACCGCGCTCATGTGGCTGCCAGCCATTTTCTAATAAGTAATCGGTGATAATATCAGACTGAGCATGCTGAGCAAAAAACAAATCGCTATTGTCACTGGTCTGCATAAATTCAATAAAGCGATAAGTCACTTGTCTGTCTTTGACATAGTCGATCGCCGTGATTAAGTTCTCAAAAGCAGTCTCTGCCATCAAGACACTATTTATTTTGAGTTTGATATCAGTCGTTTCTAACAATGTATCCATGTCAGCCAATATCTGCGGCAAGGTATCAAAGCCCGTCATTTTATGAAAAGTAGCGGCATCGAAGCTGTCCATACTGATATTGAGCTGATCAAGTCCAGCAGCTTGCCAGTTGGCTATATGTTTACCCAATTTATAACCGTTACTGGTCATCGCAACTGTCTCAATACCGTCAGTCTGCTTAATCGTTTCGATGATTTCGACAACATCACGACGAATAGAGGGCTCACCACCTGTAATTCTAACTTTTTTAGTACCTACCTGAGCAAAGCCTCGCACCAAAGTTGCAATTTCAGAGATACTCAGCTCATCATCAGGGCGCTTACCTTGATAGCCGTTTGGCAGGCAATACTCACAGCGAAAATTACAGAAGTCAGTAATAGACAGACGCAAGTAGGTCAGACGCCGTGCAAACCCATCGGTTAGCGGCTGGTGATAGTCACTCATCTGCTCAGTAGGCACGACCAAGGAAGGCTCTATGTAGCCGTCAGATAATGCCGGTGCCAAGCTCGGTGAATGCAGTTGCGGGCTGTCTATTTTGTGTTTGTCATCTATGTTGTCATCAATCATATGTTACTGCCATCAGTACTGCTTACTATAAGCACTACTTTGTTATTCGTGTTTAGCATACCAGTGTAAGGTTACTCTTCAGCTCTGTGCGACCACCTTACAATAAATTGGCAAACGATGAATTAGCGATGTAGCCAAGGAAACGGTTGTACAACGACATCACTACCAGCTGCTACGTTCCCACTGTCTTTGTCCAATACAATAAAGCAATTGGCGCGGCTCAGCTGTTTGATTCTATGTGACTGCTGTCTTGAGAAACATTCAACTTGATAATGACCTGTATCGTCTCGTGACAATACGCCACGCTGAAAGTCTTTGCGGCCGGGAGATTTTCTGATATCACTGATCAGTTTGGCTTTGATAGCTAGCGGCATCGGCTGCTCTGACACGCTAGCACCTGACATTTGCCACAATGCAGGTATCACAAACTGTAACGTACCCACAACCGTAGAGAGCGGATTGCCCGGTAGGCCAAAATACAGTACTGGCTTATCGAGATTTTTATTCAATTCACCAAATACAAAAGGCTTACCAGGCTTCATCGCCACTTTATAATGGTTAATCTGACCTAATGTTTCGATCACAGTGGTCAAAAAATCATAGTCACCAACTGAGACACCTGCAGTAGATATCAGTACATCACAGTCCTGCATGGCCTCGTTGACTGCGATAGTTGTCTGCTCTAGGTTATCAGGGATAATGCCATAATCACGAATAGTGATAGGCAGATCTGATAGCAGGCTTTTGAGCGTTGGGGTATTAGAATTATATATTTGGGCTAGACTTTGTAGCTCATTACCAATAGCTACGAGTTCATCACCTGTTGCCAATACGCCTACGACGAGTGGCTTGAACACGTTCACTTGGCTAATACCAAGGTTGGCCAGTAAGCTAATATCTGCAGGATTAAGGCGTTTACCGATTTTTAAAACGGCTTCGCCAGACTCAATCTCTTCACCTTGCGAGCGGATATTATTGTCAACTTTGGCAGTTTGCGTGAGCGTGATGCTATAAGGTCGAGATTTATCAACGGTCGCTTTGATATCTGCAAAGTTTGTATTCTCTTGCATAATGACCGTATCACAGCAATCTGGCACGACTGCACCAGTAAAAATCCGAACCCCTTGCCCTGCAGCTGTCTTACCAGTATAAGCACTGCCAGCTTGCGACTCACCAACGATTTCGATAGTACTGTTTTCTGATAACTCACTACCTTTGGCAATCGCATAGCCATCCATCGCAGATAGATTTTGCCGCGGCACATCAAAGGGCGAAGCTATATCTTGAGCCAGTATATGGTTTAGGCTGCCCAGCAACTCTAGAGTGTTAACGGTTCTTTTTTGTAGTGGAAAGTCAGTAATATGATAATTATCTATCCGTTGCTGTATCGCAGCTTGTAATTCTTCCATGGTAATCATAAGGTCACGCTCTTTCTATTGTTCTAATTATTTATAATCGAAACTGTTATTTAAAATGGTCATTGAAAACTGTTACTAAACACTATGAGTAAAAGTCATCGTTAAAAAACACATTATCTAGAGTCTATCATTCAAAGTATCAACTTTCTTGTATTAACCTTGTCCTGATAAGTTTTGAATAAAGCCAGATTACACTGGTCTTAATATTGGATATTTATTGCATTGTCCATTGTGTTAAAGATGTCAGCAAAATCAGACATAGATTGAGACAAAAAAAGCACCTTGGCAAGGTGCTTTTTGTAGAACAAAGTAAATTATCGTTCGTTGGCTAGTGGCTAATTAATAATGGCTAAATACGATTAAAAAGAGCCACTTTTATACAATGTATAAATACCGTCAGCCTACCTCACCATCCAGCCAGTGAAGACGCACTGTTTTGAGTAATGAATCCGTCTGGCGTTTGCCCATTATCTGCTTGCCAGCGCTGGAATGCCATACGAGTATTGGTACCTACGATACCATCAGCGCCTTTGGTATCATAACCCATACTAGTCAAACGACGTTGTAGGTTAGTCACTTGCGTAGTTGATAACGGACGCTCATAACGAGGCCAAGATTTTTGCAACCCGCTTTGTCCATTAATCGTTTTGCCTAGCAGACTAACACCCAACGCATAACTAGATGAGTTGTTATAGACTTTAATCACATCAAAGTTTGGGCTTAGCAATAATACGGGACCGTCTTTACCAGCGGGTAACCATAGCTCCATTTGAGTATTGGCATCTAAGTAAACGTCCGCTATCGTATCAACACCCATCGCAGCCCATTTAGCCGCAGGTTGTTTGCTACCAACCACTGAGTAATCAAACGAGGCTGGCACCGTTGCTTCATAAAAAGGCGCTAAGCCACGAACCCAACCTGAGTTACTAAGATAGTTGGCAGTCGAGGCTAATGCATCACCAGTGGCCCAAGGATTGCGATGTCCATTGCCATCACCATCGACCCCTTGTTTGAGCCAAGTCTCAGGAATAAACTGGGTTTGTCCCATACCACCTGCCCAAGAACCGTCGAGCTGTGACCAAGACACGTCACCGCGTTGTAGCAAGGTCGCTAACGATAACAACTGCGTTTCAGCGAACTCTTGACGACGACCATCATAGGCAAGACTGGCAAGCGAACTTGGCAAATCACTATTACCGGTCACAGCGCCATACGATGACTCCATGCCCCATATCGCAGCGATAATCTCTGCATTAACCCCATATTGAGACTCTAGCTGAGACAAATAAGCACGCTGCTCAGCAAATTTGCGCTTCCCTACACTGACGCGTCCACTTGATACCGCAGAATCTACGTATTCCCACGGCATCTTAGAAAACTCGGGCTGACCTGAATCTAATGAGATGACTTGCTGATTTAGATAAGCAGAATCGAGCAATCGACCAATCACTTGGGCATCATAGCCTGAAGATATGGCACGCATAGAAAAGTCTGACTTCCAATCAGAAAAACTACTGTAGCTAGGCTTGGGCACAGGCTGCGGTTTTACGACTGGTGCAGGTGTTGGTTTGACCTGAACGGTTTGGGTTTGAGTAATCTCAACGCCACCTTGACGAACAGGCTTACTTTGCATTGCCTGCTGGCTTGTACACCCGACCATCACTAATGCTGGCACAAAGGTGAGGTATTGCTTTTTTAATCTCATAAAAAATCTCAAACATGAATAAATAAAATGGCTCACAATGGCCAAGCTATCCGTAGCTATTATTTAAGTCTAACGCCCAAGTACGCTACGTGGGTCAATAGGATTACCATTTAAGCGAACTTGAAACTCTAAGCCTACCTCATTGGTCTGACCACTGCTGCCCATACTAGCAATACGTTGGCCACGCTGTACTGTATCGCCCTCTTGCACCAATAATTGGCTATTGTGCGCGTAGGCTGTGATGTAGTTATCACTATGACGAATCATAATTAGATTGCCATACTCTGGCAGACCGTTGCCTGAGTAAAGCACAGTTCCTGATTGGCTGGCAAGTACTGGATCACCAACCTTGCCTGCAAACCACATTCCCATATTGCCTGCAGCAGGATCAATGTTACGAGTTACTGGATTACGCGTAGGATAATCATAACCAGAAGTCGAGTTGGCAGTGGCTTCATAAGCTGGGGTTTGAGATTGGGTCACAGGTGGCGTATAAGTTGGCTGCGTTTGAACTGGGGCACTGTAGCTATTGTTACTTGCAGTGGTTGCCGCATTGCCTTGCCATAGCTTGAGCCATTGGCCACTATAGATGGTGTATTTACTATCTAGATTGTTCATCGCTCCGATTTGGCGGTAGTTCAGACGATAGCGCGCTGCAATCTGGCTGACCGTATCGCCGCGTTGTACACGGTGATAGTTAGGGACGCCTTGCGCGTTAGTAATAATCTTAGGACCTGCTTGGTTTGCTGATTGATAGGTAGGCTTCGTTGCACAGCCGACGACAGTTAGAGTAGCGACTGCCATAGTACCAATCAACGCGGCTTTAACAAGGTGCGATCCAGCTATGATTTTTTTCATACAAGGTTCCTATTCTTTGTGTTGCTCATTCATTGTTTAATCATTCAAAAGCGCTTGATATCATACAAGAGTCTTCTGATATTCTCATAACACGTCAGTGTTTAATAAGCCGGTATGGATTATATCTTATAGAATTTATAGCGCGAGTGTTGATAATCTATCCAGCGCTGCCGTTGGCGTATGATGTAGGCGTACTGGTGATAAACTGACATACCCTGCCGTTACGGCTTGATAATCTGTCATCATATCCTGATTCGCTTGTACCGCATCGATTGGCGTCTCTGATGGTCGCTCATTTTTACCTTTTCGTAGAGACAACCAATATGCATCTCGGCCGCGTGGATCTATCATATGGCGTACTGGCTGAGCAGCCTGCTTATGGCCTAGCGAGGTTATTTTTCGACCCTTGATATCATCAGCATGCTGCACATCAGGAATATTAACGTTTAATACATGATAGGGCAAACTTTTGAGCATCTCTAAAATCGAAGTTTCAGTAAGCAGTTTGACGATTTCATGTGCGGCCACTTGATAATCACTGGCTGATTCTTGCCCACCGTTTTTGACACCCCCGCCTACCAAAGACGTTGCTATAGCAGGAATGCCAGATAGTTGCGCAGTCAATGCAGCACCGAACGTACCAGAGAACATCACATCCTGTCCCAAGTTAGCCCCTGAGTTAATGCCTGTAATCACGCAGTCAAAGTCAGTATCACGATATAACTCATGGATTGCTAGATAAACACAATCAGCTGGTGAACCATTTACTGCTACAAATCCAGAAGGCAGCTGATGCGTATGCAGTGGTCTTGAGACACTCAGCGCACTGGCATAGCCGCTTTGTTCATCGTTCGGGGCGACGACGACGACTTCGCCGATAGTCGATAACGCCTGAGATAGTGCCAATAATCCTGGCGCATACACACCGTCATCATTACTAATTAAAAATCTCATTTCTACTCAGTATGTGGTTAATGTTTTATTAGCTGTCTTTCTACATCTCTACTTGATAATTCTGCTATCGCGCCATGTCTGTTCAAAATATGGCATAAAAATACGATGCCTATATCTAAAATGAAAACATGATACTCTAATTCTTTAATGACATGACGCCTCAGTCTAGCGAAAAAGAATCATTTTGATATTATGGGCGATTATAACTGAATAATATAAAGACACGAACCCTGTCGTTAGCAAAGTATCATGTTCTTCTTATGCTAATGATTATATGAGAAAAATAGCATGATAGATATTTGTATAGAGCGGATGACAACCAGTAGATTAAGCATCGCGTTACAATACGCAACACCCCACAACAATACAAACCGATGTACTGATATTGAAGTAACGTCATTAGGGTATGCTACTGATATGTTGCTAAAAAATGGTTTTGGCTCACAAGATATCTACACATAAATCAATATTTTATGTGACTTTTGTTTTTTTACCGATTAACATATGACCATTAAATAAAGACGAGCGAGTGTAATACTGAATGAATAAACAATCGATATTATCTATAGCTTCTGTGATAGCAAATACTGCCTCAAAAGTTGGGATTGCAGGACTGATAACGTCTGTTGCTATGCTGTCTCAAGCTTCTAATGCTGCAAATAACTCTGGCACTACCATTCCGCTAGACATGTCTGGCATCAACATCACTAAGCACGAAATTGCGGTGATGCAGGTACTATCAGAGATATGCCCACCAATGCTAAATGGTAAGCAAAAACAGCGGTTCTATAAGTCGTACACTATACAGCTACATGAGCTAATGCCTTCTCTAGAAGATCCAAAAGCAGCTATTCAATACTTATCTACACAGCAAGACTATCGCCAGATACTACAAGGTATTCGTAGTTGGACGATGGGATTCTCAAAGCAAGAAAACAAAGCACTATGTGAAGATTTGGCAAACGCAGATTATTAGACAACTAGCTAGTTTGATTCAACGACTAGCGTCATCTGCTTAATGTGTTAATAATAATATTGGTATTAACGATAATAAAATAAAAGCTATGTACTCTTTATAACATCGGTTAAGCAAATATTATCAACTGGTTGTTTCGATATCTGTAGCATCAAAGCTTGCTGTCACTTTACTTGTTATTCACAAGCAGTGCAGCAGGCTTTTTTGTGAGCGTTAAATTTTTATTACAGAGACTGGTCAGATGATAGTCAGAACAAATATATGATAGGCCTTCATTTTTCTTTTCAAACTTGCCTTATTTTTGCATTTATCGATTCCCCATCGGTAGTCATTTTGCTAAGATAAGGCGTTAATTTTATGTCTATTGTGTAGGCGTTACTATTTTCATCGATACATTATTTTAAACATTGCATTTAAGACATGCTGCTTAAAATAATGTATGGAAATAGGTACAAAACATAAGCGATAGATACATTTGGTTCCATGATGCGGTGTAATGATATATGACAGTAAAGCGTGTAAAAAATCAGCTGATACAGCTGGTAGTTGGTGTAAGTATCTCGATGAGTGCAGTAGTGGCAAACGCAGCCATTCAACCACCTGAAATGGACAATACTGCCTATGTGTTGATGGACTATAACACTGGCGAAATTTTGGCTCAAAAGAACGCCAATGAGGCATTGCCGCCAGCATCTCTGACTAAGATGATGACCAGTTATATCATTGAGCAACGCTTAGCATCAGGCGACCTGAAAGAAGATGAGCAGGTGTTGATGAGCCCAAACGCATGGTGCCGTGGTAGCAGCAGCCAATCTTGTATGTATGTGCCTGTGAACAAAACCGCCAGCGTCATCGATATGCTACGCGGTATTATTATTCAATCAGGTAATGATGCATCAAAAGCCATGGCTGAACATATTGCTGGTAGCGAAGCCTCGTTTGCAATCTTGATGAACGAACAAGCGCAAAAGATTGGCATGGAGAACTCTAACTTTGTCAATGCTACTGGTATGCCTGATGAAGGTCATTTAGCATCAGCTTTGGATTTGTCTAAACTCGCTCGCGCTATTATCAAAAACAGCGGCGACTACTATAGTATCTACGCAGAAAAAGAGTTTACTTATAACGGTATTACCCAAGGTAACCGTAATGCTCTGCTGATTACTGACCCAACCGTTGATGGCCTAAAAACTGGCCACACTGATGCGGCAGGCTACTGCTTAGTAGCATCAAGCAACCGTGAAGGCATGCGTCTAATCTCTGTTATTATGGGTACCAAGAGCCAGCAGGCTCGCGCCGATCAGTCACGCGAACTACTTAACTGGGGTTTCGGTCACTTTACAACAGTTACCAAGGCGCCTGCTGGACAGTTCGTTAGCAAGCTTCCAGTATGGTTTGGAGAAGCTGACGAGGTAGAACTGGCAACTGCCGACAACTTGCAAATTCTAACCAGCAAAACACAGAAAAACAAAATCACCACAGTGGTCGATATTCCTGAGAGCCTAGAAGCACCGATCAAGAAAGGTCAGGAAGTTGGTAAAATGATGGCTGTCATTGATGGTAAAGCGGTAGCCTCAGTTCCTATCATCGCAACTAATGATATCGAACAGTCAGGCTTTATGAGCCGTACTTGGGAACATATCGTACGCTGGGTAAAGAATCTTCTCTAAGAGAAACCTTTAGAAAGCAATTCTAGCTAAAAACTATTTAAAAAAAAGACGCCTCAAAATGGGCGTCTTTTTTGTTTTTATGCTTACTTTAATTTAAAAGTACTTCGATATTGAGAAGTAGAAAGTATAAAAAATGCTACCTAGTAAAATAAATAATCCCAACTAGGAGCACAGATTTAGTAGAACCGTACTACGTCTAAACCAACCATTGTTTTAATAGGTCGCTTAACGCTTTGTCTTTATAAGTAGCGATATGACAATAGTCAACGCCAGCTGCTTTTAAACCATACTCAAAACTGTCTACATAGCGCGCCCGATGCTGCGGATACCAATATACCAATAACGCACGATGCTCGCTCTTACTGCCCTCATCGCTTTCATACTGACGAATGCGCTTGGCTAGCATCGCAGCTTTTTCTGGGAAGACATCTTCAGCAAACATCACTATGTCAACTTTCTGCTTACGCATCTCCTCTATGACGAGTTGGTTACCTTGGCGACAAATAATCGTAGCCCCTAGGTATTCCAGTTCCTCTAACAAGGAGCCTGTCTCATGATAGTAATAATAAATAATCGTTAGGCCAGACAATAAGCGCTGCTGCTTTGATTGCTGTTGATTGGGCATCGCTATGGTCAGCGTAAACTGCGTACCTACGCCAAGCACACTATCCACATCAATAGTAGCACCCATAAGCTGTGCCATTTGTCTAACGATAGGTAAGCCAACCCCTGAGCCTTCGTACTGGCGAGTTTGCGAAGAATCCACCTGAAAGAACGGATTAAATATATCGTCTAGGTGCTCATTATCGATACCAATACCCGTATCTTTCACGCTAATTTGCCAGCGATTACTCTTATTAAAATGTGTCAGTTGCGACGTAATCGTAACTTTTCCAACAGGCGTGAACTTAATCGCATTATTGAGCAGTATCGATAGTATCTGATGTATTTTTTCTGAATCACCGTATAGGCTATAGTCTATATGATGAATATTACTAATCAGCTCTAGCCCTTTTTGCGTAGCTGTATTTTCAAACTTAGCTAACAGATCAGCGATTAACTGTAATGGGTTAAACTCATTTTTATGAATTCTTATCTGGCCTTTTTGAATCTGGTTCAACTGTATAATATGATCTAACGACAATACCAACTTATCACTACCACTACTGATAATCTCTACCGCGTCTTTTTGCTCTCTGTTGAGCGCCTCATGATCCAATAGTTGTAAACCACCTACAATTGCATTCAATGACGTTTTTAACTCATGAGAAATCATGCTTTGAAAATTATGCAATTGCACATCAAGTGATACGTCTTTATTGTGCAATTGCTGTTCAAAGGCTGCAAGGGTTTCATAACCTTGCCTCGCTTCTTGTAAACGATTGAATAACACAATTAATGCTTTCTTAATCTGGGTCAGTTCTTGAAAATTGGATTGCTGCGGAATGATTGGTAGTTGCTCTAGATTTGCGTTGTTCCTGACAATGGCACAAACATCGGTCAATGCTTCGATATCTCTGACTGGCCAATTAAGCTTTCTAAAAATATATAAGGCAAACATAACAATCAGTACCACTGTTGTTAGCCATAACCACAGGATATTTTGGAACCAATGTAAACGTAGCAACTCTACGTCCATCGTAATATTAATATAACCAATTAATGTGCTATTTTCGGTAGCTATATCAGTCGTCTCATTTGGCGCTGACGATTCGCTCATAATATTTGATAAAGACAGTGCTAACTGTTGATTGGAATCAGACTCATTGGACGCGGCACTATTGGCATCAAGGTCTTTACTAATCACTGGATAGTTGAAACTGACCGTATGTGCAAATAAAGCATTTTTCCAATCAGCAAGCGACTGGTCTATATCTTCGATTGGCTCAGAAGTTGAATAGAAAACAATACTCTGAATCGTCGGCTCGTTTTCTAATAAGATCTTGACTTGTTCAGCCACGATATCTGCACCATCTGCAGTCGATGCGCTAGTCGTTAATAAAGATGCCAGTTGTTGAATATGCTGGTTTTTTTCTTGATAGTGATGCACTAAGCCATAAATAAAAGGCAATAAAAAACCTGCCAGCACTGCCAATACGACAGCTTGTATGACAGAACGCCAGATAAGTACGGGTATGGTTTGAGACGAACGGTTGTTCATATCACTCTACTGAGTCGCGGGCAGCTTTCATTTATAGTACAGGTATTTTAAAGATGTGATAAGTAAAACATTTGAGTATTTTTTGACGCATTAAGATAGCTATTGATGAGCTCAAACTATAGCGTATTAATATAAAAATGTCATCGCGCTATCGAATGCGATGACATTAATCATAAAGCTAAAGATATAAAGCCTAAAATACGAGAATTAACGAGGCTTTTTATCTTTGGTAGTAAATTTCTGCGATCGATTACGCTCACGCTGACGCAATTGCTGAGCTTTTGCCTTAGTCGGTGTGTCGCTCTTATTCGCATATGGATTGTCGTTTTGCTTCAAGATAACGTTAAGCGGTGTGCCTTCTAGCTTAAACACTTGACGGAATTGGTTCTCAAGATAACGCTGATAGCTCTTAGGAAGCGCACTGGTTTGGTTACCATGAATCACAATAACGGGTGGATTGTGGCCACCAATATGCGCATAACGTAACTTGATACGACGACCAGCAACGGTTGGTGGCGGATTTGCCGTTACCGCATCTTGCAAAATCTGGGTCAAACGGTTGGTCGATACTTCAAACATCGAAGATTTATACGCACGTAAGATAGACGGATATAAATTACCGACACCTGTACCATGCAATGCTGAAATCAAATGTATTTTTACATAAGGAATAAAGCTAAAGCGGCGATCCATCTCAAGCTTGATATAGTCTCTTTGATCTTGCGTTAGGCCATCCCATTTGTTGATCGCAACGACTAACGCTCGTCCAGCGTCAAGTGCATAACCAATCATATGCAAATCTTGATCCACGATACCTTCGTGAGCATCAATGACAATCACGGTTACGTTAGAATCTTCAATCGCTTGCAAGGTCTTGATGACAGAGAATTTTTCTACTTTTTCATCGATTTTACCACGGCGACGTACACCCGCAGTATCGATCAGAACATAGTCGCGACCTTCACGCTGATAAGGAATATAAATACTATCGCGCGTCGTGCCTGGCATATCGAATACCACTACTCGATCTTCGCCAAGCAGGCGGTTTACGAGCGTCGATTTACCAACGTTTGGACGACCGATAATGGCAAGCTTTAAGCCTCTTGGCTCTACTATGTTTTCTTGCTCAGGCATATCAGCCGTTAGCACTTCAAGCAAGTTACCCACACCGCGACCATGACTGGCTGCCATCGGATACGGCTCGCCCAAGCCTAGTGCATAAAACTCAGCAGGGGCTGCATCATGTACGCCGTCGACTTTATTGGCGACAACATAGACAGGCTTGCCTAACGTATGCAAGAATTTACCAATTTCAGCATCAGCGCCAATCATACCGGCACGAGCATCAACGACGAATACAATAATATCTGCTTCATGAATTGCTGTATGCGACTGCTCCGACATATAGTCATCGATATTACCGCTACCGTCGTCAGCTTCACCGATACCACCCGTATCTACAACGATAAAAGATTTGTCTTCATAAGTTGCATCACCGTACTGACGGTCACGAGTCAATCCTGAAAGGTCAGCGACCAATGCCTGCCGACTTTTTGTGAACTGATTAAATAAGGTGGATTTACCGACGTTTGGACGACCAATTAAGGCGACCACAGGCTTGATACTCATGGGTTACTCTCAGTGAAAGGCACAATGACGGGCAGTACAGTTATTCTTATACCAGTGACATAACAATAGTAATAGATATGCTGCAATTGACCGTGAATTAAAATGAATGATAGAACAATAGCAAAAATAATAGATGGCTATTTTACGATTAAAAATCGTATATAGGATGGCTTCATTATACATACTATACATAACTAAGTAGTATATATGGCTAGCACATCGGTCGCATAGAGTACGCGAAAGTCTATGTTTAAACAAGCAATTTACACAAGGCACTAAACGCTGACTAGGCAGCGTTTGTGTTTTATAAATAATGAGCAATAATTGGTCTAATAACTATATTGAAATACTATAGCTTATTAACCTATTACTTAAACGACAATTAACGAGCCAACTGCCAAATAGCAACTTGTCCTGACGTACTTTGAGTCATTAAACGACTACCTTGGACTTGCAAGTTGGTCAACGCACCTTTTGTCTCTACGCGACTAACGATGCTACCAGTAGCAGGGTCAAACAAATGCACTACGCCATCGAAATCACCAATGGCGATATAGCTTCCAATCATCACAGGATTGGTAAGATCACGATAAGCCAACTCATCACTTTCCCACAGCGTCTCACCGCTGTTGCGATCATAAGCAACTACTTTGCCATCTAGACTGGTAGCGATGACTTGCTGAGTATTTACCGCTAGTGATTTGAGGCTTGCAATTTCATTGACGAACATCACCTGACGTGAGGCCAAATCAATACCTAGTAGCTGACCACTATAGCTGATCGCAAACAACTGATTTTTATCTACGATAGGTTTGCCATCGACATCGCTCATGCGTTCAACTTCACTACTACCAGTACCTACACCAACACGTCTAGACCATAGTGGAAGACCGTTATCAACAGTAATTGCGTGCAAACGACCATCAGCTGTCGCTAAAAGTGCCGTCTCATTGTCTAATAAAGTTGGCGCAGCGCTACCGCGAACGCTGATAGCAGGTACTTGAGTTGCGAACTGCCATACTGATTGTCCGGTTTGCAGCGACAGACCATGCAAGAAACCATCATTTGCTGATAATACCACACGATTATTGGTAATCAGTGCTGGTGTCAAAACCGAACCTGACAACTGCTGCTGCCAACGCTTTGCACCAGTCGTGCTATCAAACGCCATGACCTTGCCACCACGAGTACTCACGATAGCTGTCTGACTCAATGCATCTAATGCAACACCGCCAGTGATTTGATCATCAACATTGATTGACCATACACGCTCGCCTACACTATTAAACCCTGACAGCTCACCACCGCGTGATGCAGTAACGATTTGACCATTGGCATAGCCAACTTGCAAATCTAGCGGATCTTTTTTGCTGGCTTTTTTGTTGCCAACATCTGTACTAAATACAGGCTGTAGTACGCTAATTGGCTGAGCGATTTGTACCAATTTTACTGGGTCATTAACGACCGGCTTAATACCACGATTACATCCAATCACTGCCGTGCTCATTAATGCCAGTACGGCCACATGCATAACTGTCTTTTTGATAGTTTTGGTGTTTAATATTTTGCTAGAGCGAATAGATTGAGTCATTGTATGTTCTCACTACAGATAAATTATTATTAATTGGTAAATTGGCCAACGGCAAATTAGTAATCATTAGGTTATATTAAAAAAGAGCTTTGGCTGATTACCAACTCTCAATACTATACTACTGACTTAATATCTGGCCTCCTGACTTACTGCCCTGCTTCGACAGCGACTTCATTTGAGGCATCCATCACTATCGACGGCTCAGGAACAGACGCCTCTTGAATAAGACTGGTTTGCTCAGCAATTGGTTCGGCCGTGATACCTAAGCTTTCCATCTTTAATGCCAATACTGCACGTGTTTCTTGGCGGCTACGTAATAGCTCCCACGCATTGTTATAGGACTTAATCGCTGAATCTTTATTGTCTTGTGCTAAGTAAATATCACCTAGTAGCTCCTGCTGACTTGCTTCAAACGAGCTTGGCATGTCATTGTTTGCTTCTGACAGTGCAGCATCTGTATCGCCTGCGGCCAATAACGTTTTTGCATAGCGTAAACGAGTAATCGCTTCTAGACCAGCATCACCCAAATCGATAGCCAATGCTTTTTTGAATGTCTCAGTCGCTGCTGCAAAGTCATCATTGTCTACTTGTTGACGTGCTTTTATCATCAGCGCTTGCCATGCATAAACTGACTCACCGTGCGTGCTGACCAAAGTATCAATATCTTTGTCTAGCTGGCTACGACTTTGGGTAAGTGCTTCTTGAGCTTCTGCTTCCAAATCTGGATTTTGCGAGGCCAAATTGACCTCCTCATTTAGCTGCTGAATATCAGCATATTGATCGGCAGCGACGGTATCTACTCGCGCATGATTGTTTTGCCAGTATGTCCAACCAAAGTAGGCGGCCAGTGCTAACAAAATCGCAGTGACGATATAACTACCATAGTGCTTTAGCGCTTGCATGGAGTTATCTGCATTTGGCGAATTAGGTGTCAGAGCCATATATATTTACCTGATAAAATTTACATTAAATTGCTAGTACTACAAACAAAGCTAATTAGTCAAAGTCGATTAGCGACGAGAAAAGTTATCTTTATTTGATAGCCAGTCTTGGGCGGCCGTCTTTTGCTCACCTGTCTGCATGTCTTTAATACTAATCGTATTATCATCCAGCTCTTGCTGTGCAATGATGACTGTCAATGCCGCGCCTGACTTGTCTGCCTTCTTCATTTGCGCTTTTAGACTCGTGGCACTGGCCATCTTTACTCGTACGTCTGGACGAGTGTGACGTAAGTTCTGGGCATAGCTTATACCAGCACTATATACCTCAGGATGGGCCACAACGAATACATCACAAGCAGGTATGTCAGCAATCGGCGCAACCGCTTCTATCAGTAGCAATAAACGCTCAAGCCCCATCGCAAAACCAACACCAGGCTCAGATTTTACTGGTTTACTGCCATTTGTACCGATTGATTTTAACTGCCCTACTAGCCCATCATAACGACCACCAGCACAAACAGTGGCTTGGCTTCCAAGCTTATCTGTTACCCACTCAAATACCGTTTTATTATAATAATCAAGGCCACGTACTAAGTGCGGATTGATTTCAAAATCGATATTAAGCGCAGTCAGATAGGCTTTGACTTGCTCAAAATGCGCCACACTCTCTTCACCCAAAAAGTCAGCAAGCTTTGGCGCATCTGCCAATACTGCTTGCGTGCTCGCCTCTTTACTATCCAAGATACGTAAAGGGTTAGTCGTTAGACGACGTTTGCTGTCTTCGTCTAGCTGGTCTTTTTTATCAGTTAAATAGGCAACCAATGCTTCGCGATAAGCATGGCGCTCATCCAGCTCACCCAAACTGTTTAGTTGCAAACGCATCTCATTGTCAAGACCTAACTCTTGCCACATCAGATGAGTCATCGCAATCAGCTCAGCGTCAGCATCTGGTAGTGCACTACCGAAGCTCTCGACACCTAACTGATGAAACTGGCGATAGCGGCCTTTTTGTGGGCGCTCGTAGCGAAACATCGGACCGATGTACCAAAGCTTGGGCGTGTCACCACGTAGCAAGTTATGCTCAATAACTGCACGTACTGCTCCAGCTGTGCCTTCAGGACGCAACGCTAACGGCGTTGGCGGCTCAGACTTATCAGTAAAGCTGTACATTTCTTTTTCGACGATATCAGTCGCGCCGCCAATAGCGCGGGCAAAAAGATCCGTTTGTTCAACGATAGGCAAGCGAATATGCTCGTAACCGTACCTACCAAGTACATCAGCCAATATCGCTTCTAAATGCAGCCACTTTGCTGATTGGTCAGGCAAAATATCATTAAAACCTTTGATAGCTTTGATCATGGTACGGTCGTATCCTTAAATGTTTAACAGGTATTCTATTATTGCTTTCTATATACTTAAATAAGCGCTATATCTAATTGATGCTATGACGATATGGCCTAACGTATCAATCTATTCTATGGCTTATTTTACGCGAATGATTTCATTCTCACGTTTTTTCGCCAAGTCTTCTGCATGGGCGCGAACCATACTTTCGATCTCATCAACCAGATTGCCTGTATCGATAAGGTGGCTTTTTTCACCCATACGATAGACCAGTGATCTAGGGGCAGCACCAACGATGCCAATATCGGCCTCTTTTGCCTCTCCTGGACCATTCACCTTGCAGCCAATCACAGATAGGTTCATCGGTTCACGAATATCTTCTAGGCGTGACTCTAACGCTGTCATTACTTTAATCACATCAAACTCTTGACGCGAGCAGCTTGGACAGGCAATAAAGTTTACGCCGTTCGAACGAATATTAAGCGATTTTAAAATATCAAAACCGATCTTAATCTCTTCTTCAGGCTCAGCGGCTAATGAAATACGAATAGTATCGCCAATACCGTCTAACAATAATCCACCTAGCGCAATGGCAGATTTGACAGCGCCCGTACGGTAGACACCCGCTTCCGTCACGCCCAAATGTAATGGATTATCAATTTGCGCTGATATCAAGCGATAAGCATCCAATGTCAAAAACACGTTGCTGGCTTTGACAGATACTTTATATTGGTCAAAGTTAAGACGCTCTAAAATATCAATGTGGCGCATTGCCGACTCTAGCATTGCCTCGCCAGTTGGCTCAGTATACTTACGTTGTATGTCCTTTTCTAAAGAGCCAGCGTTGACGCCAATACGAATCGGGATATTATGGTACTTGGCACAAGCGACCACTTCACGTACCTTAGCATCGCTACCAATGTTACCGGGATTGATACGCAAACAATCAGCGCCCGCTTCAGCAACTGCCAAAGCAATTTTATGATCAAAATGCACATCAGCGATCAAAGGCACGCTTACCAGTTTGCGAATTTCACCGAAGGCTTTGACCGTATCCATCGTTGGCGTAGATACACGCATCAAATCTGCACCTGCTTCGACACAACGCTCGATTTGAGCGACCGTCGCTGCTACATCGCAGGTATCAGTGTTGGTCATGCTCTGTACGCTAATTGGTGCATCACCACCAACCGCGACATCACCGACATAGATTTTTTTGGTTAGACGACGATTAATAGGCGATAGCATTGACATACATAAATCCTTGAATCAAAAATAGAAAAGCCCTAGGCCTTTGTACATATAATATAAACTAACTAAATCAGCATACAAATATGCGCTTTATTCAAACACATGGATGCTTCATCCAAACACATGAGTGCTTTATTCAAATTTGGCGCTTATGCAACTGACTATGGTGCCAATTCAAAAGCGGCTTGCTTATCTGTTGCATACGTATCTAACGCAACTGGTTGTTGATTGAGCATCAAGCTAACATTGTCGATATTATCAATTTGCACATTAAACGGTGGTATACCTGACAAGTCATAATTACCTGCAGACTGAGAACCATTTATCAGACTGTTTCCAGAAGAGTCCGTAATACTAACCACAGCGTCGCTTGTCAATACAAGGTTTAGAGTAGCAGTAGTTTCAGCATCACCTAGATTCAATGCAGAGCCAGAAGCGCCCACACCGCTCGCATCGCTATTGATAGCGGCACCTTGAGCTTGTTCTATCGCTGACATGTCTTCCACAGCTGATACAGGCTCTTGGGTATTTTCTTTACTAGCGTTACTCACCATACGAAATAGAAATACCGCTAAGATAATCAATCCGATAACACCTATGATCAATAGAGGGTTAAAGCGGATACGGTTATGAGTATCACGCTGCAAAGTCCCCATTGGACGCAGTGGCGTATCAATATTGCTGGCTGACTTAGCCTTTAGCTCATTAGGATAGGCGGCATCGAAGCTACTAGCGATTTCCGCTGAATCTAAGCCCAAATATTTGGCATAGTTAATCGCAAAACCACGAGCAAACGCAGCCTGTGGTAGCTCAGCGAAGTTCTCATTCTCTAGCGCTTCTAGATGGCGCTTTAGAATGAACAGCTCGGCTGCCGCTGTTTCTAAAGTTACTTGCTTGTTTTTACGGGCTTGCTGCAGCACGGCACCAAATGATCCCTGAGCGTTAGATTGAGTGTTAGATGATGGGGTAATCATTTCCATGGTGCCTCTGGATTGTTAAGCCAAGTCTTAAGTTGTTTTGCTTCATCACTTAGCGGATAAGCGGATAAAAGCTGCTGTGCCAATTGCTGGCGCGTTGTTATATTATTTTGAGCTGCTGCAAGCTTGATACCTTGTAAGAGCAAGCGCGGACTAATACCCTGCCCCTGCACCAATATCAGCGTCTCATCATACAGTCTCTGTGCCTGCGGTACACGCTGTTGGTCGAGCAGCAAATCTACCAATTCGATATGAGCAATAATACTATTACGATTGCCATCGAGGGCGCGCAAAAATGCTTTTGAAGCGGCACTATTATCGCCTAATTGCAGATAAGTACGACCTAGGTTTTCTAGCGCGCCAATACGGCCTTCATAGCCTAGCGATGCGCCTGCAATTTCAAACTGTTCTGCTGCTTCACGATAGCGCTTTGTCTGTGACAAATACACGCCATAATTATTGTGTGCTTGTATGAAATCTTTATCTAGCGCGATTGCTTTTTTAAAATACTGATCGGCTTTGGCTAGATTAATACGGCTGCCTTCTTGCTGCAACAAAACGCCCATCATATCATAGGCTGGCGCATAACGGCTATCGGCAGCAAAGGCTTTTTCAAGCTGCTGCTGCGCGGTATCTAGCTCATTTTTTCGGATGTATTGCGCGGCAAGTGAGGTGCGCACACGGGCGATTTCCTGCTGATCTAGATTTCGATCATTACTAGCGCGCGTAGATGTTTGATAAGGAGAGTTGACTAGCAAATCATTAGTCGGCGTGCTCTGGCAGCCACTTAATACAAGGACGCCAAATACTGCCGACAGCACTGCACACTTTGGCAAAGCAGTTCGCGCCGTATTAATACTCGACTGCTGATAAAATTTAGAAAATGATTTTTGATATTTGAACTGACAAGAATTTTTAGAAGTCATCATAGCCGCCATCATAAAACTGTGATTCAATGCGTTCAATCTTCGAAGCATCAGTTTAATAGATTTAACCCCTATAAGTACAATTTAGTTGTTATTAAATGCCGCGTTCTGCAATCTTGGCAGTCATTGCTACATTTTATTACTATTGCGACAGACAAAAGACAGCTAAAACGCTATACCTGTTAGATATCGCGCTTATCCTCTAAAGAACTACTAAACACTTTCACGATCTTTGATGCTCTGCTGCCACGCGGCTGAGCGTCTGGTACGATCAGCAACTTGTCCAACCAACTGACCACAAGCGGCATCGATATCATCACCACGTGTTTGGCGAATCGTACAAACAAAACCAGCTTCGCTCAATATATTACTAAAAGCATGAATACGGTTATTGCTTGATTTATCGTATGGTGCATGTGGGAACGGGTTAAACGGAATAAGGTTAATCTTACTCGGCAATCCATCTAACAACGCAACCAATTGATGTGCATGCTCATCGCTATCATTGACCCCATCAAGCATCACATACTCAATCGTAACGTGTTTCTTATGACGCGGATTGACATCATAGACATAGTTTTTTGCCGCAGCGATCAGCTCTTCTAGCGGATATTTTTTGTTAATAGGTACTAGCTCATTACGCAGCTCATCATTTGGGGCATGTAATGAGATTGCCAATGCTACATCGATATCTTGCGCTAGCTGATACATTTTTGGGACGACACCAGAAGTCGACAATGTGACGCGCCGCTTTGACAATCCATAAGCATGATCGCTTAGCATAATTTCCATTGAACCTACTACAGGTTTATAGTTCAATAGCGGCTCACCCATGCCCATCATCACCACGTTGGTGACGTTATTTTCCCATAGGCTATGATCAACATTTTCTAAGCTTTCATTTTCATCTGTCATATATGACGCATTAGCGACCCATAACTGTCCGATAATCTCAGCCGCACTCAAGTCACGCTCAAACCCTTGTTTGCCTGTACTACAGAAACTACAGTCTAGTGCACAGCCTACTTGCGAAGACACGCATAATGTCTTGCGGCCATTTAACTTGCTATCATCTGCAGGGATAAGCACTGTCTCAACTAGCGAGCCACCAGAGACTTCAAATACCCACTTACGCGTACCATCATCACTGTATTGACGATGAATTACTTTGGGCGGTACCACACAAGCATTAAGCGACAATTTATCTCTTAATGACTTACTCAGATTGGTCATTTGCTCAAAATCTGTCACACCATGCTGATATATCCACTTAATCACTTGGGTGGAGCGGAATGGTTTTTCGCCAATACTCTTGAAGTAATCAGCCAGTTGCGCTTGCGTCATACCCAATAGATTGGTTTTGGCATGTGCCTCATCTACTAGCTTGATGCTATCAGTAATCTTAGCAGGTACGTGCTGAGTAGGTGCTTGAACAGTTGACATAATAGGTAACCTTTTTGCAGAAGCTTAAATAAGCGGTGCAATTGTTTATATGGGCTTTGCCATACATACATGAGTGCATGAGCAATCCGCTATGAGCGCAGTTTTTCGAACCGACAAAAACATGCTGATAAGGGATTGATAACGCTAAGTAAAATTAATAATGAGGTAAGTCATCGACAATTTCAATGAATAATAGCTAAAACGGCCTATACCCATAAGATATAAGCCGTCTCGCAAACCAATCATAAACAACCAGTGGTGTAAATAATTCGTCTATAGTCAATCAAGTATAAAACTCATACAGGTAAGACCAGTTTAAACCATAGCTGTCTTATTATAACAGCTACCTCAAACAAATCGAATGCCGTAAAAGTTTATAGCTGGTTTACTATATTAGCGTGTACGTGCACAAACTTCATCATCACTGAAAAAGTAGCTGATTTCACGTGCTGCTGATTCAGCTGAATCTGAACCATGTACTGCGTTTTCGTCGATGCTGCTAGCAAAATCAGCACGGATAGTGCCTTCAGCAGCTTCTTTTGGGTTAGTGGCACCCATGATTTCACGATGCTGAGCGATAGCGTTTTCGCCTTCTAGTACTGATACCAATACTGGACCTGACATCATGAAAGACTTTAGATCGTTGTAAAATGGACGCTCAGCATGCTCAGCATAAAAACCACCTGCTTTTTCATCATCAAGTTGTAGCATTTTAGCTGCAACGATTTTTAGACCAGCTTGTTCAAAACGGCTGTAGATAGCGCCAATGTGGTTGCCAGCAACTGCGTCAGGTTTGATGATAGATAAAGTACGTTCGTTAGCCATGAGAAGCTCCTAATAAATGATAAATTCAATAAAATATGAAAAATTAATGCGTTGTTTTAGCTTTAGCCACAATGTTGACTTGGACTGTTTTACACAACTCATGGTATATCAGTGTATAACCATAAGTGCCAACATTGGATTGCTGCCTATTATAATGATTAAGACCATAAATGATAGGGCTAATTTATGACCATACCTTGCATAAAAGTAAATTTATTGTGCATTAGTCGTTGATAATGCTATAAGTTCTAGCAAAAGCAAAAACCCCAACGCTTAGCATTGGGGTTTTTTTATTCATACTAAAAACTATTTAATTAAGTTTATAGTAAAGACTAAGCGTCGTACGGATCACGCAATACGATAGTCTCTTCACGATCAGGACCAGTTGAGATAATATCAACTGGGCAACCGATCAATGCTTCGATACGTTTGATGTATTTTTTAGCGTTTTCTGGAAGCTCATCATAGTTAGTGATACCAACAGTAGACTCGCTCCAGCCTTGCATCGTTTCATACTTAGGTGTAACTGACTCGTAGAATTCAGCATCATGCGCGCCTGCACACTCAGTTTCAGGTAGGTTATAACCCACACCGATTAGCAATTCTTCAAGACCATCTAGTACGTCAAGCTTGGTCAAGCAGATACCTGACATAGAGTTAAGTACTACTGCACGGCGTAATGCTTCAGCATCGAACCAACCACAGCGACGGGCACGGCCAGTCGTTGCACCAAATTCATGACCGACTTTGGCTAAGTGAGCACCAACATCATCGAACAATTCAGTTGGGAACGGACCACTACCAACGCGCGTGGTGTAGGCTTTAGTGATACCAAGCACGTAGTCTAAATACAATGGACCGATACCAGTACCAGTAGATACGCCGCCCGCTGTTACGCTTGAGCTGGTCACAAACGGATAAGTACCATGGTCGATATCAAGTAGCGTACCTTGAGCACCTTCAAACATTAAGTTTTTGCCAGCTAGACGTAATTGATTTAGGTCTTCAGTTACATCAGTAACCATGCCTTTAATCTCTTCTTTCCATTCTTGGCAAAGCTTTAACGTCTCATCAAAATCAATCGCTTCAACTTTATAATATTCAGTCAGTTGGAAGTTATGATATTCGATTAGGTTACGTAGCTTTTCTTCTAGATCGTCACGGAACAAATCAGCAAGTTTAATCGCACGGCGTGCTACTTTGTCTTCGTAGGCAGGACCAATGCCGCGACCTGTTGTACCGATTTTACCAGAACCGCGCTTGGCTTCGCGAGCTTGGTCAAGTGCCACGTGATAAGGCATGATTAGTGGGCAGTTAGGAGAGATACGTAGACGCTCACGTACTGGTACGTTGTTATCTTCTAGCTCTTTCATCTCTTTTAATAGTGCGTCAGGTGCTAACACTACACCATTACCGATAAAGCAAGTGACGCCTTCACGCAAGATACCTGATGGAATCAAATGCAAGACAGTGGTTTTGCCATCGACAACCAACGTGTGACCAGCATTATGACCGCCTTGGAAGCGGGCTACTGCTGAGGCTTTTTCGGTAAGTAAATCAACGATTTTACCCTTACCTTCGTCGCCCCATTGGCTACCCAAGACTACAACATTCTTACCCATGATCAATCCTTACCTTTATGTATTGAGGTGTGTGCAACAAAAGCTGAAAAATTAAAATGATTTTCTTAGCTATATCTTTTTATCTCAGTGATTTATGAAATAGAAACACTGAGATATCTAACGAATAATTTTGCGTTCTCGTAATCTGTACTGAATAATTTTGGTTACGTGCGCCGCCTGCGCCATTCAATAGCCTACTGTCAAATAGTTAAACAGTTTGTAGCCGCCATTGACTGTCATCAGATATGCTCAAACGATGCGTAACATCATCTGGACTATCCTGTGCATCTAACGGCATAGTAACGCGATAACCTTGCTGACGTAGACTTTCCACTTGCTGCAGTAGCGTCTGCATCTCATCTGTATTTGCATTGGTCAAAGCAGCAAAATCAATCAAGACAACGGTTGGCGCATCTAACTGTGTATGAGCCAGCAATCGGCTGACATCCATACTAAAGCCCGTAGCCGCGCGTAACGCTTGCGTCTGGCTTTGCATACCATCAAAACGACCACCACGTACGAGTGGCTGCGTTTCGCTATTGATATAACCATTGAAGACGATGCCAGTATGATAGTGATAACCTGATAGCTCAGTCACATCAATACTGACTGGGCACTGCCATTGGTCTTGTAGATGGTTTTTCAGACGCTGTAGCTCATCAATCGCCGTCACGATTTGACTGTCTTGCTGCGCTGCCTCTGATAATTTGGCTAATAGGTTTGCGATATCATGACCAAAGCGTGCCAATACATAAAAATCATCACCCATTGGCAAAGCGCGACAAACACGTTTGAGCTCTGGTAGGTTTTTATTGGCATATAAGTACATCAATTGCTCAGTATCACTGTCTGACAACTCAGCCAATTCAGCCAAACGTTTGAATATCGCCACGTGACCCAAATCGATATGAAGCGCTGCACTCATATTGAGTTTATTCACCATCGTAAATAGCACATCTATCAGCTCAATATCTGCCGCTAGTGAGGCACAGCCAAATATCTCAGCACCCAACTGTAGCGGCGTACGAGAGCCAAACAGACCTGATGGTAAAGTATGAATCACGTCACCGACGTAGCAATAGCGCGCAATACCTGTACCGCCCCAATGCGCATCTATGCGCAAAATTTGCGGGGTAATATCAGCGCGTACGCCCATTAGGCGACCCGTCAACTGATCGATAATCTTAAAGGTTTGACGTTTCAGATCTTCTGACGCATCGCTTAGCAATGATTCAGTAAACTCAATCATCGGTGGACAAACCAGCTGATAGCCGTGAGTGATAAGCTGCTCGATTAACTGATGTCTAAGCACTTCTTGCTTATGCGCATCTTCAAACAGGACATCAACCACCCCATCAGGCAGCAGCCAACCATTGGCAACATCACTGCCAAAGTTACTCAAATATGGCATGCGATTGGGTGCAGCACTGTTTTCGGCAGGCTGAGACACTGTTTCGTTGGTAGAATTTTGCTGGGCAGGTTTTGCAGAATCAGAACTAACAGACACAATAAATCCTTGTTTGGCGTATCGCTTACCAAAAACGCGGTACTGATGCGGTACTTAAAGGGTGATTTGCCGGGTATTGACGCTGTGTGTATTTATTTTTAACGCGCAACATCATTGACCCAATTATTTATAAACAAACCAGGTAACCGCAAAAGGGTGAATAATAAGTATAATTTAGAATGATAAGACGAGTATCTTTATGCGCTAAAAAATTGCAACAAATAATCAAGGCACTTTATGCTTTAGTTTAGCATAGCACTCAAGGTTCGCCTAGTGACAATTAGCCACAATCACTATCTAATTACAGTTCAATTGCTGCTTATTAGCTTAGCAGATATAACAGTCATCATTGATATATTTAGCTCAATATTGGGCAAATAGCCGAGAGGTTTATTTTTTGTTAACCATAAGATAATGAGCATGATTACGGCAGCGTCATCAACACAGACTCATGATACACTAACACATATTTTTATCTCGGAAGCCTTATGTCATCTGATTACCACCCAAACCCTGCCATCAACCAAACCAATGTCTTGGGCACCGCACTTGCCAGCTGTTGTTTCGATCCAATTACTGGCTATTATCGCAATGGTTTTTGCCATACTGGCAACCATGATGTTGGTCAACATACCGTCTGTGCCAAAATGACCAGCGAGTTTTTAAACTTCTCTGCCAGTCGCGGTAACGACCTGATTACCCCACTACCTGAATATAACTTTGCTGGTCTCAAACCTGGTGACTACTGGTGCATCTGTGCGCTACGTTGGGTTGAAGCATTGGACTTCGATATTGCACCGCAGATAAAGCTAGAAGCATGTCACGAAAGCCTATTGACATTGGTAGATATCGATACGCTAAAAAGCTATGCCCTATAGAAAGCTATGTCCTATAAATAGTACTGGCACACGATAAAACCGTTGCCGCGTTCACAGCATGTTTGGATTATTGAATTTTTTTATTATATGACAGGAAAGTATATGGAAAATGATAATAATCAATTGATTAAAAAAACAGCTCATATTGCGCCTGATTCCAATATGGATCATATCTACGCCAATATGAATGACAAGCATCTCTATTTAGATGATGATGATAGTTATATCTATGGGGATGTGGATGCCACTACTGAAGACACTATCGAGACCATGACGGTCTACGATCCTGACTCTGAACGCTATGAAGATATTGACTCATCAAGTGCAGGCGAAGTGGTCAATTGCTACGCTTACTCACGTAAAACAGGTGAGAAACTTAATAGAGTGGCGCTCAATGATGTGAGTCGTACGTTAGGTAATAATGGTCAATTTATTTGGCTTGGGCTATATGATCCAAGCTTAGAAACCATGGTCAAAGTAAAAGAAGCCTTTGACCTGCATGAGCTAGCGATTGAAGATGCCTTTGCTGATCACCAACGTGCCAAAGTCGAAAACTACGATAATGACATGGTTTTTGTGGTGCTACGGACGGCCAAGCTCGAAGACAATGTCATTCGTTACGGTACTACTGCGATATTTATGGGTAAGAACTACCTCATTACGATTCGCAATGGCCCGTCAAACTCTTATGCGCCTGTCCGTGAGCACTGCCATCGTCGCCCCGAAAAGCTGCGTATGGGGCCTATCTTTGTATTGCATGCTATCCTCGATTTTATCGTGGATAACTATATGCCGATTACTGATCGATTAGGCCGTTACTTGCGTGAGCAAGAACGCTATGTATTCACTTCTGAGTTTGATAAAGGCACGCTAAAAAACCTCTACGAGCTAAAGTCACAACTGGTACATATGCGTGCCATTATTTTACCTGTGCAAGACATCTGTAGCTTTTTTATCAATCATAAAAAAAGTGAGATTGTCTCTGGGTTCTCTCAAGCCGCTAAGCCTTACTTTCGTGATGTCAACGATCACCTGTTGCACTCACTAGATGCTATTAATGGTCTCAATGAAATGCTGAGTGTGGTGATGAACACCTATATGGCGATGGTCAATATGGGTCAGAATGAAGTGGTGCGTAAGCTCGCTGCATGGGCAGGTATTCTAGCAGTGCCGACAGCAATCGCTGGTATATATGGCATGAACTTTGATTTTATGCCTGAGTTGCATTGGAAGTATTCTTACCTTGTCATCATGGCCATTATTATCGCCCTGTGTAGCTATCTGTACTACAACTTCAAAAGACTGAAATGGTTGTAATACCAAATACTTGTCATAAAACTAAGCAGCATAAAAAAAGAGCAACCACTGGTCGCTCTTTTTTTATGCTGCTATCTTTTTATATTGCTATCTAACTGTTCACAACGACTATTCACGGCGATGCTTGGTATGGCTATCGGGCGCTTGAGCATTATCAGGCAACAGTGCTTTGACCGTTAGGTTTGCATGCTGCTTATCAAGATTATCCTCTGGACGACCAAATGTTTTTGCTGTCCAAGTCAGGATTACGATAGAGCCGCTTAGTAGCATGATGGCCACAGAAATTGTCGCCAGCAGCCATAAATGGAAATAATCTGACACTGCTTGTACATCAACCACCAAATGTCGCGACAAGGCCGTTATGGCAATAAATATCAAAAACTGTACTGGCAGACGGTGGGTTTTAAAGTAGATACCTATCATAGCCAGCAGCTCAAGGTAAATAAACAACATCAATATGTCTTTGAGATCCGCTGAACCCTTTTGGACAATATAAATAAACTCTTTCCCAGCGGTCCAAACGACAACCACACTGATTAGAAATAAAATAACGTAATGACAGACATCGACAAACTCTCTACCAATACCTTGTAGTCGCTCATGAACCCCTACGTTTTTTTTAGCCATGTTTAGGTCCTATCAACTGAAATGTGGTTGATTTAGCCTGAGTCTATGTGACCTCAGGCCCCTTATATATCGGCAATCAGTATTCGTATGACTCTCTTTTTAGTCGTTATTCAAACCCGCTGACTTTTCAGCAGCATCGACCGTTTGGCGAATAAGCGTGTTGATAGTCATTGGGCCAACACCGCCTGGTACTGGCGTATAAGCGCTAGCAATATTTTCCATACCTGTCATTTCGATATCACCAACACCGCCATCATCTGTCGGATGGAAACCTGCATCAACGACAACCGCTCCTGATTTGATCCACTCCGCTTTAATCAGCTCAGGTACGCCTACCGCACCAACCACGATATCTGCACGCTTAATATGCGCTGCCAAATCTTGAGTTCTTGAATGGCAGATCGTCACTGTACAGTTAGCATTCAATAGCATCATCGCCATTGGCTTACCTAAGATAGCACTGCGCCCTACGACGACTGCTTCTTTACCTGATAGCTCAATACTATGATGCTCTAACAAGTGCATGATGCCCTGCGGTGTACATGAGCCATAGGCTGACTGCTGCATCGCCATACGACCAAAACCAAGACAAGTCACGCCATCGACGTCTTTTGCTAAGTCAATCTGCTCAAAACAAGCACGTTCATCAATATGCTCAGGAACAGGGTGCTGTAGCAAAATGCCGTGTACATCTGGATTGCTATTTAACTCATCTATCTTTGCTATGAGCTGCTCAGTGGTCGTGGCACTTGGCATCTCAACGCGTATAGAGTCCATGCCAACACGCTTGCAAGCGTTGCCTTTCATACGAACATAAGTGGCAGAGGCTGGGTCGTCACCAACCAATATCGTCGCTAAGCTTGGGGTGCGGCCAGTCTTTTCCTTAATCGTATCTACGCGCGTGCGCAGATCCTGTTCTATTTGTTTGGCAAGTGCTTTGCCGTCCAAAACGGTAGCGGATTCTTGGGCAGTAGACATAGTAACTCCAATAGAGGGTACGATATAAAAAAATAAAGACAGCGCGCGCAAATACTTTGCATGCCTGTCCTTTGCTTCGTCAATCTTTGACTAAGAGTAATATTGTACCTGTGTACGCTACAAAATCCTAGCGTAAGATAAGGCCTGCGCACTGATAAATTTTTATAATAAGTGAATGAAACAGTATTACGTATATATAGGCAAATGTATCTTATGCTTTCAATAAAAATAGCGTCGACTGAGGGATGAATTTCTAAAAATAATCATTCATTGCCATTTTATTCGACCATCGAACCAAACACACCATCGATCGCCTGTATCGTCAGTTCAATTTCAGCCGCCGCAAGCGTAGGATGAACCAAAAACATCAGACTACTCCCTCCTAGCTGCTTTGCCATTGGCAATCTAATGCTTGGACGCAACCCAGTATTATCAAAGGCCTTCTCCAAATAGACTTCTGACGCAGATCCAGAGAAGCAAGGCACACCTTGATTGTTAATTGCTTCAATAATGCGGTCACGTGTCCAGCCATCAGGTAGATTATCGGACTGCACATAGACATATAATTTATAGTAAGCATGGTTTGTATTGGAGAACTGCGCTAAATGCTCTAGTCTCGGCACATAAAGGTAGCCTTTGGACTCCCATTTGCTACAGACCTCTAGTATGGCTTGCGCATTAGTAGTCCGTTTGGCTGTCCACTCACTCATTTTCTCCAGTTGAATACGCCCTAAAACGCCTTGCATCTCAGTCATACGCCAATTGGTGCCAAAGCTCTCATGGAGCCAGTTGTAGCCAGGTGATTGCTCCGTTTCATAGACTGCAGCATAGCTCTTACCATGATCCTTATACGCCCACATTTTTCGCCATAGCAGTTCGCTATCGGTGGTGACCATACCGCCCTCACCTCCTGTGGTCATAATCTTATCTTGGCAAAAACTCCATGCCCCGACATGACCAATACTGCCCACACTTTGCCCTTTATATCGTGCACCATGAGCTTGTGCGCAATCTTCAATGACATATAGGTTATGCTCATCTGCCAATGCCATAATGCTGTCCATATCACATGGCCAGCCAGCCAGATGGACGCACACGATACCTTTCGTCTTGTCGCTTAGTACAGCTGTGATAGTCTCAGCGGTAATATTGCCAGTTGCTTTATCAACGTCTGCAAATATGGGCGTCGCACCTGCATTGACGATTGACGAGATACTAGCGATAAAGGTACGCGGTGTGACAATGACCTCATCACCTGCACCTATATCGAGTGCTTGTAATGCTACATCCAATGCCAAGGTGCCATTACCCAACGCTATTGCGTACTTACTACCTACCCAGTCAGCAAACTCTCGCTCAAACTGACGACATTCTTCGCCTGTCCAATAATTGACTTTGTTGGATAGTAGCACTCGACTGACAGCATCAGCCTCATGTTGCGTAAATTTTGGCCAAGGTGAAAAAGGGGTATTTAGCATATGTTCCTCTATGGTACTTATGTCTAATGTTGTGTCACGCTCTACGATAAACTGCTCACTATGTTATTAATCTTTTTATCTCTCACGACTTTTCTAATACTTAATGTCTTTTGATTAGCTGTATTGCTATCAGCAAAGAGTACTCTTAAAGCATTTCTTCATTAATACTATTGCCCATGAATTTACTCATAGTTGCTTCACCCTCAGCACTGATACCATCTTTGATAATGACTTTTTTCACTGTTTTAAGTAAAATCTTGATATCCAACCACAGCGACTGATTGTCCACATACCATGTATCCAGTGCAAATCTTTCATCCCATCCAATAGCATTGCGACCATTAACTTGAGCATACCCTGTAATACCTGGACGAACATCGTGTCGGCGCGCTTGTTCATCATTATATAAGGGCAGATATTCCATCAATAATGGTCGCGGGCCCACTAGACTCATATCACCTTTTATGACATTCCAAAGCTCAGGCAACTCATCAAGGCTAGTGTTACGCAGCGCTTTACCAAACGATGTCAATCGCGCGCCATCTTCTAAAGGATTGCCGTCTGCGTCTATATCATCCTTCATGGATCGAAACTTTATCATCTCAAATGGCTTACCATATAGACCTGGACGAATCTGACGAAATAGAACAGGCGCGCCAAGATTTTTACTCACCTTGTAGGCAGTTGCAGCATAGACAGGAGACAGCACTACTAACGCTGTCGTTGCACCTACAATGTCAAATAGTCGTTTTATCATTTATAAGCCCAACATATTTATTAGTCGTTTATTGACTTTATCTGCATCAAATTTCTCTTGTGCTAGCTTGTAGCTTTCATCACCCATCTCTTTAATCTGTTCAGGATGTTCTATAAAGTAAATCATTTTCTCTGCCAAAGCTTTTGGGTTCCATTTTTCTACTAAAAACCCATTTACTCCATCAATAACCGTCTCACGGCAACCAGGTACATCAGTAGTGATAATAGGTCTTCCAATTGCCATCGCTTCCTGAGTGCTGCGAGGCACCCCTTCACGATAAGACGGCAGTACAAACACATGATGATTTGCAATCCAGTCTTTTACATTATCAACATGACCAGGATAGTTTACGATGTTCGATGCAATCAACTCATCTAACTCTGATTTCTGCAATGCACCCATATTAGAAGCATCTATCTCTCCTAAAATAGTGAAATATGCTTCAGGATATATTTTCTTTACTATTTTTATAGCGGAAATAAGATCATGTACACCTTTTTCTTTCAATAAGCGACCAATAAATAAAAATTTGATAGGTTCTTCGATATTTACTATGGACTGATATTTGTACTGGCTTAGATTTAAGCCGATACCACCTAGCACATTTACCTGTTTCACTTGTATTTTATACCGCTTCAATAAATCATTAGGATCATCAGTATTTAAAAATATAAGACGATTTAACCGTGGCAAAGCAATTTTATACAATAAGACCTGGATACCTTTAATCACTTTTACCTTCTTGCTGAGGCCTTCAGGTTGATCTGTAAAACAATAACCCAATCCTTCGAGCATACCTACAACCTGTGGAACCTTTGCTATTTTTGCTGCTAACGTGCCAAAGATAACGGGTTTAGAAAAGTAAGAGAACACAACATCTGGCGCTATTTTCTTAATAACTTTGGACAGATGATAAGCTGCTGTGATATCCGCTAAAGGATTTAAGCCACCTCGATTTAAACTATAGGTTACAGGTATGGCACCCAACTTTTCTATCTTCTTTAGCTCATCTTGAGTATATTCAGAAGTAAACGCATAGACAGTATGCTGCTGTCTGACTAACTCCTGAATAAGGTCAGCGCGAAAGCCATAAAAACTATAAGCAATGGTGCCTAAAATAATTATTTTCATCCATTCACCACCTATACTCTACTTGAGGAGGACTTCCTAAAAGAAGATCTTTTAAGCCTTAAGATATAAAAAAAACTGATATATATAGCCAAATAGTTGTATATCCTTAAACGTACTGCGGTGCCTAAATTATCGTTTCCGATCAGCCAAACACTGCCGTAGAACACGAAAAATATAATGAGAAAACGTACAAAGCTGTCTGCTAACTTAATGTTCTTTAATACATATATGAGCATGAAAAAGAAAGGAACGGTTTCGAGTACAAATAGTACAAGCGCTAGCGGGTTAGTAATGTACAAGCCTAGCATCTGCCCCAAAAAGCTAATTATAAAATTAGGTATAAACAGTATAGGATTAGAGAAGCTGAGACCTAGAGTCGAGCCACCTTCCGACTCTTCAAATCCAGACCGATACTCAGTTAGCAAGTCCAAAACGCCTAAATAGTTTGCTGCAAACAGAAGTACAAGATAGAGAAGACCTAAATAAAAAGCTCTACTTTTAGTAAATTTTATTTTTAAGAAAAGTAAACTAAGCAAGTAGGCATACCCTAAATAAGGTCTTATCTCTATTAAGAAAAATCCAATCGCCACAGATAATAAAAAATAAAAGACAGCACCAAAGATACTATGACTATTTAAGAACCACTTTACTGTCAGGCATCCTAATAGAAAACTAAAGGCCATAAATATATCGCGAAATATATCTGTTGAAAAAAAGAATATCGTTGGATGAATCAAGCAAACTAAAAGAGCGTATAAATAGTATTTTTGATTTCTTTTGAACGTTATGCCTGAAAGTCTAACTACCATAATGGGAATAACTATTAAACTTAAAAAAAACAAGAAATAAGTAGTCAAATCACGCGAATACAAGCCATAATCATTTAACCACCTTAGTAATACTGGCCAAATATTTACTGCGGTATCTGTAAAGCCTTCAGCATAAGAGTTATAGTAATTAGCATCGCTGCCACCGCCCAAGTTTATTATTAAAATATCGTATTCCATCAGTACAAATGCAATTATTTTTGAGAAAAAGATAGCGGTAACTAATAAAAATATATTAGAGTTAGAAAATCTCTCGAATAATTGCCGATTATTTCTCATGGTATATTTCCACCCATTCATCGGAAATAATCTTTATATCAAATTTGTCTTTGGCATATTGTCGACCTAGAACGTTATTCTGTTCAATTAATAAATTAGCTTCGATGGCCTTTGCTAAAGCTTCAGGCTTACGAATAGGTACGATACTTCCATAACCGTCTAATATCTCACGGGCGCCGCTAACATCAGTAGAAACGACGTTTGCTTGACAAGCTAAAGCTTCAATCAACACTGTCGGCAGCCCCTCATAATCAGATGATAAAACGAACGTATCACAAGCACTCATCAACGTTGATATATCACTCCTTCTACCTAACAAAACAACTTCTTTGTCTAATTCTAACTCTATAATATGCCTTTCGATTTCTGATCTTAATTCACCATCACCTGCAATAATCAGTACAAAAGGAATAGAATTAGCGTTTTTTAAAAATCTTATGGACCTCAAGAGATTAAGGTAGTTCTTTGCTTTATTAAACCTACCAACTGCTAAGATTACCTTGCAGTTCTGATCTAGCCCGAGCTCATCCTTTATTGCGATTTTTGCTTGCGTACTATAACTAAAGTCATCAAAATTCACTCCGTTATATATAGCTTTCATTCCTTTTTTTGGTACTGCATATCTTGATTCAAAAGAGGCAACTGCCGTGTTGCTGACATTGGTGCTTACATCAGCTAAGCGGTTGGTCAGTCGATAAGCTAGCATACGTAGTGCACCGCCCTCATTGCTACTGTGGGCGGTGGATATCAATCTATTCATTGGAGTTACTATTTTGACTAAGCGCGTCACAATGTTTGCATGGACCATATGCGAGTGCACAACGTCAGGCTGATAACTTTTAATTATTTTTGATAGCAAAATATATGCAGCAGGTAGAAAGATTATATTGGTCAAGCTAACTTTCATTAACTCAATACCTTCACATGTTGGTCTAGTAAGTACCTCACCTACAAAATACACAATTCTAACTTGATGCCCTTTTTGGACCATGGCATCCGCCAAGTCACAAACAACTCGTTCAGCGCCTCCTTGTCCTAAGCCTGTAATAACATATAGTATTTTCATTGTTATCCTATAGCTATAAAATTGTTATATGAGTAGGCATACATCCATTATTTTAATTCTATTTATTCTATAATTAGTCACTCTTTTCTAACAGCTCAATCCACTGCCCTATTATTTCTTTAGGTTGATATTTTTTAGATTTCTCTTTTCCTCGTAAGCCAATTATTTTTCGATCTCCTTTACTATTCATCAGTTCTATCAAGGCTGAAGCAAGCTCATCGATCTTGTTTTTCGGTACTAAAATTGAACCTGTACCTTCTAATATTTCTGCAGGGCCTGTATCACAATCAAAGCTAACAATAGGTAGTCCAAAAGCTAACGCCTCAAGCAGCACCATTGGAAAACCTTCAAAACGAGAGCTTAAACAAAATATTTCTGCTTCTTTATAGTATTTACTTACATCCGAAGTCTTACCCACCAAGCTCACTTTTTCAGTTAACTCATTCTCTTCAATAAATTTTGTGAGTTTGTTTCTCTCTTTGCCCTCGCCAACTATGACTAGTTTCCAGTCTGGCATAAAGTCACTTACCTGAACCCAAGCCTCAAGCAACATGTCGAAGCCTTTCACCTGAATCAACCTACCTACTGCCAATACAGTTTTTGTATTTTCGCGCTTTATATAGTTTTGTGGTGGGAATGGACAAGCATTTTCTATTGCTAAGATTTGCGATTTATGATGCGTGCCGTCTAACCAATACTGCTTATCTCTTTCCGTTAAAGTCACTACTGCATCACAATATCGTGCGGCTAATTGACGAGCGACTCTTCTACTTCTAACTCCTAAATCGTGATTAAAATTCAAGTGCTCCCAACATATATGCTTGACTGGCAAGCCAATGGTGGCAGGTATAGTAAATTGAGAGCATAACGTCTCTACTACTATCAATGCATCAATCTCCTCTTCTTTTAGTAGCTTCCTTAATTTATAAATAGTATTAGGAATACGGAGCAACCTATGGTCTGAAAAACTCATTATAGACACTAGTTTTATTTCTTTATTTATAGAAAAAAAAGGTTTATCTCCATAGGATATGCTAGCTAGTATTACTTCATACCCTACTTCAGATAAGCTATTTGCAAGTATACATCCTACTCGCTCAGTACCACCCGAGCTATTGACACTACTAATTACTATTAGAACTTTCATGTCGCTCTCCTTATTATTTATTTCTAAAGGCTATAACATAAATGGATTTCATATAAGTAGCTTTTATGAATATGCGCAAGCTAAATATTGATCATATCTCATGCTATTAATATTTATATTAAAACTATATTTGATAATTATTACCCGCCCAAAAAATACTTGATTTATTATATGAATTAATATAGCCGTATAAAAATAATTTTATTTTTTTAAACCTTCCAACAAAAAAACCCACTGGTTTATTATTTCTTTAGGTTGATATTTTTCAGATTTACCCCTACCTTTTATGCCAATCATTTTTCGATCTTCTTTATTATTCATGAGCTTTATCAATGCTGAAGCCAGTTGCTTAGTATTATTTTTTGGCACTAAGAGAGAACCCGTACCTTTTAATATTTCTGCAGGGCCTGTATCACAATCAAAGCTAACAACAGGTAGTCCAAAAGCCAGCGTCTCAAGCAATACCATTGGAAAACCTTCAAAACGAGAGCTTAAGCAAAATATTTCCGCTTGTTCATAATATCTACTTATATGAGAGGTATTACCTACTAGGCACACGCTTTCTGTCAACTTGGCTCTTTCGATAAACCCTGTTATTTTTTTTCTATCCTCTCCCTCCCCAACTATGACTAGCTTCCAATCAGGCATAGAGCTATTTATCTGCACCCAAGCCTCAAGTAACATGTCAAAGCCTTTTATTTGAGTCAACCCACCAACTGCCAATACGATTTTGGTGTTGTCTTTTTTGATATATGTCTGCGGTGGAAACGGGCACGGGTTAGGTATTGCTACTATTTGAGACCTATGATGTGTGCCATCTAACCAGTACTGCTTATCTCTTTCTGTCAAAGTCACTACTGCATCACAATATCGTGCGGCTAATTGACGAGCTAACCTTCTAACAGGTTTTCCTAAGTCATTTTTAAAATTAAAATGCTCCCAGCAAACATGATTGACCTTTAAACCCACTAGCGCAGGTACTGTAAATATGCATGAAATACTATCAACCACAACGAGCGTATCAATTTTTTGTTTTTTTACAAATTGACGTAACTTATAAATTGCTTGCAAAATTCTCTTTTTGAAAGACACACTCTTAGAGTATAAAAAGTGATTTTCTATATTATCATTTAGATTAAAAAAAGGATTGTCGCCTCCCACAAGGCTTAAAACTGAGATGTTATAACTTCTTTCGGCAAACCCATTCGCAATTAAACTGGTTACTCTTTCAGTACCACCAGCGTGATTAAGATTACCTATAAGAAAGCATATATTTTTCATATTTTATCTCTCGAATAAATCCATATACTCTATTGCGTTTATTGTTAAAACTTCATAATCGTTATTTACCATAGAAAATAGTGATTTATGAAAATAATTTTTTATTATTTCAACTATGAATACATAGCCATTTTTTCGAACGTTGGGTTGCTATTTATCAACTGTTGATAAGTGCCTTGTTCAATCACTTTACCTTTTTCCATAAAATAAATAATATCGCAATTTTTTACTGTTTTTAGACGATGGGCTATCATTACGATGGTCTTCTGCCCACTTAGCTCTTGAATAGCGTCCATTATGACTTTTTCAGTAATACCGTCTAAGGCACTTGTTGCTTCATCAAACACCAATACATCAGCTTGATTGTATAATGCTCTAGCTATGCCAATACGCTGTCGCTGTCCTCCAGATAGTTGTACGCCTCGTTCACCAACTTTAGTATTTAAACCTTCAGACAAACTGTCTACTAAGAACTCTAGATGGGCAAGCTTAATTGCCTGTTTTACTCTTACTAAATCAATATCTTTACGACATATGCCAAAAGCGACGTTTTCAGCGATACTACCTTCACTCAAAAATATACTCTGCGGTACGAAACCTATGTATTGCTGCCAAGCCTGTTTGTTTTTTTTATCGATAATTAAGTCATCAAGCATTAACTGTCCGGTAGTTGGTGCAATAAGACCTAGTAATAGATCGATAGCTGTAGATTTACCAGACCCCGACTCACCGACAAAACCAACTGTAGAGTTGATAGGTATATTTAGATTTATACTATCCAATGCTGGCATTACTTTGTTAGGATAGGTAAAGCTAACCCTATTCAGTCGTATATTCTTGATTCTTGCTAAATCAATGGTTTGACCGCTCGCAATATCTGAAGCAGCACCCTGCTCACTATCTACGGTCAATGATGCAAGCAAGTCTTCTTTTATAGAATCAAAAGCAGCCGTATTGCCTCTAATCGTAGCAACGCTATGGTATATTTGCTGCAAAGCAGGTAATAACTTAAAACCAGCAAGAGCATAAACGGTTAATATAGGTAATACTTGGCTCAAATTCCCTTCGCGTGTTGTCAACAAAACTAAAACCAGCCCAATCATTGCACCAAAAGCTAACAACTCCATTAAATATCTAGGTGCTTGGCTTAATGCTGTATTTACTCCTTGAGCATGCGCAAATAATTTTCCACTTGTCTCAAACTGATGTACAAAATCATGTCTACGATTGTAAAGTAGGACATCTTTGATCCCCCCAAAGCCTTCATTCATTAAACGAAATCGATCAGTTGAGGTAGTAGAAACGTACTCTCCATACAAGGCGATACGCTTACGAATCATTCTGTATATAATTACGTAACCGCTAGCAAACAATACAACCCCTACGGTTGCTATCAATGGATTATAAATAAAGATACTAACTGAGATAAATACTGCTAATACTAGACGAGCATTCATCTGTATAAACGGTAAAATGATAAAGTTTGTTACTCTTAATGCCTCAGTTGCAATTTGCTTCGTCAATTGAGCGCTGCTTCCACTAGCGTGGAACAACCAGTCTTTTTGCAAATAATAATGATACAAACGATCACTAATCTCTGTACCGACCGAATAAGCAAATAAAGACAAACGCCATGTCGTAATCATCGACAAAATAGACGCTAAACTAAGCATCAACAGTACAAATAGACCCGTTATAAACAAAAAATCTGTATGTGTACTCACACCGCTGGCTACATATATACGATTAAGAATTGCATTGGTTTCAAGCAGCTGCATATCAGCCACTAAGGCCATAAAGGGCCCTATAGAAGCAATTCCCAGCAACTCCATAAATGCCATGAACACCATCATGATCTGCAAAGACAAATAACGTCGTCGCTGATCTACAGTTAACAGGGCAAACAATTCTTTGGCTAATCGCAGCATACTTTTAACCACTCTATTAGTTTACTTACTTCAATTTTTTATTCTATTAACTTACTACGTCCATCAGTTCTATATCTATATTTTCGACATCAGCTTCATCGCCTTCTCGGTAGCCTTCAACGAAGGTCCTAAACTGTGCTTTCAACCATTCAGTATCGTGCCGCTTTGATCTTTCGATAAACTCAAACAAGATAGCTTCGATGTCTTCCAATGGAAAACTATGCTCCATTGCTTGCATGATTAACGGATGAAACGTGGTTTCTATATTATTTTCGCCTATGATTAACTCCTCATAGAGCTTCTCACCCGGCCTCAATCCAGTAAACACAATTTCGATATCACCATTAGGATTGCTCGCATCTTTTAGCTCACACCCTGTCAGAAGAATCATACGTTTGGCAAGATCGACGATTTTGACAGGCTCTCCCATATCAAGCACAAATACTTCACCACCGAACGCCATGGCCCCTGCTTGGATAACCAAACTCGCTGCTTCTGGTATAGTCATAAAGTAGCGCGTGATGTCTGGATGGGTGATGGTAATCGGACCACCCTGCTCAATTTGTCTGGTAAAAAGTGGCACTACGGAGCCTGATGAACCTAAAACATTGCCGAAACGCACCATACTAAAACACGTATGACTGTTGCTTTGGCTCAATCCTTGGCAGACAAGTTCAGCCAAGCGTTTAGATGCACCCATGACATTGGTCGGTCGCACTGCTTTGTCAGTAGAGATCAATACAAATGTATCAACGTGAGCCTTTATCGCAGCACAAGCACAATGGTAGGTGCCTTTGGTATTATTAATCGTGCCTTCAAATGGATTGGACTCGACAATCGGTACATGTTTGTATGCAGCAGCGTGATAAATCGTTTTTATATGGTATTTTTCGAATATATTGATTAATTTTTTTTCGTTAGCCACGCTTCCAATGATGCTGACAATCTCAGTATCTTGATATTCAATACTACTAACGACATTACTAGTGACGTTACTAGCGACAAGGCTTCTAAGTTCCTGATCGATTGTATACAAAGCATATTCAGACTGCTCATATAACACCAAACATGCAGGTTTATTTTTCATGATTTGTCTACATAATTCACTACCGATAGAGCCACCTGCGCCTGTCACGAGTACGTTTTTACCCGTAATGTTTTTTTGAAGGAGCTCAGCAACTGGCTCTACAGTCTCTCTTTCAAGCACATCTAATATATCAACTGGCCGTATATGGCTGACTGTTACGATCTCATCAGCAAGCTCTCGTAAGCTCGGTAAATCCTTTAATTTGACAGAAACACCTGACAGGCTATCCATAATCTGTTTTTTACGACCACGGCTCATAGAAGGCATTGCCAAAATCACTTGCGCAACATTTAATTTTTCTATTAACCAAGGTAGCGCATGAGCGGCATATATTTTTTTACCATGTAAATAAGCCCCTATCAGCTGCGGATCATCATCGATATATGCCACTACATTGTATTTATGAGAATGTCTCAAGCTCTCTAATAGTTCTCTACCAGCCGATCCTGCACCATAAATAATCACGTTATCGCAGCAACTATCTAGGCGATCTTGATTGTCTGGTTTCTGTAGTCGATTCAGTAACCCACGAATCATTAGCCGACTGTTCCACAACCAAATAAAGAATAAGAATAGGAATATAATTGGCGCTGAGCGCGGCATCATTGACACTGGGTTCACATAAATGATGAACTGATAAACGATAATAAGTAACAAAAACAGCTGTAAAACTCGACCCATCGCCGCATCGAAAAACCCTCTAGAGGCGCCTCTATAAAAGCCAATCAGATATAAGCTAACAACAGGTATCAATGCATAAAAAGCCAATACCGTAAAACCAATTTGATCATCGACATAGCCCTGACGCAGTGCCAATGCCCCTACCAAGCAAAGGACAGCAACCGAAAAATCGATACCAAATAAGATAGAGCATTTAGCAAAGCGTGGTAAGGCTAATAAAAACAGCGTCATACGCTTCGACCATCGATTGAGGTCACTTGGCGTTTGATAAGCATTGTTAGACTCTGTTTTTATAAACATAAGATCCACCTACTTAAGTTATGACGCTCGTTTGCCATGGACAATGAACAGTAACTAACTACGAATTGTGTCCATAAGCATAATGGTAGTGATAGCTGTACCTATTCAGAATACTTTGCTGTATGTCATTTAATATGATGCCATCGACTTGTACGTTGGCTTTACTCATCTGTTTGATGGCATAGACCAACTGGCCTTCTACTGAATGATCAAATTTAGTGACGATCAGTACTTTGTCTGCGTGTTGTGCCAATACCATGGCGTCTGATGCAGCCAATATAGGAGGCGCATCAATAACGATATAGTCGTACTTCGTTTTGAGCGCTGCCATCAAATGATTGAACCTCTCTCCTATCAATAACGAAGTCGGATTATGCGACGGTTGTCCCCGTGATATAAGGTCGATATACTCCATACCAGTCGGCTGGATAAAACTTTCAAGATTTAACTTAGCCATGTCACTATCTAATCGAGGCTCATTATCTGTTAGAGAGCTATCTTTATCTTGCAATAAATAATCTGTGAGACCACTGTCTGGATTCATACCAAACATTTTGTGCAGCTCTCCTAAACGCATATCTCCATCGATAATCAGCACTTTTTTGTCAAGCTGTGCAAACACCTCAGATAAATTCGCCGTAATAAAAGACTTACCGACACCTGGACTTTCTCCGGTGATTAATATGGTCTGAGCGGACTTCTCATCTGCTGTCTTCGTCGTCTTACCAAATAAAAGGTTTGTCCGTAAATTTTTAATTGCTTCATAACTCAAGCCATTGTGATCAACGTGAGCAAGCATCCGACCAGTATTTTTTTTGTTCTTACCTAGCTTGGATATCGAGGTCGAACGTGGAATCGTTGCAATGACAGGAATTCCCGTTTTAGATTCTAGATGTTCTGGGTCTTTTACGACATTTCTAATTAAGTTTCTGATTAAAACCAGCATCACCCCAAGTACAGTACCTACGAGTAACGCCAGCAGCATAATTTGGAATTTGTTTGGTGCAATGGCGTCGAAGGTACTGGTCGGTCGGTCTAGAATACGGGCATAACCAACCTGACCAGCTCTAACGATTTTTAGTTGCTCATAATTTTTGAGCAGCGTGAGGTAAATCTCTCTATTAATAGCTGTATCTTCTGATAGCTTTAAGAACTCTCGCTGGATTTCAGGCAGTCCTGCCACTGTGCTACCTATCGCTCCTATTCGACTGTTGAGGACTTTTAGTTGCTCATTTATCTGGATGACGAGTGGGTGTTCATTGGTATAGTAAGTCGTTAAATCTGCTCTCTTTAATTTGAGATCATTGAGCTGCTCATCGATTCGAGACTTTTCATTTAGTAACAGCTCAGCTTCTTTACCTACATCGATGGTGCCATGCTTTTTACGAAACTCATTGAACTGAGCTTCAGAGGCGTCTAATTTTTCTTTTAATGCTGGAATCTGCGTTTCCATGAAAGCCAATGTTTTGGTGGTTTCTTCTGTACCCCGAGATTGGTTTTGATCGATATAAGATTGGACTATCTGATCAAGTGTGGTCGTGATTTGCTGTTGGTTTGTGCCTGTCATCGACAGCTGAATAATATTGGTTTTATCGCCTTTTTCTTCCACAGACAATGCGCTGTTAATCGCATCTGTCGTGGTCTTTAAGGTCTGCTGAGTGATGCCAATAGGATAACCGTCTGCAGGTAGCTCAGTCACTGTAATATTAATCTCACCGTTTACCCCATTGAACTGATGCGGCTGACCCAATTGTCCTTTGAAATCATCTAGTCCATTGCTCAAGACAAATCCTGTGTCAGACTGTGATAGCGTAAAAGATTGGTTTAAATACGCTGGTGACACGTCAAACTGATTGATTTGAACGGAACCGTTTTTTGTGCTCAAAGATACACCATCATTTGTATTCAACTGAGTGTTAATGCGGTCGTTTGTTATTTTATCGAGATAGCCAATATTAGGATCGGTCAGTTTGATGTCTAGATGTAGCATATCGACGACTGGCTCTAGTATCATTCGAGACCGTATGAGCTCGGCTTCTGCCTCAGCTTTGCTCACTTCTTCTCCGACCAACTCTGAGATATTCGCCCCAAGCGCATCGACTCCTTGGGAGTTTTCTTCAATTTGAATCAGCGCATCAGATTTGAAGGTCGGATTAATATAGCGTGTATAGAAAAATCCTATTAAGAGTCCGACTGCTGCCATGAGCGCTATGACTTTCCAGCCACGCAACAAAACCAAAACCAGCGCCGTTAAGTCGATGTTGTCATTGTCGTTGTCACCCTTAGGTGTCGATAGGTCTTTTGAATCTATATTATTCATAACCATATACCCATTATTCAATGTTAATCGCTTAATAGCTTCCGCTTAGCTCCAAAACCCTAACTGCCCTTGACTGCCCTTGACTGCCCTTGACTATAGTTAGATTGCTCCCTGCCTTATCGCACCTTATAAAATCTATCACTCTACTTTTTATTCTTATCTCACTTAATGTCAGTATTAAAACTCAAAGCACATCCAGTATTTTCACTAGCTATCATTTATAACCCTGATATCACGTTGATGGCAGAGGTTGATGGTAGTATCGCGCTAATCACACGATTCCAGCGTGCCAAGCCTGTTGGATCTACATAAAGAATGTCATTGGCTTGCATATCAAAGCGACTGGCTAATGCCAAGCTTGTGATGCTCTGCATGTCGACGTAATAAATATTGGTGTACTGGTACTGAGGGTTGTCGCGCACGATATATACTTTTGCTGCATTAGCTGTATTGGAATTTAGTCCATTTGACTCGCCCAATACATGCGCTAAGCTCAGCCCCTGTTCTGGAATCGCCACTGGCTCAATTTTGCCAAATTCACCCAATACGTAGACCTTATTGCGGCTTTGGCTATTGACGTGAATAGAGTCGCCATCCCGCAGATAGATTTGATTGGCGGACAGTCCCATTTTGTGTAGTGACTGCACTCCTAAGCGATAGCTGTTGCCGTGACGATTTAACACAATGTTATTCGAATCGCCAGTCTCAGTAGTACCACCTGCCATAGAAATAGCGCCATATACCGACACCGGCACATCAGCAATAGCAAACTCACCAGACTGCTTCACCGCCCCATCTACGAAAAACTTGCTACCACGGTAATTAATAATTTTGACTTGAGGGTCTGAGTACTTGAGATAGCGCTGTAGTTTGCTTTGCAACGTAGCGGTGAACTGCGGCACGCTCAGCCCACTGGCTTGAACTCTGCCTATCAATGGAAACTGTATATACCCTTGTTGATCTACCGTTAAGCTAGCAGTGGACGCATTAATATCCGGATAATTGGTAAGGATGATATTCAGCATATCCCCTTTTGCAATGTCGTAATTGACTCGTCCAGAGGTTTTGATTAAATGAGCGAGATCTTGAGTCACAATAGGCGGTGCTGTACGCGGTAAAGTTGCCAGACTTAAAGGCTGGATATGAAATTGAAGGCCGTTTTCTGCGGTAAAGGTGCCAGATTCAGGAAGATTTCCTGACTGAAGTCCTGAGTTGATCGTACAGCCACTAAACAACCCCATTAGAAATAAGCAAAATATGCTCATTACCAAGAAGCGTTTGTGTACAAAAATGAAATATTTATTAACCATAACAGTTACTCATATTTATATTTGTGAATCAAACCAATAAACCTCAACACAGTATTTATATTCGTAAAAAAGAATATATTTAATAAATATACACCTAAACTATATTCAGTGCAATACATATAATCTGTTATAAAATGATTAAGTGACTATTTTGCAATTTCTCATCAAGCCCTTTATTTACGGCTAATTACGAAAATTCATATCAATTTTTAAGTTGCTGAGCGATAAAAAAATGCAAGTGAAAACAGCTTCGTAATAAGTAAATTTTTTATTTTTAATTTGAAAAATTTCAACTTAATGAAGGATTATTTCAGTTGCATTTATGATTGGAACTGACCTTTTAATACCGAAATAGTGTAAGTGTTTGTATCTATGTATTAACTTATATAGTTAGTCACTAAGAGTCTTGGAGTCTATATTTCTTATACAACTAATAAACTTTTATTGATTGACCCCATGTTTGTTCATGCATTAATAACCAGTAAGGTATTGGTTTACGTGCTAAATTTGTTAAAATAGCGTAGAATAGTCAATCCAATTTTTTACATTGAGAAATGTAAACCCACCGACTCAAGGATATTATGATGAAAGATGAAAAATTACAGAAAGCACTCGCCCGTATGGGACTTGGTTCACGCCGTCAAATGGAAGAAGTCATCAAATCTGGCCGCGTAACGGTTAACAATGGTCCTGCGACCATCGGTGATCGCGTCTCGCAAGGTGATGAGATTCGCGTTGATGGCCGTCAAATCAAATACACTTCTGAAAATGAGAAGCGTCGCCGTGTTATCGCTTACTACAAGCCTGAAGGCGAAGTTTGCTCTGCTAAAGATCCAGAAGGCCGTCCAACTGTCTTTGAACGTTTGCCAAAGCTAACGCATGACCGCTGGGTAATGGTTGGACGTTTGGACATTAACTCAACTGGCCTATTGTTATTTACTAATGATGGTGAAATGGCGCATCGCTTGATGCATCCATCTGGTGAAGTCACTCGTGAGTATGCGGTACGTGTATTAGGTGAAGTAACGCCTGATATCGCTCGTGCATTGACCGCTGGTGTTATGCTAGAAGATGGCCTTGCCAAATTTGAAGACATCAAAGAAGGCGGCGGCGAAGGCGTCAACAAGTGGTATCACGTCCAGTTAAAAGAAGGCCGTAACCGCGAAGTACGTCGTTTGTTTGAATCACAAGGTCTAAAAGTTAGTCGTCTACTACGTACACGCTATGGCACGATTGTTCTACCAAAAGAGCTACGTACTGGCCGTTTCTTAGAGCTTGATAAAAAAGAAATCAATACGTTGACGGATTTGGTCAGCTTGCGTCCACGTTATGGCACGGGTCTACATGGCGCTGCTAAAGAAAAACAAGAACGTATCAGAAACAAGCCGCTTAAAGCGCGTCGCACTGACACTCGTAGCGATAACCGCAACAGCAGCGCGAAACCTAAAAGTAGCGCTAGCCCTGCTAGCCGCGGTACACGTAACACCCGTGATCGCAATGATAAGCGCTAGTTGATTTTGTTTAACATTATTTTAAGTCTTAAATAGATTTGGGATAAGCATAAAAAAGCGGTCAATGATGAATAGTCATCGACCGCTTTTTTTGCGTCTTTTTACTGGCGTCACAGTCACTCAGTATAAATGTAACGGCTCAGCTATCGTGGCTATTAATATAGTGTTTCATGACTCGCAGCTCTTGTAGCTGTTCCTCATCCATTCGCGCCAGCAATCTATCCAAACGCTGTTCAATACTATCTAAAATATTCTGCAATAACTCATTAGCTTCCAATCTCTTTTCGTTATTTCCATTCTTGGCATTTATATTTGTTAATTGGTGATGAGCGGCTAGCATTTCGGGTAACCGTGTTTGCAGCATTTTATTCAATACAAACTGTGCTTCTGTTATCGCTGGTGTCTTATTCTGAGTTTGTAGGGCTGCTTGATAAGCATAATAGCTGCTTACTTTTTCATCAATACGTTTTAATTGGCGCAGTTGCTGCTCTGACAATGTTTTTAAGTGCTGTTTATTTAACGTTAACTGCTGCAAGCTTAATGTAGCTAATGACAAGGGCGCATCGTAATCCTGATAAATGAGTACGCCAGGTGAGATACCCACGGCCTTATGAAAAGCCTGCCAGCCTTTTCTACCTAGATAAAAGGTAGTGACGGTCGTTACAATACCGATGCCTATTAAAATGCTCATATACGCTTGCTCTTTATCCTCTCACCATTCAACTTTGTATTTATAGCTTAATGTCTTCAGCGCTCACACTTTCACCAGTTGGGCTTTCAATCGCTTGGATGTTTACATCACTGCTCGCATCATTATTGGCATTGCTATCGGGCTTTTGAATATCTGTATTGCTAGCAGGATTGTTAAAACGTTTTTGGAGATAGCGATTGGTTGCAAGTAGTTTTTGACCGTCTTGATGATATGATGCGTTGAGCAGGTCATCGAACTGTGTGTTAATTGTCTTAAGCACGTCTAACAAGGCTTCTTTGCCCGTGACATTAGAATGCTTAATTTTGGTAGTGTCAGCAAGCGAGTCCTCCGTCACATCTAAATCATGCAAGCGGCGATAGTCAGAGAGGGCTTGTGGCACGTGCCTATCCATGAGGTTCTGAATCATAATATAAGTTTCGTTGACGGTATCCTTATCATCAATCTTTCCATCATTATTGGTATCGCCATACATGACACGCAACTTTTCACCCTTTGTATTAATTTGATCAAGAGCAGTCTTAACTTCGACAGGTAGGCTTTTTTCAGGTATATAACCCAGTTGCGGCATCGCCTTATATTCGAGCATTTTGGGTGCTGTGACTTTTTTAATGCCACGGTAACCTAGATATAATCCAGCCGCTGGCAACAGCCCATACAGAACAAACATTACGAACATCGCAGTCATTTGGGTCATTATATTGTCCTTATTACTTATCAGAATGTCGTGGCTGATTTCTTATGGTTGTTATTATTAAACAAAAAAATAAGGCTCTATTAAAGCCCTATATTGTTATGCATTGGGTCGATTGTGTTTTTTGATAATACTTAACCTTTGCAAGTGTACGAGAGAAAGTGTCATTAGAGAACATTTAACTTTGCGTACGGCTCTTAACATAACGGTGGGTTGAGGCAAGGCGGTTCAAAACTGTCTGATGCAATTCATCCAATAATTCGTCAAGCTCATAATCAATCTCTAAAAACAAATCTGTCAACATATCACCGGCCGTCATCTTACCCTGTACCATATTATTCTTAGTGCGATGCGGACTAAAGCGTTGTAGCTGCTCATAATGATGCAATGCTTCAGGGATGCTTTCGGATACTAGCTTGTCGATGACGAACTGACGCTCATTATGTTGCTGCTGTTGCTGTTCGTTCAGCTCGCTACTCCACTCACGATAACGCTTTAGCTTACCGTTGATACGGTCTAGTATCGCAACGGCTTCAATAGGCATGGCATTTAGGGTGGCCTCATCAACCACATCAACAAGCTCAGTCATAATCGGACAACGTCCATGTTTGAGATACCACAAGGTATCTGGGTCAAAAGGCGGTCTATTGGTTGGGCGCATTTGAGCACGATTACTCAGATAGCGATCGGTCAAAGGCGTGGACGATTGGCTATCACTCACTTGTGCCAACGCATCACATATACGGTTTACACGTTCAGGCGAAGTCAGTGTAGAACGCTCTTGTACTGCGTGATTGCTATCACTATTGGCAGCAGCATCTTGTTCATGATTGACGCTCATCTCCTGAGCATTCTTTGCTGCCAATGTCGGTAGGTCATCTTGAGCTTGCCCAAATGACTGTAGCATTCTTGTCAAACTGACTACCATGACTTGCTCTGCCCCTCGTCTATTACACTCACATTGTGCGCATATTGCATACATTCATTCAATAGCGTATCTTAGCAGGTTTTTGCTGGCCTGCCAGTAAGCAAAATGTCACCATTCCTACACGCCAACCGTTAAGCACCGTATTATGAATGCTCCCGATTATATTTCTGGTTTCCTACTTGGGCTATCTCTCATCATTGCTATTGGCTCCCAAAACGCCTTTGTACTCAAACAAGGTCTCAAACGCGAGCACATATTTTTTGTTTGTTTGTTCTGTGCAGTGAGCGACGCATTTTTAATATCAGCAGGTGTTGGTGGTTTTGGTGCAGTTACGGCTCGCTATCCTCACGTTATAGATATCGCAAAAATAGCAGGCGTTATATTTTTATTAGGATACGGCTTACAGAGTTTGTATGCCAGCGTACGTGTGTCACATGCTTTGACTGTCGAAGGACAAGTCGTCACTAGCTTAAAAAAAGCCTTACTACTATGCTTTGGCTTTACTTGGTTAAACCCGCACGTCTATCTAGATACATTGGTACTCGTCGGCATGGTCTCTACAGGTGCAAGCAGTAAATTGACGTTTGCCACAGGTGCAATTAGCGCTTCGTTCTTTTTCTTCTTTGCGCTTGGGTATGGGGCGCGATTACTCAGGCCTCTATTTGAGAAGCCTAAGGCATGGAACATACTGGATGCTTTGGTAGGGTTGTTAATGCTGTATCTGGCTTGGCATTTATATCAAAGCTGATAGAGGTATGACTGAGAAATGATAAATAAGCTGAGTGTTGAATAAACTGAATATTAAGTAAACGACGTATTGGATAATACTGAATCACGTTAATAACCGCTAACCACCATATACATATATATGGTTAGCGATAATATTGTATTGATCATTTACATCAAGCTAGGAAAGAGCGTACGCAGTCCATTAACGATAATTTCGATAGAAACGGCTGCCAATAGCATACCCATGATTCGGCTCATGATGTTCAAGCCAGTATCGCCTAGTAAGCGGCTGATTCGACCTGCCGCCATCAATGCTAAGTAGCAAAACAGACTGATAAATAAGCCAGCAATCAAAATGGCAGATACCTGTAAAATACCTGATACTTGTGAAGAATAAATGATAACCGTGGAGATACCACCAGGCCCAATCATCATCGGAATCGCAAGGGGAACCACGGCAGCTGCCATTGAAACTGGCGCATCTTTTACATGATCAACATCGAAGTTCTCTTGATCAGGTTTAACTGGGTTACCCTCTCCATTCATCATATTTAGGGCAATTAAAAACACCAATATACCGCCTGCCAATTGGAACGAGCCGATAGAAATACCAAGTGTTTTTAGTAACGTCTCACCTGCAATCGTAAAAAAGCTGATGGTGATAAAAATGGTCAGACAAGCAACGCGCGCGACCTTACGTCGATTGTTCATCGAATAGCCGCGAGTCAAATCTAAAAATAACGTCAATGCGCTAAATGGATTGATCAATACCATAAAGGCTAGGATTATCTTGATAATTTCAGTATTCACTGAGCGCTCGCTTGTCTATTGATACCGCTTGTGCAAAAAGATAAGGTCATCGTGCGAGTGCAACGATGACCCAATAGGCAACTAAAAATAGCATTGTAGCATAGGCAGATAAGCTAATAAAATCATTAACTTTGCGCCTTTATGCCTATATGTCACCTTAGTAAAGCTTCAGTGCAAAAACAAGCATTTAACAGGTTGTTAGTAAAAGCTATCAGTATAAATTACCATTTTACTAACTCGTTGATAGTCTTTTCGATAAAATCGAGCGCATGTAGCGCTATTAACCTTTAGCACATCTATATTTATGCACTAAAATCTAGCCCAATATCCAAAGCAGTAGTACTGTGCGTCAAATAACCCATCGCGATAAAATCAACCCCTGTACTTGCAGCCGCTTGTACCGTTTCGGGCGTAATACCACCTGAGGCTTCAGTCTTTGCGCGCCCCTTACACATAGCAACCGCTTGCGACAATGTTTCAGGCGACATGTTATCTAATAGCACTAAACTCACACCTGCATCGAGCGCTTGCTCTAATTGCTCTAGCGTATCGACTTCGACCTCAATAGGAATCAGATGCCCAGCAAATTTCTGTGCTTGCTGAATGGCCGTTTTGATGTCACCCGCAATGGCGATATGGTTGTCTTTAATTAAAATCGCATCATCTAACCCCAAGCGATGATTACGTCCGCCGCCGCAGCGTACGGCGTATTTTTGTACAATACGTAAGCCTGGAATGGTCTTGCGCGTACAAGTAATTTGCGCAGGATATTGAGCCACGCTATCGACAATTTGACGTGTCGCTGTCGCAATGCCGCTGAGATGGGTCATAAAATTCAGTGCCGTGCGTTCTGCAGTCAATAAATGACGCGCGTTACCTTTTACGGTCGCTAACACTGCACCAGCCTCTACTGTTTCGCCATCCTGTACTTGTGCAATAAACTCAATTTGCGCATCGACTAAGGCAAAAGACAAACGTGCCAAATCGATACCACATATCACGCCTGCTTGCCGTGCCTTGATCTGTAGCTGCGCTTGCATATCGGCTGGGATAGTAGCTTGTGAGGTTACATCACCACGCCTACCCAAATCTTCAGTTAGTGCATTCTCAACCAATGGTTTAAGCAATACAACATCCAATGCTGGCTCTTTTTCAATTGTCATCTTTGACCCTTATCTAGGCATGATATTGATAGAAACTGCTCGTCATTTAAACTCAAAATGAGCATAAATATAGCGTAAAGTTAGCGACCCTGCAAGGAAAGGTGACAAATTTTTCGTCTTACTAGCCATTTCAAGTACGAGAGATTATTGGATGCTCATCATTATTTGCGCTTAGGAAGTTTGCTATCCATCAATAAACTCTGTAATTCAATATCATGACGGAAGCGATATAGCTTGGCAGGACGACCACGCTGAGCAGTGCTACTCTCTCCTGTCTCCATCACTAGATTTTGCGAATCAAGTAATCGACGGAAGTTTTGCTTGTGCAAACGCACGCCTGATAGTGCCTCAACACTCTGCTGCAACTGAGATAAGGTAAAGACGTCTGGCATTAGACCAAAAATAAGCGGTCTATATTCAATCTTCGCACGCAGTCTTGAGATAGCAGTAGCGATCACACGACGGTGATCGTAATACATGGGTACACCTATGCGTTGTGACCAGTCCTCTGGCAAGGCAACAGCTTGATAATTGGGCGGATAATTAGGGGCTTCGGGTATCAGACCTGCTTCATAAAGCATTTCATAACGTAGTAATACATGCTCTGCAATCCATTCTCTACTTTCATTATCGTGTTCGTTGACGGATTGACTGTCAGTGAGTTTACCACTTGCCAAAAACGCTTCGTCCAGCCCCCAACATAAGCCAATGCGCTGACGCCTGCGCTGTTGGATGATCGAGTCGTTGGCAATATTGGCCCATTCGAGTAGTGCTGGCACGATAAAGTCCATAATAATGCTAGGCATACCGTCCAAATGATTTTCCCATGGGAAGTAATCATACCAATCTCGCCAGAGTGCTTTGCTTTGGAGTGCCTGCGTTTGCGTCTCTTGCACCAAACCTAAATAACTCACATACACCAACGCATGACCGTCTATGTTGCGTCTATTGGTATCGACAAAGGTATATAACTGCTCCAAATATCCAAGCGGTTGCTGCGTTTGCTCTTCTACCCACTGACGTACGCCCGCTTGCAACGAGCGATGTAGCGGCATAAGTGGCCCATTTGGCAACAGCTTGCCTTGGTCAACGGTTAGAACGCGCGCGATATGATCGGTGATAGCGACCAATACGGCGACCACTTCTGTTGTGCCGCTACCTTGCTGGTGCGCATGTGAATAAGACAACGTCATGGCTTTGGGAATTATCCTTTTTCTCTGAAATGTGAAAGGCTATTGGGGTCAGTAGCTATGGTATGGCTTAGTATAGCTTGAATCTAAAACTATCATAGTCTGTGGTTGTAAGTATGAAAAATCAATATAGATAAATAGTTATAAAGGGCATGAATTAGCACTGTTTTTAAGCTCAGTACGGCTCAATTACACATCACTTTGAGCACTAAAACCTAATCTTTTGATTTATTGAGTATAAAAAACCACTTGTAATTATGCTCAAAATGAGCATAATTAAGATAAATTATAAATTTGTTATGTCCAATTACCCATTTTTTCGCTCACACATTTATCGTTATCGCACCAACAAAGGCTGCCATTATGAAAAAATATCCTTACGACGCACCTATCATGAGTACGGACAATCGCATCGCCACTCAGATGAACATTGAATATGCCAAAGCTAAAATGCCAGCAGACTTGCCTCGTGCTGAACGCATCGTAGTCGAAGAAAATATCAAGAAGCTACTGAAAGAGAATAATGCCGTACTGGTAGCACACTACTATGTTGACCCTTTTATCCAAGATTTGGCATTGGCAACTGGTGGCTGCGTCGGTGACTCACTTGAAATGGCTCGGTTTGGACAAGCTCATAGCGCTCAGACTTTGGTTGTCGCTGGTGTGCGCTTCATGGGTGAATCGGCAAAAATATTGAGCATGGAAAAGACCGTCCTCATGCCAGATTTAGAAGCCGAATGCTCGCTTGATTTGGGCTGCCCTGCTGACGAGTTTTCAGCATTTTGTGATGCTCATCCTGAACGTACTGTCGTCGTCTATGCCAATACCAGCGCCGCGGTAAAAGCGAGAGCTGATTGGGTGGTCACCTCATCTGTCGGTATCGACATCGTTCGTCATTTACATGCCCAAGGTGAGCCAATTATTTGGGGCCCTGACCGTCATTTAGGCAAATACATTGCTCGTGAGACTGGCGCAGATATGCTGCTTTGGCAAGGGTCTTGCTTGGTACATAATGAATTCAAAGCCACGGAGCTAATGCAATTAAAAGAGGAACACCCAGAGGCCAAAGTCTTGGTGCATCCTGAGTCACCTGATAGCGTGGTTGAACTAGCCGATGTGGTCGGCTCGACTAGCAAACTTTTGCAATCAACGTATGAGATGGATGCTGATACCTTTATCGTCGCTACTGATTTGGGCATATTGCACGAGATGCAAAAACGCTCACCAAACAAGCGATTCTTGGCCGCACCAACTGCTGGTGAGAGTGCAAGCTGTAAGAGCTGCGCGTTTTGTCCTTGGATGGCAATGAACGGTATAAAAGGGATTGAACAGTGCTTAACCAATCAAAGCGGTGAAGTGCTAATGACACATGAGCTGGCGACTGCAGCAAAAAAACCATTACAACGGATGCTTGATTTTGCTGAAGCACAAAAGCAACGTGTAGCCGCCAGTGGCGACATTGTCAAAGACCGTACGCTGTTTGCTAACGTTGGGGCAGCCTAGCATGAGTCCGTTGCATTCAGTTGATCGTTCCAGTACCACTCGCTATAAAAATAATAGGAGCAGCAGTGATATGAGTAATATTATAAAAACTGATGTTCTTATTATTGGGGCTGGTCTGGCAGGTTTGAGCACCGCGCTATCTCTGCCGAAATCGCTGACTATCACTGTTTTAAGCAAAGCCGCGCTTGAGGTGTGCTCAAGTCACTACGCTCAAGGTGGTATCGCAGCTAGCTTAGACGAAGCAGACTCTGTGACTGATCATGTCGCTGATACCTTAATCGCTGGTGCAGGGTTGTGTGCGACGGATAATACTGCCCGTATCTTGGGTGCAGGACAGCAAGCGGTGCAGTGGCTATGCGAACAAGGTGTACCATTTACTCAATCTAATTTAACTAAAGAAAATGATAATACACCTGATTTTTCAGTCTTAAAAACCAGTGACTTACACTTGACCAAAGAAGGTGGTCATGGCTGTAGACGTGTTGCTCATGTGGATGATGCAACGGGTCGGCACGTGATGGATGCATTAATTACCAAAGCACAGACTGCAACCAATATCACTATCTTGCCTTATCATGAAGCATTAGAGTTACTGACTTCACCTATGATTAGCAGCTCTTCTTTTAGCATGAACGATAGCGAGATTAAACATTGCCGAGGGGCGCTAATCTTTGATCATATCAATGAGTGTCAACTCACCATTCATAGTTCAGCTGTCGTACTTGCTAGTGGCGGCTTAGGTCAACTATTTAAGCGTGCCAGCGCGCCTAATGTCTGCGTCGGTGATGGCGTCATGATGGCATGGCAGGCAGGCTGCCGCTTGGCAAATTTGGAATTTGTACAATTTCATCCGACGGGTCTGGCGTTAGATGACAGCAGCTTTTTGATATCTGAAGCGTTACGCGGTGAGGGTGGACGACTGTACTGTCCGCAGACTGGTGTGCGCTTTATGCTAGACGTTGATGAGCGCGCTGAATTAGCCCCACGCGATATCGTCGCTCGGGCAATAGCCAATCAGATTAGTAGTAACGGACTTGGCTACGTGCATCTTGATGTCAGTCACTTGCCAGCCGCATTTATACAGGCACATTTCCCGCAGATTTATCAGACGCTGCTAGCACTCGGTATCGATATGACGACAGACCCTATTCCGGTCGCTCCGACTGCCCATTATAGTTGTGGCGGCGTGGTGACTTGCGCCAATGGTTTGACCAACGTCGCAGGACTATATGCAGCAGGCGAAGTTGCTTATACAGGGCTGCATGGAGCCAATCGTTTAGCAAGTAATTCATTGTTGGAGTGTGTGGTGGTTGGTCGTAACATCGCCGCTAATTTGCCTCGTTACCTAACAAAATTAAAACGCTTAAAGAACTTAGAAGCTTTAGAGAAAACCGCTGGAGCTTTAGGAAAAATGGCACAGCCACATACGACTACCTACTATGAACTGCATCAGTTGGCTGCCGATATTTGGCAATATCCGACACTAGAAAACACGCAATTTGTTGTTTTACCATCTTCCAAGCAGTTATCGTTTCCAACGTATAAGGCTGATAAAGCATTTCATTCTGACGTAGATATTGCAGAGATAACTATAGCATTGAAAGCTCTTTTGACAGCCAATATGGGCATCACACGTAGTGCCAAACAGTTAGAGCAAGCATTGCGACAAATTGAGCAGTGGCAAGAGTCAATCGAACATAATAAAACCATGCTATCTAATATAAGCAGTAAAGCCCCTACTACTGACAGTGAGCTTGCCATTTTTCAATTGGTGAGGCAATTAGCGTTAGCAACGATGATTGTCCAATCGGCTTATCAGCGCTTTGAGAGTCGCGGTGGACATTATCGCGAGGATTATCCTAACTTAGCTGAAACGCCTTTGACCAGTATCATTCTGCCATTAAGAAAAACTACGCTTAGCTCCTTTTCTCACATTATAGAAAATGAGCGTTGTCCGATACCAGTTACTGACCATATTTAAACCTACGACAGATAACAGATAATAGCCAAACCCATCAAGAGGATATCTAACACTATAGTTAAAGAAGCATTTAAGCTATCATTATGGATAGGCTTAAAATATTACCTCTTCTTTGAGTGTCCATGGCATGGCTTCTGATATTGTGTTTGTAATTGCCCTGATGATAATTGTCAGCTTGGCTTGGAGTGTACTTGCCGTACATCGTCTGCGCAAACGCTTGCCAAAAATCTACCTGATAGCCCGCTCGTGGTGGTTGATGCTCGCCGCGCTCTGCACTTGCTATGTGATTGCAAAAATAACGAACGATACGCAAGGTTCTTATTCGCAAGCATACCCCTATCAATGGCTGCTCATTTTATTTTTTATATTAATTGGTCTACGCGGCAGCTACGAGATTAAACGCCTATGGTGTTTGCGAAGTAAAGCCGTACTCATTCATAAACTCCAAGTGCAAGGCCTGCAACCAAGTACTCTTCTGCTACCGAAGACCTCTCTCAACTCGACTCAACACTATACACGGCTCAACTCCTTAGACCTGCTACTGAGTGTTACTTTCCTCTCACTCGTCATTAGCCTTATTGTTTTGCAGCAATTGACTTGGCAACGCCAACAATATGGTGTTTTACTCTTCGTATTATTTGCCAGCCAGTTTAATGATATTGCCCAATATCTATGTGGGCGACTGCTTGGACGTAAGCTGTTTAAACGAGGTCTAGCGCCGACTATTAGCCCCAATAAAAGCATTGAAGGTGCTATCTTTGGCAGTTTAGTTGCGGCAATGTTGGCAGCAGTATTAGGTCTTTGGCTCACTCCTTTTACTTGGTGGGTCTGTCTATTAGCTGCCTATGGCTTGGCGGTAAGCGGTATCTTTGGAGACTTGTTAGAATCAGCATTTAAGCGTCAACATGGGGTAAAAGACACCGGAACGATGCTCGCTGGTCATGGTGGGGTATTAGATCGGATAGACAGTTTACTGATTGGAGTGCCAGTATTTACCCTACTCTACTGGTTATTTGGTTAAACCTAGTAAAAGCACAGATGGCAAAATCATCTGGCTTTATCTAGCTTACTGCGCAATATCCAATTTAGTACAGGCTTAGGTAAATGATTTAAGGCACTCGTGATATAGCGTATTGAGCGTGGGAATATCGCTAGTTCTACATCAGCGTCAATCGCTTGCATAATATGATGAACCGCTGCTTGCGTGCTCATGATAAATGGCTTATGGCTAGCATCGCCATCGTTTGAATCACGCAATGCTTGGGTATCAATATAGCCTGAGGCAATACAGTTTACTTGGATATCATAAGGTATAAGTGCTGCCCGATAAGCGCTAGCAGTCGCAATCATTGCGCGCTTGCTTTTGGCATAAAGACTGGCATAAGGATAGTCTATCGTGCCTGCGATAGAGGCAATACAAATGAGGCTAGGTCTACAGTCTTTAGCGAAGTCCAGTGACTGATGTTTATGCTTCAACTGACTGCTTGCCCATCTAAAAACCTGCTCAAACGCCTGTAAATTGATCGCTAGCATTTGATCGCTATCTGCTTGATTTAAGTGATGGATACGCTCATTGGTATAGCTACCAGCACTATAGATCAGTCTTTGAAATGGAATACCTGATAAATTGTCTAATAGCGTCTGCGTTTGACTTGGGTCAGTTAAGTCGCATACATAAGTCACAATAGCAGGATGCTGGCGTTTGACATTTTCTATCTTTGCTGTGCTACTTCCAACAACGCTGATTTGCCAGCCAAGCGTCTGATGATGCAACGCCAAAGCTAAGCCAATGCCACTTGTCCCACCAAAGATAACAATATGCGGCGTATAGGTTTCGACGATATCTTCTATGAGAGTCTTCATAATTTATGTTGCTGTATATAGTCGACCGTACGCTGATAGCCATATTGCCATTGCGCCTGCATTTGCTGCACAAAGCCATCGTAATCACTGTGTATTAGCTCGACGGTCATTTGCTTTAGGTTAAAACGCTTTTGCACATTTTGCCCTCTCAGTTGCTGCTCGTTATCGGCAAATGGTAACCAATGTAGCTGACGGTTGTTGCTAGCCGCCGTATTAATGTGCGACGATACCTCCATCGGTTGATAACCGTGTACTGCTGCCAATCGCCTATTAGGATCAAAACCAAAAACACGCTGAATCGCAGGAGCAGCCAACCATGGGTCATAACCTGCCTTAGTCTCTGCAAATACGCTGTTACCCAACTGACAGGCTAGCTCAATTGGTGTCAGATTAATCACACCTCCTAAACACCAGCCAAGCTCTGGGATATGTATTGGCGGTAGATAGTACATGTCTGCCATAGAAGCGCGAATCACTGGGGCAAAATCCCATTGCGTTTGAACCTTTACAGAAGGGTGTATGCGTCCGTTTGCAAATGTGTGCGCAGGCGATGTCATTTGCCCGTCGGCCAGACCTGATGCAGAACGCTCAAAGCGCGGCGGCGCAAATAACAACTCTTGCAGTGCGAGTTTTTCACTATACAAACCATCAGCAGGTGTTTGATACAGGCGGCTAGCAATGATAGCTATTTCTGGCGTTGCTTTATCAGTATTGCCACTATCATTATTACTAGTAGCAAACTGCGACAGCTCATCTAGCCAGTACTGCTCGTTATCGATACGAAACATCGCTAACTGCTGCAACTCATTTAACAGTCGCTCGTAGCTGTCTGCTTGACGTTGTCTTTGTCCATTATCCTTTTGCTTTGATAACCGCCAACGCTTAAGTGCATGGGTCATATAACGCAGCTTTAGACGTTTATTGGCTTCATCTGGCGCGACATGTCTGATGGCTGTGATGACGCGATACAACTCACGGCTGCACATCAACGCTTGCAAATCTTTAGGATCAGGCGCAAGTTGTACTAAATAAGCAGATAAACTCCCACCGCAAGTACCAACGATAATATCTGGCGTTAAATCATGCGCTGCTAGGGCTGCATAACTGCCCAAATAATAACCAAAACGTGAACCGCCGCCTGAAAACAGCTGAACACGCTCATAAGGTTTAACCTGCTGATTATTCATCTATCACTCATCATCAGCTGGGGCGGTTTTAATCGCTAACGAAACAGTAAATATCCCAAAGCGATCGATACGCATCGTGATTTTCTTAAAGCCTGCACGCTCAACCAATTGATCCATTTCCGCTTGCGAACGGCAACGCATCACCCAACTACTGCCACGGTGATTGTTTAGTGTTTTACTGATAAATTCTTGCTCAGGGTGCCACTGTTGGTTGGTATAAATCAGATAACCGCCCGATTTTAAACTGTCATGAATACCTGCCAAAGCTGTCGCTGGTAGCGCATTATCAGAGAACAATTCAAATAACCCAGAAGCAATAGCAAGATCTGATTTTTTAGTATCGGTACTAGTATCATTCGTATGTACATCGATATAACTCGCAGGATCAAAGGCATCCTTTTGACTGGTCACTACTCGATCAGCAATCACTAACTGCTGTGCTTTTGCTTGCAATGCCTGTATATTATGCATCTCATAATCACGCAATTCAGCATACAAATCGGTAAACTCTGTCAGCAGATCAAATGCATAAAAACCATGTCCACTAGCGATATCTAACAGTTTTGGTTGGTATGATTTATTGCTGCTTTGATCTTTATCTTCGATATCTGCGAGTGCTAAGCGTGCCAACTCCAGTATGTGCTCACGGCGAATGCGAATACCTTGCCAGCCGATATTATTTAAATAAAACTTATCGACTGCCTGTCCAAACTTATTCTGACCGCTGGGCTTGTTGTAATAGACATGATCTAGTGAATGACCTGAATCAAATCCATGCTCAAGCCCTGTGGCAATTGCATCGCTGACATGACCGAACTTTTGCATCGCAAAACGGGTAATTGCAAAGTTTGGATTGAATGGTTTAATCGCCAAACGATCCACTTTATCCTTACTGGCACTGTTTAAGTGAGCGGTACTTAGATCAGGGGCTTGGACTGGTGCGCTAAATACTTGCTCAGCAAACTCAATACAGTCCGCGAATACATCGGTTTTATTAGTCTCATGAAAGATTGCATGATAGCTGTCTGGATACAACTGCCAGCGTTTGGTAGGTGTATTAATCGCTTCATAAAACGTGCGCTCAGCCTGCTTATCGACCACATAATCCTTGCCCGCACACAAGACGAACGTCGGTACGGTAATGGCACCTGCATCATCAAGTAAACGCTGACCCGTTGCATGAGTGTCGATGAGTAAGTCGGTCGAGATACTGTTGGAGATTAACGGATCAGCATTGTAGGCTTGCTGCGCGTCTTTATCATGGGTCAGTACTTGTGCTTTAACATAGCTGCTGACACGTGACATCAGACCTAGCGTACGTGCTACCTTCAGTGATGGTATGGCAAAGGGCAGATACAGACGAATACTGAGCGCAGGCGTGCCAAGTATCATGCCGCGAATATTGGGCGCATAATCATGTACCCATGCTGCTGCCAATACCGCGCCGATACTACTAGCAACAATCAATGTATCTTCAATAGCAATGCCTGTTTGCCCAATCACCAGTTGCACAAAACCCTCTAAATCTCGCTCAAGCTCGGTAACGCTCTCAGCATGATCTTTGATACCCCCTGAGCGCCCATTACCGCGCGCATCCCAAGCAAATACTTGATAGCCAGCTGTTGCAAACTGCTCTCCCAACTCTGCCAATCGTCCCGAATGCTCATGCCCTCGGTGCAATAAGATAACTTGGCGCAACGGTTGGTTGGCTTGCTTAATATCTTCTAAAGGCTTCGTTAGCCAATAGCGATAATAAATAGCGGTGCCATCGTAAGCGTTATAACAGCTCTCACCATTGATGATTTTAGATGCAGGCAAATCAAAACCAACACTGGCCTGTTCTTCGAATTTTTGACTATCAATGGTTGTGGTTGGCATTTCTTTGAACTCCAATGGGCGAGCGTTATCAGTAGAAGTATTTGGCAAAACAACAGTAAGAGATAGTGAGGTGTTTGTTGACTCACCCAGAACGGATCGCAGCTCAGGTGGGTTACGCATTAAGTATAACTCTGTCATATAACGTAGTCGATTGAGACAGGTCTTTAGTAGCATTATCTCTGTTAGTATAAATAATTGACCCATTTTGATAGCAGGTAAAGCCACCTGCCCTTTAATACTTACTGGCGCTTTGGCTCTAATGCCCATAAACGCACCAAGCATACCTAATAAGAAGGCACGATCGCTTTTGCCCAAAGGCCCTTGGTTAGCACGAACACCTAACATGGTATTACTAGTAACGCCCAACAGCTCGGTGCCAATACTAAGCGCGATCAGAGCAGTGATATGATGCTGAGAAGTTGATATATTCGTTGGCAAGTTGGCTATTAACGTTTGCTGTTCTTTATCATTGATATGATTGGTCAGAATATGAGGGGTCAGGCTCGCTAATAGCGCCGTATCGGCAACCATATCACCTACCTCGTTTAACACGGCTCCTAGCCTTGATGCCTGTCCATGCTCACGCGCCATCATGCCATCGATGGCATTGAGTGCCATACGTACAAACAATGATGATGGTAATAAAAGCCACAGCCGCTGCTGTTCAGCCGCTGGTTTGGCAATGATATAGGCAGTACCGATACTTAATAAAACAGCGGATACTGTCACTTGGTTAGCGGTAATATTTTGCTCAACCAGCGCATTACTCATCGGGCGTAGTTGATTTTGAAACTGAGTTTTGAGCTGATATAGCGACATGAGTCTAGCCAAATATTTTCAGTACTTTAATGTAGCAACAAAAGTTTGTAAGGTAAAGAATTACCAAGCGCTCAAAAACGTTCAAACATTTTGAAAAAGATATTTATTATCATCATTATAAGCGTCCAGTTTTTTCTATTTTAATTAACAACGACCAATGATTTACAATGAATCTCAATGGCTCATATCAGTATTGCTGACCTTATATGGTACAATCTTCAGCTTCTTAAAAACGCCTTATTAAAAATGCTGCGAGCCCGTCATCATGGAAAGCCTAGTCACCCTTGTTCTGGTATTAATGCCAATGTTTATTGGCTTTGCCATTCCTTCTAACCCTACCATGACAAAAGTGGCCGACAAAGGTCTATCATATCTAGTATTTATCATCCTAGCGTTGATCGGTATTGAGCTGTCTCAGGTAGAAGGTCTGGGTAATCAGCTGGGTGAAATTGCCTTATATGTCACTGTATTATCAATACTGACGATTGGTTCAGGATTGTTTGCGCTTATGGTGTTTGACCATTTGCGTCCATGGCATGCCAAAAAACCAAGTGTAAAATCTAAAGAGCATCGGGTGAGCATTCGAGGTAGCTTGGCGCAAGTGGTTTGTGTGGTGATTGGGATGGTGATTGGCTATTTCTTGCCTGCTGATTATATGCCGCCTGAAAACTCTATGACCGTCATGCTGATGATTTTAATTTTACTGGTTGGTATAGGCTTAAAAGGCTCGGGCATCACCTTAAAAGAAGTATTACTGAATAAACGCGGCGTAGAAATGAGTATCATCTTTACGCTAGCAGTATTGGCAGGCGGGCTTATCTTTGCGCTACTATTTACGGATGTGTCATGGACGAAAGGCTTAGCGCTATCGTCGGGGTTTGGTTGGTACTCGCTATCAGCGATTGTCATGACAGATGCTTATGGTGCTGTCTGGGGTAGTGTCGCGTTATTCAACGACTTGGTACGTGAGTTCTTTGCGTTACTCTTTATTCCGGTATTTATGCGCAAATATCCTTCCGCTGCGGTTGGGCTTGGCGGCGCGACCAGCTTAGACTTTACCTTGCCTATCATTCAGCAGTCAGGTGGTCTAAAAGTCGTGCCACTAGCGATTAGCTTTGGTTTCCTAATTAATATTGTCTCGCCAGTACTGATGGTGTTCTTTTCGGCGCTTGGCTAAGCTATATTTTGTAGATCAGCTTATTCGTATTTGATATTACGATTATTTTATTACTAACCATCTGTTTAACTAGCTTATCAATGGTTTTAGGGTCTTCATTGCGTAAATGGCTTTTAAGATAGTTTGTTAAACTTGACTTTTTGGATGGTCGAGTACCTGCTGGTCTACTTTTTAGCTGTGCTATTGCACGTTGATATGTTGTAGCAGAGTCTTTGCTATTCTTATTATCATCTTGTGAAACTTTACTCGAATTTCCTTTGACATTATTGAAAGGTGAGTAATAGATAGCTTTGTTATCCTGTTTTATTATTTCCTTCTTTTTGAGGTAATTTATAACTAAATCAATTTGATCCTGACTATTTGCTTGGCGATAACTTGCAAGTTTTTGCTTTATCACATTATTCAATCCATCAATTTCTTTTGCCTTACTTCGTAAAACTTGATCAGTGACTAAATCTAATATTCCTTGACTGTCTACTTTATAACTTAGTTTTTCTCCATTTTCATCAAGTCTAATAAGTCCTGCTTTGATAAATTTTCCAAAAACCTGTTCAAAAATATAATCTTGCTCAGTACTATTAAATCTCTCTAGTACTGTCACTGGAACGTACTTCTTTATCGAGTACAATAGGTTGGATTTATAGCTCGGTAAAAAAACCTTACGATTGACAATGCTATCAAAAACCAATACATAACACTCATGTATAACCGATTTGGGAACGCTCTCTTCAAGGCTTTGCGCTAAAGATTTCTTATTGTCCATGGCAACGCTAGTAACGTCATCACACAAAACATTATGACTATCTTCGATGACAAGTTGGCTTTTTTTTATATCTGATGCACTTTCTATGTTTGACTCGTAAGCCACAGTTAGCTGATTAGCATTTTCTAACCGCATGATGTTCATACCATCATAAGCACTATTGAGATGCTCAACCAAGATATCATAACCACTATCTCTTGCTAAAATACAAACATCAGCACTAGGACCAATTTCAGAGATTTTGCCAAGATAAAAAGACAAGTAAAAATCTAGCGCATTCTTCCCTGCATGTTGCATCTTAATAATGTGCACATTTTCATTATCAAACCTGAGCAAGTTTTCAACCAATTCAAGAGGTAAACTCTTCTGCTGATTGATACCCAAAAACAGCCATACATGGCATTTATCCACCTCTACATTATCGAAGCTTTTAGGCTGAATGTTTTCATAATCAATTAAAATATGCTTCATCAAAATATTCTTATCATTTAATAAAAGTTACGATTACTTATACCCCACTCGCCTGCTTAGCAAACAAACGCATCAATGGCTTGATTTTGCTGACTCGGTACATGCCTTCATTACGTATCTGTTGCACAGGACGCAATTGGGCAAGCGACCCTGCAAATAACCAGTTAAGCGCAGAAAAGCTGTGCATCATTAGACTATTATGCGGACGGCGCGAACGCTCATAATGACGTAGCGTTTGATTGCTGCCCCAAAGCGTACCGCCACTACGGGTAAAGTCATGCGTTAACTGCTCACATAATACTTGCACGTCCAGCATACCGAGGTTCAATCCTTGACCTGCCAGCGGATGTACACCATGAGCTGCATCACCAATGAGTACCAAGTTATCAGCCACGTAGCTTTTCGCTTGCTGAGCCGCTAATGGAAAACTAGCGATAGACTCAATTTGATTAATCGCTCCCAGCTCGTAATTGCTGGCAGCTGCTAACTTATCAGCTATAAAACGATCTTCCTCCTCTATCAATGCCAATGCTTGATTGCGCGGCAATGTCCATACTATCGACTGCCAATGCTGCGGGTTTGCCTTATCAGCATCGGTTATATCTGCTAATGGCAATAGTGCCAGTGTGCCCGTCGGTAACATAGCTTGGCGTGCCGTTGCCTGATGCGGTTTCTCAGTCTGAATCGCACAGCAAATCGCGGTTTGATTATAATCAAGCATATCTACGCCAATCCCTGCTTGCTGACGGACAAATGAACCGCGCCCATCAGCGCCAACTAATAGACGCGCATCAATCGCTTCGCCATTGTCTAGAGTTACACGGTAGCCTTGCTGCGCCCCTAGCCAATCCATATTGACAACTTTATGACCAGCGATAAGGGTCAGATAGTCGCTGACATCCTCTTCATGCAAACGCTGCCATAAGGCGTGCTCAATGACAGCAGGCTCGACCATACTTCCTAATAATATAGATTCATGAGTTTTACTACTACTATCCTCGGCGCCAATATCTTCACTTTCGCCAAATAATAGCTCACCCATGCCGTTCAGTTGCCACACCTGCATCTGCGAGTAATCTGCTTTGCGTTTAGAGGCGGCAATATGTTGCCAAGCGCCAATATCATTGAGCAGATTAATACTGGCCATACTGAGTGCATAGACACGCGCATCACGTTTGCTAAGTACGTTTTGCCAAGCTGATTCATCACGTGCAGGACGGGCATCAATCAACGTCACTGGCATTTTGTCCTGCGCCAGCTTTAGAGCAAGTGTTGCCCCAACGATACCGCTACCGATAATCAGCGTATGGTTGTTTTTCATAAGGTGTCTCTCAATATTGTTCAATATTAGAATGCTTATTATCAATCTTAATTACAGTTAGTTGATTCAGTTTAAAAGAGAGACAAGGCAACCGAGTGCAGATGTATAGGCAATACTTCAAGCGAGGTTAACGCTGGCACTCTTTTAAAGAGGATTTAACTATAGCGCTATGATTTTAAACCCATCGCATAAGTAGCAACTAATGGCTTAATATTTGGCAATTTATCAAAGGCCAACAATGCTATATTTCTTGCCAGTTTAATCGCTGGGTTAGGATGCGTGAAGCCATGTACTACCGCATCACAAAAACGAATCACTCGCTTCTGGTCGGTTTGACGTGCTTTTTCATAACGCTTTAATAGCTGTGCATCACCGATATCTGCGCCTTTGAGCACTTGTGCATTTAGCATTTGTGCCAGCACATGTGCATCTCGCATACAGAGATTGAAACCTTGACCAGCGACAGGATGCAGAGTGTGAGCAGCATTACCCATAATGACGCAGCGCCCTTCTACTTGCTTATCCGCTAGTACGCGGGTCAATGGATAGGCGCCGCGGCGACCAGCAGCGATAAACTTGCCAGCGCGTTGACCAAAGGCTTGCTGTAGCGTCTGCAAGAAATGGGCGTCGTCTTCTAAGTATCTGGTTTCTTCACCGGTTGGGCATACCCACACCACGGAGCGTCTGTAGCCTTGTTGATACTCATCGTTGCCATCGCCTTCTGGATCAGTCAGTGGGAGCACAGCAAGCGGTCCAGCTGGACTAAAACGCTCAATCGCTGCATGCTCGTGTGGCGTATCTGTCTCTACTACGCCGACGATGGCCGTTTGCTGATAGTCATACGTGGTTGTACTGATATCTAGCAGTTGGCGTACCGTAGAGTCGCGCCCATCACAAGCAACTAATACGCTAGCTTGCAGCTGCTGCTCGTTTTCGGCTTCATCGTTGTAATTAAAGCTAAGTGTCACACTATCGGTCTGCTGCTGGACAGTTGTTACATTGGCATTATCTATCAAGGTAATTAACGGCTCCTGCTGTGCGGCTAATAAAAGCTTACGACCCAGCCAAGCGTTTTCGATAACTTGCCCAAATGACTCAACGCGCTCTTCTGCTTTATTCAGCTGCGCGCGCCCAAAACTGCCTTGCTCACTAATCTGTACTGTGTCGATACGGCAGGCATGGCTTTGTAATTCATCCCACAGTCCAATCTCTTGATATATCTGTACCGTACGCCGCGATAACGCTGTATTACGACTGTCCAAATAGTGACTGCGAGTACTGTCGTCCGTTGGACTGATGGTTGGGTAACTGTTTTTTTCTAATAAAGTGCTAGCAATGCCGTGATGGGCCAATAGCAATGCAAAGGACAAACCAACATGACCACCACCCGCGATAAGCACTTGCTGGTCCGTTATCGCTTCTTTGTTTCTAGAGATGCTGTCAAACTTTTTAGAAATGCTGCCAGCATTGGATAAATGTGAATCAGTATCTTGCATCGTTATTTTCCTATTATAATTTTTTGGACAAGCAGTTTATTTATGATAGATAGCCGCTCGTCACTGACTTTATTTTATAATTTTTATCATGTCGCTGCTGTTATTAGATTGGTTGCAGCAACCTATGGTATCACCCATAGATTACCACAAATTGTCTATTCTGCCGTGGTCTTAACCGTAGACAAATCGTTTCTCCACTATCATCGTAAACGAGATTTATATTTGTAAATCTCAAAAACCTTAATCTTATTAGAGCACTATCATACGATGGGTAGCGATGAATTATACGGAACTGACAGCAACATCGAATCGTTCTGTAGAAAATCGCTGTAGCAGTTGCAATCCGCATACAAAAACAGTGTTATCTATCTGATGTATGGCTTGAAATTTAAAAATTCTCTACCATAATGAAGGCAAGACTTTTCATTACTTTCATTTACGACCTTCCACAAAAACAACAATAATATCGCCGTCATTTTTATTATCTATAATCTTTTTATCATCTAAACACTGTAACACCACTAACTATTTTATCTCTGCAACCCGCCACGCAATTAAAACCAAATCATAGCGTCGGGTACACAATAAAAGGATAATCGCTTGACTGATTCCATGAGCCGCCGTATAAAGTTTGAATCATTGACCCCAGCACAGCTAAAAACCGTGCTTGGCGAATACAACAATCACATGAAATATATCCAAGAACGCCTCGATATTAAAATCATGCAACGCCAAGGTGATTTTTGCCTGAGTGGCGATGTGACCAATGTCGAACGCGGTGAACGTATTATCTACAAAATGGTAGATGAAGCACAGAACACCAAAGACATCAGTGCAGAAGAGCTGCACCTTATCATCCAATCTAGCCTCTCTCGTGATGAAGACATCGAAGAAGACGAACAAGATCACGATGACATGGAATATGATGAAGATTTGGATGAGGCTAGCGAGTTTACGCCCATCAGTTTACGTACACGTAAAGGCCGCATCGTTCCGCGCGGTGGCAATCAACAGCGTTACGTAAAAAACGTCCTGAGCTCTGATGTGTCATTTGGTATTGGGCCTGCTGGTACGGGTAAAACATATCTAGCAGTAGCATGTGCCGTCGATATGCTTGAGCGTAATGAGATTGAGCGTATTTTGCTAGTGCGTCCAGCGGTAGAAGCTGGCGAAAAACTGGGCTTCTTGCCAGGTGATTTGACCCAAAAAATTGATCCGTACTTACGCCCGCTATATGACGCACTCTATGAGATGATAGGCTTTGAGAAAGTCGGTAAAATGATTGAGCGGCAGATTATTGAAGTGGCTCCGCTGGCCTATATGCGTGGTCGTACTTTGAATAATTCGTTTGTCATTCTAGATGAAGCGCAAAATACCACGCCTGAACAGATGAAAATGTTTTTGACCCGCTTGGGCTTTGGCTCACGTGCCGTCATTACTGGTGACATTACTCAGGTGGATTTGCCACGTGGTCATAAGTCAGGCTTGGCACAAGCGATGGATATTCTAAAGGATATCGAAGAGATTCATATCACAAAGTTTGATTCAAAAGACGTCGTACGACATCAATTGGTACAGCAAATTGTTGAAGCCTATGACGTATTTGATGAAGAGCAAATGGCTTTAGAAGAAAAACGTAAGTTTGAACGTATTAAAGAACAAGAGCGTAGACAAGCCGTTGCTAATGCAGCAGCCAATCTGTAGTAATTAAGCTAATCACTGAATTACAGTCATTTGCTATAAGCATTTATCTTGCATAAGAAAACCGGATTACTAAAAGTAGTCCGGTTTTTTCTTACCGACAGTTTATTGAATTTAGCTCTTTCGCTACTAGTCGCTTACCAGTAACTTAGCTATAGTAGCCTCTATACATTCTATACATTGGCCTCTATTTATTAGTCAATAATTTAGCAATGAGAGACAATAATCAAACTACTTTTATATTAAAAGAGCTGGCAAATAAACAACGCAGACGATACAGCCTTAAAAACACATTTATTTATAATAAAAAGGACAGCAACATGAGCCAACCTGACGATACTAGTTTTGACGATAAGATTGCTAGCAACCATGCCAGCCTAGCAGCACTTGATATCAGTGCGACTGACAGTATTGATGATGAAATATTAGATACTTTTTATAATCGCGAGCATTTACTGTCAGCCATGATGGCGACTTTAGATTATATAGACGGTCGTATTAATAATGGTCTGACCCTACCCTATTTTGCAGATATTGATCCTGAGCTGTGGCAAGAGAAGTCTAAAACACTAGATATATATATCACTGATGACGTCGAAGGCCGTGCTCTAAATCTAGAAGCACGTGGTAAGGACTATGCAACCAATATTTTGTCTTATCCAAGCGAATTACCTGCTGCAGTCATTGAGCTGATGCCAACATTGCCTCTTGGAGAGCTGATTATCTGTCATGAAGTGATGGTACGTGAAGCGGCTGAACAGGACAAAATAGTGGCGCAGCACATTAGCCATTTGCTAATACATGGCGTGCTACACCTACTGGGTTTTGATCATGAGCTCGGACAAGCTGAACAAGATGAGATGGAGTACTTTGAAATTGAGATTTTGGCAGGCCTAAACCTACCAAATCCTTATGTCTAAACTAGCACTGCTTTATTAAACAGTCTTCTAACTATTAGACAGCTATTTATTAATCTTTAGTTAATGGCAACTTTTGCGCTTGACCCATTTGGTTAATCATATGATCTAAGCCTTTAACATGGACACTGCGCTGCGGGAATGGAATCTCGATTTTCTCATCATCTAGAGCTTGCTTGAATTGCTCTAGTAGCTCGCATTGCATCGACCACCAGTCGGCATTGGTTGTCCAGACATTTAGGGTAAGATCTACTGAGTTGTCGCCTAGATTGGTCACTCGCACGATAGGCTCAGGATCGGTGAAAGCTAATGGGTTATTTCTTGCCAGACTTAACATCACGTCTTTAGCCGTTTTGATATCAGCATCGTAGCCAATACCGACGGTAATATCGACGCGGCGATTGGGTAGCGCTGTATAGTTGACCACAGGTGAAGTCGTGATATCGCTATTAGGAATGATGATATCGTGATTATTAATGGTCGTCAGATGGGTATTAACCAAGGTAATTTCTGTCACCGTACCTGTGTAGCTACTAATCTGTACATAATCGCCGCGCACAAACGGGCGAAACGTCACAATCATAATACCAGCGGCAAAATTCGATAGCTGGTCTTTTAGTGACAAACCAACGGCAACAGCGGCACCACCTAAGATCGCGACGACAGACGTAGTCTGTACACCGACTTTGCTAAGTGCAGCTAAAATCACCACGACCAGTAGCACGCCATACAATAGACGACTTAAAAAACTAGCAACTGTCTCGTCCAGATGACTACGCGTCATCAAGCGATCGGAAAAAGCGACTGCCTTTTTGGCAAGCCAACGTCCCACGATAAATATAAGTATTGCTAAAGCGACTTTGATGACCAGCTCTAGGGCGTTGCTCGTTAAGGTAGCGACATCGACGGTAAAACCTAAAAATTCCATACTGACTCTTTATTCTATAGCTGTGTGTTATGAACTTGGGTATCTGTGATTATAAAAAATGGTGCGTTGAGCGTTATTCTTAGCAGTCGTGTTTTCAGTGATATTTTTTCCAGCAACTTTAATTTCAGTAGCTTTCTTCTTAGTGCACTAACCTTAGTACGTTACTTCGACTGTATCACTATAGCGGTAAGTACGTATCAAGCGCAGCTCGACGATATCGCTCATGTCTTCAGTGAATTTACCAAAAGGTGCAGCTTGTCGTACCGACTGCTTGGCCGCTTCATCCAATATCGTAGAGTTTGAGCTTTCAAGCAAACGAATGGCTTTGATATTGCCGTCGTTACTGATGATAACCATAAGCCGTACTTCACCCGTAATGCCTTGGGCACGCGCTTGTACAGGATAATGCAAGTTGCCCACACGCTCGACATGCTCGCGGAACGTATTGATATAATCTGCTGCCGCACCCCGTGTGGTCGAGTTACTATCCATGGTCACGACTTTGGATTTGGTCGCGTAGACCTGCTGACGCTGAGATAGCTGAGCTTCTAAGGTAGCAATCTGCTTACGTAGCCGCTCTTCTTGTGCCATCGCATCATCTTGCGCTTGCTCGCTATCATTATCCGACTCTACAGTGGCCTGACGCCAACTTAACGTCGTGCGTAGGTAGCTTTCTTGATAGCGCTGCTGACGCACTTTACGCTGTAAGTTAACGATGTCTTGAGTCTCACTCATTTGCTCAGCAGACATTGCACTTAGCTGATTGTTCTCTTGTCTTAGCTGCTCTTCTATTGTACCGCCGCCCTCTTGCGAAGCATTGGCAATAAAGTGCGCATCTTCATTGGGCTGCATATTGTCGGTCAGCGCCTTTGCCACATCTTGCATCATAGCAGCTGGGTCTTTTCCCATAGAAAAGCTAATTCCGAAAATAATCAGCACATGAATAGCCACTGCAATAACAATAGCAACAGGCAAACTTATATCGCGCTTGGGCGCTTGCGCGGAAAAATGATAGCTCTGTGAATCTTTTATATAGGCCACAATGAATCTCAGCTTGTGAGCACATCAGTACAAAGCACTATTTAATAAGTGTTGTAACGATAGGCATGATTTATACTGGCGCTATCATAACATGACATAGAATTATGTCGCCAGTATAAGCACTGAGACGGCATTTTGACATCTGCCATGCAGTATTGGTAACCTTATCCGCTAATTGAAAAACGTGCATTTGATAATTTATAAGGCAGACAAAACACTGTCTATACCAAATGAATTGCTATAAAACGCATGTGTTCATTTTGAAGCCACTGTATTTGTTATATACTGCTTTATCACAATAGAATTAATAGCACGATACTTTGCAACAATTAGAACTGTGCATCGTCTTAATTAGGCACAGTAGATGATCAAGCAGCACAATAAGTGCAGATTTACTATGCACTAGTATCAGAGGTCAGCTTTTCGCTTTTGCTACCTATCAGTATAAAAATTACTAATGGTCGTAGATATTCAGAAATTATAGATGATTAGCTTTCGTTTAAATTAATGATAGCCTGCAAAGTTTGTTTAGCCATTTTTACGTCACCGATTGAATGACGCGCCCTATAAGGATAATAAGTTTGAGTGACTTTGATAACGTGAATAATTCAGACAATTTTGATGAGTTCTTCGAGAGTATTGGCTATCGTTTTGACGAGTCATTCGGCAGTGGTTGGGAGCGTATCGCCCAATCAGTTAAAGATATCTATAATAAGACGACGGACAAGTTCGAAGATGAGTTGTCATTGCCAGTGGCACAGACTTACGTTAACGATGCATTACAAAAATTCGTCACCGACAATGTAAAAGCCATTTTAGAGCTACGCGTCGAGATGCATGATGACTGGTTTCGTTTGTACTGCACTGTCAATGCAGGCGGCATCTATGCCGAGGTGGCAAGTAACTTTAGCCTAGTTCACGTTCAGCTCGATCGCAATGTGCAGCGCTTTGTGTTTGGTCAGCAAACTTATACCGATATATTAAATCTGCGCTGCGAATCTTTCGTGAAACGCCAAGGCGTCAAACTGGCGATTTGGTTTTATCATAGCGTTCTCAAAAAGGACCCTTTAGGCTTTATTCTGTCGTACGTCAATATTGCTCGCGCAAAAGACGAAGTGATTTATCTCGATATCCATCGTTGGTTAAAAAACAACAAAAAAATCATGAGTACCTTGCATAAGGTACAGATAAATTATGGCGAGCTAGAAGAAGAGCAAATGATTTTGAAGGCTCAGATTAATTATCGCGATTTACTGGCTGCCAGCAGTAACGAAGATATCATCGGTGATGATGACGATCCTGAATTGATGCAAGGTCCTATCAACCCTGTAGATGATGCGACTGAGCCAAGCCAAGAATAGCTCGCTAATGTTTTATCCCATAAGACAATGGTTCATCCCATAAAAAAACGCTGCATCTTAAAGGTTATTAGCCTTATAGATACAGCGTTTTTTTATTAAAGTCGATAACTACCAGTAGTTCTCTACGGCAATATTACCCTCACCGCGGCGATTCATTACCAGTCCCAATGTCTTTAATGCCTCTTTGGTATCTTCTACCATATCTGGGTTGCCGCATAGCATGACATGCGTAGTATCAATATCTAATGCGATACCCGCGCGCGCTTGCAACGTCCCCTCTAGCAGTAGCTTTGGCAAACGCTCTGACAATGCACCTTCGACAGGCTCACGAGTGACGATTGGGATAAAGATAAGCTTTGCTGGATTATCAACCAGCGTGCCGAAGTCTTCTTGTAGGCTCTCTATTTTTTCAACGTACGCAAGTTCATCGAGCGAGCGGGCACTATAAGCCAATACAATGTGCTCGTAATCTTCCCATGTTTTTAAATCTTGTAGCATCGATAAGAACGGTGCTAAACCAGTCCCTGTTGCTAGCAGCCATAAGTCTTTTGGCAATGGCTTTTGGTAACGTGCTAATGTCAAAAACCCAAATGGCATGGTATTAAGCAGCAGCTCATCACCCACTTGTAAGTGCTGCAATTGCGAGGTAAATGCACCGTCAGGAATTACGATAGAGAAAAACTCTATCACTTCATCAAATGGCGAAGAGACTATCGAATACGCGCGAAAGACATCTTCATTCAATGCACTATCAGCAGTTTGATCAACTGCCTCAGTCTGTTGATAATATTTTAATTGACTAGGATTGACGCCTAAACGTACAAACTGCCCCGCTGTAAACTTAAAGCTATCGGGACGGCTGACGGTAAAGCTAAACAAATTTGGCGTCCATGTGGTTTTGCTGAGCACCGTTACTGTTTGAATATTATCACTCATAATTATTCGTCACTTATACTTTATTAAACTATATTTTTATAAGATACCTTTGATAGGTAAAAGAAGATAAATACCAAAAAGGTAAGCATAAAAAAAGATGCGCCAAGCTTATCATAAAGCTGGCGCATCTTGGTTTTTTAACCGTAACAACAGATAGATCGCAGCGACTTATCTGCCGTATTAACTCAGCGACACTACCAAATGCGAGCCAAACTTGCCCACTCAATCATACTATTTGGCAAGATACCAAAGAATAGAATAATCGCCGTCACAGCAATGACCATAATACCACCGGTACGAATACCCCACTGCCCAGACACGTCAAACTCGATGAACTGCTTAGGACGTTTGAACAGTGTGAGTAATACACGTAAGTAGTAGAATAGACCAATCGCACTACCCAAGATAATCATCGCAGCCAAGAACCAGTTGGTGCCTTGTACCGCAGCTAAGATAGCAAATAGCTTGGTGATAAAGCCTGCCGTCAACGGAATACCAGCCAATGACAACATCATGATTGTCATGACAGCGGTCAATACTGGACGACGCCAGAATAGCCCTTGATAATGAGTCAATTCATCCGCTTCGCCAGACAAACGATATGGACTCGACATCAATGTCACTACCCCAAAGGCACCGATAGAGGTAAAGGCATAGACTGCCATATACATACTAGAGATACTATCAGCGGCTGAACCAATGCTAACAATCACGATCATCACGTAACCCATATGGGCAATAGATGAGTAACCGAGTAGACGCTTGAGGCTAGTTTGACGTACTGCCAACAAGTTACCTACCAAGATAGATAAAGTTGCCATGACCATCAATAGCATCTGCACTGATGGCAATGCCAGCAAAGCGGTATCGATTAAGAAACGTACGGCCAGTGCCATCATCGCCACTTTTGATACTGATGCTAAAAAGGTAGCGATAGGCGCTGGAGCACCTTCGTAAACATCTGGCGTCCACATATGGAAAGGAGCAGCCGATAGTTTAAAGGCGATACCAAACATCATCATTGCCGCGCCCAATATCAGTAGTGGCGACTCAAAGATATTGCCTAGCTCCATGCTGATTGGCTTAAATGCTAGTGAGCCTACTTCTGCATAGATAAAGGCCATACCCATCAGCAATGTCGCTGATGCAGTCGCAGATAATACTAAATACTTCAATCCCGACTCAAGCGACTGGTTGCGCATATAAGTATAGGCAAGCAAACCATATAACGGTACTGATAGCATCTCTAGGCTCATAAAGAATGACGCCATATGCTGCGCGCTTACCATGAGTAATGCACCAATGGTCGATAGCAGCATGAGCAAATACAGCTCTTCTTTATTGTCTTTTAGGTTAGCTAAATACGCATAAGACAGCGTACAGCAAGCCAAGGCACAGATAAAAATCACCACCATATTAAACTGAGCAAAGTTATCTATAACAAATAACTGCTCAGCGTTTGGTGCGATAGATCCGCTGTCAATCACACCGATCATTTGCCCGATAAGGGTAAATAGACCGATGTTTAAGCCTGCCACCGTAATCGTACCAGTGACCATGTGCGAGCGTTTAAAGGTAATCGCGATCATAACCGTCAGTACCGTAATCACTACGGCGATAATCGGCGCGTAAGGCAACAATCCTATCAAATCATTCATCGTAATATCATTCATGACTTAACGTGCCTCCATTACATCAAGTAGCTGCGACGCATCTACCTGTGTCACTTGACTGTATATATATGCGTTATTGATCCACTGCATTGCGTGACTTGAGGTATCAAGGAACGGCTGTGGGTACAGTCCGAGCCATACCAAACCAGCGGCTAACATCAGTAGTAATGACAGCTCGCGCTTGCCCAAATCTTTTAGTTTACGTGTCGGTAAGCCATGTGACTTAGTCTCTCGCTCTGCCAATGCGGCGATATTGTTTTCACCAAATAGTGCGCGATGAATCAAAATCAACGAGTAAAGACCTGCTAATACCAAACTGAATGTTGCAAAAATAACGAATACTGGATACTGAGCAAATGAGCCAAATAAAATCATGAACTCGCCAATGAAGTTACCCGTACCAGGAATACCTAGCAGCGCAGCACAGAAGAACATCAATATCGGTGCGTAGTAGCGGAACTGTCCCCACATACCACCCATCAAAGTCAAATCGCGTGTATGCAGACGCTCATATAGCTGTCCTGCCATGATGAATAGTGCGGCTGAACTCAAGCCATGAGCAAGCATCTGAATCATCAGACCTTGTAAGCTGAGTAATGTACCAGCATAGATTGCCAGTACCACAAAACCCATGTGCGAGATACTGGTATACGCCAGCAAACGCTTCATGTCAGTCTGCATAAATGCAAGCCATGCACCGTAAAAGATACCAATTGTACCTAGGGTAATCGCTATCGGCGCAAACTCTTGTGACGCTGCTGGAAATAGCGGCAACACAAAACGAATCAAGCCATATGCAGCAGTCTTAATTAGTACACCTGCCAAATCCACTGAACCTGCCGTTGGTGCTTGCGCATGCGCATCTGGCAACCAACCGTGGAAAGGAATGATTGGCAACTTCACCGCAAAGCCAATGAAGAAGCACAGCATGATTGGATATTCCCAGCCGCCAAGTGACGTACCGAGCAAGTCATTATAGTTAAAGCTCACTACCCCCTTTTGGGCGTAGCTGATAATGACCAATACCAAAATACCGATGAGCATGATAAGCCCAGACGCTTGGGTATAGATAAAGAACTTGGTGGCCGCGTACTCTTTGGTTTTGCCAACCACATCATGACCCCAAATCGCGATCAAGAAATAGATAGGAACCAGCATCATCTCCCAAAAGAAGAAGAATAAGAACAAGTCAATCGCTAAGAAAACCCCGATAACGCCGCCCAAACTCCATAGCAAATTCAAATGGAAGAAACCAACGCGGCGCTGAATCTCATTCCACGAACAAGCAACGGCTGCTACACCAAGTAAGCCTGTTAGAGCTACCATCATCAGTGACAAACCATCTAGCGCTAAGTGAAAGCTAATACCAAAACTTGGTATCCACGGCACACTAAATTCTGCTACCCAAGGCACTGCAGCATCTGGTGCAATGACCTGCTTACTCATACCGCTAAAATCGCCCTGCTGCCAAAGTACCAATGACAAAGCAAAGGTCAACATCATACCGATCAAGGCAATCCAGCGCGGCAGACGTTTATTAAATCGCTCTACTACCCAGCATAGCAATCCTGCAATAAAAGGAATTGCAATTAATGCTGGTAGCATCCACGTTTGTTGTAACTCAATCATCTTTTATACCACCGTCATCATTACCAGCACCAGCAATACAGCCATACCCAAGCCAAAGCTTGTGGCATAACCTCGAAGAGACCCTGTTTGCGTCGCAGACAATACTTTATTACCTGCTGAGGCCAGCTTAGGTA
>Ga0209295_1000072_pt1 | contig 163007 bp, 183 predicted proteins | sample Porto_5metaG_FD_187428 | JGI IMG/M metagenome (GOLD analysis project Ga0209295, IMG submission 187428) | Marine algal microbial communities from Porto, Portugal - Porto_5 metaG (SPAdes) (version 2) | ecosystem: Host-associated > Algae > Red algae > Unclassified | place: Portugal: Porto...
ATCACTTCTTCGAAGCTGGCGTTGTCCGCCAGATCGTCGATGTTGTAGCCGACGTATGTAAGGGTATCATCGATGATCGAGCTGATCGCCGATTGTGTTGCGACTACACCTTCTAAACCTTTTGATGTTGCTGCCATATAAAAATCTCTCCTTTTTAATCGTTGTAGTTGCCGGTCGAGGGCTTTGAAGGGCTTTAACCACTACATTTTAAAGCGCTTTCATCTGGTTCTAAAAATAAAACCCGCTCTTTCTCGACATGATTTAACTGATTATTATGCAAGTTTACAGTATACAAGCAAATGGCAGGAGTTGGCAGGCTAAAACACAGAAATAAGGTTTGAGGCAGTTAATTGATGTGCTGAACTACTGTATGCTGCTAATTGATCCGTTTCAAATGGCGTATTTAAGCAGATAGGGAATTCACAAGGATGAAAGCGGAAACGCTAACAAGATTTAGCAGAGTAAATGTTTACACCTTGCGGAAAAAGGGAAAAATCTCTTACTTGTATGTACTTGTAATATGGAAAAGATTTTTCATATAATAAGGCTAACCATATGAGAATGGAATGACTTGAAAAATGAAGGAAGATGGACATACAGAGAAGGAGTTAAACCATTGAAAACTACGGAACAAGGGATCCGCTATATTGAATTGATGGATGGGGAGCAGGAAATTGATATTCCCGCTATGGTGAAAACAGCAAAAACAGCTTATAAACCGTTTAATTTCAAGGATAAAATTGAGCTTCTTTTCTTTTATAGTGAACGCAAGGATTTCAGCCATGCGATCTTCACTGAATATGGAATCATCGATGATGAATTTGACGGCAAGAAAGCCGTCCATCATCCGTTTGGCGTCAAAAGCATCATCGGAATTGAAATATCAGGAGATGATACGATTCCCTTGATTGCTTTTGTCATTGGCCAGGCGATTGAACATTTCAAGCAGAACATGGACATCCGCCGTCACGCCGAATGGCAGGAGCTGGACAAAAGTGATAGCTATCAATGTTGGCAAACATACTTCTGCCAGGTCCACAGCACAATGGTTCGGCGCGGGCTGGAAGGTTCGACAGATTTATTTTTGAAAACCTTGCCGTTTGTCTTGGCGAAAAAGGAAGACAGTTTTTCTGCGCAATATCTTAATGGGACATTCCGCCATGTGATCCACACTTTGAGCGAGCTATATGTCATGAGGCAAGCAGGCGAAACGGAACAGGCAGAGGACTATACGAAAACGATCAGGGAACTTACCGGTCCGGCATTCATGGAAATCTATGAGAAACTGTACACCGAACTGGCTGAATATTTGGAAACACTCGGCGTCAAATACAACGAAGTGCATGATATTTTGATTTTCACCGTCATCGAGCAGCGAAAAAATCAATTCGCCGCATTATACGAATAACTTATCTTTCCATACTATCCGGGCGTACAGGAGCATCAAAAAAGCCCGATTGCTAAAGAAGCCTTCGCTATAGCAGAGGCTTCTTTTTTATGGACAGATATTCAGAAAAATCAAAATGGGGGTAGCATTTCATAAGACAAGTACGGTACACTTTCTATTAACGGAATGATTAAGGTTTATTTCCTTAAATATGAAAAGCAGGTGACAGCTATGAAACAACAAGCACAAGAGGTATTTGAAGAAGTTCGCGCATTTCGCCGGGATCTCCACGAACAGCCTGAACTGAGCGGCGAAGAAATGGAAACTTCGAAAAAAATACAAGAAAAGCTCGATGAATATGGCATCCATTACTTTACTGGATATGCAAAAACGGGTGTACTGGCCGTTATTGAAGGCGGCAAGCCAGGGAAAACGGTCGGTTTGCGTGCCGACATCGACGCCTTGCCGATTACAGAGAAAGCAGATGTTCCGTTCAAATCCAAAGTTGACGGAAAAATGCATGCTTGCGGCCACGATGCCCATACAGCGATGCTTTTGGGAGTCGGGAAATTGCTCCAGCAACAAAAAGACGAGATAGCAGGAACGATACTGCTTATTTTTCAGCCAGCCGAAGAAAATGCGCCGACTGGCGGGGCAGACCAGATGATGGCAGACGGCGTGTTCGATCGATACCAGCCGGATGTCATATTGGCGCAGCACGTATGGCCTGGGCTTCCGGCTGGGCAAGTCGGCGTCATCGACGGGGCGATTATGGGGAACTCTGACCGTTTTCACGTAACGATCAACGGAGCGGGCGGCCATGCATCCATGCCGCATCAGACAATTGATGCAATCGTTATCGCGAACCAAGTGATGTCGGCAATCCAGACCATCATTAGCCGAAATGCCAACCCGATGGACTCTGGGGTCATCACGATCGGAAAGATCTCGGGAGGCTACCGTTACAATGTCGTGGCGGATAGCGTGGTATTGGAAGGCACAATTCGTTCGTTATCAGACGAAACGAAGAAATTATTGAAAAAACGCTTCCACGAAGTCGTCAAAGGCACCGCTGAAATGATGGGCGGCTCGTGTGAAATCGATTATTCGGATGGATATCCAGCAACTGTCAACACGAAACGCTGGGCTGAAGTAGTTCGTGACTCTGCTACAAAGCAATTGGGCAGGGAAGCTGTTCCTGAAGTGATCGGCAGCATGGCAGGTGAAGATTTCGGGCGCTTCTTGAAAAAATACGAAGGTGTTTATTACTGGCTCGGAACATCGGTTGGCGAACACCAAAAACCGCTTCATGACCCGGGCTTTATGATCGACGAACAGGCATTGCCGATCGGGACGGGCTTAATGGCACAGGCAGCGCTTGATGTACTCGCGGAATTGAACAAATAGGGGGAATGGACATGGCAGATACTATTGATCGGTTTATGGAAGAAATAGAGCCACATCTTATTGAACAAAGGCGCAACCGGCATAAGTATCCCGAAATCGGCTTTGCGGAATATGTCACGACGTATGAGTTAAGCGAACAACTGGCCGGTAAAGGTTTCGAATTGTTTTATGGTACCGATTTTTTGGCCAGCGATGAACGCATGGGTGTGCCGGATGAGCAATTTCTTAAGCAGCAGGAACAACGTGCGCTCGATCAAGGTGTACCCCAAGAATTCCTGGAGCGGATGAAAGGCGGGCATACCGGATTTGCTGCTGTGCTCGATACCGGCAAAAAAGGGCCGAATTTCGCTTACCGCTTCGATATTGATGCCTTGCCGATTGAAGAAGACGATGCTTCAGGCCATGTGCCAGCTAAGCGAGATTTCCGCTCGGATATTCCCGGCATGATGCACGCCTGTGGGCACGATGGGCATGCCGCTGTCGGGCTCGGGCTGGCTGAGTACCTAGCGAAAGAAAAAGACAATCTTCGGGGTAAATATACGATTTTATTCCAGCCAGCCGAAGAAGGCGGGCGCGGGGCGAAGGCCGTTGTCGAGAAAGGCTGGCTCGAGGATGCCGATTATTTCTTGAGCGGCCATGTCGGTATACATGATCTGCCGTCCGGGACAGTCGCCGCGGCCACGTCCAAGTTCTTGGCAAGTTCCAAAATCAACGCGAAATTCACCGGCAAATCAGCGCATTCCGGTTTGGAGCCGAATGCTGGGCGCAATGCTTTGCTCGCTGCCGCATCCGCCACCATGCATTTGCATGGCATTTCGCGCCATAAAGACGGGGCGACGCGCGTCAATGTCGGGACTTTACACGCCGGCTCGGGACGCAATATCATCGCAGATCGTGCGTTGATGGAAATCGAGACGCGGGGCGAAACCAATGAATTGGATGAATACATGCAGGAAAATGCAACGCGCATCCTACAGGCGAGTGCAGCGATGTTTGATGTCGAAGTGGACATCGAACATATGGGAAAAGCGATTTCGGCAGAGGCCGATTTTGAGTTCGCTGAAATTGTGGAACGGGCTTGCGCCGCATCGAAACGCTTGAACATTGTGCCGTATTTGCCAATCGGCGCTTCAGAAGATGTTACCTATATGATGGAGCGCGTCCGCGAACGCGGAGGCAAAGCGACATTTATGATTTTTGCCAGCCCCTTGCCAGCCGGCCATCACCACCCGTGCTTTGATTATGAGGAACAGGCATTGTCGGCAGGATTGGAAACGTTGATCCGGACGACCGATTATTTGCTGAAGGAGGATGAGACCCGTGAAAAACTGGCTGATTGAGCAATTGCAACGGATGAACTTAAGCAATGTATTGGTCCAGCCGCAAGGGTTTACGCGGGAAGGTTATACAGCGGAAGAAACGGAAGCGATCGAAGTCTTTAAAGCGATTGCTGAAGAATTGGGGCTCGACGTTTCGGAGGACGCTGCAGGAAATGTCATCGCCCGCTGGAACGTCACGGGCGAAAATGCGGCAGTAGCGACGGGATCCCATCTCGACACTGTGCCAAACGGCGGGGCATTCGACGGCGGCGCTGGTGTTGTCTGCGGGCTTGGGGCTATCAAGATGTTGAAGGAAGCCGATTTTAAACCACAGCGCCCCATCGAAATCATTTGCTTCCGTTCGGAAGAATCCTCGCGTTTCGGTGTCTCGACAATCGGCAGCAAAGCGATGAGCGGATTATTGGATCCATCCATCGGCACGCTTGAAGACCAGCATGGCGTCACACTCGCCCAAGCTGTCGAAAGCCAAGGATTCCTGTGGCAGGATCTGGTCAATGCGAAACGCCCGAAACACGAGTTGGAATGCTTTGTCGAGCTGCATATCGAGCAAGGGATGCACATCGTCAATCATGAAAAAGATTACGGGGTCGTCAAAGGCGTCGCTTGCCCGGTGCGTTTAGCGGTAACGTTCAATGGAAAAGCGGGACATACGGGAACGACGCCAATGGACCAAAGGCAAGATGCACTGGCAGCCGCCGCGCCGTTCATTTCATTTGTCCAGGAGACGGCGCTTCAACTGAATGACGCCTACGAAAAATCATTGGTCGCGACTGTGTCGACCTTGACGGCCTCGCCGAATTCGATGAACGTCATTCCCCAAACGGTCACGGCAGGAGTCGATATCCGCAGTGTGGACGATGTATTGAAACAGAAGATGGCAGATGCTATACGGAGCGAAGCGCAGCGTATCGAAGAAGCGACTGGCGTACGAATCGATATTGAAGTGCTGGTCGACAATCCATCTGTTTTGCTCGATGGCGGAATCGAAAAGCAATTGGTCGATGCCGGCGACCATGAAGCCTATTTGGCGCATCGGATGGACAGCGGCGCAGGACATGATGTCATGAATATGGCCCAAACGTGGCCAAGCGGTTTGCTGTTTATCCCTTGCAAGGATGGATTAAGCCACCACCCCGACGAATTTGCTAGTGCTGAAGATTTGAAGATGGGCGTCGAATTATTGTCCCGCTTCTTGATGGAGGCCACTGCAAATGACGGAGACCGTTAAAGTCGGGCTGATCGGGCCGAATGATTCGGTCAATGAAACGATGAAAGCGTCAGGCAGCTTAGACGGCATTGAGCTTATTCCCTTCATTTACCAACATACGGAGGAAACGAAAAATATCCTCAACCAACATTCAGCGCGCATTGGCCATTGGCTCTTTTCAGGACCGGCGCCTTATCATTTTGCGCTGAAAGAAAAACTAATCGATGCGGATCATGCGGATTATATCCTGCTGCATGGATCGAGCCTGCTCGGGACGATGCTCGATGCCTTTATGCAAGAAGGCGCCGTGTTATCGAGCATCAGTGTCGATTCGGTTCCGCGCCGCGAAGTGCTGAAAATGCTCAAGGATTTTGATCTGGAAAAATTGGAGATCCACACCGCGCCGGAACTCGGCTATATCCCGGCTGAAGAATTGATCGACTACCACGAGAAACTGTACCGATCAGGGCGCATTCAAGCAGCGCTCACTTGCGTCCATGCCGCTTATAACGGCTTGAAAGAGCGCGGCGTGCCGGTCTACCGGATCAGCGTATCAGAACTCGCCGCCCATCGTGCGATTTCCGTCATCAAGGAAAGAAGCCTGTCGGACTTGTACCGAATGAAGCAATTGGCGATGATTGGCATCGAAATTATCTACCCGAGCCAAGCGCAGCAGCGCAAGACGCCGTTCAAGATCGAACGGCAGGAACTGGCGATGAACCGGGTGCTGATCGATTTTGCCGAAGAAGTCAAAGGCTCGAAAGTCGGCATGGGCAACGGCATTTACTTCATCTATACGACTCGCGGAGAATTGGAACTTTACAGCAAGTCCCACCATCCGGAAGAACTAAAGGAAGAGATTTTTGCCAACAGCAAGTTTCAGGTCCGCATCGGCATCGGCTATGGCCGGACCGTCACGGAATCCGAGCAGAATGTCCGGCTGGCGCTTGACTACGCCCGAGAAAAAGAGAACGGCGTGGTCATCAATATCGACGAAGGCGGAAAAGTGACGGAAATCAACTCATCAGGCGACCGCCTTCGCTACAGCCGCCGCAGTTCCGAGTCGAAATGGCAGGAGGCGCTGAAAGGCGCAGCGATCAGCCAGACCGTCATTTCCCGCATTGAATCATTGTCCCATCATTATGCGAAAGTTGAACTCACCGCCTTGGAATTATCGCAATGGATGAACAGCACAGAACGCAATGCGCGCAGGATCTTAACAGAGCTTGAGAGCATCGGCCTCGCCGAAGTGGCGGGGGAAGAGGCTGGGCGCCGCGGCCGGCCGCGGAAATTGTACCGTTTGTTATTCGGTGCATAAAATGAAAAGGGAGGAATGGGAATGGCAACACCGACTGAACAACAAGACAAAAAAGGATTTTTGAATTTCATTGAAAAGTGGGGCAACCGCTTGCCCGATCCATTCTTCATTTTTGTATACTTAGCAGTTTTTGTCGTATTGCTGTCATGGCTGGTCAGTTCACTCGGCACGACCGTCGTCCATCCGGGAACGGGCGAGGAGCTGGCGATTCAAAGCATCGTTTCAGGGGAAGGGATCCGATATATCCTCGCAGAGACGATCAATAACTTCACCGGCTTTGCACCGCTCGGGCTCGTGCTCGTCATGATGCTTGGCATCGGATTGGCTGAACGTGTCGGGCTGATGGAAACCGCCATCAAAAAATCCATCCTGAATGCACCGAAATCACTGATCACTTACGCTGTTATTTTCACAGGAATCATGGGGAACTTGGCGTCAGACGCCGCCTTCATCCTGGTTCCACCACTTGCGGCAATGGTCTTCGCTTCTGTCGGAAGGCATCCACTCGCAGGACTGGCGGCAGGATTTGCCGGAACCGGCGCTGGATTCACCGCGAACATTCTGATTACCGGTACAGATGCACTGCTATCTGGAATTTCCACAGAAGCTGCTAGAGCCATCGATGATACTATGGTCGTAACACCTGTCGACAACTGGTACTTCATGAGTGCTTCCGTTATCGTGATGGCGATCGTCGGGGCGATCATTACCGAAAAATTGGTCGAACCGCGCCTTGGTACATACACAGGCAAAGCCGATAATTCATTTGAGCCGGTGACGAAACAGGAAAACAAAGGCTTGCTGAATGCCGTGATCGCGGGGGCCGTCTACATCGGCTTAATCGCCTTATTGTTGTTCTTCCCAGGTTCACCTGTCCGCAATGAAGACGGCGGCATCATCCCGTCGCCTTTCTTATCCGGTATTGTGCCAATTATCCTGTTCTTCTTCATTACAGTGGCTGTCGCATATGGCATCACCGTCAAGAAAATCACCGAATCCAAAGATATCCCGGCTTATATGGGAGATGCCATCAAGGACATGTCCGGTTACATCGTCTTGATCTTCGCCGCAGCCCAGTTTATCAATTATTTCAACTGGAGCAATTTGGGCATCTGGCTCGCCGTCAACAGCGCTGAATTCTTGACGAGCATCAATATGACCGGCTTGCCGGTCATGGTCGGCTTCAGTGTTCTCGCCGCATTGTTGAATCTATTGATTTTCAGTGGATCTGCACAATGGGCATTGATGGCACCGATTTTCATCCCGATGTTCATGCTGCTCGATTATCACCCGGCATTTGTCCAATTGGCGTTCCGCATCGCGGATTCATCGACGAATATCATCACGCCGCTCAATCCGTATATTTTGATCGTCCTCGCTTTCATGCGGGAATACGATAAAAAAGCGGGCCTCGGCACCTTGATTTCCTTGATGCTGCCGTATAGCCTTATCTTCTTTGGCGTATGGCTTGTCATGATGATCATCTTCGCCTTGACTGGGATTCCGATCGGGCCAGGGATTAGCTTGCGCATGTAAAAGAAAAAATCCGCCTCTCGCAGGCGGATTTTTGGCAGTTAGGAAGCAATACAAGCAGCATCGACAGCTACTTGGAGGAAAAAATCGCTCCTAATGAAAGTTTTTTTCCGTTTGTTAATAGTTTGTTCATAGTTGCCCTGTATACTTGTCTAGGAAGTCATCCGAGTGGAGGGTGTGTCGAATGAACCGTCAATCCAATCAAATGAAGCAGTTAAAGAGAATGTTCGATGAATCGTATGAAGTGTGCAGAAAAACCAACGGCGCCATCGTTTCCGAACTGCGAAAACAAGGCGTTAACGCTTCACTATGCAAAAAGCCGGCAATTCTTGGGCCATTTGCCTAAACTTTAGTACAGCTCGAATTGCCGCGAATGAACTTGAAATGACCAACAAAAAAGCTGTCCCTGCTGCCGATTCGGCAGAGGGGCAGCTTTTTCAGTTAATAGCTAAGCCCTTTTTCGTAAAGCCACATTTTCAAGCTCCCGAATGAAGGGAAGGAGATGGATTCGCCAGTTTCAGGATGCTCGGCGCGGACGATGATGTCCAATTCGTTCGGTGTAAAAGACCAGCCTTCTTCCATAAGGGAACGTACTACTTTCACCATCATGCTCGAACCTTTTATTGTACCCATTTCCATCGCTATCATCTCCTTCAGTGATATCTCCCATTATAACAGGGAAATCAATATGAGTAGTACACATATGCTTTTTGTAGTATTCCTGTAATCAGGTTTTTTTAAACCCGCCTTCTGAACAAAACTTAAAAGCAAGGCGAAGATAATGATTTTTGCAGTAAAAGACCAGCACAAGCACTATGCGGCTAAGCTTGCAAAAGGAGATATTGTGCTGTTTCCTGCGGACGTGTAGAAGCTGTATATGTATATGCTGACCAATTGGGAATTGGTAAAAAATTGGTTGACTTTTGCGGAGAACCACCTATAATTCACAGTAACAACCCCATTTATGCGAAAGAGTCTCTGGCTTCATTTTAACTAATCGGCAATCGAGGAGGAAAATTGATGAAGTTCATGCCCAGAAAACGGGAGGATTTCTTCCCGAAACTGTTTCAAAGCGATTTGGATTCGGATTTCTTTGACCGATTCTTCAAGGAAAGCAATTACCCGCAAGTCGATGTAAAAGAAGCGAATGGGCAGTATGAAGTGGTGGTCGACGTGCCGGGTTTCTCAAAAGATGACATCCAGGTCGATTTTAAAGACGGTTATTTATCGATCAGCGGCAAAAAAGAAGAAAGCTCAGAAACGTCGGAAGACGAAGGTCATTACATTCGAAAAGAACGCTCTTTTGGTTCTTTCAAGCGCAGCTTTTATGTTGGAGATGTAGATGACCAGGCCATTAAAGGAAATTTCAAGGAAGGTGTCTTGCAATTGACTGTGCCAAAGCCGGCAGAAAAAGACCCCGGCAATGGCAAACGCATCGAAATCGAGTGAAGAGCCTGGCCAGAGGCTCTTTTTTTTCGTTTCCTTAAAAACTGATTGGGTACATATTAGATAAGGGTGGCTATTGTTAGAAGGAGGGGTGTGGAGATGGAAAAGGCAGAACAATCGAGCACTGAAGAAATAAGCTCAAAGCTGGATAAACGGAATTTTTGGGCGGGTTTACTGTTCGGGATCGGCGTGATGGCATTTGTCGATGAAGTTATTTTTCATCAATTGCTCCAATGGCACCATTTCTATGATTTGGCGACACCGCAAGTCGGCATTTTTGCAGACGGCTTGTTAAATTCTTTTGCTTGGTTTGCAGCGATCGGCGGGCTATTTATGTTCGCAGACTTGAGAAGGCGGCAAGTGCTCCGCATGCGATATTGGATTGGCTCTATCCTCATCGGTGCCGGGGCATTCCAGCTGTTTGACGGCATCATTGACCATAAAGTGTTCAGGATTCACCAGGTACGTTATCAGGTGGAATTATGGCCATATGACTTGAGCTGGAATTTGTTCGGCGCAGCTTTGCTCATTGCCGGGATCATCCTTGCAAAATCCGCCAAGGAAAGGCGGTCCGCATAAAGCGATGATCCACCATTACCTCGGCCCCATAGAACCTTGGTTTCAGCTGACAGCAGCGTTATTGCTTGTCTGGGCGATGATGTTTTACCCGATGCTTGCGATTTGGACCAATGAACGCTATAAAAAATGGCCCACTCGCCGTTACGTGTTTTGGTTCGCTGGCGTGATCACGGCAGGCGCTTCATTAGTCGGACCTTTGGCGAACGCAGCACATACAAGTTTTTCCGCCCATATGATAGGGCATTTGCTACTCGGCATGCTGGCACCACTATTATTGCTGCACGGCAAACCATTGACGTTGATGATGAGGGGCTTGCCGACACAATCTGCACGCCGCTTGAGCCATTTATTGAATAGCCGATTCATTTCAATCGCCAGCCATCCCATCAGCACCGCTTTCTTGAATTTTGGTGGATTGGTTATTCTTTATAGAACGGATCTGTTCGTGTGGATGCACCAATCAACATGGGTTTATGCCTTGGTCCATATTCATGTTTTATTGGCAGGCTATGTATTCACTTGGTCAATCCTATACACTGACCTGACTGCCCATCGGCATTCGTTCCATATGCGCGCAGCGGTTTTGATCGTGGCGTTTGCCAGCCATAAAGTGTTAGCAAAATCCCTTTACGCGATGCCACCGGCTGGAGTCACGACCGGAGATGGGGAAATGGGAGCGCTGATCATGTACTATGGGGGCGATGTCATCGATTTGGCACTCATTATCCTTTTTTGCTTGAGCTGGTACAAGGCGACTGCGCCCGGTCGAATCGCCCGCGCTGTTTGATGGCCATTTCCTTTTAGGAGATGGTTTTTTCTTGGCCTTCAGTGGTTTTGTTGGCAGTGTCACCGGGCGAATTCGGCAAAATGATGGTAGAATAGAAGAAAGCAATGGTCAGGAGGCACGTAATGAATAGCTACATCGTCATGCAGGGGGAAACCTATAGAGAAGAAAAGCGCCTTGGAATTCTCCGGGCGCCTGTGAAAGATAAATCAGGGGCCACGCCACATTCGTGGGAACGCGTAAAATCGCTGCAAAAAGGGGATCGGACCTTCCACTACGTCAGGGGGGCACTTGTTGCAGTCGGCACCATCCAAGAAGATGCCCGCGAGCAGGTAGCAGGCACGCCAGAAGCTGAATGGCTTGCGCCTTGTGAATACTTGGAACTTGACGACCCGTTGGAAATTGCGTCTTGCATCAAAATAGTGGCAGAACATTTGCCGATTAAGTATTCCGCTTTTCAGCCGGACGGCAATGGCAACTCAGGCTATGTCTATCCGTGCAATGAGTCATTGGCATTGGTGTTTTTGGAATTGTTGTCGTCATCCAAATGGCGCAATATCGAGCAATTGGAGTTTGTTTACGATGCCGTGCGTGAGGAAAAATACAATTCCTTGACTGCCTGGATGATGGATTCCGAATACTTGCTGCGGCGAAAATTCCGTGACTTGAAAAGGCAGTTTAAGACAGTGCAAATGGAGCGATGGGACAATAAATGTGCCATTTGCGATCTCGATAACCCTGCGCTGCTGAAGGCGGCCTACAGCAAGCCTTGGAAAGACAGCAGTGATGCAGAACGGATAGACCCAGCGAATGGCGTGTTATTATGCGCCAATCATGCAGCGCTTTATGAAAGCGGGCAAATTTCCTTTACCGGAGCCGGTACGCTGAGGATGTCAGCCGCCATTCAACCACAAGCGAGCCAGTATAGCTTGAAGAAAAATATGCGTATCCCAGCCAAGGAATCAAATACAGCCTTTTTCAGGTGGCATAGAAATAATTTTTTTATTGGTGAATAGTCAGTAGGGCGCACAGCAATTGCTGTGCGCTTTTTATATTCAAAAAAATATTCATAATAAAGGCGTCCGGGACAGTAACGGATCGGAGTGGTTAGGTGTGAATGAATAGTTATTATGTTTAAGGTGAATATAAATGAATAGAGATATTCAGTTGTTTTTATGATTAGATTATTCATTGCTTGGCCTGTTTTTCTGAAAGTGAGTTCTTTGGAGATGTTAATGGGAGATTATTTTTTTGAATATCACCCTGAATATTGTGGTTTGATGTGGTATAGTGTATTCAATAAAACTAATGAATAGAAAGGGTGGCGAAAATGGTCTCGACTACAGAAGTTGCAAAGCATGCAGGAGTCTCTCAAACGACAGTGTCCCGGGTATTGAATAGACCTGAGCAAGTTAAAAAGGAGACTTATGACAAAGTGATGAAAGCCTTAGCTGAATTGGATTACGGTAATGCCAGCGCTGCAAACGCACAACCCACCGAAACGTCAAAACACATAGCTGTGCTTTTTTCGAAGGAGTGCGCACCTGAAGAATTCGCCCGCTTGCGCGAATTTAACGAATTGGCACAGGCATATGGCTACCAGCTGACGGGCCATGCATTGACTGGCAGTGAATCAGTGGAAGACAGCAGGGCTTTAGTGAATGGGGTTGCTGGCGTCATCGGAATTGGCGCCCTTCCGGTTGAACTGAAGGATTATTTAAATGAAACAACTGCCTTTTTGCAAGCCGAGGAAGCTGCGGATGAAGGGAAACCATTTGACGGGCGTAAAGCGGCATACCTTGCTACAAGCCATCTTGCTGAAAAAGATCATCAGCAAATCGCTTGGGTGGGGGGAGATTTGCCGGATGGCGGCGAAAGGCTTCAAGGATACTATGAAGCCATGGCGCATCATCAATTGAAGCTGCGAAAAAAACGAGTTCATTCGGTTCAAAGCTCAGCCGATTTCGATGCCATTGCGGCTGAATTGCGTTCCTTCAAAAAACCGACCAGCGCGTTTGTCGCTGCGAGTTATGAAGACGGTCTTCACTTACTCAATTCCTTGAAAAGCGCCGGATTCAAAGTGCCGAAAGACATCAGCATCGTGGCGGTAGGGGGTCCAGAAGAAGGCGATGGCGCTGAATTGACTGCCGTCAAGCCGCCATCCGCTATACAGCCATTTGCCCAGCAGGTAGTTGACCGCCTGCTCCAGCAAATCGATAGAAACGAAACGGAAATGCAAGCTGTCGAGGATGAGCTGCAGCTCGAAAAGGGCACAACAGTGAAAAAGTTTAAGGAGCGGCAAAAAAATAAAGCTTGAGCATAGAAAAAAGCGCCCATACAGGAACACTGTATGGGCGCTTTTAAAGTGGTTAAGGTTCTTTATGCGAAAACGGGCATTTGCCTTTAACCGGCTCAACATCATCCCCGATGAAGAATTGCTTCCATTCATTATGTTCAGGGTCGCCAAAATGGCTGATATCTGGATGGGTCGGCAATTCATCCCATTTCTCGACACGTTCCCTTACCTTCTCGCGCGACATGATGCCGCCTTTTTCGGTCCCCGTCAGTCCTTCGAAAATCCTTCTTGGCTGGAACCCGAGCACCATCGAATTGCCAAGGTGGCGCGTGCGGCGCTGTTTATAGGCAGGAGCGTTGCCAAAGATGAAAATGGGCTCCCCCTTGAAGTTGAAATCCCATAAATAATGATCGGGATCCCGCGGCGCTTGTTCCGGCCATTCGGTATCGTCCATATCATGAAGATACTGCAGTATCTCCCAGAACTGCTTGCGGTAAGCATCTAGCAGACCTTCGTTTTCAAATGGTTCCACAAACACAAACAGCCCATGCCGCTTATGTTTCGGGTCTTCGAATAAAGTCAAAAATTCCGCAACGGCTCCAGGCAAGTTCGACCAATCGTCTTGGCTTATGTATGCATAGCGCAGCTCGCTTTTCAACTCGCCGCTTCTGCCGAAATAACACGGGAAGGTCTTGTCTGTAACCGTTTCATGAAAAGTTTTGTATTCGCGCAGCAACCAGTCCGGCAAGTCGTGGCGGTTTGTGAAATCTTCTTTTGTCAATAAAGCAGGTATGGTCGTTTGCATTACTTAGCCTCCAATTTCAAAATCTCATCCTTCCAATTGTTCCCTGAATTATTTTAATTGAAACACCCTTTATATTATTTTTTGGAAATAACGACATTAATAGGAAATGAAAAAAAGCGCCAGAAAAATGCGCTTTTTTATAACCAGTTATTCAGTTGTTTGAAAGCAAGTCCAGTTCATTCAAGGTCGTTTGCTGTGCCCGGCCACTCTTCGCCTGTCATTTCCACGAGGCCGAGAAGCTTTCTTCTGCGCAGTTCAAATGATTCCATCGTTTTTTCATAGCTTTCTGCATCAATTGTTGGAATCGTCCCATCGAGATTTGCCAGCACTTGATGGGGCGGAACCACGGTGGATGCATCGATGGATGAGCTATGCAAGGTATCTAAATAACTGGTGATGGTGCTTGAGAGTTCCTGCATCAATAAAGCATTGGGCTGAATATCTTCCGGGATGCCATGCTTCAAGAAAGTCAATGATTCATCAAGTACGACGATATTAACCGGAAGTGAACGGTCATGCGTCGAGCTGCGGTAATAATGGAGTACGGGATAAGCGTTATATTTCGATACGGCATTGCTTAATTCATTCGCGAATGTATCGAGCAACAGATTGAGGTTGTCGAAGTTTTTTCCATTCCATGCATTGTTGACAAAGGAAGCGGGATCTTTCGCAATGCCGCTGATGCTCGATGCAAGCGAACGCTTTTCGGACACGGCGCTCAGCACTTGCAATAAGTAAGTCACCCCGAAGGTAATGAATAGCATGCCGGTGCCGGTCGCAAAAATCGCCACGATTTGCCAAATGCCGTCATCCGGTGCGAATTCGCCATTGCCGAGTGTGAAAATCAAATAGCCTGCATAATAGGCATATTCAACCCAGGTCAACGGGCCGCCGTCTTTGGTATCGACGATCATGTCGGAACTGGCAAAAATAAAAGTCCAGCCCGTCCATAACAGGAAAATCCATGTCGCCAAAGTGGAGACCAGAATAATTGGCCCCGCGAGACTTAAAAATTTCGAATTGTTGCGGCTCACTTGCTTATGGAGTGTCCAATAGGCGGAAGTGAGCTTATGGGTCAAGGGCCCGGCGCCGCCGTCGACCCATAAAGTCGTCCAAATAAAATCGGTTAATGTGAGGACGACGATGATGATGCCGATAACTAGATAAAGCTGATCCATCAACATCCCTCCTTTTTGTTCTACCTATCCATACCCAACCAGCCATGCAGGATATGCATATAAGCGTAAAAAGGGAAAAGAATCAGGCAAATATGCTAAAATGAAGAGATACGATAATGAGAGGGCGTGCAGAAGATTGGGCAAGAATTTCCGGTCGAGTGCCCTTTATCAAAAGGCACTCAGACGTAGACAACGCAATGCGGCAAGGCCGCGCCAAATAGATAAGATTATCATTCTCGGCGATTCTGTAGCGTATGGCTACGGGACAAAAGGCGGGATTGCAAGACATTTGGAAGACAGCTTTCCGGATAGCGAAGTGCTGAACTTTGGCATCAATGGATTGACGAGTGATGGGCTTGTCGAGCGGCTGCGAGCGGATCATTGGCAGGCGGAATTAGCTGCAGCTGATCTGGTGCTGCTGAATATCGGAGGCAATGACTTGCTGCGTCAATACAAGGGGGGAGGCGCAAGTGAATTGATCCGCCAGTTTGCTGCATTGAAAAAGAAATACCGCCGCAATTTGTTGGAGATTTACGGCGCTATTCAAAAAGGCAATGAGCAAGTGCTCATCGTGCAAAATAGTTTATATAATTCGATGAAAAAAGAAGTGCAGTACTTCGGTTTCACTAACCTCTTGTTCAGTATGTGGAACTCGGCGATCGGCGCGAAAGGTGTCATCGTCACGAACACACGGAAAATGGGGAAAGTTCCGGCCATTTGGCTGGATTCGATCCATCCGAACGAAGAAGGCTATGCGATTATGCACCAATTGCTGCTGGAAACTTTGCAGACGACCGGCATTGCAGTCGCAAAAGAGCGTCGATAAACAATGAGACCCGGGCCATCCATGGCTTCCGGGTTTTTTGATATCTGGAATATGACTGTACTAGGAGCTCTAGCAGATAATGGGAGAAAATACTTGTGATATTAATGAAACGTGGTATATTATCTCTATAAATTTTAAATATTATTGAGACTCATGGTTTACCTTAGGCCTTTTGGCGAGTTGTTGAATTTGCGGTAGAGGGGTGGGGCGTTTGAGAAGAAAACTGGTGCTGATTCAATTGTCTAGGGCGTTAGTGCCGTTATTGGTCATGCTTCACCATTTATCGACGACCATGATGGATTACTACGGATTCAATATATGGAATCTGGCTTATTTGCCGTTGACGGGCGGCGTCTATTATTTCTTTTCCTTGTCAGGATTTATGGCGTATTATATTTACCGTCAAAAATTTGGCAAGAAAGGGCAATTAACGGATTTCCTGATTAACCGGTTTATCCGGATCTATCCACTGTATTGGGTCGTGACCTTGGCCTTCTTGATCTTGGCTTTCCTGTTGCCTTGGTTCGCAACAGGGGCGGAGAGGGACTTGGCCGTCATTTTGACTTCGATCTTTCTTGTCCCGAATCCCGAATGGCAAGACCCGTTCATAATCGTGGCATGGTCGTTGGAATACACCATTTATTTTTATCTGATGTTCTCCGTCCTGTTTTTGAGCCCGCGCTTGATCGGCAAGGTGCTGTTCACCGCCTGGGGCATTCTTTCGCTTCTAGGCGTGATGGGCATTGTCTATATCGATCATTTTCTCTTTGATTTTCTGTTTGCTTCTTATAATTTGATGTTCATAGGCGGCGTGTTTTGTGCGTGGCTCATCCTCCATGCCAAGATTCCGGTCATCATCGGATACCTATTCATCGCATTTGGATTGATCGGTTTTCCTGTGACGTGGATGAATGCGTTGAACCCCTTCATGGAAGTCAGCTTTGAAATGAGCGCCAGCATCTCGATCATGTTGTTGCTAATCGGGCTTGGCGTGGTGGATTTGAAAAAGGATGTCAATATTCCAAACGCGTTCCATCAACTCGGCAATGCCGCTTTTGCGATTTATCTCGTCCACAATGTAGTGCTCGATGTATTCTCTGAATGGATGGACCAAGCCGGTTTGCATGAAGTATTGGGCAATATCGGTATGAGCCTAGTGCTCGTGGCTTTGATGATGTTTTTCGGGATTTTGGCGCATTTCAAGCTCGAGCTGCCGCTGCACCGGCTCTTTAAAGGCTGGCTCCAGAAAAATAAAATGCCTGCAGTCGCGGCAAGTGATAGAGACGCTGCGACTAAAAATACTTAAAAAAACCCCTAAGCGCTCAGGCTTAGGGGTTTTCTATCTTTTATTCAGGCTTATTCAATAAATTTTGCAAAGCCTTTTTTTCACGGTTGATTTCGTCGACGGTGCGGACGCCCAATTTGCGGAAAATGACGATCGCCGGTGTCCAGCCTTGCAGCGCGTGCTGAATGATGGCTGCACTTGATGCTCCCGCTAGAAGCGCCCATTTTCTATTGGACCGGACAGCGAGAAGAGCGGAAACGGCTGCGACGGATGCCATATTTACCTTCATTAGGCGTTCTGTGTCCCATTCGTGGTCCAACTCGTTGATGCGCTCCTGGATTTCACTTTCGCCTTGGCGCTTGTAATAATTGACCGAGGCTTCCGTTTCCCGTTCGATTTGCTGATTGATGTGGTCAGGTGTGTGGTCGTTCACTTTAGATTGTGTTGATGGCAATTGTTCTTTTGCTAAATCAAGTTCCATGAAAAAATCCTCCATTTCATTGCAAGTCCTGCTTCTAGTATTCCGCAAATGGCGTTTCTTTAAACCCGTAAGTTCATGCAAGCCTTACGGAGAAACTCAGTCGATGCTGTCTGTCTGGTCTTTCATGATCTGTTCATCCATCGGGCCGACAATTTTTTGGGCGATTTCGCCTTTTGTGTTGAGGATGTAAGTGGTTGGCACGGTACGGATTTGATAAGTTTGGGCAGTGCTGCCGGTTTCGTCCATCGGAATGGAGAACGTTAAGCCGAATTGATTGATAAATGAGCGAATCGCTTCATCGCCGTTGTCTTGTGCCGTCAGGTTGACTGCCAGGATCACGGCATCGCCATCTGCATTGTTTTCGTGAAATTCCTGCATATGCGGCATTTCAGCGCGGCATGGCGGACACCAGGTCGCCCAGAAGTTCAAGATGACTTTTTTGCCGCGGTAATCGGATAGTTTGACCGTTTCGCCGTTTTGGTCGGTCAATGTGAAATCAGGAGCTGCCTGTCCTAATGCGAGACCTTCGGCAAGTGACTCGTCTTGAGCCCCGGCGGAGGATTCGCTTGTGTTGATTGGCTGGGCATCTTGTTCCAAGAAATTGATGGCGATGATGGCGATCGCTGCAACCAGCAATATGCCGAGGATAACTTTTTTTATCATATGCTCGGTCCTTTCTGTTCAAAACGTATGTACATAACGATCGTGAATGCGGCAACGGCGAGTAGCGTCGCATTTTGCCACGTTACCAGCGGGCCGAATATACTAAGGATAAGCAGTTCCACTGTGAAAAATGCGGAAAGCAATAAACCATTCGGGACGTCAGGCCGTTTTCCAAGCGTGCGGATGGCCACGATAGCCGCTAAAAAAAGACTGTTGTGAAGAGCTGCCTGCATCAACTGGGCTTCAAAATAATGCAGAATGGACTGGTACGCCAGAAAAAACAATAGCCAGGCAGTGGCAGCCTGTTCCGCCACAGCGGCGTGTTTTCTTTGTGCTAAGGCCAAATAACCGAGGAGCGATGCAATGGCAAGCAAATGCCCATATAAACCGCCATTGAAATAAAGGATGGATAATGGCATGTCCAGAAAATGCGGCAAATGGAAAACGATGTAGCTGAGCTTCCATATCACGATATAAAGCGCCAAAGCGTTCCAGTACCATTCACCAAGCTTATGCCGAGCCGCGACGCGCGTCAGCAGACTTGCAGCAACTGCTGCAAGAAGTACCGAAATCCATACCGCGGGCACAGTCAAGTGAAATATCGGGACATAACTCACTGCATTTTTCCTGTCCGGTGTCTATTCATTATAAAGACGCCTCCATCCGTATTGAAAATCTTATGCCTGGTGTTCTCCATTATAGCGGAAAGTACGATCTTTTCCTCGCTATTGATTGTCAAAGTGGTGAGCAGTTTCCATCCAATATATGAACAAAAGCCTGGCTGCGAAAAAGTTCGCAGCCAGGCTTTGACACGTGTGACGAATTCCCGAACACTGGTTTACTCGTATTGTTTCCACACTTCCGGCAGCAGCCCGGCGATATCGTGTGCAAGCATTGTGTGCGGGGAGCGGGTCTTGATGAATTCATCTGCACAGGCACCGTGCAAATAAACGGCATTCAAGACAGCATGGCGCCAGTTTTCGTGGCAGCATAGCATGCCGAGCATCATGCCAGTCAGCATATCGCCCGTACCGCCTTTGGCAAGCGCGGCGTTTCCTGTCGTATTGCGGAATAGTTCGCCATCCGGGAACGCGATGGTTGTTCGCGGGCCTTTCAAGACAATCGTCAAATTGTGTTCCATGGCAAAAGCCGATGCACATGCTCCGGGAGACCCGCCAATTTGCTCCATTGAATAACCGGAGATCCGGCTGAATTCACCCGCATGCGGCGTCAAGATGAGTGGGGCGCTTCTGTTGGCGTAGCTTCTTTCGCTCAATGCGCCTGCATCGAGTATGAGCGGGGCAGAAGATTTCAGCAAACTGTCAATAGCTGCTTCAGTCAACGCATCGGGCACCGTGCCTGGGCCACAGGCGATGGCTTTATAAGAAGAGAGTGAATGCGTGCCATTGGCGATATGGATCAGCGCATCCGGTACATACGTTGCTTCGGCCGCTGCGTGTGCGATGCTGCGGATGGTTTCCCGGTATGTGCCGATTTCCAATTTCCCGACGCCGCTTGTCAGCGCGCCGAGCCCGGAAATCAAGGCAGCACCGGGCATGTCCGGGCCACCGGCTACTAATAATGCCGTGCCGAACACTCCTTTATAGCTATCTTGTGCGCGTGTTGGCAATGTGCTGCGTACCATGTCCTGCGACCAGTCGAGGCTGTCTTGTGAGCTTTGTGGATCGTTCATATGAAAAACCTCCCGTTCTCTGTCTATATAATAACTGTAGCTGATTGCAGCCAATAGGCAAACCCATAAGCGCTATTTGTACGAGAGAGGGTCTTATCGGGTTGGTAGCTGATAAATGGTTTTGGCCATTACCTGCACGCTGCGGGTATTTCGTCCTGCGAAACAATGAAAAACGGCGAGCTTGCAATTTACCCCCCGGCAATGGTAACGGGCAAAGGGTGATGAGGGCGGTGGATTATATATCCAAAGAACTGAAATTTCTGACAACTATAGGCAAGCTTAACAAGCTTTGCTATACTCAGCCTAATCAATGAAAAGGAGTTGGGATAGTGAAAAAACACATATTCAAGACAATGACCATGGCGGGGCTATGTGCCATGCTTGCGATGCCAGTGCAAGCGGCAGAACCTGCACAGCCGACTGAACACCATCACGACAACGCCATTTCCGGGTTTATCGATTATGCGGAGCTGCAAAAAGAACTCCAACGCATCGAAGCCACTAGCAAAGGATCGGTTTCCGTGGATGTCGCCGGCCAATCCTTCGAAGGCCGCGATATTTATACGGCGACTGTCGGCACGGGCGATAAAGTGCTGCTGATCCAAAGTGAGATTCACGGAAACGAAAAAACAGGCACCGTGGCCATTTTGAATATGCTAAAAACCCTATCCGGCAACTCGAAAGCGGCGAAAGCCTTGCGCGATGAAGTGACAATTGTCTTCATGCCGATGATGAACCCCGATGCATCAGAAGGCGATAAGCGCCGCAATAGCATGACATGGGGCGATGTCGTGGCGGATTATCCGGAACTCGCTGCTGCCTCGCCGTCATGGAATTATTTGGACCGCGGCGTTAGCCAAAGCTATGATTATGGCGCCAACCCAGGCTTTGATGTCAACCGCGACTTTAACCCGGACCTGGACTATGTGCCACAAGCGGAAGATTTCCCTGGCGCATCGAACGAACCGGGCTGGTTTATCACGAAAGAAGCTCAAGTTTCGCGTGACGTCTATAAATCATTGCAAGCGGAATACGGCACCGTCGACGTCTTTATCGACCTGCATCACCAAGGGATGTATTATGTCGATGGCACGGCGGACCCTGTGACATTATCGCTGTCGGCCCAATTCGTTCCGGACCCTTCAAGTGCTGAAGGGGCAAAGTATGGCGAGTATGCAGACCAATACAATTATGATTTTTCGCGTCAGCTAAATGTGGCGGCGTATGAGGAACTGCAATCCTACGGCAATTCGAAATTCACCAATATCTCCCTTTATTCACAAGGGCTCGATTTGCCGGGAACAGCGCTTGGCAGCTATGCACTGAATGGCAGCGGCACCGTGTTGTTTGAAGTGCGCGGCCAAACCCAGTCGCTTGGGCAAAAAGAAAAAGGCCAATTGGTCAAATCGGTGGAGCGTGGCTTGACGGCGATTGTCGAAGGGGTAGCCGATGACAGCGTTTATTCATTGGACCCGGAAGCTTATGAAGACATTCCATTGACTTCCTATAGCCCATCCAGTAATTGAGGAGAAACGCCGCCGAATTTTGGCGGCGTTTTTATGTGGCGAGTTGTGAGGCAAGCCCGGGCTTTGGTAGACTGAAGACAAACAGAAAGGGGTGTCATATGGTCATCAGTAAATTGAACGATCGCATTCAGTTGATCGACGGTTTCGATCTCGGCTTAGAACAGCGAACAGGCAGCTATATCATCATGGAACAGCAGCTGACCATTATTGAAACAGGACCGAGCCCGTCGGTGGAGCATGTGAAACAAGGATTGAACGAACTCGGTATTTCACTCGATGAGGTCCGCTACATCATCGTCACCCACATCCACCTCGACCACGCCGGGGGAGCGGGCTTATTAGTGCAGGACTGCCCGAACGCGACGCTCATCGTCCACCCGAAAGGCGCCAGGCATCTGGCAGACCCGAGCCGTCTCATCGCCGGCGCACGCGCAGTTTACGGAGACCAATTCGATGACTTGTTCAATCCAATTGTCCCGGTACCCGAGCACCGCATCGACATCAAAACAGAAGGCGACCGGCTGAAGATCGGGCCGGATTGTACGCTTGAGTTCTGGGATACACCAGGCCATGCCAAGCATCATTTCGGCATCTATGACCCTGTGTCAAACGGGTTTTTCGCAGGGGATACAGCCGGCATCCGCTATGTCCAGCTGGTTGAAGACGGCATCGATTTTTACTTGCCGTCCACCTCGCCAAACCAATTCGACCCTGAGGCGATGAAGGCATCTATCGAACGAATGCAACGGCAGCAACTCGATGTGCTTTATTTCGGGCATTTTGGCGCTGCGCATAACCCTGATGCAGCGCTAGAGCAGGTGCTGGAATGGCTCGAACTGTTTGTCGAACAAGGGGTGGCTGCCTACCGCCAGGAAGAATCCGCGGATCAATTGGCGAAACGGCTGTTGGCACCGGTCATGGCGCAGCTGGCGGAAAAAGACGTCAAGCAGCCGCACCGCGTGATGCCCTATATCGAAATGGATTTACAGGTCAGCGCGCAGGGCTTGTTGGATTATTTCCAAAAGCAAGGCTGAGGCTGTTTGTTGAAAAAACTTTAATCCTCAGGCAATCCGCCGGTTTACCGCCGCCCGTTTAGGGGCAAAGACTAGAGCAGAGAAAATTCATTTACCTGAAGGGCGGAAAATAGAGTGGGACAAGTGTTAACAGAAAAGACAGCAATCATTACAGGAGCAGGGCGCGGCATCGGCCGGGCAACCGCCCTGGCACTGGCCAATGAAGGCGTGGCCGTCGGGCTGATCGCCAGAACCGAAAAAGAAATCGAACAATTGGCGAAAGAGATCCGTTCGTTGCGTGGCCGCGCAGCATTTGCGGTTGCGGATGTGTCGGATCCCAAGCAAGTTGAAGCGGCCGTCCAGAAATTGACCGACGAACTCGGCACGATCGATATCCTCATCAATAACGCAGGAATCGGAAAATACGGCAAGTTCATGGAACTCGAAACCGAGGATTGGCAAAATATGCTCAATATCAATTTGATGGGCATGGTCCATATGACGAAAGCGGTGCTGCCGCAGATGGTGGAAAAACAAGGGGGCGATATCGTCAACATCTCCTTATCATCAGGGCTCAAAGGCACGAAAGGCTCAAGCGCCTATAGCGCGTCGAAATTCGCGGTGCTTGGCATGAGCGAGGCTTTGATGCAGGAAGTGCGCCCTGACAATATCCGTGTCTTCGCTTTGGCACCGAGCCGTGTCGTGACGGGCATGACTGATTCCGGCAATGAAACGGAACAGGAAAAAGAGAAGTTCATGCAGCCGGAAGACATCGCGGAATACATCGTTTCGCAACTGAAACTGAATCCGCGCATCTTCATTCCATTGTCAAAACAATGGGCCACTAACCCATTTTAATCACACGAAAAACCCCTGAACGCCTATTTGGCATTCAGGGGTTTTTTCAACTGATTCCTTTAACATACGCTTCGACTTCTTGAGAGGACGAAAGCGCGAGAATTTGGTCGATATGCGAAGCCATTTCTTGTTTTGACAAACGGTTGATCTGTGCACGCGCCTTCAGGACAGAAGAAGCGCTCATGGAGAATTCATCCAAGCCAAGCCCGAGAAGAATCGGAATGGCGATGTCATCGCCGGCCATCTCGCCGCACATGCCTGCCCATTTGCCTTCTTTATGCGCGGCATCGATAACCATTTTGACTAAGCGCAAAATCGCGGGGTTGAACGGCTGGTACAGATACGACACGCGTTCGTTCATGCGGTCTGCGGCCATCGTATACTGGATCAAGTCGTTCGTGCCGATGGAGAAGAAATCCACTTCTTTGGCGAAGACATCCGCCATGACGGCGGTAGAAGGAATCTCCACCATGATGCCGACTTCAATGGAGTCGCTCACCGGGATGCCGGCATCTGTTAACTTGGCCTTTTCTTCTTCGAGCAAAGCTTTGCCTTGGCGGAATTCTTCTAGCGTTGCAATCATCGGAAACATGATCTTCAAATTGCCATGGACGCTTGCGCGCAATAAGGCACGCAGCTGCGTTCTGAAGAGTTCCGGCATCTCTAAGCATAGGCGGATCGCGCGCAGGCCAAGAAACGGATTCATTTCTTTCGGCAAGTCCAGATACGTGAGTTCTTTATCGCCGCCGATGTCGAGTGTCCGGACAACGGTCGGCTTGCCATCCATGCCTTTTAACACTTTCGAATAGGCGTCAAACTGTTCGTCTTCTGTCGGGAAGGTGTCTCTTCCCATATAGAGAAACTCGGTGCGGTAAAGTCCGATGCCTTCTGCGCCGTGTTCGAGCACGCCGGCAAGGTCTTTTGGCGTGCCGATATTGGCGGCAAGTTCCACATGCTGCCCGTCTGCACTGATTGTCGGCTCATCTTTGAGCTTGGCCCATTCGGCTTTTTGGGCGTCATAGGCTAACTTTTCCTGCTCGAACTGCTGGATGGTCGCTGCGTCAGGGTCGACGATGATTTTGCCTGCTAAGCCATCGATAATTACCGTTTGGCCATTGCGGATCGTTGCCATGGCGTTTTGGGCGCCGACCACTGCCGGGATTTCCAAGGTGCGCGCAAGGATGGCCGAATGCGAAGTGCGCCCGCCGATATCGGTGATGAAGCCTTTGACGAACTGGGCATTCAATTGAACAGTATCGGACGGTGTCAAATCTTCGGCGATGACGATGACTTCCTCATCGATCATGCTCGGGTCTTGGATTTTGACACCGAGCAGATGGGACAGCAGGCGTTTGCGAACGTCTTTAATATCCGCTGCGCGTTCTTTCATATACTCATTGTCCATCGCTTCAAACATCGTGATGAACATATCGCTTGTTTCCTGCAACGTGAATTCTGCATTGACGCTTTCCGCTGAAATGCGCTCTTTGATTGGCCCAATCAGTTCCGGGTCGCTCAAGACCAGCAAATGGGCGCCGAAAATCGCGGCTTCTTTATCACTGATTTGTTGTGCGGTCTTTTGCTGGATGATTTCAAGTTCGGCGGCCGCTTGTGCCACGGCTTCATCAAAGCGGGCGATTTCTTCTGCAGGATTGCCCACTTGTTGCTGTTCGACGGTCAATTCCGGATTTTCCAGGCGGAACGCTTTGGCGATGGCGATTCCGGTGGAGGCTGCGATACCGGAGAGGGGGCTTGTCATTGGTTGGAAATCCCTTCCGCTTTCAACACTTCGTCGATTTTGGACATCGCTTGTTCTTCATCCGTTCCGTCCGCAGCGATCGTCACGGTTGACCCTGATGCAATGCCGAGCGACATGACGCCGAGAATCGATTTCAAGTTGACGTGCTTGCCGTTGAAGCCGAGCGTGATGTCCGATTGGAATTTCGAGATCGAACCGACCAGTGCCGATGCCGGGCGAGCGTGGATGCCTGCTTCGTCAGTAATTGTATATTGTTTTTCTACCATGTTGATTTCCTCCTATAGATGAACGTATTTGAGCGGTATTCATTCTTTTTTGAATGAATTTGACTGCTTATGAAAGATTATGATTGATTTTGAAAACGATTTCAAGTATTATCTATTTAATCAGAAAAGAAAAGAAGGTGAGGGAATGCTGACCACGGAGCGGCATCAACTGATTTTAAACCTTTTAAAAGAAAAGCAAAGCATTAAAATCCAGGAGCTGGTCGAATTGACAGCGGCTTCGGAATCCACCATCCGCCGGGATTTGACGGAACTTGAGGAATTGCAGAAGCTGGAACGCGTTTTTGGCGGCGCCAGCCGGATCGCCCAAAATGGGCCGGAACCGAGCCTGTCAGATAAGGCAGCAAAGAACCTGAAGGAAAAACAGCTGGTCGCGCGCTATGCGGCCTCACTTGTCAAAACAGGCGACTCGCTGTTCCTGGATGCAGGCACGACGACGGCACAAATGATTCCTTTTTTAACAGATAAAGATGTAACCGTTGTCACCAATGGCCTGAGCCATCTGGAAGCCTTGATCGAGCACGGCATCACTTCTTATTTGACGGGTGGCTTCATCAAATCGCGCACAGGCGCTTTGGTCGGCCCGCAGGCGATCCAGTCGCTGGAGAATTACCGCTTTGATAAAAGCTTTCTTGGCGTCAACGGGATTCATCCCGGACACGGTTTCACGACACCGGACCCCGAAGAAGCCGCCGTCAAGCGAAGGGCCGGGGAATTGTCCAGAAGCTGTTATGTGCTGGCGGACCAATCAAAATTCGGCAAAGTCAGTTTTGCGCACATCTCTGACTTAAGCCGGTCCGCACTCATCATCGACGGCTTGCCGGACGAGGCATTAGAAGAAATCGAACGACAAACGACAATTAAGGTGGTGACACAATGATCTACACATGCACATTCGCTCCATCCATTGACTACACAGCCTATTTGACGCATTTTGAAAGCGGCGCCTTGAACCGTTCGGAGGAAGTGTATTATTACCCCGGCGGCAAAGGCATCAACGTCTCGCGCGTGCTCAGCCGTTTAGGGCTGAAAAGCCGTGCGCTCGGATTCGCTGGCGGTTTTACAGGGCGCTTTATCGAAGAGTTCCTGGGGGCAGAAGGCATCGACACCGATTTTATCGACACCGGCGCGATCACACGGATCAATGTCAAAATCAAGACCGACGAAGAAACCGAATTGAACGGTCCCGGCCCTATGCTGGGGGAACGGCAGCTTGAACAATTAAAAGAAAAGATTGCCGTCATGGCACAAGGCGATTGGTTCATCTTGGCGGGCAGTTTGCCGTCATCGGTGCCGACCCAATTCTTCAAGGATCTCGCCGTCCGTTGCCAGGAGCGCGGCATTCATTTCGTGCTCGATACGTCCGGTCCCGCGCTCAAGGAATTGCTGGACACAAAGCCTTTCCTCATTAAACCGAACGAGCATGAACTCGGAGAGATGTTCGGAGTGGAAATCACCACCCCACAACAAGCTTTCCATTATGCCAACTTGCTGGTGGAAAGAGGCGTCCAACATGTCGTCGTCTCCATGGGCGGGGCGGGAGCCATCTATGCTTCCCGTGAACATCGCTACACAGCCCAAGTGCCAAAAGGCAAAGTCGTCAACACCGTCGGCTCTGGAGATTCCTTAGTCTCAGGATTCATCGCTTCTTATATTCAGCATCAAGAGCCAGATAGAGCGTTCCAATACGGCGTCGCCAGCGGAAGCGCCACTGCTTTTCGGACCGATTTATGCGAACAGGCAGATGTGGAACAATTGCTCTCTGAAGTGATAGTAACCCCATTCGAAGAAAAGGATGTGACAAAATGAGAATTACACAATTATTGACGGAAAACACCATCATTCTGGACCTGAAAGCCCGCTCCAAACGGGAAGTATTGGACGAACTGGCTGGGCAACTGGACCGGGCCGGGAAATTGAACGACAAAAAGCAATTCACGAAAGATATCCTGGCGCGCGAAGAACAAAGCACGACAGGAATCGGCGATACGATTGCCATCCCCCACGCAAAATCCGAAGCAGTCAAAACCCCGGCCATTGCGTTCGGCCGTTCTTTTGACGGCATTGACTTTGAATCGCTGGACGGGCAGCCGGCACAGCTGTTTTTCATGATTGCGGCAACAGCCGGGGCAAATGATGATCACCTGGAAGCTTTATCGCGCCTCGCAACGTTTTTGATGGATGAGAAGTTCCGCGTCAATATCCTAGAAGCCGAGTCGAAACAGCAAGTGCTCGATATTGTCTCTGCGAAAGAAGCGGAAGTGGACGGGCCGGAACAAGCAGATGACAGCGCGCCGGTTGCCGGCAGTGCAGAACCCGCTGCAGGCGGCAAGATCCTGGCGGTTACCGCTTGCCCGACTGGCATCGCACATACCTATATGGCGGCTGAGAAGCTTAACGGGCGTGCCAAAGAGCGCGGCATCAACTTGAAAGTGGAAACGAACGGATCGAGCGGCGTGAAAAACCGCTTGACCGATGCAGAGATCGCGGAAGCGGATGCTATTATCGTCGCTGCCGATACAAAAGTTGAAATGGCAAGATTCGATGGCAAGCACGTCATCCAAACGCAAGTCGGCAAAGCGATCTACGAAGCGGACCAGCTTTTGGACCGCGCACTTGCACAAGATGCGCCTCTCTATAAGCATGACCGTACCAAAGATGCAGATGCCGGCACAGAACCGAAATCAGGATTCTACAAGCATTTGATGAACGGTGTCTCGAACATGCTGCCATTCGTTGTCGGCGGCGGGATCTTGATCGCGTTGTCGTTCTTCTTTGGCATCAACGCAGCAGACCCGAATAGCCCGGAATACAATGAATTTGCCGCGATGTTGTCTACCATCGGCGGCGGCACGGCGTTCTTCCTGATGGTTCCTGTCCTTGCCGGATTTATCGCGATGAGCATTGCCGACCGTCCCGGGTTCGCTCCAGGGATGATCGGTGGCTTGCTTGCGATCACGGTCACGGGCGTCGAAGAAGTTAGCGGCGGTTCCGGTTTCCTCGGCGGTTTGATCGCTGGTTTCCTTGCCGGTTACGTCACGCTCCTAGTGAAGAAAGTGTTCTCGGGCATTCCGCAAAGCCTGGAAGGATTGAAGCCGGTATTGTTCTATCCGGTGTTCAGCATTCTGATCACAGGCGTCGTCATGATGCTCATCAACCCGCCTTTGACTCAAGTGTATACAGGAATCTCCGCTTTCCTTGAAGGCCTAGGAGGCACTAACCTGGTACTCGTTGGACTGCTCCTCGGAGGCATGATGGCTGTCGATATGGGCGGCCCGGTCAACAAAGCCGCTTACACATTCGGCATCGCCATGCTCGATGCACAGAATTTCAATTTCATGGCAACGGTTATGGCAGCGGGCATGGTCCCACCGCTTGGCTTGGCCATCGCTACGACGATGTTCAAGAAGAAATTCACCAAGCCGGAACGTGAAGCCGGCAAGACGGCGTATGTTCTCGGCGCGAGTTTCATCACTGAAGGCGTCATCCCGTTTGCTGCAGCCGACCCAGCTCGGGTTATCCCGTCAGCAGTGGCGGGTGCGGCCACGACCGGCGCGCTCGTCATGCTGTTTGATATCGGGCTTCGTGCACCACACGGCGGCGTCTTCGTCATCGGCCTGGTGGACGGGGGAATGGCAAGCATCTTGATGTACTTGATCGCTATCCTTGCTGGTTCGTTTGTAACAGCGATTCTTGTCGGCTTGCTGAAGAAAAATATTACGGCAGCTGCATAATAAATGAAAAACCGTCATCCGGCTTATCACCGGATGGCGGTTTTTTTTGATGCTGCAGGCACGACAAGCGAATGAGCCCTCTAAAGCCACTCACGATGAGCGGTCGGCATCGATCATGTCTTTTGCCAGCAACAAGGCGGCTAGGCCAAGAAGTGCTTCTTGTTCGTCTTGGCCATCGGCATGGATCGTGATGTCAGAGCGGGTCGGAATCCCGAGTCCCATGACACCGAGGATGGATTTCAAGTTGACGGTCTTGTCTTTGAATTCTAGCGATAATTCGCAGTGGAAGCGGTTTGCTTCGCTTACGAGTGCTGCAGCCGGTCGCGCATGCAAGCCTTCTTCTGCAGAAATGAAAAACTGTTTTTTAGCCATATTGTTATATCCTCCAAGTGTTTAATCTATCTATTCATTTTTCCATTATAGCCATTTAGGGTCCGTAATGAAAAAAACAAGCTTAGAGAGCGGCGGAGCAATAAAAAAATACATCAAAACGGAAACAATAGGCTAGGCAGGGTGCTGCAAAGAGAGTAAACTGTAAATAAGTTGAATATTCAGATAAAAAAGCATCAGCTGTTCAGCCAATGAATCCTTACCAGCATGAGGGAGGGGAAAACCATGAAGACGAGCAGTACCACCGATTTTTTAAGGGATTTCAACGATGCTTTTTTCAAAGGCAAGAAAGAATTCATTGAACAGCATGTTTCGGACGATGTGGAATGGGTCATGGTCGGAACGATGCCTTTAAAGGGAAGGCAGGCATTGGTGGATGCAGCGTTCGGGATGCAGGATTACACACAGATGGCATTTGTAATCGATACTATTATCGCGGCAGGCCAAGAAGGGGCGGTCAAAGGGATCATGACCGCAACAGGCGGAAACGACAGAGAGCGGAAATACCATTATTGCGATTTTTATGAATGGCAAGGAGACGGTGAACCGCAAATAACGAAGATGACATCGTTTGTGGTCGAGACGAAATAGAGCCGAAACTGGCTCTATTTTTTTGGGGATTTCTATGTCGGTTAATTTAAATGTATTAAACTACATAAGGTTATACAGGAAAATAAAAACAAGCACACAAGACAATAGGCCAATACGAACGACCGATGCTGATGATTCTTGCGTTCTCAGGAAAACTTCGGCAAGATGGATTAATAAGCAACAAGAAAGGGTGCAAGGCAGTGGATTATCTGAAATCACGCAAAAATGCTTATGCCGTTTTACTTAGCGGGCTCGTAGTGGGCGTCGTCATTGCATTTTTGATCAACGATGACCCGGATACATCGACCTTGGTCGCAGCAGGCGCGATCGGTGTGGTGATCGGGGAAGCGATCATGTTCTGGCGCTGGAGCAAACAACGCAAAACAAAACAACACAAAACAAAACAACACGAAGATTAATGGCATCCATCAATCAACTAACAGCGGAAGGGAAGTAGAGGACGATGACGACAATTTGCCTGATTCGGCACGGAGAAACAGAATGGAATAAGATCGGCCGCATCCAAGGGACGACGGATGTGCCTTTGAACGAGACGGGGAAGCTGCAAGCACGCGCATGCGGATCCCATCTCACGCAAGAAGTGTGGGACGTTATCGTGACGAGCCCGCTTAAGCGGGCCAAAGAGACCGCGGCGATCATCAACGAAACGATGCGTTTGCCGGTATTTGAAATGGAAGAGTTCCAGGAAAAGCATTTCGGCAAAGCAGAAGGCATGACGGCAGAGGAGCGTTACGGCTTGTATCCGGACAAGAATTACCCTGGCCAGGAACAGCCAGAAGAATTCCACGGCAGGTTGTCAAATGGGCTTGCTCAACTCAATGAACGCTTCGGTAATCAGCGAGTGCTTGTCGTGGCGCACGGAGGCGTCATCAATGCCATACTCGAACAATTAGCGCACGGGGAATACGACGGCGAAGTCCGCTTGCAAAATGGCGGCATGAATCACTTGGCTTATGCCAGTCAGCGCTGGGAAATCCAAAAATACAATTTCATTGACCATCTCGATTTGATGGATACGAAAGCAAAATGATGGCAATGAGGTAAAGGGAGCTTGGCAGATGAGACACGATGAAGCCGAGCGCTTGCATCAGGAAATCGAAAAACTGAAGTTTCATAACCGGACTCTGTTGGTGTTGCTCGGGAATCTATTGGAAGAGAAAATGCAAGAGCCAACGATCCACGAGGCGATCGTGGTGCATGATCTATCAAAACCGGAGCTCCAATCATTCACACAATTGATCCGGGGCTATGAGGGCGACGTGAAAGCTTTTCAACAGCAGGCATCGGGCATGGGCCATAAGTTTACAGGCTTGACTGTCAAAGGCTTGCTGCGAGCCTTTATTGAGTCTGAGATACTGGCGGGCAAATGTGAAGAAATTCTTCAGTCATATGATAAGAATTGAATGAAAAAACACCGCCTATCCCAGGCGGTGTTTTAAAGGAGATGGATTCAGTGCTGCCAGCACCAAATTATTTGCGTTTTTTGGCAGTTTCGCCAGCAGGCGCTTCTTTGGCATCGAAAATGCCACGGCGGTAAACAAATACAGCGAGCGCCGCCATAAATAGGGCAGAGTTGAACCAAAACACAAGGTCATTTAAATTGCCGCCAAACAACAAGGTATTGAGGACGGTCAATAGATGCATCACCAGTAAAAAAATGAATAGAATAGTCGAGGTTCTCATTAAATCACTCCATAATCGTTGTGCTTTTTCCATTGTAACGGAATTGGCGGACAGCAGTTAGCATTTAAGGGAATTGTAGAAAAGAGTTCATGAAAGGATGAGGAAAATGGTCAAATGGAAAGAGCAACTGGTCATCGAAGCACCGATCGACCGGGTTTGGGAATTGTTCCAGGACGAAGAGATCCAGCGCATCATGCCGAAAGTGGAATCGCATGACTTGCTCGAAGGGGAGAATAATGCTGCAGGCGCTAAACATGCTCAGGTGTATACGGAGGGCAAACAGCAGCAACGCTATATCGTTGAAACCTTGTCGTATGTGGATGAACCGGAAAGAAAATACAGGGAGACGGCTTTTGAGATGGGGCAGATGTTCAAAGTACGCTATGCGTTCAGTTTGGAAAAAGAGTCAGCGCACAGCACGCGTTTTGTTTATGAAGGGCAAAACAAAGGCATGAGCGTCACAGGGAAAATGATGCTTTTGGCAGGCAGCAAAAAAGCAGCCCGAAATACCGTGTTGAACTTCATGAACAGGGTCAAGGAGCAAGCGGAATCCCACGAGTGAAAAAGATGATTCAGCAGCACAAGCTGGATATTAAATATAAATGTAACAAACTACATAAGGGTTATAATAAAAAAGAAAAAACCGCCAACAAGCAAAATTCATTCACAGCAAACAAAAAGCAGGAAGGGCATGGCGATACCTCGAAACTACATATGTAGAAGGAATACAATTGTATTCCAAAAAACGAACCAGTAATTCATCGTTGGTTCTATGGTTCAGCGAAAGGAGTCCGCGAATGGTCATATATGTACGGATGATTGCTGAAATGCTGGTCATCGCCATTTTTATTTATTTCGTCAGCGGCCGGTTGATGGGATCGAAAGTGAATTTCACAAAACGCATATTGTCTGTTGTGCTTGGGATTGTCCTGACGACGTTTGTCTATTGGTATTCTTATTTGCGTTATACCGAATTTATGGATGATGCTTTCGCAACGATGTTGACAGATACCAGCACCGTTATTTGGATCGGCAGCATGTTGATGATTTCGATGTTATTCTACTTGATACTGGAATTATTCGATCCGATTGAACTGGGAGACCGCGGCGAACGCATCACGAATCGCAAATTCATCTGGAAACGGCTGCGCAGCCGTTGGAGACGCCAGAAACGCTTAAGCAAAGTGCTCGAGATTGCGGTCAAGAACGGAATCTCCAGTACTTTGAAATATGCCCGGCATCGTGAGAATAACCGTGAGCTGGCAGTTGCTTTTCGCAGGACGCTTGAAGAAGCCGGAGGGGTGTTCATTAAATTCGGCCAAGTATTGTCGACCCGGACAGATTTGTTCGCGCCGGTATTCATCGAGGAACTGAGCCAGCTGCAGCAAAACGTCAAAGCTTTGCCAAAAGAGCAAGTGACAGAAATCCTCAGAAAATCCATGGCACAGCCCATTGAAGAAGTGTTTTCGAAGCTAGAGAAAGAACCGCTCGCCTCAGCATCGATCGGCCAGATCCACCGCGGCGTGCTGCGCAAGACCAATGAAGAAGTCATCATCAAGATGCAGCGGCCGGAAGTGAGCGCCATCATGCGAGACGATTTAGATATTCTCGTGGAATTTGCCGAATGGGTGTCGAGCAAATCCACATGGGCACAGAATATCGGATTCCGTGAACTGGCAGTGGGATTCGCCAATGGCTTACGCGAGGAGATCGATTTTGAAATCGAAATGCGCAATATGATCCAAGTGAGAAATGCCTTGGAAGACAGCAAAAATCAAGTCAAAATCCCGAAAGTCTACCGGGAATACAGCAATTCAACGATTATTGTCATGCAGTATTTCCAGGGCAAAAGCATTTCAAAAGGCGATGCGGTATTCCGCCATTTCAATGTCGAGCCAAATATTTTCGGACGTACCGTGCTGTTTTCATTTCTGGAACAAATGCTGTTTTCGGGTATATTTCACGCCGATCCGCATCCTGGGAATATTTTCATCGATGAAACGGATGGAAAACCCATTTTGCTTGATTTTGGTTCGGTCGGTCGCTTAACAGCGCCTCAGCAAGAAGCGCTCAATCATTTCATCATCGGCATCCAGCAAAACGATGCAAGCATCGTCCATGATGCGGTCAGAAAGCTGGTGGAAAACAGCGAGAAAATCGACGGGGCGAAATTTGAACAGGCTATCGGGGAGATTTTACTGAAGATTTCCTATGTCGACCGCATACCGACCGCAGAATTGATCCATTCCTTATTCGATGTTATTCGCGAATTCGGTTTGGCGTTTTATCCATCCGTTGGGATTGCGCTAAGGTCATTGATTAGCCTCGACAGCACCTTGCACACCATTGACCCGAAATTCGATATGTTCACAGAAGCGAAAAGCTTTGCAAAAGAATACAAGACCTCCGTGTTGAAAAAACCATTCAAACAGCCGCTCGCAACAAAAGAACGCATCGAAGAGGAATTGGTGTTGATTTTGCCGGAAGTCGCCAAATTGCCGAAACGCATCGACCAATTAATCCGTCGTGTAGAAGGCGGCAAGATCATTTTGCACCATGACGTGTTTTCCGATAAGCATAACTCCGGATTCGTCATGCAGTTATTCTCCAGGTTCGTCTTATTGATGTCGGGAATTACATTTGGGTTCATATCAGCAGCATTGTTGGCGATTGCCCAATTCATCGATACGGTGTACGCAATTTACTTGAATACAGCCGCGTACGGGGGATTGTTCTTATGCGTCATTTTGCTCGTCAGATTGTCGATTCAGGCCATTCGCGATATGAAACGCAGCAACCAATATAAATAATGGGAAAATAGAGTAAAACCCTGTCCTGGAACGATTCCGGGATGGGGTTTTGAATGCGCTAGTTGATGCTTATGATGGATGTTTGGATGAGCTCAGCAACTGAATTATCAATGGCAAAGTGCCGCCACAAGTCGAATAAGCACTAAGCGAAGCCAGTTGGAGCTTGCAGCGTATTTTGAATTTATTGCAGCGTTAGAGGAAGGCGCATACCGAAAAAGTACATCGCGAGAAACCCGGAGTGCAGAACGAGAAGTTGATATAAACTCAAACCAGTTTCAGGCAACACTAGATACGGATGAGGGGACCGGTTGAACACTTGTAAAGGGTGTTTTTAAATTTTAGTTTACATAATATAAATTATAGGAAGTTGTGTTTCATTTAATAAGTATACTCAAGACAGTGAGACGAAACCGGAATTTTCAATGAAACCGGCTATTTTTCACTCTGTGGATCCAATCGTCGTTTCGAGCGTTTTTTAGGATTCTCTCGATTACTGTATGTGCTGATCGTCATCTTGATGAAATGCAAAAACCCAAATCGATTCAGCTGGTTTTCAGCCGTTCCGATTTGGGTTTTTCAGTCGCCATTAGTTTGCCGCTTGTGACCGCGAATCTACTGTCGTTAGCTTACTGTAGTTTTCAGCGGATCGTTTACGATATCATCCATACAATTATTCCGGGTTCTTCATTGCTTAAATTTCTTGAGTTTGCACGAACCGCTCCGGCTGGCTTCTAGCTGCAGTTTAGATTTAGTTGCCGCCTGTTAACGATCCACAGCATCCTTTATTCACATAAATCCGCTGTCATACTCCTTCATATGGCTTTTCCAGGAATTGCCGCTTCCGGCCGCTTTTCCGGCCAGTTCACCATGAATATGCCTGCAAAGATCAACGCACCGCCAATGATCAGCGACACCCCGACTTGCTCCCCTAAAACGAGCCATCCCGAGATAACGCCGAAAAATGGCGCCAGGAATAAAAAGGCGCTCACTTTCCCAGGATTGCCGTTTTGCAACAGGAAAAACCAAATCGCAAACTGGATGATCGACGCCGGAATCGCCAGCCAGAAAATGATGAACAGCGATTCGGGATTGATCGCCAGTCGCTGGGTTTCTAATAAGCTGCTTGCCATCAGCAAAATCAAGCCGCCGAACAGCATTTGATACGCCGTCAGCACCCACGTATCGAGCCGAATGCCCCAATGCTTAATTAATAGCGTACCGATTGCCCAGGAGATGGCACTGCCAAAGCCGAATAAGGTGCCGACTTCCAAGTTCACTTGGCTGCCCATCGTAATGAAAACACCGAAAAACCCAAGCAGCACCCCTCCCCATTGAACCAAGCGGTAACGGATGCCGAGTGCAACTGTGCCAAAAATCACCACCAATAAAGGATTGGTGAACGTCAAAATGGCCGATTCCCCGGCGGTAATGGTCCGCAGGCTCAGGAAAATGCAGCCCATAACGCCAGCGGTCTGGAAAAAGCCGATGGCGAGAATATGCAGCCATTCGGAACGCTGCCGTGGGTGCTTGCGCTTGAATAATTTGACGAATAGGGCCATCAAGATGCCCGCAATCGTGAAACGGATTCCCACCAACAGCAGTGGCGAGACATGTTTGAGGCCGATTTTGCCGACCGCAAACGAAGAACCCATCAAACTGGTGGTGATGATGACGAGAAACGCGAAAAGGAATTTATTGTTCACAGTGCACCCGCTCCTAGCTGCATGAAAGAAATCATCCAGAAATAGTCAAAACCTTTGATCCATTCATCCATCGTACCGCAATTCCGCTCGGCTTGTCTCCATATCGATAAAATCCGCAGTTATTCATTCGCATGCCATAGAAAAAAACCGGAAACGCCGCCTCATGTGCGCTTCCGGTTTCATCTTGAGTTACCGGCTTAAACGTCCATCACCAGAAAGTTCCAGCGATGACCGTCCACATCCGAAAACCCCGCTCCGTACATGCCGTTTCGCTCACCCGGCGGTGCATAGACAGTGCCGCCTGCCTGTTCGATGCGGAACATGAAGTTATCGACTTCTTCACGGGTTTTGGCGGATAGCGTAAACAATACCTCAGAGCCGATCGAGGTATCTGCTATGTCTTGCTGCGTAAAGGCTTTAAAACTTTCTTGCGGAAACAGCATTACATAGAGCTGTTGCCTTTCCACGTAAAACGCCGCCTGATGGGCATTGCTCGAATCCGCCTTTGCCATCAAGAACCCCGCTTGCTCATAAAAAGCCTGAGCTGCCTGCAGATCCTTTACCGGCAAATTGATCCACAACGTATTGTCCATGGTGCTTCACCTCACTTCCATCACTAAAACCAAATGGCCAAAATCGTTGAGCATCCTCTGTCCATTAGTTTCTCGCCCGCCTCCTTCACCTACAGGTCAAAGCAGTTTTTACTATCTTTCTATTCCCTGAATTCATTTTTACTAACCTCTCTGACAGGCACTAGCCGCGTGCTTGCCAAGCGCGAGCCGCTTCGTTGACTTTCCCGAAATGCTCCTTTAATATAATGTTTTATTCCCTACTATATCACTCAGAAAAGGATGTTTTACATGACGACTAGTACACGGGTCCAACCCGTCAATGAAGTAAACGATCCCGTCTACCGGGACACGACTGCTTTGAACGCCCCGCAGAAATCCTTGATTGCCGGGGGCATTGGGGTCGCGGCGTTGTTGACGGTGTATTTACTCGCTACGCAGCATATCTCACAAACTGTGCTGCTTGGCATCGGGCTATTGCTCGGCTATACCTTATTCCATGCACGGTTCGGCTTTACCTCCGCATTCCGCCGCTTTATGTCGGTCGGAAACGGTCAGGCAATGCGCTCGCATATGCTCATGCTGGCAGTCGCCGTGACCTTGTTCGCGCCGATTCTGGCGTATGGCTATTCGTTCTTCGGCACCGGCGTCTCGGGCTATGTCTCCCCGGTCGGCGTCAGCTTGGTGGTCGGTGCGTTCCTCTTTGGCATCGGCATGCAGCTCGGCGGCGGCTGTGCTTCCGGTACACTGTATGCGATCGGCGGCGGACGTTCCGTGATGTTCATCACGTTGTTGTTCTTTATTATCGGGGCAACGATCGGCGCTTATCATTTGCCATTTTGGACAGAAGATTTACCGGCCTTTGAACCGGTGTCACTGGCCACCTCGACCGGTCTTGGCTATGGCGGTGCATGGCTCGTCTCGATCGCGTTGTTCGGGCTGATTGCTTGGATTACTTTGATTATCGAGAAAAAGAAACGCGCACCGAAAATGGCGCCGCTTCCGACCACTACGGGATGGCAACGCATTTTCCGCGGATCTTGGCCGTTGTTCGCCGCAGCGATTGCACTCGCTGTATTGAACGCATTGACCTTGATGACGCGCGGAACGCCTTGGGGCATCACCTCCGCATTCGCATTATGGGGCTCAAAAATTGCTGAATTCTTCGGCGTGGACGTCGCAAGCTGGGGCTACTGGCAAGGGGCAAACGCCGCGATGCTTGAATCGTCCATTTTCGCGGATTCCACGACCGTGTTGAATTTCGGGGTCATCCTCGGGGCCTTTCTCGCATCAGCAGCTGGCGGCTTGTTCAAGTTCACCACAATCACGATGGGCAATTTTTGGGCATCTGTTGTCGGTGGCTTATTGATGGGCTACGGGGCGCGACTCGCGTTCGGCTGCAACATCGGTGCGTACTTCGGCGGCATCGCTTCCTTTAGCTTGCACGGCTATATTTGGGGCATTCTCGCACTCGCCGGTACGTTCTTTGCCTTGTACTTGCGGCCCTTGTTCGGCTTGTCGGTCCCGAAATCCAACGATTCGGTGTGCTGAGCAGTCACGATCCGTTTTTAAAAGAGGTTTCCGTTCACCGGAAGCCTCTTTTTTATGGGCATGCAGCGGAACATTCCTCTATTTCCAATAAAGTGGATCGTGCTTGTGCGAAACCAGTTGTGATTATCAATTCTTGCGGTTCATATAGTCTGTTTCGGTCTTTTCCCCGAAATTTTTCCGATCTTTTTCTCATTTCTTGCTATAATAAACATATTCTTTCCGTGAAAGTTGGCTGAACATGACCCGTACGTTTGAATTGCATGCCATTGAATCGATGACCGTCGCAAATGGACAGTCCATCCATTTCCCGCTCCACCGCCATGAGCACCTGGCAGAATGGCTGTGGGTGGAATCGGGGGAACTCGAACTGACCGCAAACGCTGAATGCTTGACGCTCGGGCCAGGAGCGCTTGTGCTGATTCCTCCTGGCCAATGGCACGCTTTGTCTTTTGCTTCAAGTAGTGAACAGCGCTATCAAAGACTGCTGGTCACGCATCCCCTTAAGTCAGTAAATAACGCGATCTGTTTCACTTATCCTGCGCATCCCGCTTTTCTCGCTTCCGTAATTGACGAACTGGGCCGTGAGCTGCAACATAGCGCTCCTGCTTCGTCGAAACAAGCACAGCTTTTGCTGAACTGGTTGTATGCTACAGCCAAACCACAAAGCGCCCCAACTCAAACAGCGGCTTCTTCCAAAACGGCACGCATTTTGCACCAAATGGAAGAAACTTGCCATTTGCCGTTTTCACTTGAATCCACCGCTGCCGCTTCCGGCCTCAGCAAATTCCATTTCAGCCGCTATTTCAAGGACTCGGTCGGCCAGACGCCGCTGCAGTTCGTCGTCAGTTGCCGAATGGAACGCGCGAGGCAGCTGCTCCTGGCTTCAGAGCAATCTGTGGCGGACATTGCCAGGCTTTGCGGCTATAAGAGCGCCACGCAGTTTCACGCTGTGTTTACCCGCCAGCATGGCAGTACGCCGAAACGCTTTCGCGAGCAGCAGCAAAACCTCGAGGCCAAGCGATGAGCGCATCTATTGGGCCGATAAATGAGGTGACGCGCTAATGGAAGGGCTGCTGCGCTCGTTGGAATTCATCTTATTGTTAATCGCCAATATCGCCATCGGCACGCTTGGATTCATCCCGAGCCTTCTCATCACCCCAATCAACCTCGACCGCTTCGGGTTGATCGGCGGCAGCGCATTGTCCATCAGCGGGGAAATCTTCGGCGCGCTGTGCGGGTTTTGGCTGTACCGCTACGGGGCAAAGCATATCCCGGATGCGTGGCAGCAGCGTCCCTGGTTCCGGTTTTTCCGCAATCAATCCCCTGTAAGTGTCTGGTGGGCCGTATTGTCGCTGCGCATCTTGCCATTTGTCCCGTCCGGTGCCGTCACAGCAGGCGCTGCCTTGACACGGATTTCGGCGCCCGCTTTTTTCGCGGCGAGTTCGCTCGGGAAATTGCCGGCGGTGGCTATTGAAATTGCGGTCGCGTTCGGGTTGGTGTTGTGGCTGCCGCGCTCCCTGTTGTATGGCGTACTCGGCCTCTGCTTGGTGATTTTGCTATTGATTGCCTTGATCCGCAGACGCAACCCGAAAAAGAATGCTTCCCATTAAAAAAAGCGAGAGCTCCCGGTTAAGGAGTGCTCGCTTTTTTAGATGCCTTAATTGACTTTCTTGCCGCCGCCCCAATACATTTCACGCAATTGGAACTTCTGCAGCTTGCCGGTGGCTGTCTTCGGCAAGGATTCCACAAAGTCGACCGATTTCGGCACTTTAAAACGGGCCATATGGTCGCGTGTATAGTCGAGGATTTCCTGTTCGGTCACTTCTGTCCCTTTATGGAGCACAATGATCGCTTTTGGCACTTCGCCCCATTTCTCGTCCGGTACGGCAATGACCGCCACTTCTGCGATCGCTGGATGCTTGTAGAGCACGCCTTCGATCTCAGTGGACGAAATGTTCTCGCCGCCAGAGATGATCATGTCTTTGATGCGGTCTTGGATTTCGATAAACCCGTCCGGATGCGTCACGGCGAGGTCCCCCGTATAGAACCAACCGTCGCGGATCGCTTCTGCGGTTTTTTCCGGGTCTTTGTAATAGCCCGCCATGACGACGTTGCCGCGGGTGATGATTTCCCCGAGTTCCTTGCCGTTCCAGGCGACTTCTTTTCCGTCTCCCTGATTGACGACTTTCGTTTCTCCGTTAAAAGCCAGTTCAATGCCTTGGCGCGCCTTGATGCTCGCTTGCTGGTCAGCATCCAGCGCATCGAATTCGTTTTTCCATTCGCAGTACAAAATGAACGGCGAGGTCTCGGTCAGCCCGTAAACGTGCATCATGTTGAGGCCGAGCGTCTTTTGGGCTTTGGCAATTAGTGCCGCAGCAGGCGGCGCACCGGCTGTGCCCATGCGGATTTTGGTCTTCAACTCAATGGTTTTCGCTTTGGGTTCATTGACCAGCATATTGACGACCGTCGGCGCACCGCACAAGGAGGTGATGCCATGGCTTTCAAACAAATCGAGGATGAGCGGCGGGTCGACTTTTCTTAAGCACACATGCGTGGCCCCAGCTGCTGTGATCGCCCAGACACCGCCCCATCCGTTCGTGTGGAACATCGGCAAGGTGTGCAAATAGACATCGTCAAATTTGATCTCCAAATGATGCAGGAAGTTCGCGCCGTTCAAATAATTCGTCCGGTGCGTCTGCATGACGCCTTTGGGATTGGAGGTCGTGCCACTCGTGTAATTGAGCGACAGCATCTGGTTTTCATCGAGTTCGGCGTTTGGCAATTGTTCATCCTCTGTGACCGCTCCGATAAATTCCTCGTAGCCGACGCCCACAAGGCTTGTTTCATGCCCTTCAGCCGGTGCGATAATGTACTTCTCGATCGGCAAGTCGCCTTGGATCTCTTCAATGATCTTGGCGTATTCCGCATCGACAATCAGCATCTTCGCGTCGCTGTGCTTGATGATATAGCCCAAGTCTTTGGCAGACAACCGATAATTGAGCGGCACGATGACCGCTCCAAGCGGCGGGATGCCATAGAATGCTTCGAGCATATAATGGGTATTCGGCAGCATCACAGCGACATGGTCTTGTTCCTGGATGCCTGCATTATGTAGGGCAATCCCCAACTGGTCGGAGCGGCGGGCAAACTCCTTATACGTAAAACGCTTGTCTCCGTCGATCACGGCTACTTTCTCCGGATAATATTTTGCCGCGCGTCGTTTCCAGTCCAGCGGTGTCAATGGTACGATCATTTCGAAAACCCCTCTCGTGTCTCTTGTGTCCAACTGTTATATATCAAGTATAGAAAGCCAAACACGGGCTGTCAACGGAAGTTTCGGAATTGAAGGAAAAATCAAACAATAGATATTGTGTGTTATAGCACAATTTCTTTCACTACGAGCTAATCAATTTTGCATCAGCTGCTGACTAATTCGAGAGGAGCGGCAGCCATTCAAAACGGCGTGTCTTGTTGCGTCGTGCCGTAATCCTGTTTCAGCAGCGCCAAATACTCGATATCTTCATAGGCACCGTCCATGAAAAACTCCTGTTCGAACCGTCCCTCAAACGCCATGCCCGCCTTCTCAAGCACTCGCCTCGACGCTGGGTTGCGCGCGAGGCAGCGGCCGAATACGCGGTTCAGGTCGTGTTCAGTGAATGCCTGTTCCAGCACTCTTCGGCACGCTTCTGTCGCATAGCCCTGCCCCCACTCGGCAGGATCGATGAAATAGCCGATTTCTCCGGAGTGATGGGTTTTTGACACCGCGACCAATCCGCAATTGCCAATATAGCGGGCAGGCTGGTCTTTCGTGAAGACTGCGTATTCAAAGGCGTGGCCAATGTCAAAGCTTTTTTGGACATAGTCGAGCCACCCATCCAGCTGTTTTCTCGGATACGGATGCGGCACCATCAGCATCGTATCGGCAATTTCGCGTTTTTGAATCACGGCGTAAACGCTATCCGCCATGTCCGCTTGATAAGGCTTCAACCACAGCCGTTCGGTTTCCAGTATCGTCATATACACGCCTCCTGTTTGGTGCTTCATATTGGCTTGGGTGCTGGCAAAAAGAATGTATTCAATACGCTATTCAGTAATCATTCTGGCGATTTTTCCGATGAATAGATGAATATATATAATAAAAAGACGTTGAATGATTTATTCATTCAACGCCTTTTGAAATTATTCAGTAGCGGGCACTAAGTAAGCTGCCGTGACGGCGCCGTCGGTTGCTTCGTCTACGATAAACGACCCGTTGGAATAACGGTCGACCGCTTTCAGGCGGCCTGGTGCAATCGGGATGCGCAAGCCTTTGGCGGTTTCGAGCAGAATCTCATCTTTTCCGGTCGTGCCGATGACAGCAACGACACGGTGGGGATTGGATTTCAATTCCCGCAGCATGATGACCCCGCGTTTCGCACGGCTGCCGCTTTCGAATTCCGTCAGTTTCATTTTTTTGGCGGCTCCGCGCTGCGTCGCGAGCACGAGATCTGGCTGCTGTGCCGCGTCGATCATGACCGCAGACACTGCTTCGTCGCCTTCTTTCAAGTTCAAGCCTTTGACGCCGGCCGTCCGCAGCCCTGTTACGGGCACTTCTTCGAGCGGGAAGCGAACGCCATACGCCATTTTCGTCGCCAAAAACAATTCGGTTTCGTTTGTCACGAGCCCTGCGAAGATCATGTCGTCACCTTTTTTCAAGTTCATCGTCTTGATGGCGCGTGAATAGCGCTGCACCTGGTAGTCTTTCAGCGCCGAACGCTTCACTTGGCCGAACTTGGAGACGGTCAAAATGGTCGCATCCTGTTCAAAGTCTTCAAACGGGAACACCGCGAGCACCGATTCGTTGGAGTCCAATGTGACGATGCTCGACAAATGCTGGCCGAGGTCTTTCCATTTGATGTCCGGCAATTCATTGACGGGCTGGAACACGAAATTCCCGCCGGTCGTGAAGATCAAGATGGTATGCTGCGTATTGAGATTGCCCTCGAACAATAGATGATCGCTGTCTTTCATGGCGAAATCCTTGCCGTTCGAAGCGGCATACGAGCGAGGGCTCGTCCGTTTGGCGTAGCCTTCTTTCGTGACAGTGACGACCACTTCTTCACTTGGGATCATGATTTCACGCGTAATGGTCAATTCTTCGATCTTTTCCTCGATTTCGGAGCGTCTCGGTTCCGCAAATTTCTTGCGGATCGCCTGCAATTCCTTTTTGATGACGTTTTTCAATTTTGTCGCGCTCGTCAAGATGCCAGTCAGCTCGGCAATCAATTTGCGCAAGCTTTCCTCTTCTTTTTCGAGCTCGGTAATATCGGTATTCGTCAATCGGTAAAGCTGCAAGGAGACAATCGCTTCGGCCTGCGCTTCCGAAAACTCGAATTTCGCGATCAAATTGTTTTTTGCGTCGCGTTTGTCTTTGGACGCACGGATGGTCTTGATCACTTTATCGAGGATCGACAACGCTTTGATCAAGCCTTCGACGATGTGCATGCGGTCGCTTGCTTTTTGCAGGTCGAATTCCGAGCGTTTCGTCACGACTTCTTTTTGGTGTTCGATATAGGCATCGAGCATCGTCGGCAAGGTCATCATTGTCGGGCGGCGGTGATGGATTGCCACCATATTGAAGTTATAGCTGATCTGCAGGTCGGTGTTTTTGTACAAATAGTTCAAGATGCCGGCTGCCTGCACTTCTTTTTTCAATTCGATGACGATGCGAAGGCCCGTGCGGTCGGATTCATCGCGCACTTCGGAAATGCCGTCGAGTTTGCGGTCGAAGCGGTGGTCATCAATTTTCTTGATAAGGCTCGCTTTGTTCACCTCAAATGGGATTTCCGTGATGACGATCTGTTCTTTGCCGCCTTTTAACGGTTCAACGGCCGCTTTGGAACGGACGACAATTTTGCCGCGTCCCGTTTCATAGGCTTTTTTGATGCCTTCGACGCCTTGGATGATGCCGCCGGTCGGGAAATCCGGGCCTTTGATGACTGTCATCAATTCATCGATCGTTACATCCGGCTTGTCGATGCGCATAAGGACAGCATCGAGTGCTTCGTGCAGCGCATGCGGTGGGATGTCGGTTGCATACCCAGCGGAGATCCCGGTCGAGCCGTTGACGAGCAAGTTCGGGAAACGCGCCGGCAGGACAGTCGGTTCCACGTCCACATCGTCGAAATTCGGGATGAATTCGACGGTGCGTTTTTCGATGTCGCGCAACAATTCGCCGGAAATCGCGGAAAGCCTTGCTTCCGTATAACGCATCGCGGCCGGGGAATCCCCGTCCATCGAGCCGTTATTGCCGTGCATTTCCACAAGCATGTGGCGGATTTTCCAGTCCTGGCTGAGCCGCACCATCGCTTCGTAAACGGAGCTATCGCCGTGCGGGTGATAGTTGCCGATGACGTTCCCGACCGTTTTGGCGGATTTCCGAAATGCTTTGTCGTTGGTATTGCCTTCGTGGTGCATGGCATACAGGATGCGGCGCTGTACCGGCTTGAGCCCGTCGCGAGCATCCGGAAGCGCGCGGTCCTGGATGATGTATTTACTATAGCGGCCAAACCGATCGCCGATGACTTCTTCTAAGGGCAGATCTTGGAAACGTTCGGTTTGTGTCATACGAGTTCCTCCTCAGCGTGAATCAAATCATTTTCGAGAATATTGCTGTCGTCTTCCAAGCCGAAGTCGACGTTGTTTTCGATCCATTTGCGGCGCGGTTCGACTTTATCGCCCATCAAGGTCGTGATGCGGCGTTCAGCGCGCGCCCCGTCTTCGATTGTCACACGGATCAAGGTGCGCGATTCCGGGTTCATCGTCGTCTCCCACAATTGGTCGGCGTTCATTTCCCCGAGACCTTTATAGCGCTGGAGCATATAGCCTTTGCCGATTTTCTTGATCGACTCGTCAAGATCCGCTTCGGTCCAGGCGTAATCGACGACTTCCTTTTTGCCGACGCCTTTGGAAACTTTATAGAGCGGCGGCAAGGCGATGAACACTTTGCCCGCTTCGATGAGCGGCTTCATGTAGCGGTAGAAGAACGTCAACAGCAGCACTTGGATATGCGCGCCGTCGGTATCGGCATCGGTCATGATGATGACTTTGTTGTAGGCGATGTCGTCTACGGAGAAGTCGGAAGATACGCCGCCGCCGATTGCGTGGATGATGGTGGCGATTTCTTCGTTTTTCATGATTTCTTCCAATTTCGCTTTTTCGGTGTTGACGACTTTTCCGCGCAGCGGCAAAATCGCCTGGAATGTCCGGTCGCGGCCTTGTTTAGCCGAACCGCCGGCCGAGTCGCCCTCGACCAGGTACAATTCATTCTTTTTGGCGTTGCGCGACTGCGCCGGCGTCAATTTTCCGGACAATAAAGTATCGGATTTCTTGCGTTTTTTGCCATTTCGGGCATCTTCCCGTGCTTTTCGTGCGGCGAGACGCGCCTGAGACGCCCGTATTGCTTTGCGGACGAGTGATGCACTGTGTTCGGCGTTCTCCTCGAGGAAGTACATCAATTGCTGGGAGATGACCGCATCAACGGCACCGCGGGCTTCGCTTGTGCCGAGTTTACTCTTGGTCTGGCCTTCAAATTGCAGCAAAGCTTCCGGGATGCGCACCGAGACGATGGCCGCTAAGCCTTCGCGGATGTCGGAGCCCTCGAGGTTTTTGTCTTTATCTTTCAATAAATTGATTTTGCGTGCGTAATCGTTGAATACACGGGTCATCGCTGCTTTCGCGCCGGTTTCGTGCGTCCCGCCGTCGCGTGTGCGGACATTGTTGACGAACGACAGGATCGTTTCGGAATAGCCGTCGTTGAACTGGAACGCGAATTCGACTTCAAGGCTATCGCTCTGCCCTTCCATATACGCCACTTTGTGGAGCACGTCTTTTTCTTCGTTCAAGTATTCAACAAAAGCTTTGATACCGGTTTCATAAAAGAAGCTCTCACCGGTTTGGCTGCGTTCATCGATCAACTCGATGTTCATGCCTTTCATGAGGAACGCGGATTCGCGCAAGCGTTCGCTCAATGTGTCGTAATTGTATTTGGCTACGCTAAAAATGCTTTCGTCGGGCAGAAAGTGGATCAAGGTGCCCGATTCTTTCGTTTTGCCGATCTCTTCCAAAGTCGTGACGGGTTTGCCGCCATTTTCAAAACGCTGGCGGTATTTGCGCCCGTCGCGGTGGATGGTCACTTCCAAAAAGCTCGACAAGGCATTGACGACAGATGCGCCGACGCCGTGAAGCCCGCCGCTTGTCTTGTATCCGCCCTGCCCGAACTTGCCGCCGGCGTGGAGTACTGTCAAAATGACTTCCGGTGTCGGCTTGCCGCTTCTGTGCATTCCGGTCGGCATGCCGCGGCCATAGTCGCGCACGCTGATGCTATTGTTCTCGTGGATGGTCACCGTGATGCGGTCGCCGAAGCCGGCAAGCGCTTCATCGACAGAATTGTCGACGATTTCGTAGACCAAATGGTGAAGCCCGCGGGCATCGGTCGAACCGATGTACATCCCGGGGCGTTTGCGTACGGCGTCCAGCCCTTCTAGAACTTGGATCGCTTCTTCGTTGTATGCATTGCTGTTCGTTTTAGCCATCTATTTCCCTCCAACAAACATTTGTTCGTATACTCTCTTCTTTTAATCGTATGCCATTCCAGGCATTCCTGTCAATGTTCATAGAAAAAGAGCGCTAGGCGCCCTTCGTGAAAACTGCTATTTCAGGATGGCATGTTCGACTTTGATGCAGCGGTCCATGATGACCGTATAGCCGGCGGTGTGGAGGCGATTGAAGACCTCTTCATCGACGACGTTCAACTGCGTCCAGAACACCGGCGCTTCGATCTTGAGGAAATCTTCGGCAATGGCCGGCAAAAATTCGCTGCGGCGGAATACATTGACGATGTCGACCGGTTCCGGAATGTCCGCAAGTGTCGCGTAGCTTTTCTCCCCCAGCACTTCATCCGCCATCGGATTGACCGGGATGATGCGGTAGCCGGCATCTTGCATGGCTTTGGATACCATATACGAAGTTCTCATCGGATTCGGGCTCAAGCCGACAACGGCAATGGTTTTGGCCGTGTCGAGCACTTCTTTGATTTCTGTGCGTTCTGGGTTTTTCAACAAAATCACCTGTCCTTTTAGTCTATCATACATGAAACGGGGCCGTTTGTTGAATAATCCGCCATCTATTGTTTCTGTCTCTTCGGTCATGGTAAACTGTAGAAAAGAAAACAGTGTACGCCAAAGGAGTCAATCATGGACATTTTGCTTCCGGTAATTATCGCTTATTTACTCGGATCCATCCCTTCAGCATTATGGATCGGAAAACTTTTCTACAACACGGACATTCGGACGAAGGGCAGCGGCAATTTAGGGGCGACCAATACATTCCGCGTGCTGGGGCCAAAAGCGGGATTTGTCGTCACTATCTTGGATATTCTAAAAGGCACAGCCGCGACGCTGTTGCCGCTCGTCATGGTGACCGATGTCCACCCGCTTATTTTGGGAGTCATCGCGGTCATCGGCCATATGTTCCCGGTATTTGCGCGCTTTAAAGGCGGCAAAGCCGTGGCCACATCCGGCGGAATCTTGCTCGGCTATCAATGGCCCTTGTTTTTACTCGCCGTCGCGGTCTTGTTGATTGCGTTGAAGATCACCAAGATGGTATCCTTGTCGTCAATCATCTTGGCTGTCGTCTCGGTTATCTATACGATCATCTACACGATCAATACCGGTGATTACCTGTTCATGGCTGTCATTTTTACACTGGCCACGTTCATCATTTACCGGCATCGCGCGAACATCGCGAGAATCCGGGCAGGCACCGAACCGAAGATCAAGTGGTAGAACCTGAAAGGACGTGTTTGCATGGAGATTCATTTGAGCAAAGATGCACGAGATTGGTTCCACAACGAAATGGAAGTCGAGGCTGGGGAAACGGTGCGGTTTTTCGTCCGCTACGGAGGCGCTGGTTTGCAGCCGGGCTTTTCGCTCGGCGTCACGAAAGACAGCCCTTATGAAGCAGTGGTCCGCCTTAAAGAAGATGACGTGCTTTATTTCATTGAGGAAGCCGATCAATGGTATTTCGATGAGCACGACCTGCACGTCACCGTGGATGATACATTAGGTGAATTGAGTTATTCATACGAATCAAAAGAAGCATGACGCGAAGTTGCGTCATGCTTCTTTTTTTATTCATTTTATTCATCATGATTTTTGGTTAAGCGATTCAACTGATCCAAGCGGCCTTCCGCTTTCAGGATTGCCGCTTGTCTATCGCCGAATAAGTCGAAATGCGGGTAGTCATTGCGCAAATCCAGCCATTCGCGCCGCAAGCCGTAGCGGCTGCCCCAATCGGCGAGTTTATCGATGTCACTGCAGCCCACTTTCGTGACCGTAGTGCAGCCGGGGAATCGATGGTCTACCCAGTAATGGGTAAGAAAGGAAATATGGCCGTCTTGCACATCTTGTTTCCAGCGTTCCAATTCAGGTCGTCGGATTCCGAACGCCATCTGCTGCCCCCCTTACCACTTCCTTGTATTTTGCATCCCATTCAGGTGCCACTTTGGCCAGCGGAACCGGACGGAAAGTGTCTTTTTTCACTACGACATGCTCAGAGGTCGCTTTAGCGGCGAGTGTGCCATTTTCGTGGAGCACTTCGTAGCCGTAGGTCGTCCGCAAGCGGCCGTGAGACTCCACCCAGGTTTTGACGCGTGCTTTTTGCCCGTAGCGCAGCGCTGCTTTGTATTGGATGGAGATATCCGTCACCGGGGACAAGAACCCTTGCGATTCCATGCCGGCATACGTAAATCCGAGATCCTCGATCAATTGAGTGCGCCCAAGCTCGAGCCAAATCAAGTAATTGGCGTGATAGACGACGCCCATCTGGTCCGTTTCCGCGTAGCGGATCTCAATTTCTTTTTCGCTTATGTACATTTCCTTCACCTCTCTTCCAGTATACAGGACATGCCTTCGGATCAAAAAGCACAAGGTCCTGAAGCTGTGTTTTTCACAGTTCGCCAGATTCCATGTCAATGCGATTCTCCCCAAAATAAAAAGGCCGCCCGAAGGCAGCCTTTTTATTTTTTATGCTTCTAGCAATTTGTTGCGGAGCACCATTTGCAGGATGCCGCCGTGACGGAAGTAGTCGACTTCCACTTCAGAATCGAAGCGTGCGAGGACTTTGAATTCCGTGACTTTGCCATCTTCAGCCGTAGCTGTGACCGTCAGTACGTCGCGCGGTTTCACATCGTCGGACAAGTTGACGCTGATGGCTTCGTGGCCTGTAAGACCAAGAGAATCAGCGCTTTCGCCGTTGACGAATTGAAGCGGCAAGACGCCCATCATCACAAGGTTCGAACGGTGGATACGCTCATAGCTTTCCGCGATGACTGTTTTGACGCCTAGAAGGAATGTTCCTTTAGCAGCCCAGTCACGGGAAGAGCCCATGCCGTAATCCTTACCGGCTAGAACCACAAGGCCAGTGCCTTGCTGTTGATACTTCATGCATGCATCGTAGATCGGCATAACTTCGCCAGTCGGCCAGAATGTCGTGAAGCCGCCAGTTGTGCCTGGTGCGACTTGGTTACGGATGCGGATGTTCGCAAACGTACCACGCATCATGACTTCATGGTTACCGCGACGGGAGCCGTAAGAGTTGAAATTACGCGGCTCAACGCCGTTTTCACGCAAGTACAAGCCAGCTGGTGTATCTTTGCCAATCGCGCCTGCCGGTGAAATGTGGTCTGTCGTGATGGAATCAGCAAATTTTGCCATGACACGAAGGCCGGATAGCGGCTGGATCGGTGCCGGTTCTTTTGACATGCCAGTGAAGAACGGAGGGTTTTGGATATACGTAGAATTGTCATCGAAAGCATACAATGAATCATCGTTTGTTTCGATGGCGTTCCACTCTGCGTTCTCAGTGAAGACATGCTCGTATTCTTTACGGAACAATTCAGGCGTTACCGTGTTGTGTACAACGTCTTTCACTTCTTCAGTTGAAGGCCAGATGTCTTTGAAGAATACATCATTGCCGTCTTGGTCTTGGCCGATTGGGTCCACTTCGAAGTCGATATCCACTGTACCGGCAAGTGCATAAGCTACAACAAGCATCGGGGATGCCAAGTAGTTTGCTTTTACAAGCGGGTGAATGCGTCCTTCAAAGTTACGGTTACCGGACAATACAGATGACACGAGCAAGTCGTTTTCGACAATCGCTTCTTCGATTTCAGGAAGGAGCGGGCCGGAGTTACCGATACATGTTGTACAGCCGTAGCCGACCAAGTTGAATCCGATTTGGTTCATGTAGTCAAGCAGGCCAGAATCGCTCAAGTAGCCTGTAACAACTTTCGAACCTGGTGCCAGTGACGTTTTCACGTATGGCGGCGGCGTCAAGCCTTTTTCAACTGCTTTTTTCGCAACTAAGCCAGCGCCGAGCATAACGTACGGGTTGGACGTGTTGGTGCAAGATGTGATGGCAGCAATCGCCAAAGCGCCAGTGTTCATTTCAGCTGTTTTGCCGTCGTTGAACTTAACAGTCGCTGTTTTGTTGATTTCGTTTTGATCCAACGCGAAGCCATGCGGGCCTTCTGGAGCGGTTACCGCTGTGTTGAATTCTTTTTTCATTTGAGACAATGGAATCAAATCTTGCGGGCGTTTCGGGCCGGACAAGTTCGGTTCAATTGTCGTCAAGTCGATTTCGACAAGGTCCGTGTAGATCGGATCTTCGTTGTCGACGGTGAAGAACATGTCGTTTGCTTTTAAGTATTCTTTCGTGACAGCGATTTGCTCTTCTGTACGGGCAGTCAAACGCATGTAAGTCAATGCTTCTTCATCCACTGGGAAGAATCCGCAAGTTGCGCCGTATTCCGGTGCCATGTTGGCGATCGTCGCACGGTCTGCAAGCGGCAATGTCGTAACGCCAGGTCCGAAGAACTCGACGAATTTGCCGACTACGCCTTTTTTACGCAAAGTTTCCGTGACTTTTAGTGCCAAATCCGTCGCCGTTGCGCCGTTTGGCAATTCGCCAGTCATTTTCACGCCGATAACTTCAGGAATCGGGAAGTATGAAGGCTGTCCGAGCATGCCTGCTTCCGCTTCGATTCCGCCGACGCCCCATCCAAGAACGCCGATCCCGTTGATCATTGTCGTATGGGAATCCGTACCGACAAGTGTATCCGGGAAAGCTTCGAATGTGCCGTCTTCGTTTGGAAGAGCGTGGACAACATTCGCCAAGTACTCAAGGTTTACTTGGTGGACAATACCAGTTGCTGGTGGAACCGCACGGTAGTTGTCGTATGCTTTTTGAGCCCAGTTAAGGAACTGGTAACGCTCTGCATTGCGTTCGAACTCAAATTCCATGTTCGCGCGCAGTGCATCTTCAGTGCCGTAACGGTCAACTTGTACTGAGTGGTCAATAACCAAATCAACTGGAATTTCAGGGTTGATTTTGTTTGGGTCGCCGCCCATTTCAGCCATTGCTGAACGAAGCGCCGCTAGGTCGACCACTACCGGTACGCCGGTGAAATCTTGAAGGATGACACGGGAAGGTTTGAATGGCACTTCTGCTTCTTTGTTCGCGTCCTTGCCCCATTTTGCTAGTTCTTCTACATGTTCGTCTTTGATGACATATCCGTCGTGCTGACGCAATACGGATTCCAATAGTACTTTTACAGAGTACGGAAGGCGAGATACTTTCGCGATCCCCGCTTCTTCGAGTGCAGCGAGACGGTAATAATTATACGTCTTGCCGTTGAGCTCGAACGACGTGCGGCTGTTGTGCAAACTGCTCTTTGCCATAATCGTGTTCCTCCTTTAAATCTTCTGAAAAGGCGTGTAACCGCGTCTTTTCTCCTCTTTCATCATACCGAAACAATGTGCATAAGTAAATTACATTAAAATTATACATTCCGATAAGTTTTACTAATGACTATTTGTTTTTCTCATCGATTTTTCTTAAGGTCTCTTCCAGTTGAAGAAAATGGCGTTTCTCATGGTAGCCGACAAACGGAAACCATTGAACGAGCGGCACGTCACCAAAAACAGGATGGGGCATGGAATTGTTTTTTAAGGTGTCTTCGTCGGTATGGGAGTAAACTTCATACAGCCGGTTTCTCGAAGCCGTCAACTTCTCCTTCATCTCATCGAAACGAATGAATTTTTCCTCAGGCACCGTATGTTTTGGCGCTTCTACCTTTACTTTGCGGCTGACCGATATTTGAATCGGTTTCTTCAACGCTTTTTTCTGTTGGTTTTTCTCAGCTGTTTTTGCGACTCCAGCGGCAATCGTCTCCTCCATTTTATGGAGATGATCCAAAATCTGCATGGCGGACCATTCACTGGCCGACGGTCTTTCATTAAGTTCCGTGTCGCTATACGATTCCACTTTCTTTAGGATGGTATGCCGTATTCTTGCGGTTTCTTCATTTTGCAATTGCTGCACCTCATTTCTATTTCCCATTATCTTTCTTTATACCCGCTTTGTCGATTATCATTCGTTTTTTCATTTTCCATTTTAACTGCTTGTTGGCTTTTTTTGATTTTTATGTAATACCCTTAAGTAGTTTATTACTTATGAATGAATAATGAACTTTTCAAGTCATTTCCTTGCCTGGCAAGGAAAAGTACGTTCTATATTGCCTCAAAACTGGTACAATGAATAAAACCCAGTTAAAGAGGTGAATGTCCATGCCATACGGTTATGAAAAATACAGGTTGGATAACGGCATCAGCCCCAACACAGTGGTCCATGAAGTCCAATTGATCCGTGCGCTTTTTGCCTTTTTGCGCAAAACCTATAAAAAATCGGTGGAGCCGCACGAAATCCGCCCTTCCGACATTCAACAATTCCTATTGGAACAAAAAGAAGCCGGTATCAAGGACAGCACCTTGAACCGCAAATTAATATACATCCGCCGCTGGTTCGATTATATGTGGCAGATTGGCAAAATCCCGAATGATTTTATGCCGAAATTCAAGTTAAACCATAAGCTTGATTTAAAGCCCCATGACATCGAGGTTGACTACGCACATCTTTTGGAAAAGAAACCGGATGTGCTGAAGTCTGCGAAGCTGCCGCTCAATGCCAAGCTGCTTTACGTCTTTTACCTCAGGGGCTTGCGCCTTCGCGATATGGTGACAATCGATATCGATAATTTTTTGACTGACTCAGACGGCCTCCATCTGGACGTCGAGAAGAAAGACGGCTATCACTGCACGCTGCATTTTGATGAACACGAAGAAGCGGTGATGGAACAAGGGATCGAACGGGCGAAAACGCGCGGCACGTCCTTCCTGCTGTCGTCGAAAGTAAAAGACCAATTCACCAACTTCCAGATGGGCTCCCTGTCCGACTACACAGAGGCACTCGCCGAATTTGTCGGCGCCCCGATGCGTTCGGGTGATATCCGCTTTGCGTATGTCCATCACTTGTATGCGGTCGAGCACAAGAATCTAGAGGAGATCCAGGAAATCCTTGGTGTCTCCCTCGATTCCGCTTCCCGCATGCTGAAGGATTCGCTCGTGCGCATGAAACGCCAAGCCCATCCGCCTACATAAAAATGCACCCATTCCATTTGGATTGGGTGCATTTTTATGAATTCGTTTTAATTTTGGGTGATGCCCTTCCGCCGGTCCACTTGTTAGGCAAAAAAACCAAAATCGAGCGCAAAGCTGAAAATGATGAGTGTGTGGATGACTGTGAACCATAGTCCTTGTTTATTGAGTTTTTCCAGGTTTTCGTATTGCATGTGACACACCCCTTTTCTGTTTTGTCTATTATATGTATTTTTCAGAAAATTGGCAAGATAATAGTTTGCGTTCCACTCCTTGCTGTATCCGTTAACAGTTATAGTAGAAACAGGTATACTAAAACTAAAATTGGAGGCGATTGACATGAAAAAAGCATTGCTGGTAGTGGATTATACGGTGGATTTTGTCGCGCAAGACGGCGCATTGACATGCGGCGCACCCGGCCAGGAAATCGAGGAAGCGCTCTGCTTCATCACAGAACAATTTCTTGAAAACGGTGATTTGGTAGTCTTGCCTGTTGATATGCATGAAGAAGATGATCCTTATCACCCCGAAACCAAGCTCTTTCCTCCCCATAACATCAAAGGAACAGATGGCCGCAAGTTATACGGCCGTCTCCAGGAAGTATACGACCGCCATCAAAAGGACATTATCTGGATGGACAAAACCCGTTACAGCGCGTTTGCCGGAACCCGCCTTGAACTGATGCTGCGGGAGCGCAATATCGAAGAACTGCATATTATCGGCGTTTGTACAGACATTTGTGTGCTGCACACAGCGATCGATGGCTATAATAAAGGGTATCAAATTGTCATCCATGAACAAGCCGTTGCAAGTTTCGATGATGCCGGCCACCGGTACGCCATGCGGCACTTTGAAACTATTTTAGGAGCCCAAATACGATAATATTTACTGTTCCATGTTTTAAAAGTCCTGAATGTGGTTATACCTAGAGTGTAGCACTCATAACAATAAAACATTTTGAAGGAGCTGGAAGAATCATGGGAATCATTTTATATCTAATCATGGGCGGTATCATCGGTTGGCTAGCCGGCCTAATCCTCGGGAAAGACATTCCTGGCGGCATCATCGGTAACATCATTGCAGGTATCATCGGTGCATGGCTAGGCGGCTTGCTTCTAGGAGACATGGGACCAGTCATCTGGGACGTAGCAATCATCCCGGCATTGATCGGCGCATTGATCTTCGTCTTCGTTCTTAGCTTGATCCTTGGATCAATGAACAAAGGACGCAAACGCGCATAATAAAAAAGAGTGGACTTCGGTCCACTCTTTTTTATTTGTCGAGATAGTTAAGAAGGCAAATCCTCCGAAGCTTATCGCTCACTTACCGTGGGGTGGGAATCGAGCGATAAGCTTCTCCAAATATTTATAAATGTAGAGAAGCAATCATCGTTCTAATTTATAGCGTTTCAAAGACTTCTTCGACAATTTGAAAAAGAGTGGATTTTGGTCCACTCTTTTTTTCATGAATTATTATATTGTTCTTCAAAACGCCCGTAATAATGAAGGATGTCTTCTACATACTCATCACTATGGTTGTAGCGGTAAATCGCCCGCTCCAAATCCCCTTCCGCCGCACCGTTTTGTGCCAGATAGTTGGCGGCGCTGTGGAGTGCATCTTCCAGGTCGTACGGGTCAGCTAAACCGTCGCCATTAGCATCCACGCCGTAGCCTCCGTATTTTGCAATGACTTCCGGATTGGTTTTGTCTGCTTGCGGAATTTCTCCTTGTCCTTGACCGGAACACGTGGGATGGCTCCAGCCGACAAACGTGCAGGGCATGAACTGCATATGCCCTTCTGCCCCTACGGGTGACAACAAGGGATCCATCGTCGAGAATTTCGTTTCAATGCGGTGATGGGCAGCCAGTAGCGTCCATGGGATTTCGTAACGATCGGCCGCTTCCTGGTAAAGCGCAATGTTTTCTTCCGGAAATGGCACTTCAAACACGCGGTCCTGCCCTTTTTGAACCGTTTCCTTGACGGTGTCGCCGTAGTAGGAATACGCCACTACCGCAATGAGCGTGAACCCCACGATCGCTGCCGGAACAAAAGCCAGTAACAAGAGGAATCTCAAAACAATCGAGAATTTTTTTCGTTTTGTCTGTTTCATATGTTCACACCTATAGTTTCATTTGCCTCAGTTTACCACAGCCGCACCGCCTTTGCCCGTATGCCGCCAGCAATTGGCATAACCTCAAGCAGGAGAATAATTATTCGGGAAGAATATGTATAATGGGAATTGGAAGGAGGAATAACCTATGTGGGAAGATTTTAAGAAATTCGCTTTAAAAGGAAACGTTCTGGACTTGGCAGTGGCGGTGGTCATTGGCGCCGCATTCGGGAAGATTGTTACTTCACTTGTTGAGGACATCATCATGCCTGGCGTGGGGATTTTACTCGGTGGATTCAGCGTCGAAGATTTGACTTATACATTTAATGGTGCCGAACTCCGTTATGGCGCGTTCACACAATCCGTTATCGACTTTTTCATTATTGCGTTCTCTATTTTCCTGGTGATTCGCTTATTTACACGCATGAAACGCCAAAAAGATGTGCCGGCGGAAGAAGAACCAGCAGTGCTCGACAAGAAAGAAGAGCTGCTGATTGAAATTCGCGATCTTTTATCAAAAGAAAAAACCGGCCAATGACCGGTTTTCCTTAAGCTGCCGAATCGATTCGGCAGCTTTTTATTTATTTCACCCTGCCAGTTCCTGCATGTCTTCAATGATTTCCGCTGTCGGCACTTGTTCAAAACCGTCGTAATTGCCCACGACTTCCCCCTCTTGGTCAACCAGGTAAAAGGAAGTTCCGTGGATGACCTGGTCGCTGTTCGGATCGTTCTTGACCAAGGATTTAAAATTCTCCGTCGCAAACTCCGCAATCTCATCCTGCGAATAACCCGTCAGTAAATGCCATTTGCTTTCATCGGGAATCGGGTAATGCGACAAATATTCCTGCATTTTCTCCGGCGTGTCTTGTTTTGGGTCTACGCTGAATGCGATAATTTTATAGTCGCTCAAGCCCTGCGCTTCCATTTCCTTCTGCAAATCTGCCATATTGAAAGTCATCGGCGGACATACCGTCTCACAATTTGTGAAGACAAATGTTGCCAGCCAAGGCGTCCCTTCCAATTGCTGTTTGCTTACTTGCTCGCCGCGGTGGTCGGTGTAATTGAAATCTTCGACCGTACCCGCGCCGCATGCTGCGAGAAACAGCATCAGCGCTGACAGCAGCACCGCCCATTTCCACTTCATATCATTGCCCCCACTCTCGTAACTGCCTATATCATAGCCGAACAAAGACCTGAAAACAATCCAGGTTCCCGCTTCAGAAATCACAACTTTGTGAATTACGGCGTCTTCATCGTAATGAGCGCGTCGTGGATCGCGACAAGCTTGCCTTCCACACGGTGCATCAGGTAAAACGAAACGAATATCGGAAACCCGAGTTCCTGTATCCACTGCATCCACTCCTGCATTCCAGCGCCTCCTTTCCTTCTAAAAAAAGCCTTCCCGCTATTGCGGGAAGGCCCTGTTCATTAGACTTCGTATTCGACGATAGTGCGTTCGACAACGCGTGCGCCTTTAGCGAGCGCAAACGGCGATCCGCCGACTTCAAAAATGTTCTGGGCGACGATCGTCTGCATGCCGGTGATGATTTCCTGCGCCGTCAAGTCTTCGCGCGGTTCATCGACCGTCAAGGTGACCGCTTTGTTTGCAGCCGTTTCAAAAATCAATTCCAATGTTTTCGCCATGTGTCCCACTCCTCTTTATTATTGGTAGATGCTTGAACCGGAGATTTTCTCCAATTCCATAAGCGGTTTCGTGCCGAATGTTTCCAACACTTGCGCTGCCTGGAAAATCCCATCGGCAGTTGCCGCTTCCGCCACGTTTTGGTACGCTTTCACTTTGCGCTTCAAGCGCCCTTGCTCATCAAGCCCGTTGTCGAACGTCAAGCGCATGCTTGCGTTCTTAAAATCGCTGAATGCCATATTGCTCACCCCCTTTCATTCGCTATATAGACATAAACGCGAAAAAAGGATACATTTCAGGTGAATTTTTTTTCACGGGCTTCTATAATGGTAGAGAGAATGATTGAGGTGAGACGAAGTGGAATTAGAAGGCTGGTTTTTATGGTTCATACTATTCTGGGTCGTTGTGTTGGTCGGGCTGTTCGCGATCGGCGGCTATTTTATGTTCCGGAAATTCCTGAAATCGATGCCAAAAGAAGACGGCTTGTCGGATCTGAACTGGGAAGAATACTACGTAGAAAAAACGATCCACCTATGGGGAGCCGAAGAAAAAGAGCTATTGAATGAACTCGTACAGCCGGTGCCGGACCTGTTCCGCCCGGTAGCAAAACAAAAAATCGCAGGGCGCATCGGCGAAATCCTGCTTGAGGAAAAGGCCAAGAAAATGGAAATGCAACACATTATCCGCGGCTATATCCAAGCTACGCCAAAACGCGACCACAAATTTTTGCGCAAAAAAATGGCCGAACTCGAAATCGATGTCACGCCATATGAGCAATATTTCGAACAATGACCATAAAAAAACGCTGCTCCCTATTCGGGAACAGCGTTTTTTTGTCCTGCAATCAATTGATATTTACGCAGCATCGCGAGACGCCACGGCACAAGCATGCCAAAAGCGAGCAGCCAGAACATGCCGCCGAGCTCCCCGACGTCAATCGACGAGCTAAGAATGACTTTCGCCAGCAAGCGCACGAGCAATAACCCAAGCAAAATGAAGACGAACGCTTTGGAGCGCTTTAAATAAATTTCCCCGTCGCGCACTTCAAATTTCGATGTGCGGATCAAGATGATCGAAAACAAAGCCCCGACAAGCAGCGCTTCAGCAATTTGCAGCGGCGCCACCCGGAAAAACGGGAAAATGAACATCAAGGCGCCGGTCGACATGAACAAAGGCGGCAAGATGATTTTTTTGACCGATGCCGGCTTTTTTGCCGATTTTGACCGGACAATGATCGCGAGCGTTCCCATGAGAAATGCGCCGATGGTCGTCACAGCAAGAAAGACAGCCGGCGGGATGCTATTGAATAATTCATCCATCCAATTCTGCCTCCAATTCACCGAGGCGGCTCTCCAGCTCATCCATGCGCACGAAACGGGCGAACCGCAGCTGTTCTTTCCCTTGCTTGAAAAGAATAACCACAGGTGCCGTGAACAACATCAACTGTCCGGCGATTTCCGGAACGCGCGCTGCATTCACCAAATAGAATGGAATGGATGCGTTTGGTTCCAACCCTTCAATTTGCGGCTTCAGGCCCTCGCATACCGAACAATGATCGGTTTTGACGAATAGCAGAAACGATTCGCCGCTTTCTATTTTCTGTTGGAATTGATCCATCGAAGAAATGGTTTCCATCTCGTCACCTACTTTTTAGAATCCTTGGAAATCCCCGAAAATCGGGCTCAAAATGCGGATAATGTATGTCATGCCGTCAAAGAACAGCAAGACCCCTACCGCGATCATGATGAATCCGCCGACTTTCATGATCGTGCTGTGATGCTTGCGCAGCCAGCCGAGGCGGGTTACGAAAAACGACAGCACGAAAAATGGAATCGCAAAGCCGAGTACGTAGGCGAGCATATACCAAATGCCTGAACCCGGGTTGGTCGCAGCAAGTGCATAGATCGCTGCTGTGATCGGTCCGGTACAAGGCGTCCAGCCAGCCGCAAACGCGAGGCCGATAACGAAAGTGCCCAAAAATCCGGAAGGCCGGTTCTTGAACGAGAACTTGCGGTCTTGCATCAAGAATTTCGGGGTGAAGACCCCGACGATCATCAGGCCGAAAATAATGATGAACAAAGCGCCCACTTGGCGGATTAATTCATCGTAGCGTACAAACCATTCATAAAAGAACGATGTACTGAAGCCCAATGCGATGAAAATGGTGGAAAAGCCCAATAGGAAAAATAAAGTATGGAACATTCCACGGCGCTGCATCACTTTTCGGTCATTTTTAATCTCATCCATGGTCATGCCCGTAATATAAGATAAAAAGGCAGGATACAAAGGCAATGTACATGGCGAGATGAAACTCAAGAATCCGGCACCGAAAGCCAAAAGTAAATTAATATCGGTTGCCATGCGAACACGCTCCTCTCTCTCACGAACTCTATCTTATCAGAGATGGTGCGCAAAAACTGCCAAATTGCCTGTGAAATCTTTATGGACATTTCCGTAATCTTCACGCTTTCGCCCTATAATTTGCAGGCAGACAGAAAATGCCCATGCGCCATAAAAAAACCGGCTCTCTTTAGGGGGAAGAGAGCCGGGCGCAAGTGCCTGCCTGTTGTACCGAACAAAGCAAGCGCGCATATAAATGGACTAATGATCACCCGATGAGTTTCTTGGCTAGTCCCAATTGATGATGTACTTGATCAAATCCTGTGCCACCTAGTGAGTTGCGGCGTTTGACGGCCGTCTGCGGAAGCAAGGTTTCGTAAATATCGTCTTCAATGAGCGTGCTGGCTGCCTGGAGATCCTCAAGCGGCAGGTCTTTCAAATAATAGCCGCGCTGGATGCACGTGAAGACCAGCTTGCCGGTGACATCGTGCGCTTCGCGGAACGGCATGCCTTTCGCCGCCAAATAATCCGCAAGTTCCGTGGCATTTGAAAAGTCGGAGTTCACCGCTTTTTCCATAGAGGCGGTGTTGACATTCATCGTCCGGATCATCCCTTCAAAGATCGGCAAAGACCCCATCAAGGTATGGACCGTGTCGAACATCCCTTCTTTGTCTTCCTGCATATCTTTATTATAGGCAAGGGGCAAGCCTTTCAAAGTCGTCAGCAAGCCGAACAGATTACCGTAGACACGTCCTGTCTTGCCGCGGACAAGTTCCGCCATATCCGGATTTTTCTTTTGCGGCATGATGCTCGAGCCGGTCGAGAAGGTATCGTCAAGTTCGATGAAACGGAACTCTTCGCTCGACCACAGGATGATCTCCTCTGCAAAACGCGATAAATGCATCATGAGCATCGATGAGTTGCTGAGAAATTCCAGGATAAAGTCACGGTCGCTGACGGCATCCAGGCTGTTTTGATAGACGCCTGAGAAGCCGAGCAGCTCAGCGGACAGTTCGCGGTCGATCGGGAAACTCGTCCCGGACATCGCCCCTGCCCCGAGTGGCGACACCTCGATGCGCTTTAAGGATTCCTGCATGCGCTCTTTATCGCGCTGCAACATCCAGAAATAAGTCATCAGATGATGACCGAATGAAATCGGCTGCGCGCGCTGGAGATGCGTATACCCTGGTACGACCGTCTCGACATGCGTTTCTGCCTGTTCGACGATCGCTGACTGGAAGGCTTCGATCAGCTCGATGATTTCCGTCACGCGGTTTTTCAAATAGAGATGCATATCCGTTGCGACCTGGTCGTTGCGGCTTCTGCCGGTATGCAGTTTGCCGCCGACAGGGCCGATCTCATCGATCAGGAGTTTTTCTAAATTCAAGTGGATGTCTTCGTTCGATACGCTGTACTCAAGTTCTCCGTTCTCCGCTTTTTTCTGCAGCGTCTGAAGCCCTGACAAGATCAAGTCAGCGTCTTGCTGCGGCAGGATCTTGCAGGAAGACAGCATGGTGACATGCGCCATGCTGCCCTGGAGGTCCTCGAGCACTAATTTCTGGTCAAAGGAAATGGATGCCCCGAACTCATCGACCCACTGTTCAGCTGTCTTTTGGAAACGACCGCCCCACAGTTTGGTCATAGCTGTACCTCCTCTTTGACTTGTGCCGTGACTGCAACTTCTTTCTTGTTGATTTTCGAGTTGACGACTGTCGGCAAGCCCCATAGCTCGATGAATCCGACCGCAGACTCGTGGTTGAACGTATCATCAGTTGAATACGTCGCCAGTTCTTCGCTGTACAAGGAGTTCGGTGACTTACGCCCTTCCGTGATGGCGTGGCCTTTGAACAGTTTGACACGCACGGTGCCGTTGACAAATTCCTGTGTTTCTTTCAGGAACGCTTCAAGTGCGATACGCAGTGGAGAGAACCAAAGCCCTTCATAGATCAATTCCGTCATTTTCTTCTCGATGACCGGCTTGAAGTGAGCCATTTCTTTTACCAAGGTGATATCTTCAAGTTCTTTATGCGCGGCGATCAAAGTCATCGCGGCCGGTGCTTCATAGATTTCACGGGATTTGATGCCGACCAGTCTGTTTTCCACATGATCGATTCTGCCGACGCCATGTTTGCCTGCAACATGGTTCAATTCAAAGATCAGATCCGTCAATTTATAGTCGATGCCGTTCAATTTAGTCGGAACGCCTTTGACGAATTCGATTTCCACGATATCCGGCGTATCCGGCGTGTCTTCCAGTGCGTTGGTAATATCATATGCATCTGCTGGCGGTGTAGCCCACGGGTCTTCGAGGATGCCACATTCGTTGGCACGGCCCCATAAGTTCATGTCGATGGAAAACGGGGAATCCAAGTTGACCGGAACCGGCACGTCATGCTGTTTGGCATAAGCGATTTCCTCGTCACGCGACCAGCCCCACTGGCGAACAGGTGCGACGACTTCAAGGTCGGGGTTTAAGGATTTGATGGAAACTTCAAAACGAACTTGGTCATTGCCTTTTCCTGTGCAGCCGTGGGCAACAGCCGTTGCGCCGCTTTCCACTGCGATTTCTACGAGTTTTTTGGAAATCAACGGACGAGACAATGCAGAAACGAGCGGGTATTTGCCTTCGTATAATGTATGGGCTTGAAGCGAAATGAGTGCATAGTCTTCGGCAAATTCGTCTCTGGCATCAATCATATAGCTTTCGACCGCTCCGACTTGCAGCGCTTTTTGTTTAATGAAGTCCAAGTCTTTTCCTTCTCCGATGTCGAGACAAACAGCGACGACGTCATAGCCTTGTGATTTGAGCCATGGAATGGCCACCGATGTATCTAGTCCACCTGAGTATGCGAGTACGATTTTTTTGTTCATATAATATGACCTCCTGTATTTTTATGCGTTATATGCGATGAATATACACATAATAACATGGTGATTTTTATAACGCAAGGGAAGACGCGCATAAAATTTCATGTTTTTTAGAGATTATGCAAAAATAGTGTGTTTCTTCTATAATAAGAAAAATCAACTTTTGCGCACGCAAAAACCCGAACGGCTCGTCGCCATCCGGGTTTTGCTGTGTCGGGTCATTCTTCTGTGTCTTCTGTTTGTTCTTGGTCTTCTTCATTGCCCATTGTATATTCCAATGTGTTCATGTCGATGCGCACTTCCGTCAACTCGCCGGTTTCCATATTATTGAACAAAAACCCAATTTCATCACCGCGTACGATCGGTTGCCCCATCAAGATCAATTTGGATAATTGTTCTTCGTTGATGAACGCTTGCAATGCTTCTGATTGGCGCAGGGATTCTTCGTCCTGCAAAATAGTGATCTTTTCCGCTTCGCCTTGCATCGGGAACGATTCTTCAAGCGGGCCAGTATAATCCGTCGTGACTTTCATGCCGGTACGCAAGTCGCTGATAACGGCTTCTGTCGTTTCGCCGCCTTCCGCAAACTGGACTTCGACATCTTCCGGTACAGAGAAGTAAATATTGCCAATGAGGATACGCCCATCCCCGATCTGCGTAATAAAGCCCTCTTCCGTCAAGCCTTCCTGTTCAACTGCAATTTCCGGTTCTTCTTCAGTGCCTGCCGGCTCCGTTGGTTCTGTCGGCGCGGCATCATCGGAGCAACCCGCCAATAGCAGGAATCCTGCAAGAAATAAACTAGCTTTTTTCACTTTATCCCAATCCTTTACGCTTAGATTCTTGTTGCAACTCTTAATTTTCAGTTTACCTGCTGAAGCTTGCGCATGCAACTCTGTACATCACGCCTGGCGGTAGACAAAAATGCCGCGGTCGTCAAGCCGCTCTTCGATCAAACCGTCTTCGAGCAAGTAATCGACTTGGCCAATCGTCTCAGACAATGTCAGGCCGAGTTCTTTCTCGTAGGCATGCGGAAATAGCTGCTGCGTCAATTCGTAAACCGACTGCTCGCTCGATCGGTCGAGCATGTCTAGCACTTTCATCGCCCTCAAGTGCTGCTTTTCGAGGCGTGTGGAAACGAGTTCGTGGACATTGCGCACGTCTTCCCCATGGCCGCTGTAGATGACGTCTATCGGCATCTTCAATAGCCGGCCGAGGGAAGCGTTGTACTGCAGCAAGGACTTCGGGCGTCCTTCTTCTGGGTGATACGGCGGTTCAATGAGCGGATTTGACGACACTTTCGCGATGACGTGGTCGCCGCCGATCATCATGCGTTCCTCCGGATTCCAAAACGATAGATGGCTTTGGGCATGTCCCAAAGTCTCCATGACGTGCCAGTCCGCGTGCCCTGGAATCGTATCGCCTTCATTGATGGCCATATCGAGCGGGCGGTTGCCCATCAAATTGAGCGGCCGCTTCATCTTCTTCATCCAAAACATCAAATCGCCCGGCACGCCCTCTTCTTTCAAGCGCTCCTGATAAAACGCGTCATGGTAATCGAAAAAAGCTTTGTCCCGGCGCAGCCATAAATCATTGTATGGATGGCCATACAGTTTTGCGGCATCAAATCCGTCGACCCATCCTGCGTGATCCGGGTGGTGGTGCGTCAAGACCACTTGTTCAATGTCTTCCGGGGCGACATTTGCCGCCTTTAACCCGGCCTTGAGCGCTTCCCAGGCTTCCGGTGTTTTCGGTCCAGCATCAATCAACGTCAACGCGTCGCCTTTCAATAGATAAGAATTGACATCTCCGACCGCAAATGGCGTCGGGATGGTGATTTTGATCGGTTCCATCATTCCCACTCCCTTAAACTGAATGTCTATTCACTTATCATACCTTGAAAGGCAAGCGCCGTCACGCCGGCTGGCCAATTTGACAAATAAAATTTGTTTACTTATAATTTAATAACATATGTAAGCGTAGATGAAGATTAGTACGGAAGGTGATGGGTACAAGAGAGTGCCGCCAACGCTGAAACGCCGCACCCCCGCTCCCTTCCTGAACCTGCTTCTGAGCTGCCGTGCAAACACGGCCGTCTGTCCGCGATAAGGATATCGAGTTGTGCAAATGTGCAAACTTAGGTGGTACCGCGGAAACAAGCGTTTTCGTCCTTGGAGTAACAGGGATGATTGCGCTTTTTATTTTGAGAAAAGGAAGTGGAATGTATGAAAATTGTATGTGTAGGGGCCGGATCGATGGCCGAATCCATGATCCATGGCTGGATTAACAAGCGAATTATGAAACCGGATGAAATTTCCGTCATGAACCGGTCAGACCAGGACCGTCTGGAATTTCTCCACGATGAATACGGCGTCAATATCGTTTGCGATGACAAGACTGAACTACGGGATGCTGATTTCATTCTGCTCGCGATGAAACCGAAAGATGTCGAAGTGGCCTTAAAAGGCATTCGCGAAAAATTGAGCGGCGATACTGTTATCGTTTCAGTCGCGGCAGGCGTTTCGATTGAGACGATCCAAAAACATGTCGGTGATTTCGCCGTTGCCCGTGCCATGCCGAATACGTCGGCACAAATCGGCAAATCGGCCACAGGCGTCGCCTGGAGCAAATTTGTCACTAAAGAACAGCAGCACTTGCTGAGAAAGCTCTTGTCATCGATCGGCGGCGTGACGGTCGTGGAAGAAGACCAGTTGCACGCAGTGACTGGCATTGCCGGAAGCGGCCCAGCGTATCTCTATTACTTCGCGGAGTCCATGGTACAAGCGGGAATCGACAACGGCTTATCGTCTGCAGATGCCAAAAAACTTGTGCGCCAAACATTCGACGGCGCAGCGGAAATGCTCCAGCAAGAAGATTTCGGCGAATTGCGCAAACGTGTCACGAGCCCGAACGGCACGACCGCCGCTGGACTTCAAGCCCTCTACGATAACGACTTCAAGCGTATCGTCGGCGATTGCGTCACATCCGCCGCCAACCGCTCCCGTGAACTCGGGAAAGAATTCGAATAAGAAACCCCTCACACCCCGCAGAAGCGACGACTTTTGCGGGGTGTTTCCATTTTCATGGATGTTCGGGCTGCTAAAGAACCATGGCAGCAAGGCTTTCGAATCGAAGCCGCGAGAGATTTCCGGTATACTAATTTCTTGTATAGATACTGAAGGAGGAATTTCACGTGGCAAAACTTTTCGAAGAATTCGAGCTCAAAGGCGTCCATTTCAAAAACCGCATCGTCATGGCGCCGATGTGCATGTATCAAAGCGATAAAGAAGACGGACAGGTTACCGATTGGCATCGTGTCCATTATCCGACGCGCGCAGTCGGCGGCGTCGGGTTGATTATCACCGAAGCGACCGCCGTTCAGCCGATCGGGCGCATTTCTTCTCGCGACCTCGGCATATGGGATGATGCCCATATCGACGGACAGGCGGAAATCGTCCGCTTGATGAAAGCAAACGGCGCGAAAACCGGCATCCAATTGGCGCATGCCGGCAGGAAAGCAACCGTCGACGGCGATATTCAGGCACCGAGCGCGATTGCCTTTAACGATAAATACAAAACCCCGAAAGCGATGACAATTGACGAAATCGATGATACCGTCCAAGCGTTCCGAGACGGCGCCGTGCGAGCGAAACAAGCCGGCTTCGATGTCATCGAAATTCATGCCGCCCATGGCTATTTAATCAATCAGTTCTTATCTCCGTTGACCAACCAACGCACCGACGAGTACGGTGGCAGCAGCGAGAACCGCTACCGCCTGCTGCGCCGCGTACTGGATGAAGTGAATGCAGTTTGGGGCGGGCCTCTGTTCGTGCGTATTTCCGCAGAAGATTACACAGACGGCGGCATGACGCCTGAACAATACGTCGAGATGACCAAATGGATGAAACAGCAGAACGTCGATTTGATTGATGTCAGTTCAGGGGCTGTCGTGCCGGCACAGATTCCGGTGTTCCCTGGCTATCAAGTGAATTTTGCAGAAACGATCAAAAAAGAAACACCGATTGCAACCGGCGCTGTTGGCTTGATCACGGAGCCGCGCCATGCTGAAGAAATTCTCCAGAACGGCCGTGCCGATTTCATCTTCCTGGCACGCGAATTGCTGCGTAACCCGTATTGGGCCTACACTGCCGCTCAGACGCTTGGAGCCGATATCGAAGCTCCTGTGCCTTATGAGCGGGGTTGGATATGAGACAGTTGCAAAATAGCTGTAATTTAGTATACTGAAAGTAACGAAAAAAACCGGATGCTGTGTGCATCCGGCCAGCTGCATGCCGCCTTTCGAGGGCGGTCGGCTGGACACTATAGGTTTACGAAATAACCGTCAGCCCACGCCAATGGGACGGTTATTTTTTTTTCGGAATGACCAGAATCAAGGATAAGACGAGCGTCAATGCGCTAATCGTCAACCCGACACTCGTGAACACAAGCGAAAATGCTTCTGCCATGGTCATGCTACCACCCCCTTTCTATAGGGAATGGCCAAACCGCCCTCATGCAGCTGTACCTCTATTTTAACACAAACAGAACACTTGTTCTATTAATAACTGTAAAAATAATCAGTAAAAATAACCCAATTTCAAGCAACGCTCTCTAGGATGCTCCCTTTTCAGAAGGCATGCTCTCGTTAAGTAGGACGCATATACAAAGCCCCTCGCCATCATTATGGCAAGGGGCTTTGTACTTGAATGATGCTATTCTTTCAGGAACCAGACTTTCTGCATATCCACTAGCAAACTGATCGGTTCACCGACTGCTGTTTCTTCAGCTTGTGGTGTGGTAACTACACATTCCAGCAACTGATTTCCTGTATTTACTTTCAGGCTGTACATGCCGCGGCCATATTTCATTTCCTCCACAATGCCCTTAACCGGGACATGGCCCAATTGGTCGTCTTCCGCAGCTTTGATCGCTTCGGGCCTGATGACCATAAAATAATCACCGTCTGCCAGCTGCTTAGCAACATCCGCTTCAATCATTCCGTCAGAGGAGACAAAACGGCCATTTTTCAGTGCACCGCTCAAGATATTCCGCAAGCCAAGGAAAGAAGCGACCGCTGTAGTTTCGGGGCGTTCGTACAATTCTCTAGCACTGCCGACCTGGCGCAATTGCCCTTCGCTCATGACCGCGATTCGATCGGATAATGCGAAAGCTTCGTCGCGGTCATGCGTAACGAACAAGACGGTAACGCGAAAATCTTTTTGGATGCGGCTTAGCAGCTCGCGCATTTCTTCTCGCAAGCCCGGATCGAGCGCGCTGAATGGTTCATCCATCAACAAGACGCGCGGATTCGCCACTAAAGCCCGGGCAAGTGCCACGCGCTGCTGCTGACCGCCGCTGAGTTCGTCAGGAAAGCGGCTGCCGAATTCGTTGAGCCCTACATGTTCAAGCATATCGTGCGCAGCTTTCAAGCGCTGCTTTTTGCCGACTTTCTGCATTTTCAAGCCAAAAGCGACATTGTCTTCGATGGTTTTATGCGGAAACAGCAACGATTGCTGAAACACCATGGCAAATTGTCTCGATTCAGGCGGCACATTTGTCAGGTTTTTATCCCCTACCCAAATCTCCCCACCATCTGCTTTCAATAAGCCAGCAACCAATTTCAGCAAAGTCGTCTTGCCGCAGCCGGATGGCCCAAGAAGCGAGAAGAACTCTCCTTCGCGAATGGACAGCCGGACTGGGCGAAGCATGAACGACGCATCATTTTTCGGCTGTACGGCTTGGTACCGCTTTTCTATATCGATGATGCGCAAATCACTCACGGTTTCACTCCTTTCCCCGAGTCCTGTGGGGCTTTATTCAGTTGATAATAACGTTTTAAAGCGGCATCCATTCCAACCAAAGCCGCAATAGCAATGGCTGCATAGAGCAATGAATAAGCCGATGCAATGCCTGGGTCTCCTCCACTGACAAACGGGAACAGCAAAATCGGCAAGGTAACCACTTGGCCAGCACCGATGATGAAGGTGATCAAGTATTGGCTCAAGGAAATCAAGACGCTTAAACTTGCTCCTGCCAATATGCCTGGCAACAGATGCGGCAGCACGACGTGAAAGAATCGCGGCAGCGCACGCGCCCCTAGCATGCGCGCTTGGTCTTCCCAATCCGCTGACAAGGTTTGATAGCTAATCATGACTGCACGGAACATATATGGCAAAGTCGGCGCGATATGTGCCAACACGACCCCAAGAACAGTTTCAGTCAATCCGAGCCGCAAAAAGGTCAAGTGAATCCCCATGACTGAGATAAAAGGCGGAATGATGATTGGCGCAAAAATGATCGCTTCGAATAGCCATCTGCCGCGGACTGAATAACGCACCAACGCGTTGGCCGCCGGGAGCGCCAGTAAGATGTTCACGGCTGTTACAATCAAGGCAATCCATAAGCTGATCCCGACCGCTTGCCATGTTCGCCCGTCATTCAATACATATTCCCACGCACGAAAACTCCATGACTCAGGCAATACATCCGGCCAGCGCCAACTGAATGATACGCTAGATAAAATCAAGGGAACAAATGGGACGACGACAAAAATGATTAATGCGATGAATGCAAACAAGGACAGAAGCTGCGGATGTTTTTTCATTAGCCCCACCCCTTGAGTACATTCCAGCGCTTACTGAAGTAATACGCCACTAGACCCAGTAAAATCGTGATAGCCGCGAGAATCATATTGACCGCGAGCGCTTCGGGGCGATCCGAAAGCGTGCCGCTTGTGTACAGCTGATACGAGTAAACCGGCAATACGCTTGGATAAGTGACACCCAGCAGATAAGGCACTTCAAAAGCGGAAAAAGTAAACACAAAGACGATGAACGTCGCAATTGCCCACGCCGGCATTATGGCCGGCACGACTATTTCCCGGATAAATTGCCAATCACCCGCACCGAAAACGCGAGACACTTCACGCCAGGAGCCGTGGATCCGCGACAGCACCGGATACAGCATAAGCGCCACAAAAGGCGCTTCTTTCCAAGCATAAGTGAGGACGATTCCCCACCCGAACGGGTCATTGACGAGCACCGGGAAATCCGTGATGCCGTCGATCCACCCAAACGCCGCAAGTATTCTCGATACAAATCCACTTTGGGTGAACAGCAGTACGACGATATAGCCGGCGACCAGATGCGGTATGGTCAATGGCAATTGGAACAAGCGATGCCAAGCTTTTGGCGAGGTCGTTTTCGTGGATTCATTGAGAAAAAACAAAGCTACAGCAATTAGCGCCCCGATAACGGCTGATAGGAGCGAAGACAAGGCAGCTACCCGCAGCGTAAGTTCCATCGATTCCCAGAAAGAGGCGGAATGCAGGAGCCTGTCGTAGGCCGCAAGGTTCAACTCCGTTTCCCCGATCGCCGGAAAATAGCCGAAGCTTTTCAACAGCCCGTCAAAAATCCCCCCGAAAAACAGGAGGATAATGGTAGCGGCGGCCGGCAGCAGCAAAAGATACGGTTTACTCTTTCGCCACATGTTCCGTCCATCCTTTTTCAATGATATCGATGTAATCCGAGGACAATTCAGGCAAGCGATTTTGTTCCAATTCTTCTATTGAAAGTGTCGCTTCCCCCAGATCCACTTCATTCATCGCCTGTTGCTGCTCGGGCGATAATTTTTCCAAATCGAGTGCCGTTAAGTCGCCCCAATTCTCTGGTGACAATTTAGCGGTTTGGGCGGCAGGCGACATTAGTTCATTGATTGCGACAAGCGCTCCCGCTTTATCCGAGGCATTAAACGGAATCGACAGGAAATGCGTATTCGCAAGTGTTCCGCCGTCTAATAGATAGGTGCGGGTCGACTCCGGAAAGCGTCCCTTCAACACTTCACTTGCAGCAAGTGCCGGGTCGTAGCTCATAGTCATGCCGATTTCACCGCTCGCAAACAATTGGTCTTGTTTCGCCAAGCTTTCCGGATACGTTTCGCCTTCCCGCCACAAATACGGCTCAATGCTGTTCAGGTATTGCCACATCGGCTCAAGGCGTTCTTCCAAATCTTCAATGTCTGCTGCAGGCTGCTGATACTGCTCGTGTCCCCCGGTCGTTTCATACAACACCTGGCGGACAAAAGCACTTCCTGTGAAATCAGGCGGTGCGGGGTATGTGAACTGGCCCGGATTCTGTTTCACCCAATCAGCAAGTTCTGTCATTGACTTGGGCGGATTCTCGTGTTGGTTCGCATCGTGCACGAAGACGAATTGCGCCTTGCCCCACGGTGCTTCCAAGCCTTCTACCGGTTCTCCGAAATCCTGTGAAACTTCCGGTGCATCCGCATCGACGTAGTCATTGAAGTTCGGCAATTGTCCGGTGAAATCTCCCCACAACAAGTCATTGTCTTTCGCAGCTTTGAAATTTTCACCGTTGATCCAGACGATGTCCATGCTGCCATCCGTTTTGCCGGCCGTTTTTTCATCGAGCAATTGATTGATGATGTCTTGTGCATCATTCATTGGCACGCGCACCAACTCGATGCCGTGCTGTTCTTTCATGCGCGGTGCGACCCAGTCATCCAAATAATTATTGATGTTGTCGTTTCCGCCCCACATATACATATTGACTTCCTGGCCTTGTGCGTTGTCTTGAATAACGCCCCAGTCATCCGTCAACAAGCTATCTGCATCGGTTGCACTTCCTGCTTCCTCAGATGAACACGCTGACAAGGCAAGTGCCAGCATGCCAATTGCCGTTATTGGATATAGTTTCATTTGTCCCACTTCCTAATCCCTTTTATGCTGCTTCTCTGTATTTCTTATTCAAGCCTCCACAATGGCTTAACTATTAGAGCAATCAATTCGATTTACCTGAATCGCCGTCTGCTTTCCGGTTCCAGCGATTGCGGATCAAAATTGGGACGACCGTCAAAATAACGAATACGACGATCGCCGCTGCAATGATTTTTGGGTTTCCGCTGACAAAGCTGCTGCCGAGAAAATTATAGGCGAAGGTTCCGGGAATGATGCCGATCAAGGTCGCCAAGGCAAACGATGTGAAACGTACTTTGGCAATCGCTGCCATATAGCTGATCAAATCGAAGTTGATAACCGGGATCAGCCGAAATAACAGCACATATAAAAATCCGTTGTGTTCCATTTGCGCCTGAAATTTGGCAGCGTTTCCTCTCCACTCTTTTGTAACGATGCTTCTGCCGACCACCTTTGCGACAAGAAAGGACAGCATTGCCCCCAAAGTCGCGCCAATGATGGTGTAAAAGGTTCCCATCCAAGCACCGAAAGCCAAGCCGCCGGCAATCGATAACACCGAGGCCGGGAAGAAAATCAGCGGCCTGATGGTGTAAACGATAATGTAAATGACAGGCGCCCATAACCCGAACGATAAAATCCAGTTGCGAAGGTCTTCCGCTTCTACGTCAAAAACGGAACGGCTGAGCCAGATACCCAAGCCGATGGCCACAGCCACCAGCAGCCATTTGGCGATGCGTTTTTTATTCATGAATTGCGCGTGTGGGTCGAAATGCTTGAATAGCGCTTTTTCATTTCATTATAGCGCTTGCGGTTGACTCCTTGGTCTGAATAACCGACACGTGATGCGGAGCGGAATTCGATTTGCTGCGCGGCATCATTAAAGTAAAATTCGATGTCATCCTTGAATTTCAACAGTTTGCTCGAAGCAATTGCGTAAACGTAATCGTTATTCACTTGTGCAATTCGGATGCCTTCATAGCTTTTCAACATGCCGATCAAGTTCTTTTTCGCTTGCTCTTTGCTGCCATTGTACGGCCATGCCGGCACAAATTTGCTGCGCACCGTCGTTTGCGAAGAAACGGCATTCGGCGTAGAAGGCACTTCTGTGAGACGGCCATTTTCAACCCCAAGTTGTGGCTTGGTGTTGTTTTGTATCGCCATATTGGCAATGCCAAATCCGGTGGCTGCTGCAGCGCCATACAAGCCGATTTTTTTCACAGGCAACTCTCCTGCTTTAGCTTTGTTGAAGGTTTTGACGACCGGTTGGTTGAGCAAGTTATCGACATAGACTTTCTTGCCGATTTTCACCAGGACTTCGCTATAAGTCGGATACGGGTGGATTACGCTGGATAATTTACCCATATTGATACTAAGAGTTTTGAGTGTCTGAATTTGGCTAATGATTTCACCAGCTCTGTCGCCCAAAATACTCGCTCCGAGAATATGGCCTTTTTTATCGAGAACGATCTTCACTTTGCCGATAGACCCTTGTTTCGTATTTGCACGGTCGATATCCGCATAATCCTGTTCGTAAACGCGAATTGAATCGCCGTGTTGTTCGCGTGCCTGAGCTTCGGACAAGCCAGAGTGGCCGAGTTCCGGATCCGTGTATGTACACCAGGTCACATTGTCGTAATTCATCTTGCGGTTGATTGGCAAAATGGCATTCTGCGTCGCTGTAATGCCTTGTGCGTTGGCCATATGCGAGAGTTGATAAGGGCCGACCACATCTCCAATGGCATAGATGCCTTTAGCGGTCGTTTCCATATGTTCGTCTACTTGGATGCGTTTCTTATCGTACTCGACCCCAGCTGTTTCCAGATTATAGCCGGATACATTTGCTTGCCGTCCGAGCGCTACGAGGAGCCCCTCGTTTGAAATAGTCATTTCCTTGCCGTCTTTTTCGACAGTCAGTTCAATTTGGCTGCCTTGTTGAGCAGCTTTCACTGCCGCCGCACCGGCATGGATCGTGACGCCTTCTTCGACGAGCCGCTGTTGAATCATTAGCGCAAGTTCTTCGTCATCGTTTGATAAGATGCGATCCGATTTTTCAACCAGCGTCACCTTAACGCCTAGGCGGTTGAGCGCTTGGCTCATTTCGACGCCGATTGGCCCTGCGCCGAGAATGGTCATCGTTTTTGGGAATGATTCCAATTTGAAGATGGATTCATTGGTCAGGTAATCCACTTCCCTCAAGCCATCGATCGGCGGCACTAGCGGAGTCGAGCCAGTAGAGAGGATGATTTTTTTCGCTTCAATCGTTTCCCCGTCCACTTCCAAGGTATTCGGCCCTGTGAATGTGGCGTAAGCGTTCAAAAAATCGATGCCGGATTCTCGCAAGACTTCCGGCGATTCCCCAGCGTATACTTTTTGAATGACTTTTTGGATATCTTTCAACACTTCTGATGTATCGACTTTCAGCTCAGGTGAATATTTTTTGGCGTGATGGACTTCCTTCGCGATATTGATAAGCGATTTGCTCGGAATGCAGCCGGACCATGTACATTCCCCGCCTGGCAGATTCCTGTCGATCAGCACGGTCTTCTTCGAAAATCCTGCGGCTGTAAAAGCGGCAGTCAGGCCTGCTGCGCCCGCTCCAATAATTGCAATATCGTATTTCTTGGTCATATCCATCAATTCCTTTCTTGTATCGTGAATTAAATATATCTTAACAAACACTTCTATATACTTACCCCTATTTACCCTCGCTTAGTCTGCTTAAAAAAAATCCCCTCAGATTAGAGAGTTCTGCAGGGGGGCTATAAGACAATATGCTTTATACTTAGAATATCTTTTACATGAAAAGGTGAATTATATGCTCGATACATACGCAAGAAAACATGTACAACCAGCTGTCGACAAGACCGCTGATTATCTATTGAAAAAAGGCTGCACTGCTGATGGCGTGACCAAGACCGCTTTTGCCATCGGCTTGTCCTCCGGTATTTTCATTTATTTGGACTTGCCGGTTCTGGCGCTCTTCGCGCTTTGGCTATCCGGATTTTTGGATGTGGTCGACGGGACGATGGCGAGAAAAACGAAGCCTTCCCCTTGGGGCACGCTGCTCGATATCAGTTTTGACCGATTGGTGGAAATCAGCGTGATCTTGGGACTCGCTTTCCGCTTTCCGGACTCAATGTGGGCTTTGCTGCTACTAAGTGCATCGATCATCGTCGCCATGACCGTTTTTTTAACCGTCGGGGCATTGTCCGAAAAACAAGGGATGAAATCATTCTATTATCAAGCCGGTCTTGCTGAACGGACAGAAGGGTTTATCCTGTTTACTTTGATGATCGTCTTTTCTCCATACTTGACGGCGATCACCCTTTTGTTCATCGCCGTGCAGATTTTCACCATTATTCAGCGCATGGCCGAGGCCAAACGGATTTTGTCGTAAGGAGTGTTTAACATGAAGATTGTCGTCCTGGTTGGAGGTGGCCATGCACATTTGCATAGCCTTTCACAATTTGCAAAAAAACCGCGGGAAGATGTGCAGCTGGTGCTCATCTCGCCTGCGGTGCATCAATACTATTCGGGGATGTTTTCCGGATTCACTGAAGGGATTTACGGTTTGGATGAGATCCGCATCGATTTGAAACAGCTCGCCCAAAAAATCGGCGCGGCTTTCTATCAAGACACCATTTGCGCCATCGACGCGGACTCTTGCACACTGATTGGCCAACATGGCGAGACCTATCCTTATGATGCAGTGTCTTTTGACATCGGGTCGCAGACAGATAGTCCGGAAGCGCTTAGAAAATACATCTCACCGATCAAGCCCAATTATCATTTTCCAGATCAACTAATAAAGTTTCGGAAATCCGCCAAGCCTGTCATTGTCGGAGGCGGCGCATCGGGCGTGGAATTGGCTTTCTCTACACACGCTTGGCGAATGCGGCAGCATTTGAGCGACGCATTACTGTTTAGTTCCGGAGCTCTGCTATCGGCTCAAGGAGCGGCCGTTTCGAGAAAAATCGAGGCAGTCGCCCGGAAAAAAGCATTGCCTTTTTTCACGGATGTAACTATAGAAGATATTGATACAACTTCCGTCACCACAAGCACCGGCACTTCTTACCCCCAGTCAGACGTGCTCTGGTTGACCGGACCAAAAAGCCCTAGCTTGTTCGAACATTCGGGCATGCCAGTCGACCGTTCTGGATTTCTTGCTGTCCATCATACACTTCAATCGCCCCGTTACCCCGAAGTCTTCGGTGCCGGCGATTGCGTCTCGATCGACCGCTATCCGGACCTTGCAAAAAACGGGGTCTATGCGGTTCGCCAAGGCCCTGTCTTGTGGGGCAATCTATTGAATTTCCTCGATGGGAATGCATTGTCCCCTTTCGTTCCGCAAAAGCGCTACGTCGCGATTCTGTCCACGGGCGGCGGCGAAGCGCTCTTGACTTACGGCAATTGGAGTGTGCACGGAAAAATCCCCTGGAAACTCAAGCAGTATATCGATAAAAAATTCATGACGCAGTTCCAAACCCTTTGTCGATGATTTATATTGAAAAACTAAGTGGTTTTTTAAAAAAACGAATTCACTTTGTATCTTTCTTAATCTGCTAGCCCTTGGGTATTCGTTGCTAGCCTATATTATTATTGCGATTTTAGCTTAATGTATGTTTGAGACACTCTTTGGCCGATAGATCTCAGCAAATCTTTGCATATCCATCCATCAATATCTGGTTGTAATTTGTGTCTTTTCTCGTTATAATTCTTTATACAGTATTTGACCGACTATTAATATTCTCTATTGGCAATACAGTTGGGCAATTATAACGAATGGAAAACAATGCTTTGCTTGAAACAAACGATTTCTTACTAAAAATTAAAAATGCAGCTATAGTTGCCATATGAGTTAGCGCAGAGTATATACCTGACAATAGAGCTGGTAATAACGCCAAAGAGAATGTCTCATTCTTTTTGGCGTCTTTTTTTATTCCATGCTAGTTTTAAAAATCCATCAATAGTATAGAAACTGCCGTATTTTCATATGCTTGCACGTTGCTTTTCAAAAAAGAAAAGGAGTTTTTACATTGAATGTAAACCATATTAACGATATGAAAATCAGACATTACACTGAAAATTTTCTTGTCGAACATTTTGGGGAAAACGCCGATCAAATAAGGGTCATCTATGCCCCGCCATTTTTGGTCATTCATTTAAACGGTTTTCTGCTTCCGTCAGAAAGAATATTCGTAGAGCAAGGGCAAATTGATAAAGTTTTGGAAACGCGTGATATTCTTATCCAATCAGTCAAACTAACCTTATTGGAAGAGATCCAGCAATACACAGACAATAAATTATTGGATCTGTACGCAGACTGGAACTTGCATCAGCAGACTGGTTTATTAATCATCACAATGGAAACTGGTGCATCTGACTGTCCACTGCCACCCACCGTCAACGAAGAAGCGCTCTATGAAATTGTCCTAATGAACAGCATGCGTTCACAAAGAAAACCGGATGAAATTAATTTCTATTGGTTGAGCGACCAAGTTCTTCTAATTGAACGGATAGGTATTTTAGTAGATATTGAAAAACAATTGCTGAAAAACGGCCTAAACGAAGAACTGCGTTTAGCCAAACTGCCAATGGAAAGGCGCATACTCTCGCTCTTCAATCTAGAAAGCCATTTAAATCGGCAGGTTGTAGATTTGTTCGTCGATTGGGATTTCTCCCAAGACCGCAGTTATATGGTTTTTATTTTGGCTGAGGAAAGAATTTAAAAAGAAATCATTTAAGGAATCGCAAATAGCCGGTTATGTTATGCCGGGAAGGAGCTAGCATCTATGCAAGAAGAAAGATCTGTTCAATCAGAAGTATCGGGGTATATTTCGAACTTACTTCGCCAACATTTCGGGAAAGGGCCAACTTCTGTTTACGTCACTATCAAAAGGCCATATATCACTATCCATTTCCGCGGATTCGTCAGCCCGATGGAGAAAATCCTTCTCGATCAAGATGAATGGAAACGGGTTTTGGAAACCAGGGATTTTATGTTTAATGCCTTGAAACCTGAGATTTTAAGTGAGCTTCTAAATTTCACCCAGTTGAAATTTACGGAATTGTACGCTGATTGGAACTTAGTATATAAAACCGGCATGTTCATCGGTGTGATAGGAGATGAAGATTCATCAAATGCTTATGATTGGCCGGTAAGTTCCCATCAGGAAAGATTCCATGGGCTTATCGAACAAGTTAATGAAGAAGCTGAAAGAAAACCTGATCGTATCGAAACATTTTGGCTCAGCAACAGGACTTTGTTAGTCAAACGAAGCGGTATTCTTGTAGGTATCGAGAGGGCTTTGATAGAAGACGGTTATATGGAGATTTTAAAGTTAACCAAACGTCCGCTTGAGCAGCAACTGCTAAAAGATGCTCCTTTGTCTAAAGCCTTGGGCCGTGAAATCATTGAGACATTTATGGATTGGAACTTCGAACAGGACCTTGGTTATATTGTTTTCGTATTGAAATCGGAAATGCGTTAATCCCCCAAAAAACATTTTTATTCATGCACTTATCCAAAATCCATTTAGCATACATATGAACCGCCCTTCTAATGATTCAATTTGTTTCTATACGGTTCATTTTGACTCTTAAGCAGTTTTTCTTTGTGTTGAGGTAATTAAGCGGAGTTCTTCTTTATTGCTCATTTAGTAAAGTCAGACAAACAGATTGGCTATATTAGCGATCTGTTATGTGTTAAAACCTCCTAAAAACGGGTATGGTCTACTTAATACACAAACTATAGAGGAGGAAATCCCGATGGATCCTATAATCTGGCTTTACATAGCGCTTGGAATCATTGTCCTTGGCCTGATCGTCGCCATCGTCGGTGTGGTGATGCTGCTATCCGGCATCAAAGAACCGATGAAAGAAATGAAAGGTTCGGCGGACAACTTAAAAGGCCGTATGGACAAGCTAATGCTTGAGACAACTCATTTGCAGCACACAACGAATGAATTGAAAGAAGACATCCAACAGAAATCCGAGAAAGTGGCCGTCCTGGTCGACGGGGCAAAAGGAACGATTAATTCAGTCATCGACATGAATTCGGTGGTCCGCAGCATTACTTCGGGCATTTCAAAGAAAGTCGAAGACGACCCTGCCAACCGCTTCCAAGTCAACCAATACAGCAACAACGCAGCAGGCTTGATGAACTACTTGGATAAGAAGAAAAACCAGGATCAAACAACTGCAACTTATAACCCGGAATCCCCTGCTACACAACAGGTATCCAAAAATTATTAACATTGAAAAGCAGCCCTCGAGGCTGTTTTTTTATGCAAAAAAATACTTGCCGGCTCATTCACCGGCAAGTTGCTATTTGATGAAAAAGAATTTCTTGGACAAGGCCAAACCACTTGCGAATAGCACTAAAGCTACGTAAGCCGGCAGGATATGGATAAAGTTCGTATAGCCGATCACGTAATGAATAATGATGGCCGCACCGAACGCCGGCAGCCCGCCGAAAAGAAATGTGTACCACACCCACCGCTGCCCTTCCTGGAATCCCCACAGCGCAAGCATTAAGACGAGCAGCCCGACGCTGACCAAGGCGCTGCCAAGCCCCGCACGGTCATGCGCAATCACAGGGATGAGCCGTTCGTTAATGGAAGCGATTTGTTCAGGGCTCATGCAAATAAAAGCGATGTCGGTTTGGACGAATACGCCGTTTACGCCGATTGTCGAAATGACCAGCCCTGCTGCAGCGAGCGCAAATCCGAGTGCGACAAACGCCAGCTGGCCCCAGAGGCTGCGCTTCCATGCCAGATGGTTCGTCCGGTTGCGTGATGGCGAATGTTCGCTATGATTTTTGGATGCCTGGTAGCCTTTCCAGAAAAATGGCAACAGAACGAGCCAAAGAATGCCGTGGAGCCAGTCAAAATAACCGAATCCGATAAACAATAAAATGCCGAGGAACCCCAATACGCCTGCGATGTGAATGGCGCGTTTTGCCCATTCCAGCCCGTAACGGACGCCGTGCCTCGCCAATTGCATATAGAGAATGCCGCCGGAAACCATCGCACCGGCTACGGTCATCCGATCATGCTGCATAAAATAGTAAATATTCGGATTGATCGCCATGAGTTCTTCTCGCGATAAATTCAAAAATGCCTCGTCGTACGGCATAAGGACGATGGTCATGCTGACGAGCATTGCCACTGCCCCGCCGAGGAACATGAACAAGCCGAATAGCCAATGCCAAATCCAGCCATCGTACACAGGAGGCGAAGCTATTCGTTGGTCCAGCAAACCTTCATTGATGCGCTTCGGCAAACCGGGGCCGGTCCTGACATAGCCGCCCGAAAGCATCACCAAATCAGCTCCTGCCTCGTATAAAGCCAGTGCATCTTTCGGTTCAGCGATTCCGCCCGAGACGATGATCGGAATTGTGCTGTGCTGCCGGATGGATGATACTTGTTCAGCCAGTAGAAGGGTTTGGTCAAGCGCATATTCCATGCCTTCGCCCGTGTCTATTCCGTGTTCCTCAATGACGATTCCGTCTATGTATGTTTCATTAGCGGCCAGTTCCATAACAGCCGCATCGATTCTATGCACGGAATGGGCGCATAACATCGGCTTGCCGTTAATCACTTTTTTAAAAGACTGCCACTGTTCCTCGCCGAACGGCTCTTCAATGATAAAAGCGTCTCCATACGCAGACAACTTGTCCAATAAAGAACGCGTTTGTTCAAAAGAGCCGTTCTTTCCTACGCGAATGAAAATCGGCTTGTTGAACGGCTTTAGCTTGTCCAGGTGATCAATCGTTTGCTTGAGGCCAGGTGATTCCAGATGGTATGGAAAAACCAAATTATCTTTGGAGTCGCTGAATGCTGGCGAACCCGTTTCCACTGGCTCCCATGACACCGGGCCGATTTCGATAAAGCCCATTCCCAAATGGCTGAATGCCTTCGTTCCGGAAAGCAAGGGATCGATTTTCCCGCTCAAGCCGACGGGGTTGGCGATCTTCAAACCGAAAATCTCCGTTTCCAGTTGCTTGGCTGGAACCGTATGCCCCAAATATTGGATGAGTTTGCTTCCGCCGGGAATCGAGGCAATCCGGTGCATGCCCTTATGGATAAATTCTCTCCCGGTTTTTGCCGGCAAGCGGGAAAGTGCGGGTTCAAACATCGTATGATAAGTCCAATCCGGCAAGAAAATCACGTCCTAAAACAAAGTATGCTGTTATTTTACCTTATTTGAAGAGGAAGCAGCGCAAAATTTACGAAAAACCCGTTTAGATCCACACATCATTTTCTGCCGTCCGTTCGCTTTCCGTATCGCCTGTATTGACAACGCCTTTAGGTTCAACCAGCAAGATGCTCGCTGGTGTTTTGGCATATGGCTTGTGCTCGGTATTCTTTGGAACGACAAACATTTCGCCTTCTTTCAAGACCACTTCCCCGTCCCGAAATTCAATGACCAGTTCACCTTCTAGTACAATGAACACTTCATCGGTGTCCTCGTGCTTATGCCAGACAAACTCCCCTTGTACTTTTACGGTTTTGAATTGATAATCATTCATTTCTGCAATGACTTTCGGCGACCATAGATCGTCGAATTTCGAAAGTTTTTCATTGAAATTGATCGGCTTGAAATACATTAGATCCACTCCTCGTTATATTTTCATTGGCCCAGAAACTGTTGAATAAGCTTTCTGGACTTCTAATTTTGAAAGTGCTGACGCTGTGTACGCTGCGATTTCCCTATTTTTATAAATGAAGCAATGTTCCAATCCCAAATCTTCCTTCAGCAGTGAAGGCAGATAGGCACGTAAATTAGCGGCTACTCCGCGATTGTCTTTTTGCATGATCCAGTCGATCGACTTCCAATCCAATATGCCTTCACGCGTTCCGAAAGGCGTAGCCAATAACTGATTTTTTGGCATTTCCGCCATAAACAAGTACATGCCTTGCCGGCTGTTTTCACTTGTGAAAATAACATTTCCTGCATACACCATGTCTATCAATCGGATGCCGGTCTCTTCAAAAGTTTCCCTGATGGCACTTTCAAGGGATGTTTCGCCGGGCTCAATTTTTCCGCCGACGCCATTCCACATGCCCATCTGTGGTGGCTTCTCTCGGTTCAGGAGCAGAATCTTATCACCATTTCGAATTAAGCACAAAGTATATTCCAGCATGATTGTTGTTCTCCTATCGCCAGCTTGATTGGCTGAAATTTTTTCATACTTGCTTTTGATCCCATTGTGCCAAAGACATCATATCGAATTCTCTCTCAACTTTCAGATCTAGTGGTGCGATAAATTCAAGTGAATTGCCATCCGGGTCATGAAAATAAACTGCTGCGTGGGCATATGGCTGGTTCGGCAAGATCAGTGGTTGTTCTTCCGGTGAAAAACCGAAAGCCGTTCGCCCTTCGATTCCTCTTTCGGCCAACCAGTCCATAGCGTTGCGGATCGCTTCTACATCCACATGAAAAGCGATGTGGCGAAGCGAAGGATGATAAGGCGTTTCCGCTTTATCCGTTTCCCATAAGCCCACCCAACTTTCTCCTTTGACAATCCAAAAGAAAGCAAGCTTTGGAGTCTTATAAGCGAGTTCCAATTCCAAACTAGTATAGAATTCAATAGAACGTTTTAAATCCCGAACCGGTAAATGAGCTTCGTAAAGTCCTTTAATCATTGATTTGCCTCCTTTATCTTTTTTATAATGTCTATTTTTCTCAAGTCTTTTCCGTGGTTCTTGGTTCTCCTGTAGCCGTCTGTAGATGATTTTGTATATGTTTTTAAATAATCATCCAAACTTAACACATAATATTCCGCTCCGTCTTCCAGTACTTTTTCCAAACTTCTATAGTCAACCCCTGCAAAAGCCTCTAAATCCTCGATGAATGAAAACCCCACCTGGTTATAGCCATCACTAAATTCACGCTCCCGATAATCAATCACCGAATAACCGAGCTGTTCCATTATGTTTTCCAACGCGATCCACTGTTCATTGAGATAAACAAAGGGAACCAGCATATCAATATCTTGAGGAGAGAAATCCATTTTTGTAGCTTTTCCGAGACCTAAAGAACCATATAGAACGGGAATGATATGGAATTGATTATTAAGGCTTTTGCACAGACGAATAAACTTTTTATGTAAATGCTGATCCTTATTCACTATTTGAAACCATCTTCCGCTTACTCGCCATCGCTTCTTTTAATACCAATAAAGCCACCTCGTGATCGTTCATCACGTAAGGCACTTGTTCAGGTTCTACCCAAATACGGGCGGTGGTCTCGAATTGACGCAAAAACGGGAAACACTTCGTAATGTCCATTCGGTAGAATAGTTGATATCCAACTTTCGGATATTTTCCATTTTCCGTAAACTCCTCATTTTTTGAATGGTCCACTTTGATTGCACCAATATAAGTTAACTCCCCGGCTACATAAGCCTCTTCGTACACTTCACGGCGCAATGCCTGTTCAGGCACTTCCCCTTTTTCAACATGGCCGCCCGGAACATTAAACCCTCGCCCTTTCACTTGGACGAGCACCAGTTTTTCATCTAGAAAACAGTAGCCATGAACACTTGTCACGATGTCGCTTGCATGGAGCTGTTTATAGGGCTGCCAAGTCAGGCTCACAGTCTGGCCGTCCCAAATGACAAAAGTTTGATTTTCCACGGAACACTCTCCCAATTCTTTTGTGTACGTTATCTTTTTTATTTAGGGCTTAATTCTTCTTCCTTCACTTCTTCCCCCGTTTTTCCATCCAAGGAATACACATTGCCGACGAGCGTTTCGCTTGAGCTGACTGGAAAAGACCATCCGCCTATTACTTTATTGTGATGGAGATAGACGATAGTACTTGTTTTTTTATTGTTGTAGAGAAGTTCAAGCGGGTGATTTTGTACGATTAATTCCACAGAAGTAAGCTCTTTGTCTATGTATTGAGCGGAATCTAAGGGTTGAACTTGCCAAATCGGCGTGTAGGCTGGGTCCGCTAAATTTTGTTTCGTTAAAAGCAACGATTTTTCTTCTACCACGGAAATCGACGTATATCCTTGGCTTTCCAAATAAGCTTCCGCTTCCAGAACCGCGGCGCTTTTTTGTTGATTTTCATCACATGCCGCTAACAAAACAACAGTTAACAGTAAGATGTAACAAAGGGCTCTCAACAATACTCCTCCAATCTGCTAGGTTTTGCATTCGCCGATTTTTCTGGACCAGAGTTTAGAATTCATTTTTCCAGCCAATCTCCTTGCAGCATCTCTTTCAATATCCGCAAATTGGCTTCATAGAATGCAAAATTCTTCTCCAGGCCCCGCCTTTGGCTCCAGCCAATGCTGTTAAAGGCATCAACGAAACGATAAAAGGGCAAAACGGCTCGCAAATCGATCATCGGCCGGATGCTGTTATAGCCCATCTGAAAGGAGTCAGATAATGACGAATTTGTGCTGAGAAAATCACGGTAAATTTTAGTGAAATCAATTTCCGTCGAACCAAAGCGCACACTTTCAAAATCGATGATGCCGGAAACCTGGCCTTCCTCCACAATGATATTGGCTTGCCGGAAATCCATATGGACAAAACTCGGCCCGTCTGGTGCTGGAAGTTCCAACTTCATTTGCTCAAACTTGCGCAAGCTGGCCATATATAAATCTTCATCCAATACTTCTTTTGCATCTTCCGCGAAGCTATAAAACTGCCTTTCGATGAATTCATGCCAATTGGGAAATTCATTTTGTATGGCGCCGAGTGCTGTCTTGTTAGAAGGTTTGATTTGATGCATAGACGCTTGCATTGCACCGATTTGATACGCGATTTCCGGAGAAGCTGTTGCGGACAAAGACTTCCCTTTTAGTTCGGACAGCAGTAAAGCCCCTGGGCATTTATCGTCACCCGCCCAATGATCGAGCAGCTTTGGAATCGAGACATGTCCAGCGAGGATTTCATAAGCGGCCAGCTCGCGCTCGTATTTCACACGGGTATACGGGATTTTTACAAAGACAGTGTCCCCGTTCATTAAAGTGCATTTGTATACCGTTGAACTGAAAGAATCTTCGACTTCGTTGACAGTAACGACTTCCAAACGGAATTGTTTTAACACTTGATCCAACATGAGCCTATCACCTCGTTTCTTATAAATGTCCCAACGTTTTTCTTTCCCACTGTATAACAGGCCGGCTACCGATTTTCTATAATGCAAAGCAGTCTTTGATCATTTGAGCGACAGTTTGCGGGTCTAGCTTTGTGTTATCGATTCGTATGTAATTTTCTTCATGAATTTCCTCCGGCAAAGAGTTGAGGCGGTTCAGTTTATGCGTTTCGATTAAATGTACTTCGGATTCTGCCACATTGCGCTTCGTTGCTTTATGTGCAAGGCGATGAGGCGTTTGGTTTCGTAGCAAACGTTCACTCTGCTGTGCTTCAAGTTCCACGAAATAGACTTCTCCACCCGCTTGTTCAAAAATAGAACGAACATGGCTTACGAATTCCCAATCCTTTGTTGACTCGAACGACCAGACAAAAGTGAAAACAATGCCTTCCAACTCGCTTTTAACGACCGCTTTTAATATTTCTTCACGGATGATAGTAGAGATTCGCCACGTGTCTTCGCTGAAGCCAAAGAATGGGTGCAGCAAGTCAATCGTCATATGATTATGAAGTAATTTGAGGTGCGTTATCTTTTCCAATTCATGGCCTATGGTCATTTTACCGACAGCTTGCGGGCCGAATAATAATACGAGTTTCATAGCGCCTCCAATCGTAGCTGCCGGTAATCAATTTCTCCCAGCAACCACCTGTACTTGTAAATATTAGTATATCAAAAACGTCTTCGAATTCGATCCGTTTTCAGAACTTTTCTACAAAAGATAGCTCGGCTTCCTGACGAAAATGAATCGAGAAATAAGAAGAAACCCGAAGCCATTAAGCTTCGGGTTTCTTCTTATTTCATATGCTTGCGCTGGAAATCGGAAATGCTTTCGTATTCTTCTGTCAGAAGTCGCGACAAGCGGATGTAAATCGGAAGCAATTCACGGTAGATATTGCTTGCTTCCGTTTCCGGATGATGCGTATGGGTGCTGCCGATCATCTCAGAGACGATGCTGAAATCCTCGATCTCGCCAGTGGCATACATGCCGAGAACCACTGCGCCGAGACAAGAACTTTCAAAGCTTTCCGGGATGATGACCGGCTTGTCGAAGACGTCAGCCAATAGCTGGCGCCACAACTCCGAGCGGGCAAAACCGCCGGAAGCCTGGATGCGTGCCGGCTCCCCCGTCAATTCCTCAACGGCGAGAAGCACGGTATAGAGATTGAAGACGATGCCTTCTAATACAGCGCGAATCATATGCTGCTTCTGATGATGGATGCTCAGTCCGAAAAACGATCCTCTCGCGTTAGCATCCCAGAGCGGCGCCCGTTCCCCTGTCAAATAAGGGTGGAACAACAGCCCGTCAGCTCCTGGTTTAACCGTTGCGGCGATTTTCGTCAACACATCGTATGTATCGATCCCGAGGCGCTTCGCCGTTTCCACTTCAGATGATGCGAATTCATCGCGAAGCCAGCGCAAAATGATGCCGCCGTTATTGACCGGCCCGCCGATCACCCAGTGATTCTCCGTCAACACATAACAGAAAGTCCGCTCTTTCGGGTCGGTTTTCGGCACCGGAGACACCGTGCGGATGGCACCGCTCGTCCCGATGGTCACAGCAATGACGCCGGGGTCGATGGCATTGACGCCAAGATTGGCCAACACGCCGTCGCTTGCCCCGATGACAAATGGAACTTCTTCACGGACACCCATGAATGCAGCGAATTCCGGCGCGACTCCTGTAAATTGCTCGGTCGTCGGCACGAGGCGCGGCAATTTCTCTGTCGTGACACAAGATACATCCAGTGCGCCTTGATCCCAGTCGAGCTGTTCCAAATTAAACAGGCCGGTAGCGGAGGCGATGGAATGGTCTTCGACGTATTCCCCGAAAAACTTATGGAAAATATAGCTCTTGATGCTAATGAATTTCGCGGTAGCTTGGCAGATTTCCGGTTTTTCATCCTGCAGCCATAAAAGTTTCGATAACGGCGACATCGCATGGATCGGCGTACCGGTCCGCAAATAAATGTCATGGCCGTTCAAGTTTTCTTTGATGTGCTTCGCATGCTTTGAGCTTCTCGTATCTGCCCAAGTGATGCTATTGGTCAAAAGCTCTCCTTGTGCATCCACCGCAATCAGGCTGTGCATTGCCGAACTGAACGATAAGAGTTTTAATGACTCTTTGCTAATGTCGCTTTTTCTTAAGGTTTCCCGGACCGTTGTCAGGACGGCGCGGAAAATTTCTTCCGGGTCCTGCTCGGCGGTCAATTGGTTCGGTGTGTGCAAGGGATAGAAAACGGTATGGCTGTCTTTGATTTGCCCCGCTTTATTGAACAGGACAGCTTTTGTGGAAGTGGTCCCTATATCGACCCCTAAATAATAGGATTGTTCAGGCATGTTCTTCTTCCTTCCTTATAACAGAAAAAGAAAAAGGAGAATCCCTTTTTCTTTTTCTGTACTCATGTAATAAAGAAACTCAAAATCAATACTACCACGAATCCGGTGAGGCCGATGATGGTCTCCATCATGGTCCAGGATTTCAAGGTATCTTTAACGCTCATTCCGAAGTAGCGGTTAACAAGCCAAAAGCCGGAATCGTTTACGTGAGACAAAACCGTTGCGCCTGCAGCGATGGAAATAACGATTAAACCAAGTGCCGGGCCAGTCGTTCCGGTAATTTCCAGAAGCGGTGCGATCAATCCTGCAGCCGTTACCATGGAAACGGTAGCGGAGCCTTGAGCCACACGGACCGCTGAAGCGATCAAGAATGCCAAAACAATCGGCGGAAGCGCAGAATCACCCATCATTTGGCCAAGCACATCGCCGACACCTGAGTCGATAAGTACTTGTTTGAACACGCCGCCAGCCCCTGTAACGAGGATGATGATTCCTGCAGGTTCAAGTGCTTTCGTTGCAATGTCTTGTACTTCCTGGCGTGAATAGCCGCGGCGTGTGCCGAGGAAGAAAAACGTCAGGATCGTAGCGATCGTCAAGGCGACGAATGGATGGCCAAGGAAAGTCAAAATCTCACGGATCTGGTTCCCTTCATCCAATACGACGGCTGACAAGGTGTTGAACAGGATTAACACAAGCGGAATCAAGATCAAGGAAATGATCATGCCGAAGCTTGGCAATTCCTTATCGTATTCCTGTTCTTTGATATCCATGTAATCCGGAATCGTTAGATGAATGCGCTTCCCTATGTAGCGTCCAAAAACTGGTCCCGCTAAAATCATCGATGGAATCCCTGCGAGCACCCCGAACAGGATAACCCAGCCAAGTTCTGCACCGACCAGTTCCGCAACCGCAATCGGTCCCGGAGTCGGCGGGATGAAGCTATGTGTAACAGCAAGACCCGCTAACAGCGGAATCCCGTAATGCAAAAGCGATTTGCCGGTCTTTTTCGCCAAACTATAGACGATAGGCACCAAAATGATGAAGCCGACATCGAAAAAGACTGGAATGGCCACGATGAAACCTGTCACGCCAAGAGCCCATGGTGCTTTATCTTCTCCGAATTTCGCAATCAATGTAGCGGCTAAGCGTTCAGCGCCGCCGGAAACTTCAAGCATTTTCCCGAACATAGCGCCAAGGCCGACGACCACTGCGACAAAGCCGAGTGTTCCGCCCATGCCGTTTTGAATCGATTGAATAACATCCCCAAGCGGCATGCCTGCCGCGATACCGAGCAGTAAACTTACCAATAATAACGCGACAAACGCATGCAATTTCGTGCGCATGACCAAAAATAGCAAAACGAAAATACTTGCGACCGCGATGATAATCAATGTTGAACCAGCCATGTGATTTCCCCCTATCCGATAAACAATGGTTTATTTTTTGACGACTGCGTGCCCGCCGAATTCATTGCGAAGTGCTGCGACGACTTTTCCTGTAAACGTATCGTCTTCGAGCGAACGGTAGCGCATCATCAGTGACATCGTGATGACCGGTGCCGGCACATTCAAATCGAGTGCCGTTTCCACTGTCCATTTCCCTTCTCCTGAAGAGTTCATGACCCCTTTGATGCCATCGAGCTTTTCATCTTTCGAGAACGCATTTTGCGTCAAGCCCATCAAATAAGAGCTGATGATCGAGCCGTTGTTCCAGACGCCGGCCACTTTTTCGTAGTCATAGTCGAAATCACTCTTGTGGAGGATATCAAACCCTTCAGCAATCGATTGCATCATGCCGTACTCAATGCCGTTGTGAATCATTTTCATGAAATGCCCGCTGCCTGACTTGCCGGCATAGAGATAGCCGCCTTCAACTGAGATGTCGCGGAACAGCGGTTCGATGTCGTTGAACCTTTCTTCGTCTCCGCCGATCATGGCACAAATTCCGTGGCGTGCACCTTCTGTCCCGCCGCTTGTGCCGCAGTCGAAGAAATAAATTCCGCTCGCTTGCAATTCCTCAGCACGTCGCACCGATTCTTTGTAGTTCGAGTTGCCTCCGTCAATGATGGCATCGCCTTTGTCCAACAGCGGCACCAATTGTGTGATGACCGATTCCGTAATTTCTCCGGCCGGCACCATCAACCACACTGTACGTGGCGCTTGCAGGTTCTGCACCAATTCTTCGAGTGATCCGGCTACTTTGAAATCGCTTACTTCCAAGGCGTTTGCATCATGCCCTACCACTGTGTGGCCATGATCTGTTAAATTGAGTGCCAAGTTCTTGCCCATCTTGCCCAAGCCGATAATCCCGATTTCCATTTGAAAACCTCCTGTAGAATAAAAGAATATTTTTCCTTAATGAATTAAGTATATCAAATATTTTTCCATACACAAGCATGTTATGATAGAAATATAAAAATACTTCAAGCAATAGAAAGAGGCGTGGCAGGATGAAACAACAACAATTCGCATTGGCAGCCATCCGTGGCAGTTACCGCAATTTCAGTGAAAAGGAAAAGAAAATTGCCGATTACATCTTGAATGACCCCCGCAATATCATCCATCTGACGATCAATCAAATTGCCGATGAACTCGGGCTTGCGGAGTCGACCGTCTTCCGCTTCTGCCAGCGCCTCGGTTTCAAAGGCTTCCAGGCGTTCAAAATCGCTTTGGCCGCTGAAGTTGTAGCACCTTTGAAAGACATCCATGAACAGATCGAAGAAGGCGACGAAGTGAAAACGGTGGCGGAAAAAGTGTTCCGCTCCAATATCAAGACGTTGGAAGATACTTTACAGATCATCGACGAAGAAGCCTTGAAACAAACAGTTGACGCAGTGCTGTCCGCCCGCAAGATCGAATTTTTCGGAAATGGCGGGTCTGCCATGATCGCCATGGACGGCTATCATAAATTCGTCCGCCTCGGCCTTCATGTAGCGATGAATATGGACGCTCACCTGCAACTTATGTCTGCATCGCAGCTCACCAAAGGCGACGTCGCCATTGTCATCTCCCACTCCGGCAGCACACGCGATGTCCTCGAAGTGCTTCACGTGTTGAAGGAAAAAGAAGTGACGATCGTCTGCGTGACCAATTTCGCCAAATCGCCTTTATCCAAAGAGGCGGATATTGTCTTGTACACGTTATCGGAAGAAACGGATTTTCGCTCAGAAGCCCTCGCCTCCCGCATCGCGCAACTCAGCTTGATCGATGCGCTCTACACGAACGTCATGATCGCTCGCGGAGACGAAGGCAAGACGGCACTTCGCCATATGCGTGAAGCCATGTCACAGAAGCGCTTGTAGGCATTGAAAATTTTGGGAAAATAAAAAAGCTGGAACCTGAAATGGTTCCAGCTTTTTCATATGTCATTCAACACTTAGCTATCATAAGTTACAAGATCGGGCTCAATAAGCGGGCAAAACCTTCGCGCAGCTTGATGGTCCAGTCGCGCTGTGCGTAGAGTTCTTTCGTCAATTTGCGGCAATCGGCTGTATCCGACTCGAACAGGGACTCCAGTTCGAGCGCAATCCGGCGGTTGAACACCAGTGTATTGATTTCGAAATTCAAGCGGAAGCTGCGGGCATCCAGATTGGTGGTCCCGACTGTCGAAATCTCGCCATCTACGGTCAGCGTCTTGGAGTGCAAAAAGCCGCGATCGTATAGATAAACGTCCGCTCCGTAATCGAGCAACTCGCCGAGGAACGACCACGACCCCCACATAACAAAGGGATGGTCAGGCTTTCCTGGAATCATGATATTCATTTTGACACCGCTCAGTAAAGCCATTTTACAGGCGTCCATAAAACTTTTGTCCGGAATGAAATACGGCGTCTGGATGTAGATTTCTCGCTTCGCCGAAGAAATCATTTTAATTTTCATGTTTTTCAAATGCTCTGTATCGGAATTCGGCCCGCTCGTGACGATTTGCATCGGCGAAAAGTTCCTGATTTGGTGCGTGGGAAAACAGAAGATGTCATCGCGGCTCTTATACTGGTTGGCATAGTTCCAGTCCAATACGAAACGGTCCTGGATGTGTTGGACGACATCCCCTTCTATGCGCAAATGGACATCGCGCCAATAGCCAAACTTCTCCACTTCCCCTAAATATTCCGTCCCAACATTGAACCCGCCAATATAGCCAATTTTCCCGTCAATGATGCATACTTTCCGGTGGTTGCGGTTATTGAGGCGGAAATTAATTCCCCATTTGGACGGAAAAAAGATTTCCACTTCGCCGCCATGTTCAATTAATTCCTTGAAATCCGATTGTTTTAAACTCTTCGACCCAACCGCATCATAGAGAAGCCGTATCTTGACCCCTGCTTTGGCGCGTTCGAGCAAGGCATCGAATAGCCGCTGGCCGAGTGCATCCCGTTTAATGATGTAGTATTGGACATTGACTTCTTCCTGCGCATGGCTGATGTCTTCGATCATCGTGTCGAACTTCTCGTTGCCTTCAGAGAATATCCGGGTTTCGTTGTAGAAACTGACGAGTGATTTGGAAGACTGTAAATTCATGATTAGCAATTGCTCGTATTTGTTCAGCAGCTCTTCATCATACTCCGCTTCCCCTGCCCGTATGCGCTGGACTTGAGAATCGACTTGGCGCGTGTAATAGGATTGTTCGTCTTCACTTAAATTGTAGAAGTTTTTGTTCGTTAAATGCCTCCCGAAAAACAAATACACGATAAATCCGAGAATCGGCAAGAAAAACAAAATCAATAGCCATGCCCACGTAGCCCCTGCATCCCGCCGTTCATTGAAGATGATGATAAGTGCGAGCACGATGTTCAACAACAATAAAGAGTTCAAGGTCCAGCTCAGTATGACTAGCCAATCCATTCCCCCCACCCCTTTCGCTATGTCCCCCTTTATTCTCTAAATATGCAAATAGTCCTCTATTGCAAAGAAAAAAACTACCGTGGACGGAAGCATTTCCGTCTCGGCAGCTGGTTTATGGCCCCATTCATTTTTCTTCAGAAGCTGTTTTTTTAAAGAGCCAACGGAATATCCCATACTGAGCCGCGAATAGGAAAAAAGCAACTAAGCATAAATTAATATAATACCAAACGCCGTCCCCGAAAAAATCCAAAGGCGAGACGGTAGATGGCCGCTGCGATAAATAAAGATAATTCGAGCCAGTTTGCGGATTGACCCAAAAGCCGATGAACGCGGCATAGACGAGCAAAATGCCATAAACCGAAAACACCGAGCGCCATGTGAGTGCGTTTGGCATCGCCAAAGCCAAAAACCAACATGCCCATGCGATGGCTGTATGATGGACAAAGAATTTCCAAAAACGGTAATGCTGGTAATCATAGGGCATATCCGGTGTGACGAGTGCCAGTGCCGCCGGGACAATGCCGATGAAAAAAGACACACGGACCCAAAACGGGCGCAAAGTTATTAATCCGATCATGGCAGTGACAGAAGCGATACCGCATAAATGAAGCGGCATATAGCGGTTGAAGCTCCAAAACTCATGGGTGATGGCCCAATATTGATAAGACACTTCAGATATGAGCAGGACAAAAAACAGCAGCCAGCGCAATTGTTGGAACAAGGCATCTTTGGCCGATAAATTATCTCTTAATAGAATCAGGCATAAAAACCCTGTCACCGCGATTGCCAATACGACTAGATGGCTCACGGAAAAAAGCTCGAACGGATAATCGGATCTTGCGCCAAACCATGTGTCCATCGCTGCCCCTCCCGAAAACTATTGTGATGATATCTTATCATTATTTTCTTCGGGCGGAATTCAATTCCTGCTGTTTCTGCTAGCTTTATTTTCGCTAGCTGCTGCCAATCTACAATCTACCCGCTTGATTCCAAGTTGATTCAAATATAAGTATTCCGTTAAAACGCTAAAATCCGTTGAATTAGGGAATGGTAAAAGCAATATTGCCTGTTTTTCCGTTTTATACGAGCGTGGCATTACTTTCATCACTTATGGTGAACTCAAGATTTCTTCAGTAAATAAACTTTTGGGCGACAGGCGCCCACGACCTGAATGGAGAGGTGTCTAACATGATCGATTACTCAGAGACGGCGTTTACTGGTAAAGAACCTATCCTCTTTATCCACGGCCTTGGTGCAAGCCGGTGGATGTGGTGGCAACAAGAGAGCGCGTTTTCAGATTACTCATTAATCATGGTCGATTTGCCCGGCCATGGAAAAACTGCGGCTACTCCATGGGTCAGTTTAGCGGATACTGCCGAACAAATCGCCCAACAAGTGATTAAGGATCGCGCTGTGCATGTGGTGGGGCTTTCTTTAGGAGGGCATGTCGGCTTGGAATTGGCTAAGCATTTTCCTGAAAAGGTACTCAGCCTTTTCATTAGCGGCATTACGGTGAAGCCCTTGCATTATAGGTTTTTATTGAAGCTGCAATCACGTGCTGTCCAGCGGAACATTCGCAACAAGCCGTACCTTGAAAAGATGGCCCGTGAATACTACCGCTTGCCTCCTGAAAAGATCCCTGAATTCATCTCGAATTACCAACTTCTAACCCTTCAAACGTATGAAACCATCTGGAAGGAAATCATACGATTCCGCCTCGATGCATCGTATGGGCATTTCCATAAACCTTCGCTGTTTGTTGCAGGGGAAAAAGAATCTCGTGCCATAATCGCTTCCATCAAAATTTCGCCTGTTGTCATGCCGAACGCTATTGGAATATTGATCCCGGGAGCCCGTCATGATTGGCCCATTCAGCAGGCCACAGAATTCAATCGCCTCTTGAGGAAATGGATAACCAGAAACTTAGACGAAAAGGAATTCTTGCGTCCGCCTGATTAATTGCAGGGGTATACTGTTGAAAAAACTATCAGTGAAACGCAAAAGGGCATATAAATGGCCGTCGAGATTTCTCGACGGCCTGGATCGTTATTATTTTGGTGCGGCTTTTTTCAATACTTTATAAATGTCCTTTTTGTATTGCAGAAACTCTTCTGTCAGGGTGATATCTTGTGCTCTCGGCCTCGCGAATCCTACGTTAAATTCGGCAACGACACGCGCAGGTTTTTCCGATAACACAAGGATGCGGTCTGCTAAAAACAAAGCTTCTTCTATATTATGGGTGACGAAAAGAATCGAGCGTTTATTGTGCTGCCAAATATCAAGCAGCCATTTCTGCATTTCCGAACGAGTGAATTCATCGAGTGCTGAGAACGGCTCGTCCAGCAAGATGAGCGGCTGCGGGCTCAGGAGGCTGCGGATAAAGGCGGCGCGTTGCTTCATGCCGCCTGACAATTGGTGTGGATATGAGTGCTCGTATCCTGCCAGTCCTGCTTTTTCCATCATTTTCACGGCCACCTGCTGATCTTTATGTCCTGCGATCTCAGCCCCTAATAAGACATTGTCCAGCACTGTGCGCCACGGAAGCAGTGACGGGCTTTGCGGCATATAGCTGACGGAGCCTTTTTTGCCGTTTATGTTCTCGCCGCCCAATAGAATGGTTCCTGCATCTGGTTCATACAGCCCGCCGATCAAATGAAATAATGTGCTTTTTCCGCTGCCGGAAGGGCCGAGCACGGCGACAAATTCTTCTTCCTGGATTTGCAGCGACAGCTCTTTTAGCACTTCGGCCCCGCCAAAGCTTTTGGTTAATTGTTCGATCACCAGTTCAGCCATTCGCATCTCCTCCCCCGCTTGTTTTCCAGCGGATGACCCGCTTTTCGAGTAACACGATCGCCGCAAAAAACAGCATACTTAAACACATGATCAATAAGATCGCGACAAAAACTTGCGTCGTCCGGAACGACGACGAGGCGAGCGTCATATAGACGCCGATGCCTTCCTGCGCCCCGAGCCATTCGGAAATGACAGCGCCCATAACGCTATAGGTCGCCGCAATTTTCAAGCCTGAAAAGATTGACGGCATGGCATGCGGCCATTCGAGTTTCCAAAAAATCTGGCGTCTGTCAGCTCCGGCCATTTTCATATAATGCAATAACTCGCCACTGGTCTGCCTAAACCCGTCAAGTGCCGCGATGGTGATCGGGAAAAAGCATACAAGAATGATGATGACGAGTTTCGGCAGTAGGCCAAAACCGAACCAAATGACCAACAGCGGCGCCAACACGATAATTGGGATATTTTGCGATAAAATCAGCAAAGGATAAAAGGTCTCCCGCAGTTTCGGCACGAGATGAAGAATCATCGCGACGCCAAGGCCGACCGACGATCCGATGAAAAAGCCGAGGATCGATAACCGGATCGTCGCAAACAAATGCCCGCTGTAGTTTGGCCAACTGTTAATCGCTTCCAGCCCGATCTGATAAGGGGTCGGAAGCAGCCAGTCCGGCACTTCAAAAAGCGGCACCAGCACTTGCCAGATGATCAATAAAAGGATGAGGACCAGAACCGGTCTCCATCCTTTTTGCATAATCTTCATGGCCGGTATTTCTCCGTCAATTTATCCATCGATGCGCCGCTCGGCTGATACAGCACTTTGATTTGGGAGATGACGTTCGAACTGCCGTTTTCGATCATCGCCTCGTTCATTTCCTCAACGATCGAAAACAACAGCGCCAGATCCCCTTCCATCGTCGTCTCCAGTGGATTGACTTGGTACGGGACGCCTGACTTTTCAATGACGGCGATCGCTTTGTCCACATACGGAATGACGTCTTCCCCGTTTTTCGTTTTCGGGATGATTTGAATACTTAATAATGCGTTGCCCATCAGTTTTCCTCCTCCGGTAAAAATTCATTGGTGTACGCCTGCTCGACGTCCAATTCCTCATCCAGTAATCCATTGTCGAACATCCAAGCTGCATAATCTGCCCATACTTGCTCTTGTTGTTCGCCGAATTTCGGGGCATCGTCCTGATATTTCGGCGACAGCCATTTCTGGCTCGCTTTCACCAGTTCCGGGTCCAAATCCGGTACCGACTCGATCAGGATGTCCGCTGCTTGTTCCGGCTCTTCAACGGCGAATTCATAGCCTTGCGACACCGCTTTAGTAAATGCCCGAACCGTTTCCGGATCTTCTGCGATCATGTTTTCATTGGTCATCAGAATCGGTGTGTAATAATCCAGTTTGTCCGAGTAATCCGTCAAATACTGCATGTTCAATTCATCGCCGCGCAGTTCGGCTTCAATGCCCGTCCAACCGTAATAGATCCACGCAAAATCGATGTCGCGTTCGACCGCTGTGAAAAAGTCGCTATTGCCGATATTGACGATGTCGACGTTTTCCACATCGGCTCCTTCCTGTTCCATGATGGACCCGAGCACCGCTTTTTCGACTGGCGCTCCCCAGCCGCCGTAAGTTTTCCCTTCGTAATCGCTCGGCGACTCGATCTCTTTGTCTTTAGGTGAGGCAAATCCGGAGGTGTTGTGCTGAATGAGCGCCGCAATCGAGACGATCGGAATGTCTTGCACTCTCGCTTCCGTCAAGCTTTCCTGTGCGCCGATGCCGAATTCCGCCTGGTTGGAAGCGACCAATTGATTGGCGCCCGCTTCACCCGGCAAGATGATCTCAACATCTAGCCCTTGCTCTTCAAAATAGCCCTTTTGCTGTGCCACATACAATCCGGTGTGATTGGTATTTGGCGTCCAATCCAAGACCATCGTCACTTCTTGTAATTCCTGTTGTTCATTCGCCACATCGCTGCCCGGATTTTCCGCTTCTTCTGTGCATGCCGCCAGCAGCAATACCGGTGCAATGGCAATCGTCCATTTTTTCATGTTGTTTCCCCCTCTGAATGAATTCATAAAAGATGATTTCAGGAGCTGAGTCAGGGGACATATCCAATTGCGGATACAAAAAAGCGCCCAAGGTTATAGAAACCTTGGGCGCATATCATCGCAGAATAGACCGATTTGAATATGTTCCCTCCGCTGGTATTAACCAGTTCAGGTTCCAAGGGTCAATATCTCACGGATATTCTCTCAATCGGCAACACCGATTCCCCCACATGTGTTTTATGAAATTAGCATTTGTCTTTCAAGGTCTATCTTGTCACAGTTCACCGAGATGTTCAAGCTCTGTCTGGCATCTCGTTTGAATAAACAAGCTTTCCTTACATTGGAACAGCTTCACCGCTGTAAACTTTCAGTTCCATCGGCGCGCTCATGAATCCGGCTGCTTTTTTGGAAAATGCCGTGAAATGCTCGCTCGCATTATGAGCTTCGATTGCTTGCGCATCTTTCCATACTTCGACCATCGTGTAATGGCCGTCCTGCTCGACCGATTTCATCAAGTCGTATTGGACATTGCCTGGTTCTTGACGCGATGCTTCAATAAGAGTTTTGCCTTCATCTAAAAACGCTTGTTCTTGGTCAGGTTTCACTTGCAAATGTGCGTGGATAATCATCATGTCATTTCGCCATCCTTTAATGTGTATTTTTAATAATCAACGATATTGTCTTGCATGCGCCGGAGCATATCGCTAAGCGCATCCACTTCCTCGGCAGTGAAATCGTGGAGCATTTGCTTGACGAAGCCCATATTCTCTTTCCGGTATTCGATGATGCGCTCGCGGCCTTCATCGGTCAGGCTGACAAAGATTACGCGATTGTCTTCTGGATTTCTGCGCTTCGTGACCATGCCGCTCGCTTCAAGCTGTTTCAAGTGGCGCGTAACCGCGGCACTATCGATATTGACCAATTTTTGAAGCGTCGACTGGTTGATCTCTTCTACCTTATAAAGCTGTGACAATAACTCATAGCGCGACGCACTGATGCCTGTGCAACGCTCGAACTTCGGGCTGATTTGATTGGTCAGGCCCTTAAACTGATGCAGCACTTGTTCCTGCTTTGAAAATGAACACGGCATAAAAAGACCTCCTAAATGATCGGTGAAGTCAATTGATAGCTGTGCCCACTATTCATTGACCAGTCAAATATAATACATAAATGCCGAATACTCAAGGTCGGCTGGCTTAGCTCCAGGTCGTGGTCGTCTCGACCGGCAAGCGGTAGGACTGGAAGCCTTCACTCGCGGCTTTACCGATCGTGAGAAGCATGACTGGCACATAACGCTCTTTGTCCAGGCCGAACGTTTCAGCGATTTTTTCCTTGTCGTAGCCGCCGATTGGGTTGGTGTCGTAGCCGAATGCACGGGCAACGAGCATCAATTGCATGGATACAAGGCCTGAGTCCAATAGCACGATGTCTTTCATCTGCTCATTGGACATGCCTTCATACAAAGGTTTGAAGTAGCCGACTTGGAATTCTTTCACTTCTTCTGGCATATAACCGAGTTCTACGGCTTTTCCGTAAATTTCTTCTGCGTACTCAATGTTTTTGAGGTCGCCGAACACAGCGATGACAGCTGATGCACTCATCACTTTTTCCAAGTTGAAAGATGCCAGCGGCGCAAGCTTTTCTTTTCCTTCTGCACTGTCGATAACGACAAAACGCCAAGGCTGCATGTTGATGGAAGATGGCGCCGTAGAAGCCTGTTCCAGGATCTCGGTCATTTCCTCGCGGCTGATTTTCACATCCGGGTCGTATTGTTTAATGGAACGGCGCCCATTGACGATTTCATTGAAATCATTGGTTTTTTTGTTTTGTAATGTGTTCATCATAATTGCTCCTTTTTCTACCCTAATAGTTTTGAGAGATATTAATTGACCCCTCATTAATTGATGCCTCACATAATATAAACCCGTTACAGAAAAAATGCAACCAGAAAGTTTCACAGATTTTTATCCATAAAAAAAGAAAGGCCTTTGGAGCCTTTCATGCTTTTGCCTTTTGATAATCTCTTCGGATCATTGCCATGATGATTTCGTCTGAAAACGCCCCGTTGTAATGGAGTGCTTCCCGCAAGACCCCTTCTCGTTTAAAGCCATTCTTTTCATAAGCGCGTATTCCTCGCTTATTGTGGCTGAACACTTCCAATTGCAGGCGGTTGAGCTTCAGCTCATCGAAAACAAATTTTAGCACCAGCTCGATCGCTTCTGTGCCATAGCCTTTGCCCGTCAGTGCTATCGCATTCATGGTGATCCTGAACCCCGCACTTTGGTTGTCCAGCTCAATATCCAGCACCGACAACTCGCCGATTGATTGATCTGTTGCGTTCAAGCAGATCGTGAAATCGTAGCGCGAGTCGTCCTGCTGGATCCGTTCGATATGTTCTAGGATTTGCTCAAGCGAAAACCTGGCTTTCGTTCCGGTCATGTAGCGAATTTTTCGTCTTCGGTATGGTTCAAGAACAGCTGTGCATCTTCTGCCTCTACTGGCCTCAAGTATATCCGTTCATTGATTAGCTTCATGGGTTTCCTCCAATTTAAGATTATAATCTAATTCATTTTCAATACGGCCACGGGAGCCCGAAATTTTCAAATCATTTCGACTTCTCTTATTCATTGTTGTAAACTAAAATAGAACACACGTTTCTATCCGAAATATCGAAAGGAGAAATTCAATGAACACTACAAGCTACCCCGAGCATTGGAACTTGAATGCTTTATTTAATGGCAAGAGCAACTCGCCTGAATTTTTTCAATTAATGGAGCAGACGAAAAGCCAGATTCAAGAGCTGTCTGAACTGATTGATTCCATCAATTCGAAAAGTTTTTCCATCGAGAAAATGTTGGTGGAAAACTTAAATGGTTTTGGAGTCGTCCAGCTATCGCTTTCGCAGATGAGCTCGTTTGTCGCATGCCTGCTGGCAGAAAGTCCGAAAGACTCCCAAGCATTGATACTGCGCGGAAAAACGGCCTCGCTTCAAACAGAATACAATGCGATCCTGACGCGTTTCCAGCAGCTGCTATCAGAAATCGACAAACCCCAGTGGAATGCCTTAATGGAATTGGCACAACTGAAAGATTATCAGTTCATCTTAAATGAATGGCGCGAGCAAGCCGATTCACCATTGTCTGTAGAATCGGAACATCTCCTGTCTGATTTGATGGTCGATGGATATCATGCCTGGGGCGATCTCTATCGATCAACCGTCAATAATTTGACCGTCTCTATTGAAATAAACGGAACCATAGAAGATTATTCCATAGCCCAAGCGACGAACTTGCGCTCCCACCCGGATAAAAAGCTTCGCCATCAAGCAGCACAAGCCTTAGAAAACACATGGCGAAATCAGCAGGATACCATGGCCCGCATCCTCAATCACCTCACAGGGTTCCGGCTGCAAGCAGATAAAAACAGAGGAATCCCGAATGGACTCGACAAGCCATTACAAGACAACCGGATACAAAAAGAGACTTTGGAGGCTATGTGGCAAGTCGTCAGTGAAAACAAGAACAGCTTTGCCTCTTATTTAACACATAAAGCCGGCGGAAATAAAATGTCTTTCCATGATTTCTGGGCGCCTTTTGACCAGGAGAAAGCCTCCATGGATTATTCGCTAGCGGCCGAATTTCTCTTGGAGCAATTTCGTCAATTCGGTCCGGAACTGGAACAATTTGCACGTACCGCTTTTGAAGAAGGCTGGATTGAATCCGCCAACTCTTCGGGAAAAGGCTCCGTCGCGTTTTGCGCCGGCTTCCCTGCCACGGGCGAATCTAGGGTATTTTTAACATTTGACGGATCGATGACCAGCTTGTTAACGCTCACACACGAACTGGGGCACGCCTTCCATAACCATGCGATGAAAGAAGTTGAGCCGCTCAATCGCAAATACGGCATGACGACCGCTGAATCTGCTTCCACATTCTGCGAAATGATTGTGCTGGATGCAGCCATCCAAAAAGCAGATACGCCGAAAGAAAAACTCATGCTGCTGGACGAAAAAATAAAACGAAGCGTCATGAACTTTATGAACTTGCACGGGAGATTTCTTTTTGAAGAAAGGCTTTACGAAAAGCGCAAGGAAGGCATGCTCAGTGCAGAGCAATTGAACCAACTGATGAAAGCTTCACTGGACGAAGGCTATGCCGGTTCGATGGATGACCTGCCGGTGCATTATTGGATCTCCACGCCGCATTTCTACATAACCAGTTCGCCCTTCTATAACTTCCCTTATACATTCGGTTACCTGTTTTCCGTCAGTGTCTATGCTAAAGCGCTAGAACATGGCTCAGGCTTTGAGCAGCAATACTTGGCGCTGCTCCGCGACACTGGAAAACTTACTGTAGAACAACTGGCGATGAAGTATCTGGGTGAAGACATTACCCAAAAAGAATTCTGGGAAAAAGGCATGGCACTATGTGTGAAAGACGCTGAGGAATTTATTCGGCTTAGCGGATTGGCATGAGTAAAACGATAAAGGGAATCACTCCACATCAAGATCATGATTAAAACGTATTTTAAATATAGAAAAGCACTAGAAAAATACTGTTGGCAAAAGACTAATGATTAATCCGATAATGATTGTCTTTTTGATGAAGGACAGCACACTTCCAATTCCCCATACTAAGATGGGCAAAAGACCTTGCGGATTTGGAAAAGGATTATCTGTATAGTTTTCTGCGATGCCACCCGATGCGATGAAAGTGGAAATAAAGATAGTGACAGCTCCAGTGAGCAATATATGAACCACCCGATAAATTTGAAAAACCATTGTCTCCCTCCTAGCCTATTTCTTACAAAAAACGTGAATTTCAAATCCTTAGGAATGAATAAATCTTGAACTTATTTTTAGGTATCTCTCTTTTTTAAATAGAATTAAAACCAATGAGCTAATATCAATAGAATACCAGAAATAACCATAAAAGGTTGTCAATCTATTGTGTGTTTTACAAAATAGAAACAGGGAGACAGCCATATTATTGGCTGCCTCCCTGTTTTATACAATCAATCTAAAAGACAATTTGATAACTCCAATTGCGTTCAATTTGGAACATTGACGAATTTTTTTAATAATAATCAGGGAGTTTCAAATAATTCTTTCCCCAGTAATTACAACGTAGTTCATTTTTTTGGAGATTTAAGTATGAAATAGTAAAAGTAATCGAAGAAAGCAAAAGAAAATAAACGCCAATGAACATAGGGATATATGTATAGGCATCAATCAAATTGCTCGATGTTTCCCAAGATTCAGCTCCATAAGGTCTTGATATTACAATAGCAAAAGAGTCTCCGTTGAAAGCAATGATTAAAGAGATAAGTGCGGTGAAAAAGAAGACGATCGATAGAGCGAATGACTTCAACAAGTGAATAATCATAAGTGGTTCTCCTTTAATAGTTTTGATCAATCCTTCGGTTAAACCAAGATAAAAGACATTATAGAATGAAGGTGCTTTTTTACTTTAGAACTCTATTCAGTAATGGCTGTAAATATTATACCTTCCATCCTAATTTGAATTTCCTTTTTTTATTTCACCTATTTCAGCCCATACGATATATACTATGCCGCTTATAAGTGCAATAATACTCAAGGCATGTAAAGAAGTTCCTGTGTAAGACAAAAATATATCGAATAACTCTTCGTCCCACGAGGTAGTGGCGCTTCCAAATATAGCAGCGCTTAAATATTTTGCAGAATACAACATCGCAGCAATCAAGATAAAAATTATTCCAGTCCCTCTTCGATTCAACCTAATCACCCCCTTACCTACTAAAATTTAGTATATATTCGTGTCTATTATCTGTATATAAAAATATTATCGATTAAATGAATTTAATAATAAAATAATTTTTAGTAAAGAAGTTTGATACATAATTACCAGAACTATTGATATAGGCGTCATCAAATTCACCACTCAAACCTACGCACATCTCCAGGAAGAACTTTTTCTAGAAACGCTATTTGTTCTGCGCTTAACTTATAACCAATCAATTCCACTCCATAATGTTCAGACGAAAATAGAGGTTCGCCTTGCTTTTCTAAAAATAAGGAGAACCACTTCAGCCTGCCTTTGGCATCAAGAGATCGCGAAAGAATGAATTCTTTCGCTTTTTCATTTAATTGCCCACTTGCAATAAGCAACTGGCCATCTTCATCACGTTCTACACTCGACAACTCATTTATAATATCTTCGAATTTTGCGCTTTCTTCTTTCCAACAATGGATCTCAAATGAATCTGCATGCGCAAAGAAATGCTCGATCATCGGTATCCAAAACGAATAGTCTTCTGCGTAAGAAAATGTTTCAGGCGTGTCCGCCATGCTTGTAAGTTCATAATGTATATTGTGTTTCATTTTCAGCCTCCGGAATTTAAGTCATTGGACTAGATTCTCTTTCTTCGCTAAAAAATCCTATCGTCTTGTTAAATATAGTTTCAACTACGTAAGACTTCTAAATATTAGGCTATGTTAAAGTTTAATGTTGATTTTAAATAAAAAGCAAACTTCCAATTACATGGAAGTTTGCTTTGTTGTTAATAATGGGTTCACCATCTACGCTTATCTTTAATTCAATAAGAAAGAAATTATTCAATTAAATTATTATCACTATCATAAAATGATAATCTAGTAGGAAAAGGCCGTTCTGCACCAGTTGATATTTTTGTAGAGTGTATAAACGTTTTATCATCGGAAACATTGAATGTGAATTCATATTCATCGAGTTGGGAGGTAGCCAAAATATAGTCAATCTTCAAATCCGGATTTCCACCATACAAAATAAAGTACTTTCCTTTGTTGGTATCAATGACTTGATAAGACGCATTGTCAAGCACTGTACCTTGCCCAGTACCGTATCCTGCAATATCAATCTTAAATTTTCCATTTAACCCCTTTACTAAACGAGCATATCCGTAACTTCCGTCGTCCAATTGAAAAAGAATAATATGAGAAGTGGTATCCTCTAATTGTTCCACCTTTAATACTTCTGGATTGATTTCCTCACTATTTGGTCGATTCAACCAAGTATCTAAATTAGATTGAATCGATGCTTCATTATCTTCTATATCATATTGATTTAGATAATATAAAGAATACCCCAACGCTGCTATAACAATCACAGAAAGAAAAACTAGCAATTTTTTCCTCAAAAAAAACGCCCCCCTAAAACTGTCTCTTTACCGTATGAATGGCTTTAATCTGTTCACAAATTTTTTGCAGAATAAAAAATAGAATTATCTAATAAACTTAGATAACCTAAGCGTATCATATGTTTCCTTATTTGGAATTAAATTCTCTTTAATTATGAAATCATTTATTGTAACTTCATTCCTTTGATGATATATTCCTTCTAACACTTGAAACCAAGTAAGATAATTGTCCAAGTATTTCGTTGCAACGCCATTAAACCGTTGTATCCATCCCTTCAGCCTGCAGTGGTAATTATTGACGTTCTGTATGTGATAAAGCCCCTTTGTACGAACCTTCCCGTCAGACTTGAATTTCAATATTAAACTTTAACAGAGCCAAATATTAAAAGGTTATTCATTATTTAAAGTCGAAGCAGTACAATATAAAAACCATCGCACATTAATCATGATATTTTTTTAATTTCATGAAATTCTGCCACTCACCAGATCATTTCATCTGACAGGAGGCTTGGGTCATGCTGTTGATTCCATTCTTGATCGGCATAGTATTCATCTTGATCCATTTCTTCGCCAGCGTCCTGGTGCCTCGAGATCAACTGAAGCAAGTGAAATGGTTCTCGTTTTCAGGCGGGCTTGCCGTTTCGTATATTTTCATTTACTTACTCCCTACTCTTCATAAACAGCAAGCGGCGATCCAAGAACCTTACCGGCAGCTAACGATGGAGTCGGAAATCTATTTCGTCGGCCTTCTCGGTGTCGTCTTATTTGTCGGCATTCAAATTGTCATCCAGCAAAATTACATTTCCCACACCTCTACTTTCTGGTCGGTCATCGTGTTCTATGCTTTCTATAACGCGCTCGTATCCTACTCTGTGCTGTCATTTGAAGTGTCAGCCATTCAAGCTTTGTTCTACTGCGTCGCGATCGGTCCGCATTTCATGGCGGTCGCCCATGATATGTGGCGGAAGTTTCCCGTGGAATACAATAAATACGGCCGTTATATACTGGCTGTCGGAATTGTCGCCGGCTGGATCGTCGCTTTGACGACTGAACTGACGCCGCTGTTCAAATCGATCGTCTTCTCACTCGTTTCCGGCGCGATGATCTACACGGTTTTCAAGCACGAACTGCCGAGCGAAAAAGACACGCATTTTCCGACTTTCCTTATCTCCGTAATCATATACTCTGCGATTACGATTACACTGAAATTTGTGTTCGAATGGTAGATACCAAAACAAGCCCGGCACAGTTATAAACTGCGCCGGGCTTGTTTATTTTCACTTCTCTTCTTCCTCTTCATCATAAACTGGGAACTCGGGATCTTCAATAATTTGATAGGTCCCTTCCAGCATATTGATTTCAAGTGCATCAAATTCTATTCGAATCGATTCCGGCTCTTTGCCTTCCTCCATTCTGCTGATGTGGCCAAAGGGATAAAAGGTCAATGATGTGGCCAGAGGATCCAGCCCTCTCATTGTGGCTGTCCAGAAAAAATCTTCCCTAGTCCGGGCATCGCCGTAAGTTGTCCCTCCATTATATGGAACTAGATAGACATTCCCCAAGTCATCCGCAGCAATCAGCTCGACTTCCACAGCTTCCCATACTTCCAGTAAAGCTGGCTCTACCAATTGTTGATAAGCGACATTAACGGCAACGTCCGTAAACGTCACTTCAGTAAAGTGAACAGAAACGCCGCCTTCTGAATTGATTTCGTCTAAGATAATTGGATCTGTTTTCAACTGATCGACCGCGAACTCGAATTTCCAATGGCCCTCAATCTCTCCGTCATCCGTATATAGGCTCTCTGGTTCCCAAATCACGTTGACTTGAGCTGCTTCTTCATCAAGATGCGGAATGGTATTGATCCCAATCAATGAACCTTCTACCAATTTCCAATCCATGGAGCCTGCAGGACCTTCTCCTTCAAGCAATTGCGGAAAACCTGTTAGATGAGCAGAGTCATCTAATTCTTTAGTTGAAGTTACCGTATAAGTGAAGGTGACATTCGTTCCGTCATATACAGCTTTGTCTATAGAAATAGTTACGCCATTGCTGGATTGGGTTAATTTCACGTCATCACTAAAGCGCTCGTATTGTATGAGTCCCTCTTCTTCTTCAGCGAAAATGGAAAAGACATTTCCAATGACGGGTACCTGTGCCATATAATTTGCAAGAACTGGAGACGCAGAAAGAGTTGCTGTAAACAAACCGATAAATAGAACCGCTGCAGCGATAGTTGGTATTAGCCACTTTTTCCGTTTGTTCTCTTTAGGCTTGGACGTTTCATAAAAGGCATCATCAATGAGTGACTCCAAGCGGTCTTCTGGCACTTTGATATTTTGCATAGCATTTTTAATTAAAATCTCTTTGTCGTTCATCTGCGTACACTCCTTTCAAATCTTTTTTCAACATTGCCAATCCGCGGTGAAGGGTTGTTTTCACTGTGCCTTCTGGACATTCCATTACGGTAGCGATCTGTTTGACTGTAAAGTCTTGATAATATCTCAACATCAGTGCTGTCTTGAATTTTTCAGGCAGCGAATCCAAGGCATTCGACACATCCAATTGTTCGGCCACATCGGCGGTTGCACCATTTTCTAGATTCCGTTCCTCCACTTCATCCATGTAGATTAACTTTTTATTGTTCTTTAAAAACGCCAGTGCTTTATTTATGCAAATGCGGACCAACCAAGTTGAGAAATAATGCGGTTCTTTCACTTGATGCACCGACTCGATGGCCTGGAGTACGGTTTGTTGAAAAACCTCGAGAGCATCGTCTTCATTTTTCACATATGTATAAGCCATTCTATATAACTTTTCTTTTTCGGATTTCAATAAATTCTGAAGGGCGATTCGGTCTCCTTGAATCGCCGCAGAAATTATTTCTTCATCGTGCTGCATCTGCCTCATCCTCCCTTTATATATTAGAGATTCCAATGCTTAAAAACGTTTCGATTATTTTTTATTTTTTGTAAAACTTGGTAATCCTTATTAAACTATAGCTTTAAAAATTCGCAACAACGATTTCATTATGGCTAGTTAACCAAAACAAGAGCGCTGCGAATCTGCAGCACTCTTTCTTTTTTAAACTATCGATTTCTTGTGGAATCAAGCAGCAAGATGCGTATAGAGCCCCTTTGAAATTCAGCGTAATCTAAACGGGAGGTGGTTGTTATGTATCGACATGTACTGAAAAATAAAAACATTTTATATTACTTAGCTGGAGCTGGCATATCTCAATTGGGTAATGTGTTGGCTGGTCTGGCCTTTCTTTTTATTTCCTATGAACTGACAGAGTCCGCCGCTTTGACCACCATGGTCGCTGCTTCACAAGCAATGCCGTACCTGCTCTTCGGTTTGATTGGCGGAGCATTTGCGGACCGTGTGAATAAAAAACGGATGCTCGTAGCGATTGATCTTCTACGGATTCCCCTCATTCTGTCATTGGTTGTTTTCTATCAATTTAACATATTGGCTTTCTGGCATTTGCTGGCGGTTGCTTTTATGATTCAAACCTGGGGTGTTTTTACAACCCTACTTACCGGGCCGTGTTGCCGCTCATAACGCCTGTGGAGCAACAAACGACAGTCAATAGCCTCCTCGATACGGTGACAAGAGGCGTTCAAGTTGTCACGCCGCTTTTTGCGATCGGTTTATTGAATGCCGGGCATGCCATTCATTTTTACACGGTAGACGCACTGACTTATTTCGTGAGCGCCATTCTTGTCTTGAAAATTCACTGGATGGAGCAAATAGATCAAGAGGATATGAATGGGGCAAAAAGAGATGGGCTGTTCCATTCGATTGGGGTTTTCTACTGGTGGGTGAAACGCGAAGGAACAATGAAGCATTTATTCATCGCGACGTTTTGGATGGTCTTTTTCAACACATGGGTTTGGCAAGTCGGCTTATTATTGCTGCTCCTTGATCGTTTTCCAGGGAGCGGCCAAGAAATCTACAGCCTGTTGTTGGGCTGGTATGGGTTCGGGGTAATTTTGACCAATATCGCCATTCCGTTTTTCTGGAAAACCTTGACCTTCTCGCTTTATTTATGGGGCTCGATTATTTGGGGACTCGGCCTCGTGGTACTTGGATTCGCGAGTTACCTGCCGTTTTACTTTGCTGGGGTGTTTATTGCAGCGGCCGGATTGCCATTGTCCAGCTTAGCCAGGGTATATTTGATTCAAACCCTTGTGCCTACAAATATGCTCGGCCGTGCTTTCAGCTTTAATGCGGTTCTATTGTATGGATCCAATGTTTTGTCACTGGTGATATTTGGAGCACTTGCTTCAGTCATCGGCATTCAGAAACTGTTTATAATGTGTGGCAGCCTGATGGTATTGACGGCATTATTTTACTTAATTCGAGCCCTCTTTTCGGAAAATGCGCGGCGAAAAGCCATAAAGGCGCTTGAATAATTGATTAAACGAACCGATAGAGGAAAATCCGCAATCATAAGCGATCTCTGTGATGGTCCGGTTTGTTTGCAGCAATAGCTCCTGAGCCCTCACGAGACGGTACAGCTGCAGCCAAGAATACGGCGAAACACCGATTTTCTCTTTAAATAGATGCGCCAATTGGAACTTGCTGATGTCCAAGATCGCCGCCATCTCATCCAATGTCCACGTATGCTGATAATCATCTTTTAACGCTGCCATCACTTGAAAAAGCGCAGGCTGGACCGTTCGAAAAGGATCGGTGGTTATATCAGGTGTATGCGTTCCGATCGCCGTCTTCGCGAGCAATAAACCCAATTGGGCAAAGCTATGCTCCAAGAAAATTTTAGAAGAACCATTCCCGCTCTTCTTTTCCATCATCGCGTATTGCTGCACAAAATGGACCCATTGTTCAATGAGGGGACTTTTCTGTGGAGTTTGCGCAAAATACAGTTCTCTGTCGTTTCCGGTAATGGCCGCCACCGCTTCCTTGAGAAACGCTGCATCCAGTTCAACCAAAAACTTGTGATCGTCTACTGCAAGCTGCCGGTGTCCATCATGCGGATTGAACACGATAAATTCTTGGTCCATTATAGCTAAATCGTTCCGGCTGCTTTGGTAATGCATCGACCCTTTTAACGAGAACATGAACTTAAAACACGGATCGTCGCGCCACAAGCTTTCCGACTTTTTTTGGTCAGTTGATAACAACAAACAATTGGAAGCTTCCATGATGATGGCCATCCATTCCACCCTTTCTATCTTTCTAGTTACCCCATCCAAAAAAAGAGTGATTCGTTTGCAACATGCACTTGTCATCGGCGGCACCGGAATGCTTGCCAAAGCCACGCTATGGTTATCGAGAAATGACTACAAAGTTTCTGTAATTGGGCGTAGCGAGCAAAAAATGCAACAGCTACTCGATCAAAACCCCAGTCAATTAACACCTGTCTTCGTCGACTACACAAATACAAAAGAATTTGCTGCCAAAATTGTTGACCTTCAGCACCTATATGGGCCGTTCCAATTAATCGTTGCCTGGATCCATGCGTCAGGAGATGAAGTGATTCCCTGCTTAACCGGACTCATCCCCACTTCCACTCCTTGTAAACTAGTCCATGTTATTGGAAGCAGTTCGAAATTAAATCACGTTGCTAACCACGATATTCCCTGCCACATAAGCTATCATCAAGTGCAGCTGGGATTCAAAGTCGAAAAGGGCGTGTCCCGCTGGTTGACCCATGAGGAAATCTCAACGGGTGTCATAAACGCCCTGCGAGGCAACAAAAGCTATCAGGTGATCGGCACGGTAAGCCCTTGGGAGCAACGGCCATAAAGCTGCATGCACTCTGCAATAATTTTAGTTTCCATCTCACTTAAAATGATACGAGAAACTTGGGTGCAAGACTTTCATCCATATGACTGATTTCTTGCAAAGCAGAGTTTGTAAAAATATTATTCCTCTTCAACCCCCATCGCCAGTACGGCTAATTCATTTTCGGTCTCTTTAATATGTATCTTGGCGGGGCTCCAAAAACTTGTTCAGCTTCAAAATAGGCCAATTCGCCGGGAACGCAAGAAATGATGGTCGGGAAACCAAATCCCACTGCAGCTTCCAATGCTTGCTTTAGAGACAGTTCCTTGCCATCTATTTGTTCATTGTATGATAAGGAATAACAGTTTTTTGGTGCTCCGTTTTTTCTAAGTAATTCATGAATATATTCAGGGTCTGAGTTGGGCGGTGGAATCTCAATCATATACTTCACTTTCAACATTCTCTCATGTTCATGGCAAAGCCTATTTAAAGCATGTGGTCTTTTCTTAGTTGAAAACAATTCGTGAAGCACTCTATCACGTACGCTTTTTTCGAAAAAAGATTTGACGATTAATTCCTCCACTTCTCGGTTCATCCAATTTCACTCCAATCAATTTTGAAATAAGGAATGATATCTGTAAAGAACAAAACAAACGAAAACGCAGTAATCCCTATTCCTAACCAAAAATACTTTCTCCAACATTGTATGACGACGCCGAGCAAGAACACAGCAGCGGGGATTAGCCAGAGTGGGAAGATAATATCAGGTGCTTCCGGTCCATATTCAGAGATGAAGCCAGCTGCAAACCAATAAGATATGGGAAGTATAAAAAGTCCAGCTACAGGAAGGTACACAAAACGCAAAAGTATGATGGTTAATTTCATAAAGAAACATTCTCCCTTCATAAAACAGACTAAAAAGCATAAATAAAAGATAAGGGTATTTTAACAGTCTACAAACTTTTATCGATTTGGGTAATTATACCATAGAAATAAATGGGATATATTTATGGACGCAACCCTTTTCTCTTTATTTCAATCATCCACCTTTATACTTTCAAGCTGTTCAGGCACAAAAAAGCAGGCATTCATGGATTCCCATAAATGCCTGCTTCTATACTTTTATTGACCGTCGTAGGTTTTACCTATGATTAGGTGCTTTTAGAGAATAATAAATTATTCTGCTGCAGTAATCTGGTAAATCAGACCGCCATCAGTGCTTGCAATGAGCGCCCCATCTTCAGTTACAAGAATGTCACGGAAACGTTGAGCTTCATCCGTTAATAGTCGTTCTTCTCCCACAATGATGTCATCTTCAATAACGACACGTACAATATAGTTCGGCGCTAGACCACCGATGAACAAATTGTTCTCCCATTCAGGAATTGCGTCATTATCATAGAAGGACATACCACTTGGCGCACTTGTTGGATCCCAATAATATCTTGGTTCAACAAAGCCTTGTGCCTCGTGTTCTGAGATACCATCGTTGATTAATTCACCAGTATACTCGATACCATAAGAAACAATAGGCCATCCATAGTTATTTGCTGGTTCGATGATATTCAGTTCGTCACCAGCTTGTGGACCGAATTCCACAATCCATAAGTCTCCTGTTTCAGGGTTGTAGTCTATGCCTTGAATATTACGGTGGCCATAGCTATATATCCCATCCAGTGCGTCTTCATCTTCGACAAATGGATTTGAATCTACTGGTTCCCCGTCTTGTGTAATGTGAATGACTTTGCCTAAGTAAGCATCCAAGTCTTGTGCACGTTCACGAATTGGATCATCTGAACGCTCACCAGTTGTTAGGAATAGGTTGCCTTCCTCATCGAAGATAATACGGCCGCCATAGTGTAAGTCGCCATCATATGCTGGTGTTGCCTGGAAGATGACTTCAAAATCTTCAAGTGAAGTTTCATCTTCTGATAAAACACCTTTACCTACAGCAGTGACAGTACCGCCTTCAATATCCTGAGAAAACGTCATGAATACTGATCTTGATTCGTCAAAATCAGGTGCAACGGCTACATCAAGCAAACCGCCTTGGCCTGAATTATTTACTTCTGGCGTACCTTCGATTGGATCTGAAACAGAGCCCTCTTCAAGGTTTACAATAAGAAGTTCTGCTGCATCTCTTTGCGTCACAAGTAAGCGGTTTGGTTCAAACTCTACCATACCCCAAGTTACGCCTAAACCATCAACAACAACTTCCTCATTAAGTTCTGTTTCAGTCTCTACTGCAGGCGCTCTTGTTTGTTCCGGAAATGCTGGTTCAAACTCAGTAACTTTTGGTTCAGTTTCTGCACTTTCATTGGCGCCTTCGTCTGCACCTTCTTCTGTTGTAGTGCCCTCATCGGCACTTTCTTCTGTTGCAGCATCAGAGTCATTCGTTGACTCTTCGTTCGAAGCATCTTCATTGCCACATGCTGCCAAAGCCAACACAGAACTTAACACTGTGAGGGACATTAATCTTGACCATGATAATTTTGTCATAGTTTTTCCTCCCCATTTCTAGAATATTCAACCGAATATACATCAAATTTCAGTTTCCCGAAATTTAACATCTAAAATGGTTAAGACTTTTATATCATAATGAAACATATGAAACGCATTTGTAAATAACGTTATCATAATTTTAGGGTAATAGAAAACAATTTGACTTTTTCGCATGATGAAAGGGAAAATACAAGAAGTTGTGGCTTCTACCGACCGGCGAACCTTCATTGATTGGATAACAACATTAAGTTATTTTCAGTTTACACTAAAATTTTCGAATATATTTATCCCAGCCAAGTTCTATAACCTCTTGGATAGTGGGTCTCTTGATTCGTTGATTTAATGGGATAGATGCTTTATTAACATCATTACTATACAAAGGCATATCCCATTTACTGTCACATTCACTACATTTAACAAATAGCTTGCCGCCTTTAGAGTATCTTACAATCTCTATCCAACCCTGATCACATTGCTTACACCAGTTTACTTTGAATGGATATTTTTGTTTCATACTATTCTCCCTCAATTTTTCTACTTGTAATGATTAACTTTCTTTCTCGCAAAAAACTTTTAAAGATAACTAGTCTGTACTTATGTTGTATTTAACTACTCTAACTAAGTACTAATTGTTCCAAATCCTAGACATATCAAACTGCCTGGGATTTCGGATATATAAACTTACATTCTTTCAAAATATCGATTTCTAAATCTCTTTAAATAATAGAAATACATTTAACTCACTATAGGATTCTAAAAAGGTTCTACTCGATGACACCATACTCTTGTAACCACATTGCTAATACAATTACTATTGGAAATAAGCTCAGTAGAAAAAGAACGACCTTTGCTAACCCTAAAGGCATAAGAATAAAAATGCTGCTATATGGATCTTTTGACATCGAGTTTTGACTTTTACGATCTAATTTAAAAGCACCGATAATTCCTGATATACCAATGAACAAAAGAAAAGCTGATACAACTATATAAAATAAAATATTTTCCACCTCTTTCTATAATTACAGCTAACTTTTTTGTTCTAACTTTTAACTTCAATGTCTTTAAAGGCAGCTCCATCAAACATTATCTGTATTCAGATTAGCATTAAATATCATATTGCATAGATAGAATATTCGCCTTGTCTTTCAAAATATAGAAGTGTTCGTAAAAGTACGCTTTACAATGCAAAAAATGAAGAAGCTTAAGCTTCTTCAAATAAGAGGTCATATGTAAACTGACAATCTGTAGATATCTTTTCTAAATTTAACTGCGTTTGAAAGTGTATACACAGCTTTGCTTACACTATTTAACTTCAATCTCTTGCAGAAGATACTTATCACTCATACGTAAAATCATTTTTGCCACTTCATCCTCTGAAATTTGTAAGGTTGCATGTTGTTTTGCAACAGGATGGGGACCAATGCAGATACTTTCTTTGGCAGCTTCAAATATGCAAATGTCATTTGAGTCATTTCCAAAGGCAATGAACTCATTTGCTTTGAGCCCTAGTTGTTGTAGCCCTGCCCATTTATCAATGCCTTCAGGACTCAAATCAAGAATTCCTTCATTCTGGTGAAGATTCAGGGTCAGAGGAAGGACTTCCAAGCTTTTCTGTATCTCCGGATCGCTTGTGAAAAGAACCATTTTCACTACATTTTCCAGCAAATCAATCGGCACATTTTTCGCACTCTTCAACGGATCGATATTTTGATAGATCGGATGGGTTTGTTCTCCGGTATAGCTGTAATCCCAGCTGCTATCAATTAAATACGGAAGCTGATGCGTATCAATAATATTAAACAGTTGCTTGCAAGTGCTCTTGTCAAAACTGTTTACGTCGATTGAGCCATCCGCATTTCGAAAAGCCCCGTTTCCACCGACCATTCTTAACCGGTGATATTTTTCCGGCAGCACCGGCAATAAGTCACGTATCGGTCTCGCAGATGCAAAGATGATTTCGTGTCCCATTGCCTGGCACATATCCAAAGCAGCACAAATTTCGTGGGTTAGAGGTTGTCCTTTAAAACAAATGGTTCCGTCAAGATCGAATACAAATTGCATAATTAGTCACCTCACTTTTATCTTACCTAAGAATTGTTGTACTAAAAAGAACCACTTTCCCAAAGTTGTTAGGCTTACTTGAAAAGATAAACTGAAGCAACGAAAAGGATAAGTGAATTTACGAAAAAGGCCTACAAAATTCTTGTTCAGTTACTTGCTTTTGTTTTTACAATCTAAAAAGTTAGCAGACAAGAAACAAGTAAAGAAAATAGGATAATTTCTTGAAACATTGGATTCAATTCTATCCCTTTCAAACTAACTGGCTTCCTTCTTCTTAAGAACCCCTTTTACCAACCATCCAACTCCAAGCAAGCCGATCAAAGGAAAAATAATCATAGGATAAACGATTTCTGCCCAGCCCGTAGTTTCAATAGATCCAAATGTTGCATACACGCCTCCGACAAGCCAAGAAAGAAAGGGTGCAACCACAACTATCAGAGTGATTCCCAATATAATATGCTTCTTTTTCTCTGACTTATGCCTGCTCAACTTATAAGCCATGACCGACCCTACGCTTAAAATTATTAAGGGAAAAACAACTTTTAATAAGATGGTTACTCACTTCCTCAATTTTTATTCTTTATTGAATTTTAGTGGAATCATTCAAATGTTTTATCTTCGAAAACATCAACTGAATCGGCGCATTACTTCAATCCAATTAAAACAACCTATAGTTGATTCTTTAGACATTTGGCTTGAATTACAAAGTGCACTTCTGTCTCCGAGAGATACTGACCAACGTCAAATTCTCGCGTGTCGATTAAACCCTTGAGATATAAAGGAAGTTCAATTTCCCAATCGATATTCTCTATCTTCAAAGGAAAATTGTCTTCGTTCGGATTGGGACTATGAATATAAACAGCATCTGATCCGGCATCCTGTCCGTCTATTTCAATCCAAGATTGAAAAGGCTTTTCGAAAATCTCCAAGTTCTTTAGTAAACTTTTGTATAAAGCTATATGAGCTTTGACATGCTCTCTCCTGATTTTTATGCTTCTATTTCCATGTCCAATAAAATCCAGGTGGGTGTGCCAAAGATCAAACCAGCCGCCTTTTCCGAAGTCCAACCGGAGATGTTCCGTGGCAGCTGCTTTATGCAAATTACGGAAATAACGTCTTTTCCCGCGAAACTTTTTCAAACTATCAGCCCTTTTGTGGTTTTTTCTCTGTCACTGCTCAAACTCAATTTTACCTTTTAAAACCTCTACACTTTCTTTCGTTTCAAAGAAGCCTTTCAATTCCTTTACAGAATCAGGATCCAATCGAAATGTAAGACTTTTATGCGGCTGTAAGCTTTGGATAAATCCTTCTCCCCTATCTGTTACCCACAGATGGTAGTTCCGGTTCTCTTTATCTTCCATCACAAACTCAAGTGAAAGCAGTGGTCTTGTTGTGATAACGCTCTGCTCAGTTACTTCTTCTGCAGCATTCACTGCATTTACAAAATAATCGAGGCCATTATTTTCATCTATGTATTCTTCTCGGATTTCTTCTGTAACTTCTCCGCTCCAATAATCCAATCGCACAGTTTCTGCATCTTCTATAGTAATTGAAGAACATCCCGAGCAAAGAATTAAGATCAGCATAGAAACCCAGCTAATTATTCGCACTTTAACACCCCTCACATAATCATTGAATGTACATTTAGTGAAAGAAAAACATCTTATCTAGTATAAAAAAACAATAACAAAGAACCGATGATATGAGGTAAAGCTATTAACAAGATGGTATTAGATAAATCCATTTTTTTATCTAGTTTCATAACTGCCAGATTTCCAATCACAGGGGCATTTGGGCTGACGAATCCTGTTTTCAAAAAGCCCCCGATTAATATACCGCCAAGCCCTATTACGCCGGTTATGTTCATTGCAAGTTCCACATTATTTTGCATAATAAAGAAAGCGAGTATAAACACAAAAAGCAACGCTCCTAAAGCTATTCGTTTCATAAGAGACTCCTTTCAGATCATATTTAGGATTAAGTCTTTTAAAGTGGGAGCTAACTCTTCTGTTTCATCTGTTTCATGGAGCCATAAATAAATTGAATCCGCCACTTGTTCATCTTCTACTTTCAAGCATAAGTAATCCCCAATACCATCTTCAGCGATTGCAAGCAGATTGTCAGGGAACTCTCTATCTAAAACTTCCTCATTTTGTCTAACCACATCATCCCATGTTTTTTCATATTATCAGGATCTTTGATGGGGAATAGAATCCACTCGCCAATCTCAGGGCCATTTGCCAATCTAAACAATTGAACGTATTGATCCGGGAAACGAATACCCAATTTCTGTTCCGTTTCTCTTATCGCAGCTTCCGCTACACCTTTTCTATTTGTATCTAATAAATCCATAATTTCATTCATCATTTAACCTCCATACTATTAATAGCTAGTTAATTTCAAGTTACCTTCATAACCAAAAGGTTACGTTGAATTCATTAAGGAGGATAACCCTCTAGAATTTTAGTAAGGGGGGAATCCTAAAACCCCATTCCCAAAATTTCGAACCTTGCGCCATAATAAATTTTTCAAACCAATCTTCAAAGGTCATACCGATATACATATCATGTTCTTCGAAGTTAATGCCGGTCTCCATGACATACAGATAACCCCTCCCCATCATTTTGTCGGTTATAATCAAGCAGCAACCATCATATCCATAGGCTACTGGAAACCAGTTATCCGGAAAATCATAGCCGGGGATAGCTCTAAATTCTAATATTTCATCTATGGTGAAGAGCTCGAATCCTCCCGCATATTTAGGATCGTTGAAAAGAACTCCCCCGTGGTGAAGCCGCAAAAACTCTTTATAGTCTTCCGGCACAATGAATGGCAATTTTTGCAACTCTTCTTCGGTTGCGGGAGGATTAAAAACCATTTCTACTTTTGCAATATAGCCATCTTCCTGTTGAACTTCCAGCAGTCCGTTTGAATCTAGACGCTTCTTTAAGGTTTCGATTGTATTTTTGATTTTAGACACCATTTCTCCTCCTATAGTTTTTATTAATGTACTGATTAAAAATACCATTCTCACGTACAAACAAATTTAAAACTAGATGAAAGGATCATGAATTTCTTCTGCGAAATAGAAATTCTATGACTGTAGCTCAAATAATTTGAGCTTACTACCCTTTTCAAATTAGGAGTCATCGATATACAAATGAAGCACGTCATAACCATTAGGAGTTTACAACAGCAATTTTTCAAACCAACTAAAATTAACTACTCCTACTTGTGTCTCCTTTATTTAGTGCCTAACTCTGTATTGAAAATACTCTATACAATAATTCGCTAAAACCCTTTGTTTTCCTTTTAAAGGAATTTCTACTTCACACTACAAAGCGTTTATAAAAGCTCCCTTTACAGCAAAAAAAAGAAGCTTTAGCTTCTTTTAATAATCCAGCTATACGTAAACTATTTACCATCCTAAAACTTGAAAATAGTTATGCATTAAAAGTAAAAATCATGGCGCTGGATGTTCAGAATCCGGCAATAATTCTAGCTTATGTTCTTCTTGAAAGAGAAATGCTGATTTTGTCCCCGTTATTTTTAGATATCTGTCATTGTAGTAAGCCCCAGTTTCTTCAGGTAAAGCAAGGACAGACTTCTTATGGCTTTTTATGTACTCTCTTATCTGCTCGTCATTTTTCAGTTCATAATGGCACCATATTGCAAGATCAGAAATTAAGTTCAACCCCTCATGGTTTACTAAACCTACCTCATTATAATCAAGATGAGCACAAGTCATAATATCAGAGCCCAAAATTATAGCCCCTGCACTTCCCCCGTATACTGTTCCTCCACTTTGAATATATTTTTTCAGAATTTCATCAAAGCCAGAGCTGCGTATGTCGTTCAACAATGAAAATGTGTTCCCCCCACCGATATAGACTGAAGAAAACCGCTCCAAGTCTTTTAAAGATTTTTGATGCAAATCGGTCCACATGACAATTTCTTGAAGACCTAGTGGATTAAATACGCTCTTAATCCAAAAATAACAATCCACATACGAGTTATGGTGCTTCATAGCAACTGGAATATATAACAATGGCTTCGATACGCCAATTTGTTTCCTGAATTTTTGATCAAACTTTTCCGTATGTTGTTTGTCTCCACCTCCGGATAAAAAGATCCATCCCATTGTATCTCCTCCATTCCACCTCTTTGAAAAGCTATTATGATTCATAAATCTGTTGTATTCTAGTTCATTTCAAATATTCTAACCAAATGCATTCCTCTGAGGTGGTTCAATATACCAACCCTCATCAAAATCTAGCTTTAACGCATCCCCTAGAGAAACTCCAAAACGGATAAAAGCTTTTCCTCTAGCAGTGATTATATTTCCATCGCGGACCACTACTTCATCAGAATAATTCTTTTCCTCAAAGATGCCTAATTTTATTCTGCCTTCTTCAGGCATTCCCACAGTATACTTCCGGCCCTCCAAAATGCCGGCCTTTGCCAGTAAGGTAGGAGAACTAGAAATTGCTGCAATAACCATATCTTTTGAAGCTGCTTCTTTTACCAAATCAAGCAGGGCTTCTTCATTGATTAAAGTAATAACATCCATGCAGCCAGGCAGTAAAACACTATCAATTTCATTCAAGTTAACTTCTCTTATAGTAATATCAGCTATACAAGTCAGTCCTGATTCTCCCTTTATAGGATCTTTAGTAAGACCTACAGTAATCATTGGTTTTTGCCCCTGCATTAATATAGACAAAGCGACACTGAGTTCATATTCACTAAACTCTGGATACAACAATATCATTGTCTTTTTCAAAAAATCATCTCCTTATATGAACACAATATATTAGCAGATTATGGAATATTATTGCTATAATTAATTTTAACATTTAGAATTCATATTCATATTTAAATTTTATATTTAAGTGAAATTTTCGGAGACTGATTGCAGAAGTACCCGTTTACACATAAAAAGAAGCTCAACCTTGAGCTTCTTTTCTTTCAGTAAGAGGAATATGAAATTTAATTTCAGTAAATAGGATTAACTGGAAAAACCAGCCGAGTTGCTATAGCATGTAAATTATCAGATAATTTTAACTAGCAAGTATTATCCACTTCTTTAACTGTAAATATTAAAAACAAGGATGGTGGTTCCAATAAAAGCGATTATTTTTGATTTTGACGGCACATTAGCTAATACATTGCCTGTCTGCGACTATGCTTTCCAACACGTTTTCAAGGAATTCGACCAGCGCGAGCTCTCTTCTGCTGAAATTCGCGCCATGTTTGGCCCATCGGAAACGGGAATCATCCGGAAGAATTTGCTTCATGGCGATACAGAAGAAGCAATTGAACTGTATTATACAAAATATCTAGAACGGCATGCCCAACTCGTTGACCACAACGATGAAATTCACAAGTTATTGCTGCATTTAAGAGAAAAAGGGGTTAAATTGGGAATTGTCACAGGAAAAGCCAGAAGAAGTCTAGATATCTCCTTAAAAGCGCTTCAAATGGATCATTTCTTCGATGCCATCATTACGGGGGACGATGTGACACAACCTAAACCGGATCCAGAAGGTTTGTTCAAAGCTTTAGCTATATTGGATGTTAGCACTCAGGAAGCAATGTTCATCGGAGACAGTGATGCTGACATTCAAGCTGGAATTAGCGCGAACGTTTTGACCGTCGGGGTGCATTGGTTGCCTGATTATCAAACCTTGGAATTTGCAGTAGCACCGAATTCCTCATACCGAACTGTGGCTGAATTTATGGAATCCCTGGAAACGGGTGGCCATTATGAGTCTTAAATGGCTGGACTGGGCTAAGCGAATCCAATCGCTTTCTCAATCCGGACTGACTTTTTCAAAAGATGTCTTCGATTTGGAACGTTACGAAGAGTTACGGAAAATCAGTGTGGAAATCATGGAAGAACATACCGGCGAGGAAATGCAAAAGATCAAAGAGTTATTTGCTAATGATGAAGGTTACCAGACGCCCAAAATGGATGTGCGGGGTGCTGTCTTCGATAAAGGAAAGATTCTCATGGTTCGCGAAAATATCGACGATAGATGGGCTTTACCTGGCGGATTTTGCGATATTGGCTTATCTCCAGCTGAAAACATTACGAAAGAAATACAGGAGGAATCCGGCTATCTTGTGGTGCCGACAAAAATGCTTGCCTTACTGGATATGAATAAACATCCGCATCCACCCCAAGCTTTTCACTATTATAAGCTTTTCATTCAGTGTGAAATTGTAGGCGGTGAAGCAAAAACCGGTGTCGAAACAAAGGAAGTGGATTTCTTTCCTGAATACGATTTACCGGAACTATCCTTGAATCGGAATATCGAGTCACAGCTGCATATGCTCTTTGAATTTGAGAGGAATCCGACTAAAGCAACTTTATTTGATTGAGCTGCTGATCGACTATGACAAGCGTATTTTTCTATTACTCCCCGTAAAATGGCAGATGGCATAATTTGCCCTGTCATTTTTTTCATGCCATATTCAATTACGCTACGTAAACTTATCTTGTTAACTTTTATTAATTTCTGCTGTTTTTGATCAGAACTCTCTGAACACTTAATAAAGTCTGATCTTTAAATTCCATTTTATAGATGTCTGGTTTAGAAGTGCTATGTAAAAACTCTAAATCATATTTGTTATCGTAAAAGGCCATCATCAAAGTCATAACAGCTCCATGAGTTCCAATTACAATTTTCTGTTCTTTATAAACAGATAGTATTTCCTTTAAAACTTTTATCGCCCTTTTTTGACATTCAGCGTTTGATTCTCCACCTTCAAAAGAGTAATTGAAATCTACAAATGATTTTTCTAATAGTGGAAGCAACTTCTGATCAGATATACGCTCATCTTCCAAAGTAAATACTCTCTCTTTTAGATCTTCAAACACTATAATTTCTTCCCCTATTTGATGAGCTAATTTTTCAACCGTTTGTATGGACCGCGTATAGGGGCTTGAAGTGATCACATTAACTTCTTCAGCCTTCAATATTGCAGCTAGTTGTCGAGCATCTGTTTCGCCTTTTTCAGTTAATCCTCTCGTTCTCTCATTTCCTTCCTTCGGGGAATCACCATGTCTTACCATATAAATAAATGTATTCATAGTTAACCTCCTCCATAATCGTATTCTCAGTTTACTTTCACCATTTCTTTTAGAAGTTGTTCAATCGGCAGTTACAATTAAAAAAGAACTTCAATTCCAAGAAAGTTCTTTTTTGGACCGAGCTTTTCAATTAAACCTCCCGCTTGTTTTTAGCTGTCCTCGATTTTGAGTAAAGAAGGGTAATTGGGAGAGTCAATAGCCCAATAAGAAGCATCCCACCACCCAAAAATAATGATATCCCCATCCCTTCCCATTTACCTACATATAACCCCCAGTAATAAACCCCTACCCCTAACAACAAAATTATTGATCCCATTAAATATTTTCTATTTCCCAATATGCTCCAAACAATCCCGATACAAGCGAAGAATAAAAATACAATTGGAGCGTATACAATTAAACTCTCCATTATTCCAGAGTTCATGATAACAACACATCTCCTTTACTAAATGCAATTTCTGTTCTGATACTCATCGATGGCTTTTATTCAAATAGCTCATAATCTATTAATGAATTCTTTAAAGGAGGCGTTATTTAGAAGCCAAAATGGTGAATTCCCAAGGTATATTCTCACCATTCCAACCTCGGTGTTCGTCAAATCGATGTAAGTTAAAACCAGTTGAAATTACTGAATTGATTATTTCTCCTACAGTATAGAACCTTAGCGATACATCTGGAAAATACTGTTGTTCTTGTTCTTCAAAGAATTGCTTATAAGATATGTCTTCATTGTGCAATTCCTTATCAAAATAAGAAGGGATATACTTTAAATCTGAACTTATACACCTTTTTAAGGGGTGATAATCACTTAAAATCATTTTACCGCCATCAGTCAGGATTAAAAAAAGAATTTCCATCAACTGATCGATATCATTGAAATAATGCAAAATTCCACCTTCTAGATAAAGAATATCAAAGTGGTTCTTGTATTTGTTCACATCGATATCATAGACGTCTCCCACCACGTAATCGATATCCGTATTTGTACAATCAGCTAATTCTAAAGCGTATTTTCTATTCTCCTCTGATATATCAAAAACTGTTAGATTCGCACCTAATAAAGAAAGAGGGACCGCTTTCCTTCCATTTGATCCACAGATATTTGCCACATTCATTCCATCAAGTTCACCAAAATATTCTTGATGCTTTTTTAAACTCGCTCTTGGATTTTTTAAAATTTCTTTTGCCTTATCTTTGGGAGATCCATCCCGACTATTCCAAAATTCATATGCACGGTATTCCCAGGCATTTTTATTAATCCAGCTCTGTTCATTCAAGGGCAATCTTACCTCCTGTAATCAATCCAATTTCTGATATATCTACTTTCACTATGATGAAAATGAAAGTGAATATTGCTTGATAAGGTTTTTAATTAATGGATTCAATTCCGAAGGCAGTTCCTCTACATCGAAAAATTTAGCCTCAGTTGTTTCTATACCATCCGCCGTTAAGGAACCACCTTTTATTCCGTTTGTCACATATGCTGTAGTTACCGGGTAGAATTCATCTCCATTGGGCAATTTAACATAATGTTCTTTTCCCGAAAAAACTCCAACTAATTTCAGTTTACCAACTTGAATTCCTGTCTCCTCGAGCACTTCTCTTCTACCAGCTTCTTCAGTAGATTCTCCGAGTTCGATAAATCCACCAGGCACTCCCCATTTTCCGTCCGTGCGTTTCTGAAGTAAAAATTCGCCCATCTCATTTACGACCGCTACTGCAACACCGGCTAGTATTAGTGGCTGATGTCCTACCACTTTTCGCAAATTTTCAATATAAGCCATAACGTCCCCCTGTATTTCTTTATTAATTTACTCTGTATTAAATTCTACAATTGCTTATATTACCCTTTATTCCCTTTTATTTCTTCCCATTATCTTGTTGCTATTTTTTAAGAAACATCGTTCATACTAGTACGCTTCACAAAAAAAGAAGGAGTTTTGACATAGGCTCCTTCCTTTTCGACAATCAATATGCAACTTGTGCTCCTACAAGGATTTTTGTTGTACTTTAATATTTCGCTGCTGTCTCTAAAAGCTTTGAAGTTCTTTGGAGTTCTTTTCTATCTGTGCTATTTTAAACTCGATTACGTCCTTCAGTTCCAATTCCGAGATGTATCCCTGCATGAATTTTTCAATCTCCCATGCCAACATCATATAAGAATGCTCGATATACAGATGATTAAAATCTTCTTTAAATGCCTTTTCATCTTGATAGAAACCTATTTCACGTAACAATGCATATTGCTTATCTTTAATGAAATTGATTAGTTCATTATCGTAAAGATCTTGAAGTAAAATCGAGCTATCTCTCAATGGCGATCCTAATGCTGCCCACTCCCAGTCGATAAAAGAGAGAGTACCATCTTTCTGCATAAAAATATTATCTAAATGAGGGTCACCATGTGTCAAAACTTTAGGGCCTTGAATTTCATATTCCTTCATACTGCAGATTTGAAAGGAGTGACGTAGTGATTCGCTCCATTCCGTCTTGTACCAAACAAGGTTTAAGAGTCTCAACTTTTCGAATTGTTCAACGCACCATTCATACCATTCCGTACTTGGTGTATGGATCGGCAAGTCACTATTTATGAAATTTGAGGTTGGAATCGAATGAAGTTCCGTTAGTTTGTACAAAATCTTAGTCAGCACATCTTTTTTTACAGAAAATGAAAGTTTCTTAAATTTGATTTTCAAAGAATCTTTAAGATCTGCCATGAGAATCGCTTCTGGCTCAGTTGTCCAAACCTTTATAATCGGAGTTAATGGCTCTATAAAGAAAAGGAGTTTATTATATATCTCTATCTCGTTGTTTCGATCATCGGCAAATACTTTATATATTAACTTTATAGGTGTATCTTCTTTATCGATTATGCAAACCCTAAAGATGCTCCCAGCATGTAGTCCCTCGAGAGTTTCGGTTTCTTTTATTCTCCATTCGTACTGCCTGATTCTTTCCTCCAACTCTTCCAAGTACCCACCTCCTTATTAAGGTTAGATATCATATGTTAGCTTCTACCTCACAGCCTACTATTACTAAAACCGCAATATCATTTTTCTGCTTAAGCTTTCCATTCCATAATTCTCATAGAATGCAATTGCCTTTTTATTAAACTCCCAGACGTTTAATTCTATTGATGTAGCTTCATTCCTCTTAGTCCAAACCACACAAGCGTCAAATAATACTTTTCCTATTCCGTTTCTGTGGTAGTTGTTCTTTATACCGAAATCATTCAGATAAACAAATTCTCTTCGTACTAGAGAATCGAAGGGTGGAGACTCCTTTAGTTCCATAACCGCAAACCCTACTATTTCTTCAGTTGCTTTTGCAATTAGAATCTCACTTCTTGGGTCTTCTAACACTTCTCGGAAATAGCTTTGTGGCATGGCTCTATCAACTTTTTTAAAGAAATCAGGTAACGCTTCTGCATGCTCTTCTTGGCCTTCATTAACGATCAGATTTACCGCATCATAATCATTCATAGTTGCTGATTCAATTACAATATTCATGAAGTATTCCTCCTTTTTTACAAATCTCTTACACTAATCTAAACTGTTGTATCTTTGAACAAGGAAAAATCAAATTCTATTAGTTTTGACAAGTAGGGTACTTAAACAAATCCATTAAAGATTAGATGTTAAAATCTTTTTTTTGAGTGACTGCATATATACATGTGTCCGTCAGATTTTTTCCATCTGCTGACAAATCCTCATTCGCGAGAATTCCTTCTAGTTTGAACCCTAATTTTTCAGGTATCGCTCGACTTGGCAAATTGGCAGATTCGCATCTAATTTCAAGTCGGTTAAACCCTAGCTCATTAATCCCATATTCCATTAATGTCTTTACTGCTTCTGTTATATATCCATTGCCGCTAAATTTTGTATGGATCCAGTAGCCAATCTCACATTTTCGAACTTCCCAGTCCACGCTCTGTAAACTTGCTGTTCCGATAAACTCTTGAGAATCCTTGTGGAAGATCAAAAAGCGAAAACTCTCTCTTTCAAGAAATTTGATGTGAGCCTCACGGAGACTAATTTCAGTCTCTTCCAAAGTTGGAATCTCTTGTGCAAACGGCAACCACTGCCTCAGTTCATGAATAGAATCTTTAATTGCTTTATTTACTGCTTCTCCATCTCCAGAATAAGAAGGGGCTCTCAAAATTAGTCGTGCGGCTTCTACTTCAGACGGTAGATTTAATAAGATAGAATTCATGCTCATTCTCCTCATTTTAAATTTTTAGTAGTAACAAGCTTACATTCAAACAAAATAAAAAACCTTCACCCCCAAGAACTTAATCTTAAGGACGAAAGTTATCATTTCGTGGTACCACCTTAGTTTATTGGTGCATTGCTGCAGCCAATCTTATCGGGTACAGTCATACCCTATCCTTATAACGGTGGATTCCGTCTTGCTATCCCTAATCCAAAAGATTAGCTTGGCAAGAAGCTCAGAGACTTTATTTCGCTAAGTTGATCATTACTCCTTTTCAGCAAACCGGAGCTCTCTTTAAATCATCAATATTTAGGTACTTCTCTCTTTAACGCTTTTTTTATAATTTCCATAATATTAACACAAATGCAACAAAATAGGGAATGTAAGCTTAATGCTATGCACTTATAATAATTAGTTTTTTTCGGTAGGCTATTTATGTTGGATAGTCTATACTTTGTTTGGCAAAAAATAAAGGACACGTAAGCTAGAACAAAATCAATCCCCACTAAATTTATGAAACTCACATGAACTTTTACTAAAGACATAGTTTTAAGGATTTACTTTATTCAAAAAATCAATCTGCCTTTTTAAATTGTCCTTAGCATCTGGAGTTTCACCAATTTCATACGAGTGGCTTGCTCCTTCGACAATATGTAACTCGTTATAGACGCCTTGCGCATTGAGTTTATCATTTAATTCTGCAGCTTGATCGGCCAATGATCCTTCTGAACCATCGCTGATATAGGATGGCGGAAATGTCTTAACCACATGATCGATCACATTTGATTGGTCGACATTGCTATCGTGATCTATGTTTTCAGATCCCATATAGGCACGGGCTGCTGCGTCCATGAACCAATCCACGTAGAACGGGCCTATTTTGTTCATGCCGCTAATATCCAATACCGCGCTATTGAAAACAACCGCTTTAATTTCATTTGGTTGTAGTGACTGTTTAATTTTCATTTCGTTGCGATACTCTTCATTCGTTTGGAGGGCGGCAAATTGCCCAACTATTTGCCCGCCTGCAGAACCCCCACCAAGAACCACATTACTCATATCCAGATCATATTCATCTGCGTGTTCTTTCAAATAGGCAACGGCTTCTGATAGCTGATAGATTGGTGTCGGGTATTTATATTTTGAAGCTAAAGCATAGTTGACGGAGACGACATTATAACCTTGCGTAAGCAATGAATTGTAATAATCATTTAACCCAATTGTATCACCGAAAGGATCTCCATGAAGTTTATCGCCGAAAATGAATCCTCCGCCATGAACATAGATAAATGTCGGTGTATTTTCCGTCATAACTGTTGTTTCGTAGACATCCAGGAAACTACTAGGATAAGTGGAGCTGTATTGGATGTCCCTTGTAAAAATGACGCCATTTTCCAGCGTTGCCGCTTCTGTTTTCGCTTCGGTTACATTGCCTTCTGATGACAATCTCGTCAATGCCAAAGGTTCAATAAAAACTACAGTAAGATAGCTGCTTACCGCTATGCCAATAGCTGCAATAAGGATGCCACCAATAGTGCCACTCTTTAACCAAGTTGATTTTTCTTTGAACGGTACCCTTTTATCGATAAATAGCAGATACACCGCAATAACCAAAATAAGTAATTGTCCTAACACATAGAAGAATGGCGTTTGAAATGAGATCCAAAACAATTCCGCAAGACCCGCAACACTAAGTAATCCGATCAACCAATTTTTCTTATTCATTTCCTTCATTTGTATCCAAGCCAGTCCAACGATTAAAGCAATCATGACCATCCCTGTTTCTGTGCGTGTATGAATAAATAATAGAGATACAATTGATACCATCCATAATGCTATACTTAATACCTTTTTCAATGAAAATCCTCCTTGTAGTTAACAAAAGCCACCTTCTGGCAACTTTGCTACGAGAGTTCATGTTGTTTGTTCATTTATTTAATACTTCAATTTATTCTTTCAGATGGACTTTAAGGTTTACCAGGTATGGCCGTATGGATAACATTGCCCTCAATATCCCAATTCCAGCATTCTAATAAAATCGTCCAGTTCATAGCTTTGAATCATCCCGATTCGGGGCAATTGGTGCCTATCCGTTAGTTCAGTACTCATTCCACCGCTTAATCCGCTAAAGGTTCCTCTAAAACCTAAATCCTTAGCAATAGTAGTCGTATCGTGATTTCCCCTTGCATAAGGAGTAGCTAAAACAGTAGGTTTCTCATCCGTTAATTGCTTCAATTGCATTTCTGCATTTTTAATTTCCCCATACTGATCTTCTTTGCTTAATTTCGCCAAATTCCGATGGGTTTCTGTATGATTTTGAATATCAATGCCATTTTCCTTGATGATTAACAGCTCTTCTTGGGTTAAATTTAATTGCTCATTGATCCAACCAGATACAATAAATGCCGTTGCATGCATGTGATACTTTTCTAAAACAGGAAATACGTACTCATAGAAATCGCCGGTACCATCGTCGAACGTCAGCAATATGGGATTCTCAGGAGAAATAGTTTTGCCTTCAAGAATATTGAAATATTGATTGATAGTTAATGTTTGGTATCCATGTTCATGTAAATAAATCATCTGTTTTTCAAAACTAATTAAGCTATATTGATATGGGTCATTCGGGTCAGGACTTGGTTTCACCATATGATAGACAAGAACGGGTATCTCCGCTTCGCTCGGTTCTTTTGAATCTGCCAAAGTCTGGTTTGCCATCGCTATAGTTTTAAACCCTTCAGCAGTCAAATCCACATAAAAGGAAGTCGATAAATCTGCCCTGCCGTATACTAAAGACAAGAGCGAGATAAGAAAAACAAGCAGGAATATGCCCGTGAATTTCATTAGTTTTAAGTGAAGTTTTTGTCTGGTGTAAATTAAACAAGCAATGGCTAACAATATAATTAAATAAGAATACCAGCGATTGCCTAACATAATTGCTAGTCCGATAATCACCCCGAACAGCATAAGGACAGACAGATAAAATCCAATAGCTTTAAACTTATTTTTCATTGCGTATCCTCCATTGTAGAATTTTTTTGAAGAGTATTATTTAGTTAAACTGCGTACCCAATGGCTTTCAGAGTCAACGCCGCTAAAGTTGTCTTGACAATCATTTTCTCAAGGCGCTACAATTGATGTGACGCTACACTTGTAACCTCAAAAACTATATCTTTTACTTGCGATAATTTCAATATGAAACGGCATGGACTAAACAGAAAGGGTGGAAATGTAATGCCTGAAAAAAGAACCGAATTGCAGCGTATGGAAATACTCAGGTTGTCAAACCTTGAATCCAATCGCATTACAAAAGAATGTATTGAATCGGCCGTAGTGCTGCTTATGAAAGAAAAAGCATTTGCAGAGATTACAATAACGGACATTGTGAAGCGTGCTGGAGTGTCACGGACAGCCTATTATCGGAATTATTCTTCCAAAGAGGACATCTTGCATAGTTTGGTTAAGGAAGTTGTAAATAATATAGTGACCTCAATGTCTATGTACGATCCCGCAAAAGATTTGTATAAATTTTGGCTGGAGATGTTTAAGGGCATAAAACCTTTCTCTGAAACGTTTCAAATTCTTTTAAAAGCAAACATGGGAGAAACATTGCTCTTTGAGATTAGCCAAAAACTACAGAAAGATATTGTTGAGACAGATGTTATAAATCGGTATGGACAATTTTTTTGGAGCGGCGCTGTCTATTCGGTATTGATTGAATGGATAAGAAACGGTACGCGGGAAACAGAAGAAGAAATGGCCATGATTTGTTGCAAGATTTTAGAAACAGTGGTTATGAATATTTCACCTGAGTAAATATCGAACAAGAGATATCTGCTTAGTTTTTTAAACTATTCAGCAGGTATGCGTATATTAAAAAATGCTTGGTAACTGTCTCCTTACTTCCAGGTATTGATGCAAGATAAGTTATGTGTATTACACCCCCGCTGAGAGTATTTCTATTTACAAAGTCATATTTGTACGAACGAAAAGGGAGAGAAGAGGCGGATTGCATCCGCCTCTTCTCTCCCTTTTTCGTGTAAATAGCTTTCGAGATTGTCATGATAGATAAACTAAGTCAAATAACATTTTCATAATCTGTTTGTTTAAAAGAATGAAATTAGAACTCTACATAAAAAGGTTGTATGTTTTCATTTAAACAATTTTCAATTCGTTGTCTAAAGTTTTTCCAGGTCACCATTTCTAAAGCTTGTTGAACAGGAAAAAAGTTAACTTCCAAACTTTCGGAAGAAGTCGCAAATGTACCGCCAACTGGTCTAGCTAAAAACAAGGTATTACAAATAGAATCACCGACATTTTGAAACACCCCACAAAATTTCAGTATTTCAATGTCAATACCGGTTTCTTCCTTAGCTTCTCTAATTGCAGCTTCTTTCAATGATTCGCCTTCTTCCACTTGCCCCCCTGGCATTTCCCACCCTCTCCTTGGTCCCTTAATCAATAAAATTTCCTTTTGGTCGTTAAGAATTATGGCAGCCGCTGAAATGATGTGTTTTGGTGGGGAGTAAACTACTTGTGTATCTTGTATTTCTGATGCCACGAACCTTCCTCCGTTCTAATATCATTCATTTTAATTTCTCATCTTTTTCGGTTTTAAATATACCATATTTTAACTATTATTAATATTTCACTATCTAAGAAGCATTCGTAGAAGTACAGCTTCAGAATTAAAAAGGAGGAAAAATAAACTGTGTACAGCCTCTTTTCTCCTCTTAAATACAAGTAGCTTCCGGTAGTTGTTTACTATTTGAACGGCTGCTTCTAACCCTATATTCGATTGTTATTATTTATCATTCAGTTTTTCCCAATCACTTAAATACATTCTCTCTTCGATTTTTTGTGGATTTTCTAGTTTGCAGATAAATTCTAAACTATTGCCATCCGGGTCATTAAAATGGATCTTGGCATGTGCAAAATCACTATTTGGCATTACAAAAGCTTCCTCCGGTTCAAAGCCAAATGCCTTTCTTGGTTTATACCCCTTATTATTTAACCATTCAACAGACTGTTTTAAGTCTTCAATAGATACTTCAAAAGCTATATGTCTTAGAGATGGATGGTATTCTACTTCTACTTTTTCAGTATTCCATAGACCTAACCAACTTTTGTCTTTTTCAATCCAAAGAAAAGCTAAATTATCTTCAATCTGATGATCGAACTCCAAACCTAATCCTTTGTAGAATTCAATTGAACGATTTAAGTTACTTACCGGCAAATGGGCTTCATATAGACCTTTAATCAAGTTAAATTCCTCCCCTTCATGTTCTTTAACTTTACTTGACTTATTTCTTTCACTCTATGCAACTTTTGGTTGAGAAGTAAAAAATTCATTCGATGTTTTTTTCAAATCGATCGGAAAACTTTATCTTCATAAACAAAAAGAGAATCGTGTTTAGATCTCTCTTCCATTAACGTTTTATATGCAATCTAGTAGATATGATTTCATAATTTTAAGCCTCCAGTAAAAAACACTTTATACCCTTCTAAAATTTGGTATATTTGGAATAGATAAAATATACCGATTATTTCAATGGAGGTGTCTATACTGAAACAGACAATCGAATGCCGAAATTTAGTAAAAGACTTTCAGGGCGATGGCGTTGAAACGCATGCTTTGAAAGATATCAATCTAGTGCTGAAAGATGGTGATTTCATTTCATTTATTGGGCCCTCGGGTTCCGGTAAATCCACCTTGCTCAGCATATTAGGTACACTTGATGATCCAACAGCAGGAGAGTTGCTGCATGGCGGACGATCCCTCCATCGGCTAAAAAGACGTCAGATGGCTGATTTTCGCTTTGAGAATATCGGCTTCATCTTCCAGCAATTCCACTTGATTCCAACCTTGACAGCATTCGAAAACATCATGGCACCGCTGTTCGGCCGAAAGGTCAGTTACAACAAGAAACAGCGCGCAATGGAATTATTAGAAATGGTTGGGTTACCTGACAAAGCGAACGCCCTTCCATCCCAGCTTTCCGGTGGCCAACAACAGCGTATCGCTATCGCTCGTGCACTCGTCCATGAACCCAAATGGCTCTTGGCAGATGAGCCGACCGGCAATTTGGATTCTGAAACCGGCGAAATCATTTTTCAATTGCTGCTTTCGTTAAATAAAGAAAAAGGTTGCGGGGTCCTGTTTGTGACGCATGATCCGAAACTGGCCGATCGGGCTAACCGCAAAATCGAGATGCGCGATGGTGAAATTGTTTCGGACATCCAGGTAAGTCACTATGCTTAAGTTTATCTGGAATTCGTGGTGGCGGAACAAGGAACGGTTCATCCTCCTGGTAGTGGGTGTACTGATCTTGAGTACGGGCCTCAGTTATCTTATTGGAATCACTCAGGCTAATAATGGCACCGTTGTGGATGAGCTTCAAAAACGCTGGAAATCTTCTTACCATTTGGTGGTTCGACCAGAAGGCAGCCGAAGTGTGACGGAGGATATGAACCTGCTCGAACCCAATTATTTAAGCGGCATGGACGGCGGTATCACGATGGAACAATACGAAGAGATTAAGAACATCTCCGATATTTCCATTGCGGCGCCCATCGCGATGATGGGATCGATCCGCACCAATGTAACCTTGGATAACGTCGATATCCAAGAACCTGGCGTATATAGAATGAATGTCTATGAAGAGGCGGATACCGGGGCAGGAGCCGAAGTTTTTGAAGCTAACAATTACTTCACCGTCGGCGATTGGCGGGCAGAAGGACTTGGCAAGGAATATGGGGCCTTCCCTATGCTTGATACCCTCTCCTATGGGAGCGATGTCTTAATCGCAGGGATCGATCCGGAAGCCGAGTCTGCCCTCGTCGGAATCGATGAGGCTATTATCCAAAATGAAAACAGCCGTTTCTTTACGGCAGAAGACACCGTCGAAGAAAGCGAAGTCGGTTTCGATAACTTAACAGATATCAAAATCCCAGTGATTCTCAGTAACCGGGAATATGTGGATGCCGAGATGACTTATACGTTCGAAAAACTAGACTTTCCTTTCGCCCTGTCTGAACAGGAGGAAACGATGGAAGAAATCAAACAAAACGGCGGCGAAGCCTTTCTCGAAAAACAAGAAGGAAACGAAGTGAAAAAATATGCGTATACGACGACTGACGTACATCAAGAATTGGTTCAGAACGTCCTGGATGCCTCCGTCACTTCCTCTGCCGTTTATGAGGATTTCAACTGGCTGACGTTTAAACCTTCTCCAGTCGAATACGAACCAGTTACCAGTCCGTTCGGCAACCGATGGCCGTTCTCGTATCAAGTCCAGCCATATGAAGTGCCAGAAGATACGATGCTGGCAGTCCGCCACATGTACCGGCCCGCAAAGAAATTTGGGGAGAGCAGTGCGGAGTGGCCGCGTTTGAAACTCGACTACGTCGGTGTCTTTGATCCACAAAACATGCAAATGTCCAAAGATCCGTTGACAGAACTGCCGATGGAAACTTACTTTCCTGCCAAAGCCCAGTGGGTGATGGATGCAGACGATCAGCCCGTCAATCCGCCTACCGATATGAAACCGACGAATAACCCCTACGGTTTTTTGACTAAACCACCGTTGGTTCTGACGACTCTTGAGGCGGCGGCCCATGTGTTAGGAGATAAACCCATCTCAGCTATCCGCGTCAATGTGGCGGGCCTGGATTCGATGAATGAAGCGAGTGAAGCGAAATTGCAGGCCGTGGCAGCTGAAATCGAAGCGAAAACCGGCTTGATTACCGATATCACTTTGGGCTCTTCGCCGCAATTGGCGTTGACTCACTTACCAGGCCTTAACGGTGAGGAAGCGGTCGGCTGGGTGCAGCAACCGTGGATCAAGCTGGGTTCGTCCATCTCCATCTTCCAAGAGACCAAAGTCGGCATGTCCGGCGTAATTGCCAGTGTCGTACTGGTGGCCATTGTTTATGTATTCGCGTCGAACATCATTATGCTTTATGCACGGAAGAAGGAATTCTCTGTCCTGCTGGCTCTCGGTTGGAGACCTTCTCAGCTGTCCCGGCTATTGTTTCTGGAGTCAACTATTCTAGGTATTCTAGTCGCTTTGATCAGCTGGCTGATTTTAGGTGCTTTTATGACTACCGGCAGTATCGATTCTTCACTCTTGCGCGTCTTGTTGATTGGGGTGAGTGGTCTCGCGATTTATTGGTTAGGCTCGCTACTACCCATCTGGATGATTCGTCGAATCAAGCCCTATGAAGCCATGCGCTCGGGCGAAATAGCGAATCGTACGCGACGCTGGGTCCGTTCCGAGTCCATTGTAGGGATGAGCTTTAACAATTTGCTTACCCAGTGGCAGCGCAGCCTGCTTTCCATTCTGGCTATCGCTGTCCCGACAAGCCTGTTCATCTTTTTCCTATTCGTGACCTTCCGCTTGAAAGGCGTCCTTTATGCGACCTGGCTCGGGGAATTTGTTGCACTAGAAGTTGGAACAATGCATTATGTCGCGATGGCAGTCGCACTGCTTATTGCCGTCTTGACGACCACCGAAATCATGTGGCAAAACGTGTCGGAACGGCAAGCACAAATTGCGGTACTGAAAGCAACCGGCTGGCAGAATCACAGTGTTCGCCTGTTGGTCATTTGCGAAGGGATCATGACTGGCTTCTTGGCTGGCATCTTCGGCCTGGGCATTTCTCTTGTCCTCATCTTCCAAATGTATGGTCGAGTACCAGTCGCTGAATTTGGTTTCTTAGCCTTTACCCTGTTGATTCCAATGGTGACCGGTATACTAGGTGCTGTACTGCCGGCTGAAAAGGCTGCACGCATATTGCCATATCAAGCTATCAATGGAACGCTGCAAAATTCGAAAAAAGTCGAAAAGCAGTTTAAATGGACAATCGGCGTGATTGGAACGAGCTTAGTGGCAGGTGTCTTGGCACTCTTGTTGTTTGCCATCCCAGAATCTACACTTGATTCTTCTGAAGATGTCGCAGTGTCTTCTGACACCGGCACCGAAGGAAACATGTTATCCGATACAACCAAAGAAGAAAACGAAGAGGAACCTCCTCAACAAGCCTCTGGAAATGCGATTGATAAACTGGGAGAGACAGCGTATCGATTTTATACGATTGGGGATGGCACCGATAAAGACGACGTGTTCCGGTTCGGAACCTTAGTAGAACCACCAGACGAACTCACACCGTCAATAGAAGAAAATCGGTTTATTTCCGTCCCAGTGACATTGGAAATAGGAGGAGAAGAAGCTTCTCTGACCTACAAGCCACAGAATATCAAGGCGCTGGATGATGATGGGAACGAGTATGCTATTACAGATATTCAAGTGACCGAACCAGGAAATTGGAAAAATCATTATAAATTCATGACACCCGGAAAAACTAGTGTGATTTTGACTTATGAAGTGCCGAAGGATTTAAAAAGAGTGGCTCTGTTGGCAATAGGCGATTATACTGCCGGACTTGTTGTGGTAAAAGTTCCTTTAATACCAGAGGGATAAAAAAGTCGTATCTATCGAAAGGTCATCGGTTTTAGTTTAAAAACCGATGACCTTTTTTGTTTACTATTATTGGATTCACTTATATATTTCAATATAAACTTCTGACAACTTCATGAAATTCAAATGCCAGTAAACTCATTACTATAAAACAAACGGTTTCTACCAATCTACACAGTGAATTTATTAACAGGATCGCTTAATAAAAAAAGAGTAGTTGATGATACAATTTGTTTGAATACTTAATGTGAAAAAGGAGGGTTACTTTGAAGAAGTTACTAATTCTAGGAGCAAGTGGTTTGATAGGGAAAGCGTTAAGTGAAGAATGCAAAGGTGGTTATGAAATTTATGGCACATCCTCTTCATCAGTTTTAAATATACCGGCAGCGAATCAATACCGAATACAGATTAATGAAATTGATAAGATGAAAGACCTCGTCCAATCAATAAAACCTGACGCAATCATCTCCTGTTTAAGAGGAGATTTTGACCAACAATTGATCTTTCATCGAGAATTAGCTTTGGAACTAAAAAATACAGAAAGCAAACTATACTACTTTTCAACTGCCAATGTATTTGATGGTGATTTTTCCCAGTACCATTCAGAAATAGATAAACCCATTGCTACATCTTCTTACGGGAAATTCAAAATCGACTGTGAAAGTATGTTGCAGGAAATATTAAAAAAACGTGCAGTCATTCTTCGAATCCCTCAAATATGGGGAAGGCAATCTCCCAGAATGGAAAGCATCAAAACTGGAATTGAGAACAACCAGGTTGCTGTCTACAGTAATTTAGAATGTAACAATCTATCCGATACAACACTTGCGAAACAGGTGAACTACATTGTGGAAAACAAACTCACCGGGATTTTCCATCTGGGTTCTGTAGATATGATGTCACATGAACTATTTATAAAAAAATTAGTTAAAGGACTAACTTCTAAAGAACTTTATTTCGCCCCAAACCTGTTTCAACAAACTAACGAGATCTGTTACTTCGGGTTAGAAAGTTACAGAAATGATCTCCCTGATTTTTTACAGCAGACAAACGTGGAACTCATTTCAGAGTTAATTGGTTGAGTAGTTCATAGAGAACCTTTGGTATTATCTAGCCATCGGTTTTTTATTTTATACCTTGCTGCTCTCACTTTCTTTTTCTCCATCTTCTTTTCATTTTCACAAACACTTCTCTCATACTTTCAAAAGTTCGAAATACTGCCGTTGCCAAACGTAACAATCACCTCTGAATTCGTTTAAATAAATGAAAAATAAACTTTAAGTTAATTTTTTTAGGAGTTTCATGTATTCCCCATATTCATCTTTGCCAAGAAATATAATATCCGTAAAACCTTTCTTCTCATACAGATGCCTTGCATTTAAGTTATCTACGTCTACACCGAGTGCTATTTCCTCATATCCAAGTTTCTTGGCATAATCAATTAAATAATCAAGAATAATACCACCGATTCCACGGTTTTGACATTTTTCTTTTACAATCATGCGCGACAGATAAATTCGTTGGCCTGGAATTGTGTAATCTGGATCCTGGTTATGAAAAACTAATGAACCTTCTCCTACAAACTCGTCATTCTCTAAATATATAAAAGTGACTCTGTTTCCATTTATTAATTCGTCATAAAAACGATCGGTCATTTTCGGATTTTTTCCCATCTCCCAAATATTACTGCATTTGTAGAAATCTTCAGTCTTAAGTTTCTTTATTTGATGTGACGTCATACTACCTCTCCTGTTCTATCCTCAAGTTACTGTGAATTCCACTTGAAATCAAAGGCAGCTTTTTCAAGGTATGTCTGTTCATCAGTAGTTTTGATGATAATATCAAAATTCCGGCTATAAGGATGCATAAACAGTTCATACTGAATCCGGCGTTCTTCGTGGGACTGCCTTAAATAATTTATGTCGATACCTCTTTCCGTCACATCACGACCGGACCTTCTCTTTAATTCCGTTTCGCCATCTGTATAGAAATAGATTTTCACGTCAAATGAAGCGGGATCAATAAATGCCGTACTCATCCCCTCAACAATCGTCAAATTATTCTTGTCAGAGAGTAGCTCACTTTTTTGGTAAGGCGTATTTATCGTAGATACCTCCATCCCCTTTTTGATCATTCGAATGTCTCGTTCAAGGGAAGGTAAATGATGAGCTGCGGGATGGCAGGCAGTCATTTTATGCCGATGGTTTTTATTTTGATAAGAATAGTCGATTATGGCATGCTTTCGGATGGTTGAACTTACAATATACGGATCGGTGTTTAGGTAATTGACTTTATTATCGCCAAGCAGGTTCAAAAGCTCGGTAGTGAACGTAGTTTTTCCGGCAGCACCGTGTCCGGAAATTCCGATTAAGATTGGTTTATCCACCATGCTGATCCAACTTAAGAGTTCTTTCATTAACCAGTCCATAGTTTTCTCCTTCCTTTTTTCTACTATTGGTTTTCTTTCCCACTGAAAGAGATTGGTACCCAAACCGATTATTGAAGAAATATTTTTTAAGATATTTTGATAGAATAAACAGCTTGCTCAGCTCCGAATCTAATAACTGTTCGCTCACATTTCATACCTACTCTCTCTAAGAGTCGACAGGATGCCTTGTTTGCAGTTTGGGTTTCAGCAACGACTTTTGAAAGTTTTAACTTCTTTGAAGCAAAACGCAGTATGGCTGAAATGATTTCACGCGCATACCCCTTCCCCCACCAGCAAGGTAAAAATTGGTAAGAAACTTCTTGAAAAACACCTTCATGGTGAAGGTCCAGAGAAACCAAACCAATCATTTCTTCAGTAGTTTTCTCTCTGACTACCCAATGAAAGGACTCTTGTCTGGAGTTAAGCATCTTTTCAAAGGTCATTCGAGTTGAATCTTCAGTTTGAGTTCCACCAAGAAATTTTCTAACTTCCTTATTTGCATATATCTTTCTGACATCACTATAATCCGATTCTTGAAGTACATTAATCACGCATCTCTTTGTGTCAAGCAAGCCAAGTACTCTCCCTCCTGATGTCAATAACTGCTAGTAATAGTTTTACTTCTTAGAAAGAAAACCATCTTACAATAAGACGGCTTCCTGTTATTTCTATAGTTAAATCTCTTGCCTATTTAAGGAGTGTTTAATAAACCATTTCCAATATATCTTTAAATTGTGCCTCTTTTGTTTCAAGGCCAACTTCTTCACTTAAGACAGTATTCAGTCTAAGAATTTCAGGAATCATGCTTTCTACAGTTGCCATGATTTCATCAGATTTTCTCTCGCAATTCCATGTTTCTAGAAGACAAAGCTGTCTTTGATCTAATGTGCTTCTTTTCCCTTCAACTTTGGACCAACTTCCATAGGAAGCATCGAAATGTTCGTTTATTTCCATATACCAGCCAGAAACAATAAGCCACCTTATTTTATCCAAATTAGATTGTGCATAGTACAGCTCATCCCTCATAACCGTGCGATAAGTTTCATGAGTGAAAGCGAGAATCTTTCCTTTCCAGAATTCCACTTCATCGGTTCGAAGTTTATATTTGAAATTTGATGATTCTTTTATGATGTTGCTTATCAAGCTATTCGGATCGTAAAGTACCTTTAGCCCCTTTAACCAAATGGAAGGTGCGATTTCTTCAAGAGCATGATACCAGCTATCTATTTTGACGAAGCAATCATAGTGAGTGACCAATACCGGATCATATGGATTATCGCTTTCATGAAATAGCACGTTTCCCCATTTCGCAGCCCTGTCATGCTTTTTCTCAATGAATTCCGATCTCTTTTCGGATTTCACAATCGTGTGTAAGTCAATATCCGAGTAATTATCGAAGTTCTTTTTTGCTAATGAGCCTCCTAAATATATAGCGAGAACATTTGGATCAGCTATTAAATCCTTCAAGGCATTTCTCAGAAGGACTTCTCTGTTTTTTGGTAAAGATGCGTCCCTTTCAACATGTCTAGATACAAATCCCACACATACTAAATCATCTCCTGTTAGTTTTATGGTCTTCCAATTTCATACATTCGATAATAACTATAGAAGTCCTTTTTTAATTGTCGACAAAAGGGTCATATAAAAACTTAATACCTTTATCATTTGAAACCGTTCGTAAAAGTTTATACAGACACAAAGAAGAAGCTTTCGCTTGAGTTTTTTCACTTCGTATAAGGGGTCATATATAAACTAAAAATAAATCAAAAGCCTTTAATCTTTATTAACACAAAAATATTTACGGTCTCTGAAAGTCTTCTTGAAGAACAAAAAGAAGGGAGAATATCTTCTTTGTATTCTCCCTTTCCAATATTTTATTGCTATATAAGCTGAAGATAGTTGTTTCTGGTATTCATTGTGCTTTACTCTCTGCTTGTTGAATAAGTGATAAAACCATTTCTAAATCTTTGTCTTCTTTTAAATGCTCTGGAGTCCAAGGAATGTAGACATCCGGTTTGATCCCTACACCGTTCATCCAATAATTTTCGTGCATCCGGGTAGTACTGTAAATAAATTCATAATCTCCGTAATCCATTGTTGCTACATTAGCATAATCCATGATTCCCGTTGAATGCCGGCCAACTACGGTAACTTTGGAAGATTTTTTTACATTGCTGACAAACGTATCGCCGGAACTGCCGCAATAGCAGTCACTTAATACGAAGACATGCTTAGGGGAACTCTTCCCTTTGATTACAAACCCTATGTCTTCTGGAACTTCTAACATCCCTTGCCCGAAGTGTCGTTTTAAACGGCCGACTTCTTCTTTTAGTGATATCGAGGTAATATCATCCAACTCTTCTTTTAAATACTCTTCAAATTCTGCAATCCGCAACCGGCAATTTCGCTCCGTGTAATTCAAGTACATCACTTCATCTTCTTGAAACAAATCAGCAAAAGGTTTAGTTTCAGCAAACAGATATGGAAACAGCGGGAAATAAGAAGTGTCGCTCCCCCCCAAATTCTTCCTAACATCGATGATAAGGGATTCATTCTGTTTCAAATCATTTTTATTGTCATCAATCAGTTTTTGAATCGGCGCCTCATCAATAAAATCCGTCAGTTTCATATAGCTGATGGAATTACCAATTTTTTTGAATGTATGCTCGCCTTTATAAGGCAGGTCTTCGTAATGTGACAAACGCAGGTCAATCAGTTCCATTCCCCGTTCAACGCGAATCGTTTTCATTTTAAAGACTACCCGATTCCATAATTGGCGTTCTGCCACTTGATCCATCAAGGTTTTCTTGTAACGGTTTTCAAGTTCTGGAATGTCCATTCCATCAAGCTGCACAATCTTGTCGCCTATCTGTAGCCGTGTCTCCCCTTCCAGTTGAGTAACATATAAAGCATTTTCAAAACGCCTCACTAAAAATCCTACACTGGGTGACGAACTCTTTTTCGAGATAAAAATCAAATGTCTGTCTTGGAAATCGAGCAAATAGTCTTTAATCGTTTCCTCGAATTCCTGTTCACTCATGTCGTTTGTAATGTGGTATTCTTCGGGATGATTCAAGTGCATCCCATCCATATGTCCAGCATAATCTTCCCGTATGACCTTCTGAATATCTTGAAAAACTTGTTCTTTCGTCTTCATGAAATTCCTCCTCATTTTTTAGTTCATTTCACTGCTCTTTTTTTAACACTTGCCGTAAAAAGGGAAATTAAAAAACCCTCCAAAGTTTTTTGGAAGGATCAGTCACATGATAGCTATTTTACTCAAAGCAAATAACCAGATTTAAAGATACCGGTCCTTTGAAAAGAGATAAATGAGCAGGCTAATCCTATTCGGCAACTAAAATGTTTATACATTTTCGCTGAAAATAGAATTAGTTCAACATCGGCATTCATCATCCTTTCAAAGATAGTGTAGTTACCATAGCATTTAAACCCAATATATGTCAAAATATTTTTATTTTATTCTGATAACTGACGTATCTCTTTATTTTTGAAAAACCGTTAGTAAAGGTACACCTACATAAACGAAAAACAGAAGATACTTAGGATCAGTACCTTCTCTAATTTTCTATTATAGACTTCCTATAATCAGTCAATATATAAACTGCAAATCTTAAAATCATATACACTGCATGATACTATCACCAAATGCTCGCACATCTGATAAATAATCAAAGCCTTCTGGAGAACCAAAACTGTTGAATGCACGAACTGCAACAATACTATGTTGAGGTATTACGAGCAAAGTGACGCCTGTGTAGCCGAAAATCTGATATGAACCTTGGGGAACTTGTTCCCCGATTTCGGATTTGTTCGCTGGTAAATCTTTCACGAACCATAAAAATCCATTTTGGGGTAAATCTGAATCAATTAAATGTGGGCTTTGTAAGGTTGTCGCAAGCGCTAGAACCTCACTCGAAACCACTTGCTCCCCCTCACTCTTGCCTTGATTGAGATGAAGCAATCCCCACTTGGCCAATTCTCTAGCCGACACATACATATTCATCTTATCCCCGTCTGTGCTTTCACTCGTATACCAACTTCGATCTTGCGGATTCCTAATGACTTCCACAAGATTCTCATTTGAGATTCCATACCAACCTGTCTCCTTAAGCTTCCGTGGGATGAATACTTGTTCTGTTAAAATAGCTGACACCGTTTTGCCAGTCGTTCTTTTCACGATTTGTGTCAACATATCAATCCCGACACCTCGATAAGCCCAGTTCTGTCCAGGAGAAAACTCTCTCTCGAGTTTCCCATCTTTTTTCGTAAGCCCATGTGTGTGGGTCAGCAAATGTCGTAGTGTAGTCTTGGCTAATATGGTTGAATCTATTTCTGAAAGGTAAGATGATACCAAATCGTCGATGGAGCTTATATATCCTTCCTTTGCAGCATATGCAACAGTAAAACCTATATAACTTTTCCGAACAGAGGCTACATGAAATTGCGTATCTTCTTGAATTAGTCTCGCGTGTTCTTCCTTGGACTGTTTTCCCCAGTACTCTTCAGTGACAATGGTGTCATTCTGCATGATGACTATTGCAGCTCCTGAACAATCCACCCTATCCGATGTATTCCGAACATGAGCGACTACCGAATCGAAGTTTGCTATTAACTTTCTCTCATGCTTCATTTTGTTTTTTTACTTCCTCTCAACAATTGATGTCTTTATTTCACTTTAACATAATTATCCATTAATATATTTTGCTTATTACGAAATACAACTTTGATAGCTATAACACAAAATTTTAACGGATTAATTTAAGAACAGTTTTATAAACAAAAAAGAGAAGGAGCTTCAAATGAAGTTCCTTCTCTACGAATTTAACAATTCACGAAAGCGTCCTTACGTTAAATTGAAAAATTCATCAAACAAAGTTCTTTTTGAAATAAGTAGCGGATTCGCTATAACCTATCGCTTTATAGAACTTATCGGCTCTTCTAGTAGCTAATGCCATTAATTTTGCTCCTCGGGCTTTGGATTTCTTCTCGGTCTCTTCCATTAAGGACTTTCCAATGCTGTGTCCTCTATATTCTTCTAAAACAAACAATTCCTCTACCCAGCTGATGATGCCATTTGCATAAAAAGCAGGATGATGTAAGACAAAAACATACCCGATAATCTCTTGTTCTTTTTCTGCGACAAGTAAATCTGTATTAGCATCCTTCAGTAAAGCATTGAATACACATGAAAAGTCTCCACTATTCACTTCAAAACTTGTGGCCAAGCTTTTTGCTAGTGGATATAGTTTGTCTTGATCTTCTTTAAATGCTTCTCGATACACGATGCCAGCAGCCATTATAGATCCTACCTTTCTTACTTCACTTAGTTTATGTCCTTATTAGTTAGTTCTCTTGAAGTTTATATCCTCCTTTAATTCCTTCACCTGTTCTATAAAATCATTCCAAGAATTATTGCTGTTTAGAGAAATCATGAAAAAGTGGTGTTTGTTATTCACTTTCTTCTCATTATAAATAATTTCCTTGGAATCTTAGATGAAACGGGTGAAAAATTTTAATAATTAAGAAAATCCATTGATTAATTATATTTTTACGTTAAAATTAATTTTAACGATAAAAAGAGGTGATAACATGTTCAAAAGTAAAAATATTCGAAGCTTGTTTGTAGGCCGTCTAATCTCAACTTCTGGAGATAGCCTTTATCAAGTAGCTGTTATCTGGTATGTATTCGAACTCACACATGATGCTTTCTACACGGGCTTAGCCACGGCCACTGTGATGTTTCCCAAAAGCTTGAACTTTCTATTCGGTCCGTTAATAGAAAAACTACACAAAGGAAGAGTTTTGCTTTATGCCCAGTTTCTTCAGTTTTTACTGATGCTTGCTATACCGTTGGGCATATACTTTGGGTACGAATCAATTTATCTAATCCTTTTCGTCATGTTTCTTATTTCCATGCTCGAAAATTTTCAAGGAACAGCTGAAATTGCGATTGTTCCAAAGATCATTTCGAAAGATAAGCGTGGGTATTTCAATTCCTACATCAGCAGTGGCCAACAAATAATCGATATTATGATGAAAGCCGTTTTCGCAAGTTCTATTCTTTGGATAGGAATAGAAACGATTTACCTTTTCAATGCCTTCACTTACCTTATGGCAGCTGTGTTCTTCAGTTCATTACAAGGAATTCAGGCAACAGCAACGCGCGAAGAAAATAGCGAGAGATGGCCAGCTTATAAAGAAACTTTAAAAGAGGGTCTTGTTTATTTTTTCACGACAAAAGTTTTCATTCTGTGCCTGCCATTCCTCATTGCCAATTTTGCTTTTGGGATGACGGAAGCACTTCTTCCCGTTTACGCCAATGAACGGGGCGGGAGTGGTCTATATGGCGTTTTAATTATTGCCATGACAGTTGGTAATCTGACAGGGTCACTTCTTGTAATGAAGGTCATGAAATATCCTTTGGGCATGTTAATGATTATTTTGCCTTTTTTATCGTTCTGTTTTTGGGTTACTTCGATTGCTGTTCCGTCTAATATATTTTCTACCCTTTTCCTATCCATGGCCTTTATCCCTTTCGGCATGATGAGTATACTTCTGATTACTTTCCTACAGACAGCTGTAGATGAGAACTTGCTAGCTCGAGTTTCTTCGATCATCGACAGTGTCTTGGTTTCAGCCATGCCTCTTGGTGCAATCATAGGAGGCACATTAACTCCCGTGTTTGGTGTAAAGACGATGATGTTCATCAGCAGTTCGGGGCTGCTAATCATTGCTCTCTACTTCATCATTAACAAAAAGGTGCGTGATCTTCCTGAACTTAAAAGCATTTCAATGCAGGAATAGAAGTAGATCCAAAAAAAAGAATCAAAACCGATTGAGTTGATCACTCAGTCGGTTTTGATTCTTTTTCATAGGACAAAATTGAAAAGGTATATTCAGTCTTATCCTGATTGTTCACGTTATCTCTATCTCTGATAATTCTCCGTATCTCTTCGTTTACCTGTCTCCACTCTGAAGATGTGAGCGAAGCATCGTATTCACTATACACAGCACGGGATTTTTCAGTTTCCTGGGCTGTAGTGTTACCATCCAAATCTCCTTTTAACAAAGTGATTCCTTTGTTTAGGGATAGTAGAACCATCGACAACAGAAAGTCTGAATTCCGAATAGCCAAATCCCCTTCAACATGCATCATTTCTTCGTCATCAAAAAGGTGCCGTGAAGTGTAATACTTTTCAATCAAGTTCCCTTTTTTCTTTTCTTCGCTAACCTCGATCAAACCAGTACTCACTAATTTTTGAATCGGATAATACAATCTAGAAGGTTTTTCATCTAATTCTTCAGCAATTTCTTTAACTGTTTTATCTTTATTCTTAATGGATTGAAGAATTGTCTCCATCTTCGGATCGAATAATAATTTCATCAGGTCAAAATTTGAGGACATTTGATCACCCAACCTATTCTACTATTTATTACACTCCTTATTTTAACGCAAAAACAAATTTTAATGAATCCTAAAAGAATATAAAAATGTTTTACGCGTGAGTTTAGCTCCTGAAACGAAGCACTAAATACTCTATCTTCTCTCTCGATGAGGTTTCAATAGTAAGCTCTTCAATTGCTTTGATTTTTAAGTTGTGTAAAAGAGAGTTTTTGATTTGTTTCATCTGAATTTTTTAAGGCTCACTTATTCCCATTGCAAGCAACAATAGAGAGGCAAAAATTAATGGAATCAAATTTACGCCGATACCCAGAATCGTCCATAGCAATTGTTTGGATAATGCTGCAAATACCAGGCCAATAACTGAAAGGACGCTTAATACTATTATTCCAAAATAAACATCTCCATCTGGTCCTCTCATAACTAAGAATGCAGCGACATTTATACCAAACATTAGTAGAGACAATAATCCGAACTTGTTCATTTTATTTCTCCCCTATTTTTCAAGTTATCTTCTTATATAAATCGTTAGTCTAATTTCTTATAAATTATACCAAAATATACCAATGTATTCTGAATTTTTTTCATTAAAATCAAAACCGTACGTAAAAGTACACATAAACGAATAAAAGGAGAAAGAATATGCTCATTTAGCACTCTTTCTCCTTAATTAATCACACTGATTCATATGACAATAATCTTTTTGAGAGGGAATCTCTATTGGTAAGTTTGTTTATTAGTTGAGTTCAAACGTTTTTGAATGCGTATAACCAGAGTCTAGGTACCTCGACTTTTCGTCACTTTCAGACACTGATTTGAAATCTGAGAATGAAGTGAATTCTTCGTCTTCCCAAATCCAAATTCCTTCTTTGCCTTTATCTTTATGAAATACATTCTGGTTCAGTTCGTTGTGGTTGCTGGTTAAAAAGTAGTTTGCTATAAATATCCGTGAAGGGCCAGCAATGAAGGTGTTTTCCTCAATTGCATTAAATTCTGCATCGTGCTGAATCAAAAGCTGTCCTCCGCCCAATCCCATGGTGTCATTCTGATACAACAGATTTTGAGAGATGGTCGAATTTCGAGTGCCCCCTCGCTCCTCATCGTAGCCGCCAATTGATATTCCTGTGAAAAAGTTCTCATAAATTTTATTGTTTACAATTTCGATGTTCTCAGCATACTTTCCTTCGTGCTCGGAAGTCGCTTCGATGCCAATATCACTGTGATAGACGATATTTTCTTCAATTTTTATATTTTTTCCGCCATCTACATAAATGCCTCCAGCATTATACTCTTTGCCGTATGCCGGATTATCATAAGTGGAAATATCGTGGACCGTATTTTTGGAAACTACTCCATTGCGTACAAAATCCACTCTTTCATCAGAAGAAACACCTTCATAACCGATCAAATCGATTCCGATATTGTCACTACTGCGCACAATGTTTTGGCTTATATCAAAATCGCTTACATTGCCATTTAGCACAAGCGCTTCACTTGCTCCCAGCTTTAAATTTTCTAAGATATTGTTTACAATTGTCATATTTTTTATGGAATTGGTTCCGTATACTGCAATGCCGTGACCATTCCCGTTTTTTGAATGAGTTTCAATCTGCTGTACGTGGTTGTCCTTCAATGTGACGTGATTTCCGGAACCAGTTACCAGAATCCCCATAACCGTTTCATTTTCTAAGTCGGTTCTTAAATCTTTTATTATCAATCCTTCAATAGTTATATGGCTTTTATCTTCAAGCGTAACAATTGAAGTATCGCCCTCTTCACTTTTTATATCTTCTCCACTTAGAATGACCGTTTCCTTATTATACGGCTTAAAAATGACTTCATTAAAAACCTCTCCATCATGCTGGACGACGAGTTTTTCCTTATAAACTCCTTCGCGGATATAGACAGTTGTACCTGCTACAGCGACAGAGGCTGCTTTTTTTAAGGTACGAAACGGTTCTGTTTTTGATCCATTGTTTCCGTCACTTCCATCTACTGCTACATAGATTTCTTCACGCTGTCCTTCATTCATGTAGAATATACCGAATAGTAGAATACAAACTGCAATGCCGCAAACCATTAGTAGTCTTTTCATATCCAACTCCAAATTGTTCATACTTTTCATCACTTGTTACTTAGAGCTTGTATACCAGCTCTAATATCGTCATTCGTTGATTATACTCCTTTTCTTCTAAAAACTTTATGTTATTTTACACTTTCAAAAGACAAAGATTGAGATCTTAAATGGAAAATGAATTTTAAATCATTACAAGCAACCCATGGTGAAGGTTTGCATCTATGCAAACCTTTTCTACTTCCTGAGAATTGGATTTTTGGATAAAAACGGTTGGAATTATGGTAGTATGAAAGCAATGAAGAGGAGGGATTTGATGAAGAAAATCATGATCGGTATTCCTATTGCCGTTTCCTCTGTCTTGGTATTATTGATCGCTTGGACTAGTCTAGTACCGGATGAAAATGTTTCTACAGAGAAAACGACAGTAGAAGCAACTACTGAAGAAAATGCAAAAGAATATATAGCAATTGCTTGGAATCGTTGGAATAGTAGTACACTTGATGAAGAGAATATTGAAAAGGAAACTACCTTTATTGCACTAAACTCGATTGACGGTAATGAAATGAAGAATTTAGGAATGGCAACAGAGTTTTCGGAACTTCAAGAAGTAGCTGGCATCATTAGCGGTGATTTCGGTAAACTTACGGATGAAGAAAAACAAATTTACTATAAAGAATTCGAAGACATACTACATGAAATTCACAACTCGATTAATTGAAAGACAGAAAGCCTTGAATAAGAAAATAAACTACTATTTGATTAGAATAAAAATGTTTTTTTGTAATGGAATCCTTGCATAAAGGTACATTTTCAAACAAAAAGGGATAGAAGATGCTAATCGAGCCGCATCTTCTATCCCTTTTTGTTTTTGCAGCTTACGATAACGGCACGATATGTAAACTAAATTTTCATTTGAATCTCTTGTACATGGACTTCAACGTTAATGATATGAACGGAACTTTTCTGTTTAAAACTTCTACTCATTATCAACTATTGCTGCAACATGCTATTTCATTCTTTCTTGCTCTTGCTCGAAAAGATGAGTGTACAACTTAAACTTTGACTGCTCGTTTAAGTGTTTTGCAAAGTACTTGGCGTTATAGAATTTATTCCAACTGTCACGCTCTTTTTCAATTTCTATAAAAGCACTTTCTATTTTTGTAATTTCTTTTAGCCAGTCGTATCCCTCATTTAAAAAAGACTGTTTAATATCTTCGACAACCTTTTCCACGTTCGAACCATCCGGCTCTATCCACCAAAGATCCTTCCGGGTTTGTTCTACAGGATTATCTAAACTAGACAAATACTCTGATTGATCAAGATTAGAGAACAATTCATATTGCAAATGGCATTGATGTGCTTTGGGCAAGAATTTCCCTTGTCCATCAATCTTCAGATATTTATCGATGGCAGGAATGAAATCATAATAGATTCCTAATTCGACATGAATAGACATCGGTGGCCAGCCGGTTACATCTGAAAAATATTTCCCGACCGCTGTAATATCTAACACCCATATAGAATTACCAATCCAAGCCCAGTTATGCCTAGTATTCACTTTTGTAAATCCACTTTCTTTTAATACAGGTGACAACTTTTTTCTTATTATTTTGTTTATTTCTGGGGATCCGATCATTGTAAACCTCCAAATTGAAATTGCGGCTGAGTATAGAGAAGGCATAGGTTAGTTCTTGTTATGTAAATATATGTATTTCCATACTGTAATACTGAAACTTTATTGAATCGTTTTTTGAATGTATCATTTTTTCTAACAAGTTCACTTTCTCTTCGTTTTCTGATTAATCTACTGGGATAGGAAATTTGAATGCAACTTAATTACCATTATGTTACATTCATTTGGAGTAGAAATTTTCTGAAAATCCTGCTGAGAACCTCAGAAACGTTCCCCTTTTTTTCCGAGCAAAACAGCTAATATCACAAAGATATACGGGTAAGAGAGAAGCATCAATTCGAGAAATCCATACCCAAACAACATGGCTGTCGGCTCTTCATCCGAATAATATCCAGCGTCAACCATATAAGTTCCAAGTAAAAGATAACTTCCGATTGATAAAATAGTGAAAATAAGTCCAATTATATTTAATTTGAATTTGAAGAGCGTATAAAGCAAAACAGGTATATAGATCAGCCCTAATATAAGCAAAAATCCGAAAATATATAACGGTTCAAAGACATCCATTTTCTTTTCCTCCATTCCGGCAACTTAGGTTTCTCAGGGGTTTTAGCAGCCACAAAAACCCGTGCCATTGATATTAAGTAACAACGACCGGGCCTTACAAAAGTTTCCATTCATAGAGAATTGATAGATAAAAGGATTCTACTTTACTGGCGGTTCTGAATGTTACTTACTTGCTATTAAGTTATATTCAAATCAAACAAAAAATCTAATACATTGTTATGTAATTCTTGTTGTCTTTCAATTTCGTCCAGTCGCTCTTTTACCTTTTGCAGGGATTCTAATAATACATCACCAGATACGTTTCCGTTCATGGATTCTATAAGTTGAAAAGCACCTGCTTGGACTTCGAAATTTCCAGTCAAAAACTGATGGATAATTATCTCTAAATGCGCTGTACAATCAAAAGATTCTAATGCGTACAACAAAGTTCCCCTACTTCCGAGTGTCCTGGAATCGCTGAGCAAATTAATCAAAGGAGAAATTGCTTCTTCATTTCCACTATCTCTTAGGGCGATAGCAAGCAAACTTCTTAAATTCTTGTCTTCAGTTTGGGTGAGGTGCTTTATCAGTATTTTAGTTGCTTCCTGATGTTGATCAGCGGACATTCCATCCAATAATTGTTCTACTTTTTCCACGTTATTATTTTCTAATGCTTTTTCTAATACGCTGAACTTCATTTGCCTCTCCCCCCTTGAATATTCAAACTGAATGTAACTTAATTCACAATAAGTTACATTCAATTGTTTACTTATAGCAGTTGGTAAACGTTAATATCTTCTGGTAAATAATTGAGGATAATCAATAACAAAACCTTTTTCATCGACCGAGATTGATGACTCAAAATCTAGACATTGATAATTAAAAACCCTAGTGTTCTCCTTACGTTCGATATATGTATACGTCTGTTTCACTTTTTTTATTTCTAATGCTGGAATAAAAATATAGACCATTTCAAATTCTCTTTTTTGATTAGGTTCCCAATCAAATCGATTGATAGGCAATGAATTAGAGAAAGGTGTGGCTGATATATCAACATCAATCGCTCCATTCAACTCGTCAATTCTGATTCCGTGCTGATTAAACCACTCACCTTCACCAGTAGAAGTGAGATGTAAAATTTCTCCTCTTCTATTTTTTATGTTCAGCCTTTTTGTCCTCCATGAACTATCCAAATCAATCTGATAATCAATTTGTACGGGTGAACTTGGTTCCAAATAGATTACTGTACTTTCTACATGGATTGTATTCTTTTCGAAGAATAGTCTTAAATATTCGCAGCCGAGAGCTTCTTTATTCTCCCAGACTATTTCACTCGACAACATAACAACATCCCTCCAAAGATTCGTTCGTTTAAATCATTGTCCAGAAATAAATGTAACTTTTCTACATATAAGTTACATTCAAACCCAAGTCTTTGGGCTAACAATTTCCCTTGGATTTTTCCGGGAATTTCTTATTACTTCATAGTAGATTTATATCCACTCGATACCAATTTCAGCAAATAAAATCTTGCTTTCGTTAAATCCCTCTTCATTTTCTGATCCAATGGCCTCTATATCACTTTGATTCAAAGTAATTTTTTCGTTCGGCTGTGTAATTTTCAAGTGATAGAGTTTCTTCAACACCATCAGTTGCTCTTGTGTAAATTCAAATTCCTCTTCACAAGCCTTCAAAGCTTCAGTGACATTCATGGACTGAATATCTAAAATTTCTCCTCCGTTTTCAAGCATTTCATCAAATCGATGGCTGGAGAAAGTTTGTTCTTTCTCTCCCCAAATTATTGTAGTGATTGAAGGCAGAGTCTTTCCTTTTACATCATCCAGCAAATACTGAAGGGCTTCCTCTTCAGCAAGTTGAAGGACTTTTTTAGGCGCTTGATGAAAATAATCTTCAAATCTCAAACTGTCAGCTAAAACTCCATCATTCCTAAATGCCGCCACAAAGAAGTCGGGATGAAAGGTAATAGTTCCTCTGATTCCTTGACTGTCATTGAAATTATAATTAAAGCCATCCCAAGAATTTTCATGAGCAAGTTCTGGAGCATCGGCGACAAAAATAGCATGAGCGATAGATACTAGAATGGAACCTTCCCATAATTCCTTATACGACCATCCCTGTTCCGCAATTAGATGTGCAGACATTTTGTTACCCCCTTGATTTAATTTTCGAAATTCGATATTCAATTTAACTATACTGAGGAAAAGTATGGAAAACTAGTATCTTTTTGAAAATTTAACCTTTCGTTAAAGTACACTTTGACAAACCAAAAAGGCAAAGAGCTCATAGTTAAGCTTTTGCCTTTTTGCGATTAAGAACTCTATCGATCATCGGTAAAATATTATTCTCGAAGTTCTGAGATATGAATTTGCGCTTTTTTTCTTCACTGTAAGTAAAGTGTTTTAAACTGATGTTCGCTTGGTTTTCTTTCATGAACTCTGACTTCATCATTGCCTATCCATTTAATATCTCCCAATAATGGATAGAGCAAGTCGAATCTTGGCTTTTCTTGATAAAGGACTTCTGAATAGATGTGCTTTTGTCCTTTATCTTCAACTACTAGTGAAGCCGTACAATCGTACAACCCAATCTCTATTTCAATTCTTGCTTTCAATTTACGATTGGGACTTGATTTTGGCTTTTTATACGTTTTTTTGAATGTATAATTTTTTTCGACTACCTTTTGATACGCATATAAAAATGGCTCTTCATCCCAACCCTTGTCTTTACAAATAACCCGTAATCCATCCATCATTAAGTCAAGTGTTTTTTCCTTTTTCTCTAAATCGGATAGATGGTAAAAATCACTTACATCATAGGGAATCGTTACAGGTAGTAACCCATCCATGATGACAGGTTGACAAGCCAATTCGGCATTTGGATAACACTCAAATTGGACACTATTTACATCATCAAAACGAAATTTAGGTAAAAACTGCTCAAAGAGATAAACAATACAGTTGGTTTCTCCATAAAATTGATCTTGTTTGGGTTTGTGGTGTTGCGGTGAACGATCTTGAAAATAAAAGCCTCTAAATAACATTCAATACTCTACTCCTTATGGCCTTGCGTGATATCTAGTATCACGCAACCTCTATTAATTTCTTAGTTTAGTAGCAGCGCTTTTCCCCATATCAAATCGACGTTCTAACTGTTACATTCTTTAGCAATACTTTATAGTTATCGTAACGACTAATGTTGCTGTAGCAATGTACCATTCTTTTGATCATAAATTTTATAATGTATGCCAAAATCAGAACCTTCGTAATAAATAACTTCGCAGTACGCTTTTGCCAATGAACCATTATCCCAATAATTTGGAGCTACACTAAAAAATACATTTTCTGAAAAACGAATATCTAAAAAAGAATCTTTTGGAGTGGTCCAATATTCAACCGAGCATGCCCCCATTACTGTGTCGTGATCTCCCTTTATCATCTTAGGCATTACTGTTAAAGCATCCCAAAACACGACGAAAGATAAAAGTGCAAATAGTACAAGGGTAATTTGAATTCCATAATATTTGATATGTGATAAAGGTTTATTTTTTTGAGTCTTTCTTATATGCAGAAAACCTACTATACATAATATAAAGCATAAAATCGTTAATAAAAATGCACCGAGTAGTTCCATCAATTTTCTTTCACCTGCTCTAACTGTCAGATTAATTTATTATGAGTCAATTTTAGAAGTGCTTTTATTACTGCTTAAGGTGCATAACAATCTTTTCAAATTGAATAGACTCTTTTCAGACGAATCTCCACAGAATTTATTTTAAAGTTGCTGTCGTCTTTAATTACCGAGTGCCTAAAGTAGTTGTACATAACTTGGAGAGATTTTCGAAGATTATCCAATTGAAAAGCGTATCGAGGTAAAGACTTCTCTAGAATAGAGGTCTATTTTAAATTGATTTCCTTTAAGCTCAAAAATTTCTTTTCATAGCTTGCCCGCTCAATTAGGTGTTCGTTCCATTTCGAAGCTTTCTCAAACTCACCATTTCCAACGAAATTTTCAATGATTTTCTTGTAATCCGAACTGTAGGGGTAACGTTCGTGTTTACAAAGGTTTAAAGCAGATTCAAAGTAGTGATTTGCAGAAGTTAGATCCTTTAAATCTTTATACATAAATCCAATATAAATATAGCCACTGCCTATTTCTAAATTTGAAAATGGTTGAGAGGATATTTCCTTCATAACTTCAATAGCTTTTCTTTTAAACCTCAATACCTCATAAAAGTTAGCCCTTCTTACGTAACTCTCGTATGTTTTGATAAATTTCACCTTGTTCCTATTAATTTCTCTAATTTAACCTTTACAACGTCAGCTGAATATTACTTAACTGCACATAAGTTACTTTCGAAACCTTACATCTTCAAGAAGCAATCACATTCTAACTTTCGCATTTCCGTTCACTTTTCTAAAACCTTTTCCTTCCATACCGAATCTATGAATTACTCATCCCGGTGGCATAATTCTTCTCCAATCTTCTTGATCCGATTTATAGTGATGCCGTTTCTTTGCTCAATAGCCATTGGGTGGTCCGTCGGTTCCAATTCAATGAAGGGAGGTATTCCCACTGCACGTGTATGGACCATCGTTTTCAATTCCAGCGTTTCGGGATAACACGTAATGGACGTGGATAGCCAGCCAAACATAGGATCCAATTTTCGCTCTCGTCCTTCCGTTTCCCAGTATTCCGTAGTCAAATCAAAATTGGATTCACTCAAGGAAACCCAGATATCCCAGATAAAAGGCCCTTCGCCATCAGTTACGGGAATTTCAATCGCTCCGCGTATGAAGAAATGTTCATCATCTACAATGCACAAATCTTCATTCATCTCAATTCGGCCTTCCCATTCCTCTTCTGGAATGTCCTCGCAGTAATCGGGCACAGGGCTGCCATAACTCATCGGAAGCTCCTTATGGTATTCTCCACAAGTCTTACAGAAATAACCTTGTTCACTTTCGCTCATCGTTACTGCTCCTTTTAACTGGTTCTTTTACAAAAATTCAATTGGCTAGATTTTTTCTTTATTTCAAATATACTAAGCCGGTCTAGAGATAGCTAGTTAATTTTGGAAATAGAAACCATTCGGAAAGGTACGCTTTAAAATAAGAAAGGAGGCGAAATGCATTATGGTCCCATCTTTACTACTTTCTTATTAGAACAGTTTTTGTTAGTCCTTCATATCTAAATTAATCTTAAAACAACAAAACGCGGATGCATTAATCCAGAAAAGAATAAAAGGAATTTTTTAAGAATCAGATATTAGGTTTGAAAGTATTATTCTTTCTGATAAATTCACTTTTCCTTTAATTGTCTAAACGTGAAATCATATTTTCACTTAAAGTCTTTGTTTTCATACGCCTCTTTTATAGCATTTTCATAAATATCATCTTCTAGATTTTTAGCGCCGTCTTGGAATACAGTTTTTCTAGCCGCATTAAATAGGCTACTTGGAATATGAGAGAATATATTCTCGAAATTTTCTCTTTCATCTAACTGCCTTAGTGATGTAACAATAACCCTGTATGTATTTGGGCATTGCTTTTTAATCTTTGTAGAGTATGTTAAAAACTCTTGTAGATATTCAGCAAAATTATGACAGTTTCGTTCTTGAATACTTGTGCAAAATGGAAATCCACTTTCATTTTCCCACTCCATGAGAAGACCCGAAAAAGCAAGAAGCGAACCTGCTCTAGATCTAGGATCAATATCATTAAAATGCTTGTTATATGTATACAACAAATTACCGCACCAATCTAAGTCCAACATGTCGCCCATTCTATTAATTTCAGCATGTAGGAACTCCAATTTTTCCTGAATCAAACTCATTGCCCCGCTCCTGTTCCGATACCATCTTAACTCACTAGTTTTGCTGCTTAAAAACTTTCTAGATGTTTTAGTAAACTTCTATCGAAGCTATAATAGCGATACTCCACGTAATCAATACAAAAGACGATGTGAGCCAAATTGTATTAACTTTTGTTTCCTCGTCTCTTTTTACCTTTGTTATCCTTTTAGCCTTCTACCTTTAGGAAAGTGAATGAAACTTAACTGCCCTTAAGTTACATTCAGATCACCACTTTTCTCCATCTTGCTCCTTCCTATCTATAGGAAAACATCAAAACTTATCAACTGTTTAATTTAGAAGATAATGATGAGCCATTTCCACATTAACAAGACCACTTTCTTCCAAGAAATGAATCAATAAATGAAGATGTCCTGCACCATACAGGACGAAGATCCGTTCGTTTGATGAAGCAGCCAATTTAATGATGTTCTTATATATGAGCATGTTTCGATAGTACCAGTAATGGGCTGTCCACATGGCCCCCACCGGATTCACTTCATCGTCAAGCAACACTATTTTCATGTAGCTTTCTTGATTTCGTTGAACCATGTCCCGTTGATTGAGCCAGAGCAGGTATTCCTTTAATGTGTGAGTTTCCAAGAATCTTTCCGACTCCTCCGTCATAATTCTTAGATCATTTATCACTTCATTAAAAAGAGAAGAGCTGTTTTCCTCTGCCCAAGTGCCGATATCGGGGATGCTTTCAATAGTTTCATTCCAATCAATCGCAGCCATTTCTGTGAGTTCAGCTGTTTTGGCTAAGCGGAACCCAATCTGTTGTTGTTCAGATTGAGTCAACTTAAAGTCGCCGTATAAGTAGGCTAAGTAGGCATGGTAGTTGCGGTTGAGTCTATCCACATCCTTTGTGAGAACTTCCAAAGCGACCTTCGTTGGCTTGAATTTTTTTAGCGCTACTATCAGTTCCTTTATTTCTAATTGCCTTTTTTCCGCAAGCACATCATCAGTATCCACCACAAACAGATCTCCATTATCAGTATTTGCTAAATGACTTGTGCCAAGAATCATCACTGTCGGTTTTTCACTAATTGTGAATTCCTCCTTCAGAACCATATCTTGATTTCCAACACTAATATACCAAATAAAACCAATTTATCCAGTTCCTAAAGAGTTCTCCCAGTTACTCAGCTTTTTTGTTTAAATTGTCTTCATTACCGAAGTAACTTTGTGATTTTTAAGGGTTTGTAATATTACACTTTCGCAAACAAAAAAGAAGAAACTCTCTGCTAAGCTTCTTCTGACAAAGCATCGAATATTAACTTATTATTTTGTACACTCATATACGTGAAATGAGGTCCCTTTGCCATAACCGTTTGCAACTTCATGATGAATAAAATCATTGAGACCGTTAGATTTCAAGACACGTTCGAATTCATCCCCTTCGTAAAGTCGAACCGGAAAATCCATTACTTCTTCTTTTTCGATTTGGCCATTTCTGAGTAGTTGATATTTGAGCTTAGTATTTAACATATTCTTGACAGGATCAAAATTCATTTTCTTATACTCAATAATCTCGTGGCCATCCATATCTTGTCTAGTCGTTTCAATCCAATCAGAAATTTCCTCAACCTCTCCTTTTTTATTTATGATCGTTAGAAGCAGCTTTCCGCCTTCTTTCAATACATCTCTCATGTTTGAAAGACTATCTTTTACTAACTCATCAGGCATAAGTGAAAAAGACCCAAAAGGAATTATAACTAAATCATAGGTTTTCTCACTTTTAAACCCTTCCAAGCTGCAGTGAAATATGTTTGGCTTTAAATTTAACTTCTCGCCTTTTCTTCTGCATAAACTAAGCATTTCTTCAGAGATATCGAATCCTTCAATATCTATTCCTCTTTCAAATAGAGGCAGAAGAAATCTGCCATTTCCACACATTGGTTCTAATACTTGCATATCGTTATTTTCAATAAATGATAGGTAAAATTCTAGTTCAGCGTCACTTGCAGTAGACTTGCTCGTTTCATAGACCTGTGAACACAGTTCTCCGTAATAGTCATTCAAAGTAATTTCCCCCACTAGTTTTTCTTTTATTTGAAAGCTACGATTATCTGCTGATATGCAAACTTCTCAACAAGCTATTGCCTATAATTCAAGACTTATAATCGCTGTATACTTCCTTTATTAACTTTGAACATTATTATCCAAATAAGCCATAACCTTAGCTATTTGTTTTTCGACTGAGTAGTTGCCTTCAATTCTTAGTATCGGACAAGATACTTCAGCTAGCCACTGTTCATGCAAGGCTTTGCTCCTGACTTCTGTTCCCGCATGGTCATACAGGGAAGCCCATTCCAAAAAGTTCTGTGATCGTTCGTAATGGCTGCCCCCTTTGAGCGCTTCTTTCCCATAACGATCGATTTCCCGCTGCTGTAATCTCGCAAGCCTAACTTCGGAGGGAATCCACAAGAAAATAACCAGGTCGAAGCAGGGTATAAAGCGGTCGCCCCAGCCAACCACAGCTCCTGATAGAATCCATTCTTCAGATTGCAACAAATCTTTCCTGAGCATTTCCTTTCTTTCTGGCACCGGTCGTTGTTCGCTAAATTTGGTGATCCAGAAATAATCATCCGTATCCAGATGGGTATGCGGAAGGACTTTTGCTAACGCTCCGCCAAGAGTTGATGTTCCTGACCCAGAAGCTCCTAGAATATGAATTCTACTTTTCATTATTTCCCCTCCTATATATGTATATCGAAGAGAAAAAGCCTAATATTTCCTGTCATTCTTGCAATATACGAACTCGTCGTATGTATATCATGAAATTTTAGTATCTAATTGCTATCAAGTCATTTTGAGTCTAAATGCATCATCTAGTATTGTTTTCAATTTTTCACTTCTCTTGCCTATATAAGAAGTCCAAAATTTTTCTCCTATTTCAGCCAGCTGCACTGGAGTGTATTTGTCATCTTCAAATTTACCCCAACACCCATCTCCTGTTAATTTATCCCAGGGGATATAATCTGCAAATTTTTTGTTCTCTTGCGGCACATCAGACCCCATGGGTTTCAATTTGACTAAATCCGGACAAAGCCATATTGCTGTACTTACAGCCAATAATCCGCCATGCATTTCATCTAGATCTCCCAATCCCAATTGCTGCAATGCTTCTTCCCATGCAAGGTGGCGATGAGTCGTGATTAGAACTAAATCAGGATATTTGTAATTAATCTGCTTTACAAATGCCGATTCCCAATATGCTCCTCCATGGCCGTTGCATAATACAAACTTATTAAATCCTTGTCGAGTTAAATTAACGATGATTTCCTCCAGCATAGCGATTAGAACAGCCGGACTGACAGTAACGGTCCCTTTGCAGTTTGCATGTTCTTCAGAAGTATTAAATGGAAGCGTCGGTAATACATACGCATTTAATGTTCTTCCAAAAGTCTCTGCATATTTTTCTGCGATTAAAGTGTCCAAGTGCATGGGAAGGTATGGGCCGAATTGTTCTGTCGCCCCTACCGATAAGATGGCAGTATCTGTTCCACTTTCTTCAATTTCTGTAGTAGAACTTCTATAACTCAAAATGCGTTCTTTATTAGTCACTATTTCTCTTTCCCCTCTAAGTGAAATCCTTATACTATTAAACTAATTGTTTTATAAAACTTAAGATTTAAAATTTTATATCTACTAGCAATAATACCATTTTATTCCTTAAAAATTTTATAGTTTTGTTGCTTTAAAAAGTATTTCATTTTTTTTGGAAGCTAAGTATTTATATAAATTAAAGCATTCGCAATATTGCGATTCTAAGAACAAAAGAAAGAGAAGAAGCTCTCGTTTGAACTTCTTCTCTTTCCATAATTTTTCATATATTAACCTAAGTTAAATTGTTCTACCTTCTTTAATTGATTGCCTCTTTCGTATCTCCCGCCTGCAGGGCACTCCATACTTTACTGATGCTCGTATAAACGAAATAGCCAAGAAGAGCGCCTATTGTATTCAAGAGTATGTCATCGATATCAAATTGGCCAAGTTGAAGGAAGAACTGCAACAGCTCGATGGAGACCGTTACGGTAAACCCGATCATCATTACTTTCGAGAAGGTCTTGAAACGACTAAATATGAAGGAAAGAAAAATGCCTAATGGAACGAAAATTAGGATATTGCCGAGTGTATTATATAGAATAATATTTAAGTTAAAATGCTGGCTGCCTATTAGATAGTTGTATATATTTTGAAAAGGAATGACGTTCGTATTTAATTTCCAAACTTCTGCACTGAAGAAGCTGGTTGTTCCTTCTGGGTACCCAAAATACCGATTAAATGAACCCCAATTTACCAGTCGGTATAGTATTCTTTCAAACAGCAAAAACCAAAGCCCAATGGCTGAATAGACACCAAATAAAATCCAACTGATGCTTACAAGAATTTTGTTATTCGGTTGCACTGTATCTCGCAAACCTGATTTAATGGTTTCAACATCCCCGAACTCTTTTAAAGCCCGCTTAACAGCTTGCTCTTGAGTAAATCCTTTTTCTTTATACTCATTTACCAGCATGAATAAATGGCTAGACAACTCTTCTGTAATATCTTGCTTTTCTTTATTGCTGCAATTCAATTCGTTTACGATTCGTTCAATATAGATTTTGATGTCTTGCGCCATAGTTTCCCCTCCGTCGACACATTGATCAACTCACTTACTTTTTTCCATTCGTTCAGTTTTCGATCCAACTCTTTTATTCCATCTTTTGTGATTCGGTAATATTTCCGTCTTGCCCCTGTTGCCGATTCTTCCCAGTACGATTCGAGATACTTCTTGATTTCTAGTCTTTTAAGTGCTGGATACAGTGTACCTTCGCTCATGTTATAAAGTTCTTCGCTGCTTTCTTTCAATTCCTTTACCATTTCATAACCATACATGTCCCGTTTGTTCATCAAGGAGAGTAGCAAAATATCAATACTACCCTTCATAATTTCCTTATCCATCAACCCACCCTCTCACTCAAGTCTTTTATACATCGTATAACAATGTGCATCGCTTTACAATGTTTATTTAACTTATTTAAAAACTCTTCGTAAAACGATACGTATACAGATATCAAAAAAGGAAAGAAGCTGCTATGCTTCTTTCCTTGCGATAATCCGGCAATATGTAAACCGGTTTAGAACTTATTCAACTCAAAAGACTCAAAAGACTCCAATTTCTTCGAAAATCCGATACTTTTCGCTAAATAGCCATTTTTCTTATAGAGGCCGTGGGCTGCTTGACGCTCTTCTCTATTGCCACTATTTAATGCTATCGCTGCAGCTCCTTTCCCGATTGCCCACTCTTCACAAGCTTCTAACAGTAATTTTCCTACACCTTGATTGCGTTGCTTCGAACTAACCACGAACGCAAGCAATCGAACATACATACCAGTGAACTCAAAGGCATAGGCTTTGCATAGTCCGGCAAAAGCAATCACGCATCCATCTTTTACAGCAACCAATGTTTCGTAATCTTCATGATCTTGCAGGAGTTTGAACCGATTTTCCAAATCACTTGGTGTTGTAGGGTATCCTAGTTCCTGCATCAATTCTGCTAAATCTTCGTAATCTGTCAATTGTACCGTTCTTATAGTGATTGTCATTCAAAACACCGGCTTCCATAGTAATTGATATAAAAAAATTAATTTTCTCTCTATAAACCAAATTTCAATCCCTCAAAAAATCTACCATTAATCGAAGAAATCCAGATGACTTTTTTCATCTTTGTAGTAATTCAGTCTGTCAGTTAGACTACCTGTATGAAATTCGAACTTATGCCCATCTGGATCGGTAAAATAAATCGAATTTTTGTCATTAGTTTCTCTTTGCCGTCCTTGAAGGATATTCACTTGTAATTCTTCAAGTTTTTGATACATCTCGTCAAACATGCTTTCCTCAATTGAGAAAGCGATGTGTGTGTATGAAAGGTTGATTTCATTACGTGGTATATCCTTTTCTACATTGAGCGCAAGCCAGATGCCATTTAAATCAAAGTAAGCGGTATTCTTACCTTTTACCAGCAACTTAGCCTTAAATACCTCTTGATAAAACTTAATGGAATTCTCTAAATCTGAAACAGAAAACAAAAAATGATTGACTCCTTTTATTGACAACTTTCTCACCTCAAAAAAATTTTTTTAAACGCTGTTGTTCAACTGATTAAGGGAACACTCATCTTCAGTAGACAATATATAGATATTAACATTAATTTCCACTAATATATAAAAGGAATGAATACGCTTCCTCTAGAGTAAAATCGTTTGTAAAAGTAGAGCTCAACAAACGAAAAAGAAGAAACGTGTTAAGTAAAGCGTTGTTTGTAATTAAGGTACTTGTGACAATTGACTTTACAGTATTATTTCTGGTTTCCATAGTGGTGGCTTGTTACCGGAAAATAGAGGCGTTCAGGTTGAGGAGTGAAGAAGAAATATTGAAGTTGATTTTAACCAAAGCCACATAAAATGAGAATATTCGGCTGGTAGAAATGAATGGGTCCCGAGTAGATTCCCCGTTTAAAACAGATCCATTTCAAGACTATGACATCGTTTATTATGTGGAAGATTTACAGTCTTTTTTAAAGGACCACTCTTGGGTAGACTATTTCGGGGAAATAATCCTGATGCAAATGCCCAATCAAATGGTGATTCCTCCCGCTAATAAAGCCAGACAGAGCTTTTCTTATCTAATGCTATTTACAGACGGTAATCGAATTGATTTAACCTTAACTCCTGTAGCACTCGCAGAGGAATATTTAAAAACAAAAGAACCTCGCAAGATCTTATTAGATAAAGGCAATATAATCAAATCAACAACTACTACGCCTGAAAGTCCATATCAAATGTCTAAACCTGACCTGAAGGCGTTTTATGACTGTTCAAATGAGTTTTGGTGGGTCAGTACCTACATTGCTAAGGCGTTATGGCGTGAAGAACTTACTCTTGCCAAGTACATTATGGAAGGACCCGTAAGAGATATGCTGTTGACCATGTTAAACTGGCATGTTGGCATCCAAACCAATTTCACAGTCAGTACGGGGAAAGGCGGCAAAAATATTGAACAGTATGTCGAGAGCGATTTATGGAATAAGTTGGTTCTCACCTATCCTGACGGGAACTACAAAAATATTTGGGCAGCGCTCTTCAACATGTGCAATCTCTTTGAGGAACTTTCCATTAATATTGGTCAAGAATTGAACATTGATTTACCTGACTATCGAAAGAATGTACTAGACTATTTAAAGCATATTGAAAAGCTGCCCAAAAACAGTGAATATATTTATCCGTAAGTTATTTATTAATTTGACTTTAAATCTGTAGGAGAAGATGTGAAGTAATCACATCTTCCCTTCATTTATATACTAACGTCACCACTTTACTCATATCTTCCGATAACGCCATGATATGTAAACCTAGATTTTTTGAGATTTAATCTTCAAAACACTACAGAACAGTATTATGAATGTATCATTTTTTCTAATGAAAACAGTTTAGAATGATTTTCTGGCGAAGTCAGTAGAATCGAAGAACTGAATGTAACTTAATTACACTTATGTTACATTCAAAACTAAAATAAAAAGCACCTTTCGGTAGTGCACCCCAAAAGTTAGAGTTCAAATCTAACTTTTGGGGTGTTTTTATATGGCGAAATATAGCGAAGAATTTAAGTTGAAGCTAGTGAAGGAATACGCAGAAGGAAAGTTGGGGTATAGACG